>WNFY01000479.1_pt1 | contig 37519 bp, 40 predicted proteins | sample 5400091 | NCBI WGS metagenome assembly WNFY01 (sample SAMN13153364, study PRJNA577476) | soil metagenome | isolation source: 60 cm soil or saprolite under grassland replicate 1 | place: USA:California | collected 2016-06-15 | reverse complement strand
GAACGCTGGATTCCGGGGCATGGGGGCAGGGGAAGATGGTATCTTTGGAGTCGGCGTGCGCACGGATCCCGGTCGTATACGGGAGGGTTCCTCGGCGCTGATTCAGAGAATGACCGCTACCCGTTCCCGAAAAACTTCAACGTGTTCACAAAGCTTGACATCCGCTCGCGCCGACAGCTTCGCGGGTAGCTATTCAGCTGGGGGTAAGGGCTGGTGGCAGCCAGGGGCCGGTGGTGAAGAGTTGCTCGAGTGCGTGTAGCGCGTCGATGCCCCACTTGGCTGCGGTGTCGAGGTAGGACCGGACGGTGGCGAAGTCGGTGAGTCCTTGCAGGGTTCGCCAACAGCCGCCGGACGTTCGTTGCTGGACTTTGACCGGGCGTACGGCTCTTTCCGCTGTGTTATTGGTGAATGGGACGGTCAGGTCGGTGGCGAACCGCAGGATCATGTCTTCGTAGCGGTGGAACCTGCTGATCAGTGCTCTGGCCTTGTCGGCCAGCGGCCCGCGGGTGTGCTGGTTGTCGCTACGCCCGCGGGCCAGCGCCCCGTGGTAGAGGCTGAGGATCCGGGTCAGGGTGGCCTCGTCGAGGCGGTCTGCGCCACGCGCGCGGGCCTCAGCGGCGGCGTGGTGGGCCTCGATGAGGGTGTCGGCCATCGCGGTGGCCCACAGCTGCCGGTCGGGGTCGGCGTCGGCGACCGAACGCAGGTCTCTAAGTAGGTGAGCTGCGCACCAGGCGTGGACGGCGGGCAGGTGGGCGTAGCCGGCGTAGCCGTCGCGGACCAGGACCCCGGTGAAGGCGGGCAGCACACCGCCGGCGTCGATGTCCTCGGCGCTGCGCCCACCGACGTGCATCAGGGTCAGGTACTCGGTGCAGGCCACATGCACGTAGGCCAGCCCGGCGGCGGCCCGGCCGGTGGTCTCATCAGCGTGTAGCACCGGCGCGGTGGCCAGCAGCGCCCGCAGGTGCGGGATGAACTTCTCCTCAAGCCGGGCGGCGGCCCGGCGGCGGGCCCGGCCGACCAGGCCGACCGAGACCCGCAGCCCGGCCAGCGTCTCCAGCAGTACGGTGGCCCGCCCGACGGGCAGGTAGTGCGCGCAGGTCAGCAGCACGCACCGGGCCAGCGCGGCCGGGCCGACCCGCACCGGGCTGCCCGGCGCGGCGGCCATCTGGGCCGCGGCATCATCACCGGCGGCGGGAACGGCGGTGTTGCGCTGCCCGCAGCACGGGCAGAGCTTCGTGACCAGCTGGTACTCCGTCACTTTCGGCGGCGGCGCGGGACGCGCCTCGACGATCTGCCGGCGGGTCCGGGAGTGCTCGGCGGTATCCGCCAGCGACGCCCGGCACCGCTGACACTGCTCCGGCGCCAGCTCCACCGACTCCTGCGGGTCATCGACCAGACTGCGCGAGACCCCCGGCGCGCCAGGCTGCTTACCCGGCTTGCGCCCAGACCGGCCCCGCGCCGACCGCTTCGGCGCCGGCTTCTTCTCCCACGGCGGATCCGACGACGGTGGACGGGAGGAGTTCGACGAGTCCTGACCCAGCCGCCGCCGCAGCTCCGCATTCTCCGCCCGCAGCTGGCTGTTCTCCCCCACCAGCTCCTCAACTCTGGCCTGCAGCCGGGCAGCCACCGCACCCAGCTGCTTCGCGGCGTCCTACCCGTCGCCGTGGCGCGCGCCCTGCGGATCTAAGCCCCGGGAGTTTCCCGGGTACGAGCCCGGGAGGGGCAGCGAGAGGGTGATCTGGCCGGTATCGATCCGGTGCGGTTCCCAAGGCTGTCGAAGGGAACTCTCATGAGTTCGCCCACCGTACCCGAAGGCCCGCTCTCCGCCACCGGAGCGCCCTACCTCCGGGCCGGTTTCACCGACACGTTCACCAGCCGCTATGTCGAGACCACTGACGTACGCCTGCACGCTGTCACCGGCGGCGACGGCCCGCCGCTGCTGCTGGTGCACGGCTGGCCCCAGACCTGGTACGCCTGGCGCCTGGTGATGCCAGCGCTGGCCCGGGACTTCCAGGTCATCGCGCCCGACCAGCGCGGGACCGGGATGTCCGGCAGGCCCACCGGCGGGTACGACACCGGCACCCTGGCCGGGGACCTGGTGGCGCTGATGGACGCGCTGGGCCACCGGCGCTTCGCCGTAGCCGGCCACGACACCGGCATGTGGATCGGCTACGCCCTGGCCGCCGACCACCCGGACCGGGTCGCCTGCCTGGCCGTCGCCGAGACCCCCCTCCCGGGCGTGTCCCTGTCACCGCCGCTGCTCGGTAACGCGCACGTGAACGACCGGCTGTGGCACTTTGCCTTCAACCGGCTTGCCGAGGTGAACGACCAGCTCGTCATCGGGCGGGAAGAGATCTACTTCGGCTGGCAGTTCGCCTGTAAGGCCGCGAAGGAACTGCCGGGCTACGCCGTCCGCCACTACGTCGACACCCTCGCCGCCGACCCCGACGCCCTGCACGCCAGCTTCGCGATCTACCGCGCGCTCGACACCACCATCGCCCAGAACCAGCAGCGCGCGACCCAACGGCTGACCCTGCCCGTCCTGGCGATCGGCGGAGCGCAAAGCCTGGGTGAGGCGGTCGGAAACACGATGAAGCTCGCGGCGGACAACGTGCAGAGCCTCGTCATTCCCGGCTGCGGCCACCACCCCGCCGAGGAGGCTCCAGAGGAGATGCTGGCCGCGCTGACCGCGTTCCTGGCCCCCTACCGGGACGGGACGGCCACGGCGCACAACCCCAGCACGCATGATGCCGCGCACCAGCCGCCCGCGGCCGGGGACAACGCGTCGGCCCGGGCTTGATCCATGTGCTAGCACAACCGCCGTGCGCAGGGCACGGCTGTGGTTCACGAAAGGACCTGCTCATGTCCATCAAGCGCAAGGTGCTCGCCGCCGCGGCGACGCTGACCGTGGCGGGCGGTCTCAGCACGGTCGGGACGCCGCCCGCGACGGCGGCGACCCCGCAGTGCGGCCCGCACTGCATCCAAATCTTCAGCCGCATGTTCGGCACACCCACCAACCCCAACTTCGTTGAGACGGTGTTCCAGGGCGTGACAACGGCCGGCCAGCCGACGATCCTGGCCCGCGCCAGCAGCTCCAACCCGGCGGGGGACCTCATCGCCATGGCTCCCGGCGCGGGCCTGGTGTCTGACTTCTTCGCCGCCGGGATGGTATCCGCCGCGATGAACCAGCACTACGGCACCGAGCGCGCCGCGCAGATCCAGTACGCGCCGCTCGGTAAGCCCACCGGCCTGTGCGCGGCCCTGGCCACCACCGCGTACCAGAACGAAGGCCTCACCCTGCAGCCGTGCAGCACTCCGGGCACGACCGTGTGGATCATCGATACCGCCGATTCGCCCGCGACCGCGCCCACCTACTTCCCGATAGTCAGCGGCTCGACCACGGACTTCACCCACCCGTTCGCGATGACCATCCACGGGAACCCGGCCCACAAGCGGCTTCCGCAGATCAAGGTCCAGCGTCTGAGAGGCAACCCGGCCCACGTGCGCGACAGCCAACTGTGGGGTGCCAACGTCTCGAACTAAGAGGCCCTGTTCAAGCCATGAGCGACCTACGGTGACGCCGTCCCCGGCGGGCGGCGCCACCGTCCAACCGGCGCGTCGACCGGCCTGATCCATTTGCCAGCACAACCGCCGTGTGCAGGGCATGTGCAGGGCACGGCTGTGGTTCACGAAAGGAACTCTCCATGTCCACGAAGAACAAGGCGCTCGCCGAGCAAGGCACGCCGAGATATATGTCACCCGCTTCGACGGCGTCCGCGTCCCGGCCACCGACTACCATCCGGTCTGGCTGGACAGCCTGGCCGACGACGTCACGATCGAGGGCTCGGGGATGAACGGCGTCGCACAGGGCGCCGAGGCCGTCCGTTCAATCGTGAGCTACATCCGCACGCTCTATGACTCCCAGGAGTTCAACTTCGCCGGCCCTTACGGCGAGAACGGCTTCCTCGAGAAGGAGCGCGGCGCGCTCGGCTGGTGTCCGCCAGCGCCAGTCGGTCTGGAAGGCGCGGTGGGCCGCCTCAACCGCAGCGTTCACCTGCGCGCCTCCGCCCCCCTGGACGATGGTGATGACCTCGCCGGTTGCTGGGTCTTCGACCGGGAACCGGTCGTCTTCGTCATGGGACGACCAGCGGAAGGTCGTCAGCTCGGGTGCCGGTGTCGTGGTCATCGCGATTTCTCCTTTGTTCTGCGATCCGGTGGGGGCGGCGGCGCGGGAAGTGCGGCCGCAGAGGCATCGGCCAACGTGGTGAGCCACTGCTGCATGAGCGCCCGCTCGGGCTCGGTGAGCGGTGTGTCCTCGGCGGCGAGCTTGCTGCTGAGCGTCGCCGCCGCCGTCGCGATCGTCGGCTCTGCCTCGCGCGCGCGGTTGCTTGGACGTGGACACGGCCTCTTTGAGACGGTGATCGATGCGATCACGGCCTCGCGCAGCTGCGTCGCGAACGTGTCGTCGCCGAACAGCTCAGGCTGGGAGATCAGTGATAGCGCGGCGCCGGTGACCGCGGCCATGACCGTGCGCGCCGCCGTCTCCGCAGACATGCGCAGCTGGCCGCGGGCGGCACCAAGCTCCAGCCGTTCGTGGAGCATCTGGTACGCCTCGCGTACCGCCGCGCTGTTGGCGGCGACCGCCGGCGACCACATCAGCTTGTAGAAGTTCGGGTTCTCCCGCGCGAACTCAAGGTGGTTGTCCCAGCCCGCTCTGACGTCGTCGGCAACATGCTCGTGCACGACGGCAGCGGCGGTGCGCTTCGTCTCGAGGAACGCAGCCCAGCCGAAGTCGACCACGGCCGCGAGTAGCCCTTCCTTGTCGCCGAAGTGGTGGTAGCTGCGGGCCGTCGTGCAACGCGGCACCGACCGCTCGGTGGTGCTCGACAGCGTCACCGCCGGCGTGCCGGTCACCGTCGAGGTCGTCACCGGCTGACCGGCCGTCCCGAGGGAGCGTCCCATGGACCCGCGGTACGACACGATCGTGGTCGGCGGCCGGTGTGCCGGCGCGGCGACCGCCATGCTGCTGGCCCGCGGCGGCCTGCGGGTGCTGGTGATCGAGGCGGCTCGGCCGGGCACCGAAACCCTGTCCACGCACGCGCTGATGCGCGGCGGCGTGCTGCAACTGGACCGCTGGGGGCTGCTGGACGCGGTCGTCGCCGCGGGGACCCCGGCGATCCGGTACGCCGAGTTCGTCTACGGCGAGCAGGTCGAGACGCTGGACATCCGGCCCGGCGGTGGGGTCTGCGCGCTGTACGCGCCGCGGCGGACCCTGCTCGACCCGCTGCTGCTGGAGGCGGCCCGTGCGGCCGGCGCCGAGGTCCGCACCGCGGCACGGGTGACCGGCATCCTCACCGACGAGCACGGCGTGTACGGCGTCGACGGCGTCCAGCGCGGTCGGCCGTTTCGGGCCACCGCGGCGCTGACCATCGGCACGGACGGGCGGCGTTCGACGGTCGCGAAGGCCGTCGACGCGCCGGTCCAGCGCCGCGGCACCGCCGCCGGTGCCGTCATGTACGGCTATCTCCCCGGGCTCCCGCGCGACCGCTATCGCTGGGTCTACCGGCCCGGGGTGACCGCCGGGGTCATGCCCACCGGCGACGGCCTGGCCTGCGCCTGGGCCGGCACCACCAGCGCCCGGTTCCAGGCCCTGCGGACCGCCGGCATCGACGTCGCCTACCGGACCCTCCTCGCCGAGGCAGACCCCGAGGTGGCCGGGTCGATCGACCGGACACCGCCGGTCGGCGGGCTGCGCGGCTTCCCCGGCCTGCCGGGCTGGATCCGCCGCAGTGCGGGCCCGGGCTGGGCGCTGGTCGGCGACGCCGGCTACTTCAAGGACCCCATCACCGCGCACGGCATCACCGACGCGTTGCGCGACGCGGAGCTGCTCGCCCGTGCCGTTCTCCAGGCCCCCTGCGACCGGCCGGCCCGGCTCGCCGCCCTCCGCCGCTACCAGCGAACCCGCGACCGGCTCTGCGAGCCCCTGTTCGACATCACCGAACGCGTCGCCAGCTACCACTGGGACCTCGTCGAGGTACGCGAGCACCTGCGGGAGCTCAGCCAGGCCATGCGCCCCGAGGTCGACGCCCTGCTCGAGCTCGACACACCGCAGCGCCCGCGGCCTGACCACCCCGCCGCTCAGCACCCGCGCAGACCGTGGGGACAGCCCGGCCGGCCGAGGAGCTCAGTACGAGCTGGATGTCGCCCACAGGTCGATATGGGCGTCGGTGGCGTACTGGTCGATCTCGGCTAGCTCCTCGGCGCTGAGGTCGAGGTTGGACAGCCCGGCGACGTTGGCCTCCAACTGGCGGACGCTGCTCGCGCCGATGAGCACCGTGGTCATTCGCGGGTCACGCAGCGCCCACGCCAGCGCTAGCTGGGCGAGCGTCTGCCCGCGCCGCTCGGCGATCGCGTTCAGCGCGCGTACCCGGGCCAGCGTCGCCTCGGTGAGCATCCCTCGGTCCAGCGTCCCGCCGGTGGCGACCCGGGAGTCCGCCGGGATGCCGCCGAGATACCGGTCGGTCAGCAGACCCTGCGCCAGCGGGGAGAACGCGATGCAGCCGGCGCCTTCCGCCGCCAGGGTGCCGAGCAGATCCTGCTGCTCGATCCACCGGTTGAACATCGAGTAGGACGGCTGGTGGATGAGCAGCGGCGTACCGAGTCCGCGCAGGATGCCGGCGGCTTCGGCGGTCTTGCCAGCCGAGTAGGAGGAGATGCCGGCGTAGAGGGCGCGGCCGGACCGGACGGCGGTGTCCAGCGCGCCGAGCGTCTCGTGCAGCGGCGTCTCCGGGTCGAACCGGTGCGAGTAGAAGATGTCCACATAGTCCAGTCCGAGCCGGCGCAGCGACTGGTCGAGCGAGGCGAGCAGGTATTTCCGCGAGCCCCACTCGCCGTACGGGCCGGGCCACATGTCATAGCCCGCCTTCGTCGAGACCACCAGCTCGTCCCGGTAGCCCCGGAAGTCCTCGGCCAGCATCCGTCCAAAGTTGACCTCCGCCGACCCGTACGGCGGCCCGTAGTTGTTGGCCAGGTCGAAATGCGTGATGCCGAGGTCGAACGCCCGCCGGCAGATCGCCCGCTGGGTCTCGAACGGCCGATCGTGCCCGAAGTTGTGCCACAGCCCGAGCGAGATCGCCGGCAGCTTCAGCCCGCTGCGGCCACACCGCCGGTAGCTCATCGAGTCGTACCGGTCGACCGACGCCACATATGTCACGCGCCGAGCGTAGATCAGCCCGGCGGGCCGGTGGACCCCCCGGCCCGACGCTCCGCGCCGGTCAGCGTCAGCAGGCGGCGGAGCGACGGCCCGACGACCGGTACCGGATCTGCGCCGGCCCTGTCGGGGCGACCGCGGTGACGATCACGGCCGCGGCGATGCCGGCCGTCGCGCGGCCGAGGGTCCGCGGGCGGGGGCCGCCGCGGGCCGCGGCGATGAGGACGCCGGCCAGGCTGCCGGCCGTCACCGCCGTGAACGCGGCGCCGATCAGCGACGGCCCGCCGCCGAAGGCCGTCCGGACCAGGATTGGCACCGACACCTGGGTGGTGAAGGCGAGCGTCCCGACGACGGCGAGAGCGAGCAGCGGCGCCCGCAACACCGGCGTGAGCCACACGTAACGCAGCCCGTCGCGGATCTGGCCCGGTGCCCGGCTGACCCGGGGCGAAGGGCCGACCCGGACCGTGTGCAGCAGGGCGACGTCCGCGACGAACGACAGGGCGTTCCCGGCGAACGTGACCGTGACGCCTACGGTGGCGACCAGCGCTCCGCCGAGCGCCGATCCGGCGGTCATGCCGAGCAGCAGGACGGTGCCGGTCAGGGCCGACGCGCTGGCCGCCCGATCCGGCGGGACCAGCATCGGCACCAGGGCCCGCCGGGCCGGGGTGTCCATCGCATTGATCACTCCCCAGGCCGTGGCGAGCAGGTAGATCCAGGGCAGGGCGAGTGCGTCGACTTCGGACGCAGCGGCGTAGCCGAGCGCGACCAGGCCGAGCCCGGCCTCGGCGAGCATCAGCAGCCGCCTGCGGTCGTGCCGGTCCGCCACGGCGCCGAACCAGGGTCCGAGCACCAGGCTGGGCAGGAACTGCAGCGCCACCACCCGGCCGAGGGCTGCCGGGTGGAGGTCGACCACCACCCAGGACAGCGCCACCACCTGCGCCCAGGAGCAGGTGACCGACGGAAGCTGGCCGATCAGGTACCGGCGAAACGGTGGCGACCGCAGCGGGGCGACCGCGGGGTGGCTGCTCACCACAGGGACACGACGAGGGTGACGGCCAGGGCGAAGCCGAACGCGTAGGTCCCGATCGCGCCGACGAGTCGGCCCTTCGTCTCGCTCGCCAGGCTGTCGGCGGTGAGCATCCCGTACGCGTGCAGCAGCCGCGCCGCGGTGGCGCCGACGATCAGCGGGATGGCCGCGCCCGCCGGGCTGCGCGCCGACCAGGAGGAACAGCACGATAAGGGTGGGGATGTACTCCGTGGCGTTGCCGTGCGCCCTGACCGCGATGAGCAGCGGGCTGGCCGGATCGGTCGCAGCCGCGAGGTCACCCGCTGGTTCCTCCAGCAGCCGGCCGCCGCCGGACCGCGTGCCGCCGGCCCACCGTCCTAGTGTCCTGCCTGGCTCCGCGTCACCGCTCGAGGACGTGGAACGCGAGGTTCCGGCCGTGCCCCTGGGCGAAGGCAAGTGCGAACCACAGCCGCATCGCGCCGTCGACCACGTCCTGCTGCCCGTCCCCGACGTACATCGGGCGCAGCCCGACCGCCTTGATCAGCTCCTCGACCGCGGCGCGGTCCGAAGTGGAGGACGAGAAGAACATGTCGGCCGGCACCCCGTCGTACACCGGATCGGCGAAGTTCTCCCAGCCGAGGGTGTTGAACACGCGCGCGTAGCGGGCGGTGGGCGCCGCGGCCGCGTACTGCGCGGAGCTGTGCGCGGCTCCCCCGCCGCCGATCCGGTTCGCGACGTCGAGCACCAGCGCGCCGCGGAGCGCGTCGGCGTGCTCGGCCAGGAACCCGTCGATCGCGCCGCCGGGCAGGGCGACTGTGACGACCTCGGCGCCCTGCAGCGCGCCGGCAGTATCCGAGACCGTGGCGTCGGTGTCCTGGGCGACCGCGTCGCTGTCCGGCCGGCGGGAGCCGAAGACGACGTCATGGCCGGCCCGGGCGAACGCTCGGCCCAGGGTGCCACCGATGTTGCCGGTGCCGATGACGGCGATCTTCATGTCTGCCCCCTGCGGCGAGTGAGGTACGGGCGTTCTGCCCCATTCGGCGGGCTGCGCCCGAACAGATGATTCATCGTTCCGGAGGCGGTCCGGTAGGCCCTGCCCGGGGTGGAGCCCGTCGCTGGCCGGCTGTCGGCCGCGGACCCACCGTCGCACCACCGACGCATCCACCCGGGCACGCGCGTCTGCCCTTGTCCTGCGCGTCGGGGTCAGGTCAGGGGCCGGTCGCGGTCGGGGACGCCGTGCCGGCCGAGCTCGTCGGTGCCGCCGAGGGCTCCGTCGCGCTGGATGGCGCGGGGCTGGACGGAGCCGAACCGGAGGGATCCGAGCCGGACGGAGCCGTGGACGGAGCCGACCTGGAGGGAGCCGAAGTGGTCGAGTCCGCTGGCGGGGAGGCGCTGGTCGGCGGCGGCGGCGTCGGGTCCGGTGTGGACGGCGGTGAGCTCGTCGGTGGTGGATTCGACGGCGACGTGGTGTCCGGCGGTGTCGGCGAGGGCGTCGGGTCGGTCGACGTTGCCGGTGGAGGATCGGACGGGGCGGCCGTCGAGGATGGCGCGGCCGGCGGCGCCGATCCGGTCGGCGCGGCCCCCGGGGATGTCGGCGTCCCGGCCGTCCCGGTGGTCCCGGAAATCCCGGCCGGAGCCGGGACCGGGGCGCCGGTCCTGGGGTCGATGGTCAGCGCCAGCGTCGCGCGAAGGCCGCCCGCGGCCACCCGCACCGCCCCCGCGTACCCGTCCAGCCACATCGGCGCCAACTCGACGAAACCTCCCGGCTGCGGGGCCTGCACGACCAGCCCTCCGCCGAGGTAGAGCGCGACGTGGTGGACCGTCCTGACGTCGGTCGGCGTGTAGGCCCAGAAGACCAGGTCGCCGGGCATCAGGTCGGCCAGCCGGACCGGCCGGCCGGCGCGGGCCTGCTCGGCCGACGTGCGGGGCAGCACGATGTCGGCGGCGGCGTACGACCGGCGGGTCAGCCCGGAGCAGTCGTAGGCGTCCGGCCCCTGGGCGCCCCACTGGTACGGCTTGCCGACCTGCGCGAGCGCGAACGTGATCGCGGCCTGAACGGCCTGCGCGTCGGCGGCCTGGGCAGTGGCGGCAGCGAAGGGCGGGGCATCCAACGATGCCGCGGTCACCGCCGCTTTCGTGACCGGCCGCCAGGCCCCGAGCGGCGACTGCGTCTGCTGGCTCCGCTCTCGGGCCATCAGCGCGCCGAGCTCCGCCCGCGTGTCGACCGGGCTCTCCGCCTGCCAGCCCGCCGAGGCAAGGCCGGCGGTCATCAGCCGATCAACGGGCGGCAACCCCAGCGGCGCGTCGACCCGTACCGCCCGCAGCGGCTGAGCCGTACTCGACGAGACGACCGCGCACCCGGCAACGACCGCCGCGACCGCCACCCGTCGCCGCAGCTTGCGCCGCGGACGCCGAGCAGCCCCCGGCGCCCCCTCCACCCGAGCAGACCCCGCTGCCTTGGCCGACGCCTTCGGCGCCCGCTCCGTCCCGGCCGACCTCGCCGCCTCGGCTGACGCCTCTGTCTCGGCTGGAGGTGTGGCGGGCGGCGTCCGTCCCTCCGGGTCGGACAACCCGGCGCCCTCCACCGAGCGCGCGGGCGATTCCGCTAACGCCGGGATCTCGGGCAGCGCCGACGGCGGCACTAACCCCGCGGCCGGCGGCGCCGGCTCCACCGCTGGCGGCCCGAGCTCAGCGCCGAGCTCGGCCAGCGCGGCCATCAAGTCGGCCAGCTCCGGCAGCGCGACCCGCATCGCCGGCGGCTGCACAAGTTCGGCGCGCAGCTCCGCCAGCCTGGCGGTCAACTCGGTCAACTCGGGCAGCGGCTGTTCCGGCGACGGGCCGTCCGGCAACGCCGCCGAGGCGTCGCTTGCGTCACTGCCCATCCGCGGCCCCCGGTCGCTCCCCGACACCGTAACGTCACGAGCCCTGCCAAAAGGCCGAATTCACGATGCCGTCATGTTACGGGTTCGACGCTGGCCCCGTGGCGGTTCAGGCCGCGATGACCGCGCCAGCGGTGGTCAGCACCGCTGCAGCCAGCAGCACCGCGCCGACCGTGGTCAGCGTGTTGCCGGCCGACCATCGCCCGGGCTTGCCGATGGCCATGTGCACGAACATGCCGCCGGACTGAGCGAGCACCCCGATCAGCAGTAGCACGCCGACGATCCACTGCCCGGGCCGGCCCAGGTTCGTCCGGGTGAGCAGATCCAGCACGACCAGGGCGAGCACCAGCAGCACCCCGGCGTGGGCATGCCCGGCCCGGAAGTAGGTGACCTGGAACTCGGTCAGCCGCCCCGCCTTCAGCAGCCGGAGCAGCGAGAACCCACCGAACATCACCGTCGGCAGCGAGATCAGCGCGATCGCGGTGAAGAGCTGCACCGGCCCGCTCACCGGGTGACCTCCGCCGGCTCCGACCCGGTGTCCATGAGGGGGCGCACCTCCATCGCGAAGAACCCGGCGTTCGGCCACCGCGCGGCGATCTCGGTCGCCCGGTCGATGGTGTCGCAGTCGACGATCAGGAAGCCGCCGAAATGCTCCTTCGCCTCCGCGAACGGCCCGTCCGTCACCGCCGGAACACCGTTCCTGACTCGAACGGTCTTCGTGTTCGACGGTTCCGCCAGCCCGGCCCCGGTGACCAACTCCCCGGACTCGGCCAGCTCCTTCATGATCGTGTCGACCTCGCCCATCAGCGCGGCGCCCTCGGGACTGGAGACGAGCCGGCGGGTGTCCGAGTTTTCGTAGATCAGGAGCGTGTACTTCACGCGCGCCTCCTGTCGTCGCAGCGCCGTCCCGGCGACATGACGCCGGCTCGGCCGGCGAGGAAACCCTAGTGTCCTGTCGGGGACGACAAACCGGCTCACCGCGGCAGCGGGCGCCGGCCACCCGCCCGGGGCGGCCGGTCCCGACCACTCGGGGGACAGCCCAGGCGCGCGCCGCCAGCGTGATCGAGCCGTCCGCGGCGACCGGGAGGGTGGAACGCACCCGTTCGGCCAGCCGCCGCCGGGCCGGGTCGGGGAGGCCGACGCACCTAGCTGGCGCCGGGCCCTGGGCCGCCGAGGACCGGCGTTCAGTAGTCGTCTGAGTCGCGGAACGGCGTGGGCACGTCCAGCGCGCGGTCGTCTCGACCCTGCTCAGGCCGGCCGCGGCAAGCAGGTCGGCCAGCGCCGGTCCGGGCGGCAGACCCCCGGACACCAGCGCAGCATGCCCGAGCCCGCGAGGGGCCGCGGTCCGCTCGCGCGGAGGGCAACCCGGCGGGCGAGAATCCGTGTCGTGCGCGGCGACCCAGTCCAGCGCGGCGGGTGAGCGGTGGCGGCGGCGACCCTGGAGCTGAAGCGGCGGCTGGCCGTCTACGTGGTCACGGCGGCCCGGCCGGGCCCCGGGCACGCGGTACTGGCCCGGCTGGCAGTGTCCGGGGGCGCCGGGGCGATCCAGGTGCGGGCGCCGGAGCTGGACGACGAGGCGCTGCTGCCTCTGGCGACTGAGATCGCCGCCGACTGCCGGGCGGCCGGTGCGCTGTGCATCGTCAACAACCGGGTTCGGGTCGCGGCCGAGGCCGGCGCGGACGGCGTTCACCTGGGGCAGGACGATGACTTCCCGGGCGCTCGCCGGCTGCTCGGCCCGAGCCGGCTACTCGGAGTCAGCCTCACCGCCGCAGACCAAGCGGCCGCGGCCGAGGCTGCCGACGCCGACTACCTGGGGGTGACCGTGTTCGCCTCTGCCACAAAGGCGGAGGCCCGTCCGCTCGGCCTGGCGGGAGTCCGGGCGGTGGCCGGCGCCGCGCGGGTGCCGGTGGTCGGGATCGGTGGTATCTCCGCAGCGAACGCGGGGCAGGTGATCCGGGCCGGCGCGGCCGGCGTCGCCGTGATCTCCGCGGTGGCCTCGGCGGCCGACCCCCGGGCCGCGACCCGGGAGCTTGCCGCGGCAGTGCGAAGGGCCAGGGAAGGACGCGAATGAGGAGCACGGGATGAGCGACGAGTCGGACGGCCCGCCGCCGGCCGGCCTTGGCAAGGTCGGCGCCCCGTTACTGACCAGGATGATCCTGCCGCACCTCGGGGCGCCGGACGACGACGTGCTGGTCGGCCCCGGCCCCGGCTTGGACACCGGGGTCTGGCGGGTGGCGCCCGGGATCGCCATGGCACTGACCACGGACCCGGTCTTCATCCTCCCGACGCTGGGTTGGCAGCGTGCCGCGTGGTTCGCGGTGCACAGCCTGGCCAGCGACGCGGCCACCAGCGGCCTGCCGCTGCGCGGGATGACGGTCGACCTGAACCTGCCGCCCGAGGTCACCGACGCCGACCTGGACACGATCTGGTCGTCGTTCGCCGGTGCCTGCGCCGACCTCGGCATCACCGTCCTGACTGGACACACCGCGCGGTACGCCGGGTGCGCCTGGCCGATGGTCGGCGGCGCGACCTGCCTGGCGCTCGGCGCCGAGGACCGCTACGTCACTCCGGGCATGGCCCGGCCCGGCGACCTCGTGGTGGTCACCAAGGGAGCCGCGATCGAGGCGACCGCGCTGCTCGCGGTGAGCTTCCCGGAGCGGTTGGTCGCCGCCGGGCTAGCCCCGGACGCGCTGGCCGCCGCGCAGGCCCTGGTGCCGGCGATGACGGTTGTGCCGGAGGCTCAGGCGGCGGCCGAGTACGGGGTGCGCGACGACGGCGTCACCGCGCTGCACGACGCCACCGAGGGCGGCGTGCTCAGCGGGCTGGTCGAGATCGCCGACACCTCCGGCGTGGGCCTCCGGATCGACCGCGACCTGATCCCGGTGCGCCCCGAGGTCGGCGCGGTCTGCGCCGCCGCCGGCATCGACCCGTACGCCGCCATCTCGGAGGGCACCCTGCTGGCCACCGTGCGACGGGGGCACGCCGACGGGGTGCTCGCCGCGATCCGCAGCGCCGAGGTCGAGGCGGCCGTGGTCGGCGAGGTGGTCCCGGCCGCCGACGGCCGCACCCTGCGCGCCGCCGGCGAGGAACGCCCCCTCGAGCACCCCGGCCTCGACCCCTACTGGGCGGCGGTGGCACGCCTATCGGACGCCCCACCGTGACAGACGCAGGGCCGCCGGTCAGACCTGTTACCATCTGTGGGGTGCCTGTCCGAGGCATGCAAGGCCCCGTAGCGCAGTTGGTTTAGCGCGCCGCCCTGTCACGGCGGAGGTCGCGGGTTCGAGTCCCGTCGGGGTCGCGGTACGTCCCAGCGCCCGGGGCAGGTAGCTCAGTCGGTACGAGCGTCCGCCTGAAAAGCGGAAGGTCGGCGGTTCGACCCCGCCCCTGCCCACCGCCCTGACCAGGGCGAACAGAAGCCGCCGGCCAGCCGGCGGTTTCCTGGTCTCAGTCCTGGTCTCAGTAGCGTGGTTCGGCCGAGGCGCCGTGGGGAGCCCGCCGGCCCACGGCCGGAGGTTGGCGGATGCGCCTCTGGGCAACGATCATGTCACAGCTAGCATCCATCCGGCCCCCTGCGATCCGGGCCGTGGTGTCCTATCGTCGCAGCAGAGGAGGCACAGCTTCGGTGTGGCGACCTTTCCGCGGATCAAGGGCCGCGAGCTTCTCGCGATCTTGCAGGCAGAGCCGTTGGCGTACCAGGTGGTAAGGCAGAAGGGGTCACATCGGACGTTGAAGGCGGAAGGGCGGCCGACGCTGGGGGTTTCCTACTCGGAGGGAGCCGACGTTCCCGGAGGAGTCCTTCGGGAGTATCTCGTGAAGCGCATCGGCCTCAGTGAAGACGAGGCCCTACGACTGGTGGAGGACAGATGACGACCGTGACCGTCGTCCATCACTATGTCGACGGCTCGTGGTGGGCGGAAGCAGAAGGACACCCCGGCTATCTGGCCGTTGCCAACACGCTGGACGAGCTGCACGAGCTGGTCCGGGAGGGTCTTCCCTTCTTCCTCGAAGTCGACTCTGTGGAGATCGACGCTCGCTACGACGTGGAGACGGCAGAGATGGAGAACCAGAGCGAAGCGGCGCCGGTGACCCTGACTGTCACGTCGACGGCGGGTCCGCTCGTTGCGCAGACCACCTCTACGGCGGTCGAGGCGGGAGCGAGGCTCTCCCGTACCCTTCACCCCGTGCTCTCCAAGCTGACCGTTCCAGCCAGGGCGAACGCCTGACGTGCACGCTGTCGTTCTTCTTGCGGACGCGGCGCAAGTGGACCCTGCCCAGAAGGTCCACGCCATCGGCTTGGGCTGGTCCATCACGGCGGTGCCCAGTCCTGCGCACGCGGTTGTGGTCTTGATCTATGTGCCATGGACCCAGACGAACCAGAAGCACAAGGTAGAACTGCGCCTGTTGGACGAGGATGACCACCAAGTGTCAGCGCAGGGACCGGCCGGTCCTCAACCTCTGGAGCTTGAGGCAGAGCTTGAAGTGGGCCGCCCGGCGGGTATCAAGGCCGGCACCGAGATCGTCGCGCCGCTGACTCTCAACGTCGGCCCAGGCCTCCCGCTGGCTCCTGACCGTCGCTACGTCTGGAAGCTCTGGATCGACGGCCACAACGAGCCGGAATGGTCGGCCTCGTTCTTCGTCCGACGCGGCTCCTGACGGGTGCAGCAGGCGACCGGAGGAAGAGGTACGTCGCCTGGGGGAGTTCCTCGCCGGCTAGCCTGCGATCCCAGGTCATGCGGACAGGCTCTAACGGCCAAGCGGGGGCCGCTGACGCTCGGCGCGTACTGTGGCGACGAATGCATCCAGATCCGGCGATGGACCCTCGTTCTTGCCCTCGAGCCGATTGCTGGCGTAGGCCATGATTTCGTGCACGGATCGGTCTGCGGCAACCAGCACCGAGGAGATGCCACAAGCACGAGGCGCGAATGTTCAAAGCGCAATTCCCTAATAGCTTGCATAACTCCTAGCCCGGCCGTTGCGGTAAAGTCGAGCCCTATGACCTCCGGAGCTTTCCGAGTGATGTAGCCCTCGAATTCAGGGTCATCAAGCATCTCCTCGGTAAGGCCGGGGAGCCGACCGACTAGCTTACTGATAGCCACGCGGGCGGCACTTTGCGCAGTTAGGGCCTTCGAGCATTCCTCGACTCGCTCGGCGACGAGCTTTGCGGCGGTAAGCAAGCGGAGATACGCCTCATGCCGCTCCCGTGCCTCGGCATCGTTGGCTGCGCGCCGCCGCTGTGCTTCCTCGTCCTCACGTTGCCAATTCCGCTGACGGGCGGCTTGGAGTACGGACGCTGCCGTCGCGAGTGTGACGCCGCCCATGCTACCGATCAGCCCAGCGACCGCAGCGTCCACGGCTCATCCCTCCGCTCCATCGGGTCCTTGGTAGGAGAAGACCTCCACATCATCGTAGAAGCCGCGTTCCTGACCCTGGGCCTTCTGGTGACGCTCTAGCCATTCGATCAGCGGTCGCGGGATACCGATGGTCCGTCTCCCGGCACGTGACTTGGTGTCGACCACGAGTAGCCCTCCCCCGCGCCTCGCTGGACAGTCCGCTCCGCGCTTGCGCCCGCATTCACCGCCGCACCCGTGCTGCCATGTGTGCCGCTGAATCGCGCGGCGCACTGTGAGAGTGCCGGCGGCCGGGTCGAGGTCGCGCCATTGGAGGCCGAGCGCTTCCCCTTGGCGTAGTCCGATCGCGAGCGCGAGCGCGAAGCGTACGCCGTTCCGGCGCTCCGCTGCGACTTGCAATATGCGCTGCGCCTCGGCCACGGTGAACGGCTCGATCTCCTCTTCCACGAGACGAGGCGCCTTGGCGATAACGGCGGGGTTCCTCACGATCTGGCCACGTCGCAGCGCCTCGTTCAGCGCCGCACGCAAGGTGCGGTGCACCTGGTGGACGGTCGCAGGCTTCAAACCGTTGCCGCGCAGCCTCGCGTACAGCTTCTCGATGTGCTCCGGTTGGAGCCGGTCCAGCCGGTGCGATCCAATGCCGGGGATCAGGTGCCGGCGAACGGCGGTCTGATAACCGGCGTACGTCTTCGGTCGCACGCTCGGCCCGCGATGTTCTCCAACCAGTGCGAGAGCCAGGCAGCGACGGTGCCGGGACGCCCCGGCCGCTTCGTGCGTCCGGCGTCACGGTCCCGTTCGAGTTCGCGGACCTTCTCTCGCACCTCGGCCTCCGTCTTCGCGCTGACGTGGCGGCGGTCGGGGCGCCCGTCGTCGCGGACTCCCATCGTGACGCGGCCATGCCATCGGCCGTCGTTGCCTTGGTAGATGGTGGCGGCGCCGTTGGGCGCGCGTGTGCCTTCCTGGCGCTTGCGTGGCATTGCGGTCTCCCGTTCAGGCGGCGGTGGGTGGGTGTGCCGGCGGTCAGGTGGGCGGTATAGGTCTCCAGGTCGCTCGGGCGGACGCGCCGGAGCCGTCCGATTTGGACGGAGCCGACTGCGCCGGTGCGGATGAGCGAGTACATGAGGGTGCGGCCGATGCCGAGCCGGTCGGCGGCCTCTTCCACGGTCAGTAGGAGCTTCGGGCTGTCCATCGGGGTCTCCAGGCGTTCGCTGGGTGTCGGTCTACGGGTCCTGTCGTGGTCTGTGCGCGCCGTTCCACTGGTCGGTGGTCTAAGGGGTGGTCCGCGTCCCTGGGTCGGCAGCGCGGCTCTCACGAGGCCCTGAGAAGGCCGTAGAGCCACGAAAGGCGGCTGGCCGGTATGGATGGGCCGGGGCGGTGGCGGGAGTGTGGGTCGGCACGGCGTTACTCCCCCGGCCGGCCGGGGACAGCGGGGACAATTGGCGCGTACGGCTGTCCCTCTTGATCGGAACCGTCGGTGCTGGTCAGCCCGGGTAGGGGGACAGCGGGGACAGCGGGGACAGCCGGCGGGAGGCTGTAGCGGCCGGCCGGGTCGACGGACAGTTGCCCGTCGGCGGCCATCCGGGAGCAAGTCCGTTTGACGTTGTCGTAGCCGAGTCCGGTGCCGTCGGCGGCGGCCTTTGGGGTGGCGCCGGGGTGGTCGCGGACGTAGCGGAGGATCGCGGCGCGAGTGTCGGACAGGGTGTGCTCGGCGGCCGACCCATCGAGCAGGAGCCAGGCGCCGGTGGTGGGCTGGAAGGTCAGTGCGTGCTCGGTCTCGTCCACGTCCCGGCCGGTGACGTGTAGCACGGCGTCGGCCTGGCTGCGTGCCCGTCTCAGGACGAGGGTGGCGTCGGCGGCGCCGGCTAGCCCGTTGGTGCCGGACACCGACTCCAGGAAGTCATCGGCGCCCGCCTTGCGGACCTGATGCACGAGCACAACGGCGACGCTGTAGCGGTCGGCGATCTGCTTGGCCCGGGTGACGGCGGCGTAGTCGGCGTCGTAGGCGGACATGCCGGCCGGGGATGGTCCGCGCATCTTGGCGAACACGTCCAGCACGACCATCCGGGCGGCCGGGTTGCGGTCCAGCCAGCCGGCGATGGACTGGCCCCCGCCTTGCGGCAGTGGCGGGCAGGTGGTGACCAGGGTGAGCCCAGCCGGCGCCGGCTGGCCGCACAGCAGCCGGCGGATACGGGTCTGGAGCCGGCGGGGGGTGTCTTCTAGGGCGAGATAGAGCACCGGCCCGGCTTGCACGTCGATCCGGCCGAACGCCCGGCCGCCGGCCGTGATGGTCAGGACGAGGCCGAGGGTCAGCCAGGACTTGCCGACCTTCGGTGGCCCGGCGAGCAGGGTGACGCCTTCGGCGAGGATGCCGGGCACCGCCCACCGGGGCGGGGGGAAGGTCGCGGCCATCAGGTCGGCGGCCGTCCACGCGGTACGCAAACCGGTCGTTGAGTCGGTTGCGTCACGTTGGCCGGGTGCCGGGGTTGTGTCACGGCGGGCCGGGACGGCAGCCGGGCGGGTGACGGGGTGCAGGTGCCGGCGGCGTGGGCTGCTCATGCGGTGGCTCCGATCCGGGCGCGGTAGGCGGCCTGCCGGCAGGCGTGCGAGCAGTACCGGGGCCACCGGCCGCAGGCTGGCCGGGGTGGCAGCGGCGCACCGCAGCGGCAGTGACGGAAGCCCGCTAGGGTGGTTGCGTCACCGTCCACATCGGCCGGTGACGTCTTCCGTCGGCGGTTTACGTCAGTGACGGTGACGGTTCGGCCCTGGGCGGTTGCGTCACGCCGGACCGCGGTGGATGCGTCGGCGGCGAGCGCGGCGGCCAGTTGCACGCCGAGCCACCAGGTGTAGGCCGGTGGGACGGCTTGGGTGAGCGCCGGCCAGGGCATCCAGTCGATGCCCATCGCCGTGCGGGCGTCCTCAGCCGACGCCGAGGCAACGGCTGAGTTCGGGGGTGGCGTCACGCGGTGGATGCGCTGGCCGTAGGAGCCGTAGACGGGCACGGCGAGGGTGGTCCGGTCGTGCACGCAGCCGGTGCCGACCAGCCGAGTGTTGGACTCGAATAGCCGATGCCGGCGGACACCGAGCCGCAGGGTGTCCCCGCACACGATGACGGGGTCGCGGAGTGGGGCGCCGGGCACGTTCTCGATCACCCACAGCACGCCGGGGCCATGTGATGTAAGGGCCTTGAGGCGGTTCCGTACCGGGCCGATCAGGTCCGGGTGCTCGGTCCGGCGCCGGGCCGGGGTGGCGGCGCTGTACGCCTGGCAGGGCGGGGAGGCGTGCACCACGTGGTAGCCGGCCAGGTTCACGATCCTCATGGGCTGGTACGCAGCGGAGGATGGCGCGGTGCGCTCGAAGGGAACGATGTGCTTCGTCCTGCATCCGCACGGGGTTCACATGGTCGGGCGCTGGGTCGGACTGAGCTACGACGGCAAGGTCGTCACAGGCTGGGGCGCGATGGCCCGGAGCGAGGCCGAGGCCCGGCGCCTCATCGACCAGTTGAAGGACGGGAGCGCGATCCCGGCATGAGCGATCAGTCGGAGGTCTGCGAGGTAGTCATCACGGCGCCTGATGCCGAGTGGCTAGCCGAGTTCACCCGACGCCTCGTGGCTGACCGGCTGTCTGCTGCCGGTCACGAGATCGCGTCCATCCGGTCGCTCTACTGGTGGCGGGGCAAGCTGTACGACAAGCAGGAAGCCCGGGTGGCTCTCCACACCCGGGCATCCCTCGTGACGGCGATCACCGAACGCACCCGACGAGAGCACCCGTACGAGGTGCCCTGCGTGGTCGCTCTGCCGATCGTTGACGGCAACCCTGATTACCTCGCATGGATTCTCGGTGAGACGGTGGCGCCGGAACTGTCCCCGCTGTCGCCGGAGTCCCCATCCACCGCTTGACCAGCGCATATGCTCCCGATCTTGGGGACAGCGGCGAGGAGGGTCGTGTCGTCGCCGTCCCCGGCGCGAACACGCGGAGCGGGCAGTCGGACGTTTCGCACGCGGGTGTGACGCAGATCACAGGACATTTCCTGCGTGGCAACCAGACAGCCGAATCACTGCTCACTACGCTCGCGCGGTGGAGCGCTTTTTACGACCGCGCGAGCATCCACCAAGAGCGAAACCCCCTGGAAATTTCGCACCTATCGGGGTTTATTGGGCAGCGGCCGTTGGCGTTCCGCTGCGCCCGCCAGCCTGTCCGCGTCCTTGCCGAGCGCCCAGCAGCCGGGTCAGAATTGGCCATCGGCACGCGCAGTCAGTCCGGTGATACGCCCGTCAAATGAATGAGCGGCGTCCGGCTGGGACCCCGGACGCCGCTCTTGGCTCCGCGCCGATATGACCCTATCGCGGTCCAACGACGGAGGAGCCTCGTGCGTAATCTACCAGGTCGCCGGAAGGGCGACAACATGGTGAACAGGTCAAAGAAGGTTCAGCGTCATAAGGCGTTCTTGAAGTTGGCGCCTGTTGTCACCTCTCTCCTCCTCGCTCTCGCCGCCGTAATCGGCGCCGTTGCGCAGCTAGTAGTACTTCTCAGTAGATGATGCTGAAGGCTCGGCGTCCGCCGGCATCGGGGACGGCACTACTCGTCTATGGTTCGCCTACCCGGGGGTACACCGTAAATGCGTACCGAGCCCGTAGCTCAGCGGCGCCGCCGGGGAGCGCAATCCTCAACTCCTGATTCTCATGGAGGTGGCGTAGCCGCGTATATACGGCCTCGCCGAGATCGCCAAGGCTTCGGAGGTTGACGCGGGTTGCGGTGTAGCGGGGACGCCGAGCCAGGTTGCCGTCCCACGGTGTGCCCGGAAGCGTGACCAGCGGACCGGTCTCCTCGGCGTCGAGGAGGAAGTGATGCAGTCGCTGCCTGTCCAGTGCGCCCCTTCCTGCAGGAATGTTCACGAGCGAGTAATCGTGGGCGAAGCAGCAGCGCAGCGCGTAAAGCGCCTGACGCTCAGGGTCCCGTACCTCATCAGCGAAGTACGTCAGCGCCTTGATGAAATCGGGCGTCCCGGCTGAGGGCGAATCAGCGTCGGCCGGCCGGAAGCACTCGCCTATCTGATCGAGCATCACCATGTAGCCAAGCGCGCCGAGCCAACACCCGGCACGCTGCTGCCGCTTCACATTCACCCTCCCGGAGACCAGGTAACGGCCGGTGGTACCACGAGCGTCACGCAGGACCGCGACGAGAGACGACACCCAATGCACGTCGCCGCGTCGACGCCGATAGGTGAGGAAGGCACTGAGAGTGTCGCGGTCGGACCAGCCCGTGTCATACACCCGCCTCACGATAGAGGCCCATCTCAGTAAGCGCATCCGAAATCACCATAACCACCGTGGCCGATCACGCTGAAGGCCCGGCGGCGCAGACGAACGATTCCGCACGGTGTTCGGTCCCCCCTGTCCCCCCTGTCCCCCGACCCCGCTGACCAGCGCGGACGCTCCGGATCACGAGAGACAGCACGGGGACTGGGCTGTCCCCGCTGTCCCCCGATGCCCCGAAAGACAGGCTGCAACACCGGGGGGGTCCAACCAGCCACCCCGTGTTGCAGCCGTCCTCGTGTTGGTCTCAGTCCTGGTCTCATTCGCGACGGTTCAGGCCTGGTTGCAGTCGTGCGTCGATCTGTGCCTACTGCGTGTCTGACCATCCCGGAACGGTGCTGTACGCGTCACCTTGGCACTGAAAAGCGGAAGCTCGGCGGTTCGACCCCGCCCCTGCCCACCGTCGGCCGACGAGATCGGCCTGCGGGGTGGGCTAACCAGCAGTCGACGCGCCGCCGGTCACGGTCGGGACCCGGCACGCCGACCACACGGGGCCGGGCAGGCACGCCGGATCGAAGCGGCGCTCCTGTCGGCGGCGGACCTGGTCGACCAGGTCCGCGGCCAGTGGGTAGCACCCGACAACGACCGCCGACCACACAGTCAGCCGGGAAGGGGCGGTCGGCCTCCAACCTCCGGCCCGACCGCTTGCGGGTACCTCTCGCGAGCCTCGGCAGACGGGTAGGGCTATCAGGCGACCCGCATGCCTGCGTCCTCGAGAACCAACACCGAGCGAGAAGGAGTCTGCGAGGCGGGCGGCAACGACGCATCCGGCGGCCCCGCCGCCGCCAATGACCACGTCGAACGCTCCTGTTCTGGCGATGACGCGGCCCCTCCGGTCGGCTTGTTGACGGCATGTCGCCGGTCGCCGGCGCGGTGCCGACCTAGGCTGGCGCTGCCAGCGATCGGGTCGGGAGGGCGGGCAGTGACGCGCGAGGACCAGTTGGGTCCGTTCGGCCTGGACACGGTGGTCCACGGCGACTGCCGCAAGCTGCTGCTCGACCTGCCGGACGGCAGCATCGACGTCGTGGTGACCAGTCCGCCGTACTGGGGCCAACGGCTCTCCGAGGGAAATGGCGTCGAAGACGACCCGCGGCACTATGTGGCAGAGCTGGCCGCGGTCTTTGCCGCGCTGCTCCCGAAACTGAGGCCGGCCGGGCTGCTGTGGCTGAACATCGGTGACGCGTACAACACCCCGGTGAACTGGCGGCTGGACGACAGCGCGTACAGCACGCTCGGCCCGGACAAGACCGGCCTGGCGGCGCACAACTCGGCCTATGTCAAGCCGCGGCACCGGCGACGTGCCTATGTCGAACAAGACACGCCGTGGCTGCAGTACGGAAACCTGCTCGCGCTTCCTTACCGGCTCGTCCTCGCTCTCTGCGACGCGGGCTGGCTGTTCCGCGGCGAAATCATCTGGCGCAAGCGCAACCCGATGCCGGAGGGCCGCTGCCGTCGCCCGCACCGGCAGCACGAGGCGTTGTATCTGCTGGTTCGGGACGAGCAGCACTCGTTCCGCGCGGACCCGCCGGTCGGGTCGGTCTGGGACATCGGAAACGAGAAGATCGACGGCACGCCGCACTACTCCCGGTTTCCGGAGGAGTTGCCGCGCCGCTGCCTGGAGGCGTACGGCAAGCGGGGTCGGCAGGTCGTCGTGCTGGACCCGTTCAGCGGCTCGGGCACGACCGGCATCGCCGCGTTGAAGCTCGGCTGCCGCTATTTGGGGTTCGAAATCGACGCGGACCAGGTCGAGGCGTCGAACCACCGGTTGCAGGCGGTGCGGCGGCCCCTCGGCTGACAGACCGGGGCCCGGGCCGACCGGCCTGCTAGCGTCCACCGGCCGGTGTAGGGGCGCCAGGCCGGGACGGGAGACTCCCTACCGACATGGGCGAGGAGGACGCCGTGGACTCTGAGGACGACCAGGCGACGGACGAGCCGGCGGCGGAGACCGCCGCAGATCCTGCGGAGAGCGAGTCGGCAGGTGGGTTCCCGGATCGGCGGCTGATCGACCTCTCCCGCGACCCAACCCCGGGCGTGCCCGACCACGCCGCCCCCGACGACGCCGAGTAACCGGCCGGTCCGGTACGGCCGCCGCAGCACGGGCCGCCGACGCGGACCGGCTGGCGCGCCGTACGCTCGCCGGCACAGCAGTATCGCCGGCACGGCGAGGCCCGGCCTAGCTTCGCCGGGACGGCCGGCCCAGCACGCCGCCCAGCACGGCCGCCGCGGCACGACCGCCGACGCGGAACGGCTGACGCCGCGCCGCCGCCGCACGGCACGGCTACCGGCGTTGAACGGCTCGCGCAGCACCGCCGCGCCGGCACAACACGGCCGCCGACGTGGAACGGCCGGCACAGCGTGGCGCCGGCGCGGCACGGCCGCCAGAGCATGGGCGCCGACGCGGGGCGCGGGACCAGGCCGGCGTACGCCTACCAGGTGACCAGCAGGCGGTCCAGGAACGGAACCGCCCGCAGCCGCATCATGCGTCTGGGGCGGGTCGGAGTGTTGCTGGCCGGCGGAACGGCCATCGTCTGTACCTGTCCGCTCGCCGACTGCCACGCCTGCACGCAGGCCGCCACGATCCCGCTGGCAGGGGCGCTGGGATAGAGCTTGCTCAGCCGGCGGCCGACGAGCTGGTCGGCGGTCCGGCCGAGCAGGTCGACGGCGGCCGGGTTGGCGTACTCGACGTCGAAGTCGGCCACCGCATCCTCGGTCGGCGCGGCCTCGGGCGGGACCGGCCGTACCGTCATGGCCGGATGGATCAGCAGGTCGAGCATTCGGTATGCCCACGCCTCGTCGGTCGGCTCGACGCTGCGCGGCGAGGCCGCCTCGGCCACCACCGTCTCGGCCAGCTCCGCGAGCCGGATGTTCAGATGCTGAGAGAGCTGGACCAGATGGTGGAACGCGTGATCGGCGGTCCAACCATGCCGCTGCATGAGGACACCCTTGGCCTGCTCGATCAGCGGGCGGCTCTGCAGGGCCCGACGTAGGCCCGCAACCTCGTCGCGAAGCTGATCGATCTCGGCGGCAGAGCCCGGTGCGTCCGGTGCGCCCGTGCCGCCTACGGCTGCTGCGGTTGCGGTTCGCACACCATCGAAATCCCCGGGCACGCGGGAAGGCAAACCCGGCCGGACCCGACGCCGAACGATGACGGCCCCACCCGGCAGTTCGGGACGCGAGATCAGGGCTTGCCGGGCGAAACCGACCTGCTCGGCATCAGCCGGTGCTCGTTCCCGACCTGTCCGGCCCGCAGCCGATCCTCATGCCTGGAGGCGGCGAACGTCGTCGGGACGGCGCGACGAACGCCCCCCACCAGCCGCCGCAGGGTCGTGCCCATGCGCCCCTCCCACGGCATTGCCGTCCGAGGGGCCCAGGTCTACCCGCTTGTCCCCGTGCTCACGCCGATCGTGCCAGCCCGGCATTCCCCGCGGGCACCGGCCTCGACGCACGACCGGGTGCGCCGGCTAGCCCTCGGTCTTTTGTGGGACCCCGCCCTCGAGCAGCCCCCGGACCTCGGACTCCTTGTACCTCCGGTGCCCACCCAGGGTCCGGATCGACGTGAGCTTGCCTGCCTTCGCCCAGCGGGTCACCGTCTTGGGGTCCACCCGAAACATCGTTGCGACCTCAGCCGGGGTCAACAGTGGCTCGGCGTCGGTGGTCTGGCGCGTGGTCATGGCTCATCCCCTTCTGCCCAGCCGGGGGAACGTCCGGTACGTACCCCCAACCGAGGTCCATATTGCACCATTGTTCCGCATAGATCAAATCACCCACTAAGGTCATCTGGTCCTAGTCACCCCGGATGAGTAACTCCGCATCAGTTGGCCGACTCGACCCGGTGCGCTATGCGCCAACGCTCAATCACCCGATCGTACGCTTCCGTGGCGGTCTGCATGTCCCCCGTTCCCAGTGCCGCCAACGCTGCGGCCAGGTCTCCGGCGGAGTCGTCTGCCCGAAGTTCCTCGTCCGAACGCAGGTCAACGAGGCCTCCGTAGTCCAGTTCGACCACCGAACGCGGATGGAACTCCTCCAACCAGCGGCCCAGCGACTCCACCGCACCGACCACCGGACCCGCGTCAAATGCCCGCCGGAGTACCGCCAACGAGCGCGCCGTCCGCCGCCGCGCGTCGGCCATGGCGGTGCGGTAGACCAGCGACCGACCCACGTCGGTCGCCGACGGAGCGGTCGGTGCCGAGCCGGATCCGGCATGCGCCTCGGTCGCTCCGCCCGGTGCCTCGGCTCCCTCGGACCGGGCGGAGCGACCCAGCTGCAGCCGTCGCTCGTCTGGCCGCATCAGCAGGAACCAGCGCACCGGCACCACCCACCGGCTGGTCAGCACGTGCGCCCGCGACAGCGGGTTTCGGGCCAGCCACTGCTCGTGCTCCCGTGCCGCGACCTCGATCTCCGCCTCCGGCAGCACTGCGGGCAGTACGTCGGACGGCAGCAGGGCGTCCAGCTCGGTGGCGGCCCGCCAGCACCGCAGCTCCGTCCGCAGCGGGCAGATCAGCGCCGCGCCGTCGAGGCTGAGCAGGTACGCGTGCTCGCCCGCCTCCCCGGGCTGCGGTACCCGGGGCGCCGACCGGCAGGCCGCGGCCAGCCCGACCGCCCGCTCCCGGCGTGGACCCTCCCGAGTGGACACTGCCGTCCCGGCGGCCAGGTAGGCCTGCCAGCGACGCCGCTCGTCGGGCGGGAAGGCCGACAGCGGCTCGTACACCCGCAGCTCAGCGGCGTACGGAGGGCTCACCCTTCGATCGTCCCACGCCTGCTGCGACTGGCCACCTGGTCGCGAGCAGCCCGACACGCACAGTAGGCGAGCGCCGCTGACCGGCAACGGGACACCGAGAGTCAGCCTAAGGTGTGCGTAGGGCAGACCCGCCCACAGCGCCCCTGGCCTCACAAGGGCCCGGCACGACCCTGCTCGACGACGAGGAGACCCCCGGTGAGCGTGTTCGCGGCCGATCATGAACAGGTTGTCTTCTGCCATGACTCGGCCTCCGGCCTGCGGGCCATCATCGCGGTCTACTCGACCGCACTCGGCCCGGCGCTCGGCGGGACCCGCTTCTTCCCGTACGAGACCGAGCAGGACGCGCTCGCCGACGTGCTGAACCTGGCCAAGGGCATGGCCTACAAGAACGCGCTGGCCGGTCTCGATCACGGCGGCGGCAAGGCGGTGATCTGGGGCGACCCGGCCACCGACAAGACCGAGGCGCTGCTGCGGGCATATGGGCGGTTCGTCGCGTCCCTCGGCGGGCGCTACATCACCGCCTGCGACGTCGGCACCTACGTCGAGGACATGGATGTGGTGGCCCGCGAGTGCCGGTGGGTTACCGGCCGCTCGCCCGAGCATGGCGGCTGCGGCGACTCCTCCATCCTCACCGCGTGGGGCGTCTTGCAGGGCATGCGCGCCTCGGCCGAGCACCTGTGGGGCACGCCAAGCCTGCGCGGCCGCCGCGTCGGCATCGCCGGGGTGGGCAAGGTCGGCCGGCACCTGGTCGAGCACCTGCTCGAGGACGGGGCGACGGTGCTGGTGGCCGACGTCAGCGAGCTGGCCCTCGACCGGGTCCGGGTACCGCATCCGGAGGTCGTCGTGGTGGACGACACCGACGCGTTGCTGCGGACCGACCTGGACGTGTACGCACCGTGCGCGCTCGGCGGCGCGCTGGACGACCGGACCGTGCCGCTGCTGTCCGCGAAGGTGGTCTGCGGCGCGGCGAACAACCAGCTGGCCCACGCCGGCATCGAGAAGGTCCTGGACGATCGGGGCATCCTGTACGCGCCCGACTATGTGGTCAATTCCGGCGGGGTGATCCAGGTCGCCGACGAGATCGAGGGTTTCGTGTTCGAACGGGCGAGGGCGAAGGCGACCCGGATCTTCGACACCACCCGGCGGATCTTCGCGCTGGCCGCCGAGGAGGGGGTGCCGCCGGCGGTCGCCGCCGACCGGCTGGCCGAGCGCCGGATGGCCGAGGTGGGCCGGCTGCGGACCATCCTGCTCCCCTGAGCCGACGGTGAGACAGCCGTGAGTCGCGGCGTGGTCCGGAGCCCGAGCCGGGCCGTGAGCGACAGCACCGGCGGGCACGGCGACGTGCCGAGACCCGCCCTGGCGCTGTACCGTAGAAGTACGACGATGACCACACTGCCGGGGCCGCCTCGTGCAGGCCGCCCCATTCTTCTGTGCGAGGGGGTCGAGCCATGGGGCGCGGCCGTGCGAAGGCCAAGCAGCAGAAGGTGGCCCGTGCGCTGAAATACAGCTCGCACGACACCGACCTCGACGCCCTGCAGCGAGAGCTGGCCGGCGGCGGTGACGGTAGCTCGCCGCGGTCGCCTCAGCAGGCCGCGGTCGACGACGAGGACGAGACCGACGATGGCTACGACGCCGACGACGACAGCTGGGCCCGCTCCCGCTGATCGGCCGGCGATCGCTCGTCGGGTGGTGCCCGGATCGTCAGGCGTACGCGCCCCGTAGCTGTACGCCACCCGCTCCAGGCACTACCGCACCGGCCACCCACCCCGGGATGTCGCGTGCCCGCAACAACGCCACGGCTCGGTCCGCGTCGGCCTCGGCCACCACCGCGACCATGCCCACTCCGAGGTTGAACGTGCGCTCCATCTCGGCCGGCTCGACGTCCCCCAGCCGGGCGATCAGGTCGAAGATCGGCGGCGGCCGCCAGGCGGAGCGCTCGATCACCGCCTCCGCGCCGGGGGGCACCACTCGGGCCAGGTTGCCCGCCAGCCCACCGCCGGTGACGTGGGCGAACGCGTGCACGTCGAGTGCGCCGGCCAGGGCCAGGCAGTCCGGCGCGTAGATCCTGGTCGGGGTGAGCAGCTCCGATCCGAGGGTCCGACCGGCGCCGAGGTCGTCCAGCACCGCGTCCAACCGCAACCCGGCCCGGGTCAGCAGCACGTGCCGAGCCAGCGAGTAGCCGTTCGAGTGCAGCCCGGACGAGGCCAGCGCGATCACCGCGTCGCCGACCCGGACCCGGTCCGGACCGAGCAGGCGGTCCGCCTCGACCACGCCTACGGCCGTGCCGGCCAGGTCGTACCCATCCTCCTCCATCTGATCGCCGTGCTCCGCGGTCTCGCCGCCGACCAGCGCGCATCCGGCCCGGACGCAGCCCTCGGCCACCCCGGCGACGATCGCCGCGACCCGCTCCGGGACGACCCGGCCGCACGCCAGGTAGTCCTGCACGAACAGCGGCTCGGCGCCGCAGACCACGACGTCGTCGACGACCATCGCGACCAGGTCGATGCCGACCGTGTCGTGCACGTCCATGGCCTGCGCAACGGCCAGCTTGGTGCCGACGCCGTCGGTGGAGGAGGCCAGCAGCGGCCGCCGGTAGCGACCGATGTCCAGCGCGAACAGCCCGGCGAACCCGCCCAGCCCGCCGACCACCTCCGGGCGCGCGGCGCGGTCCACCGCCGAGCGCATCAACTCGACCGCCCGCTCCCCTGCGTCGATGTCCACCCCGGCCGCCGCATACGTCGCACCGCCGTGCCGGTCACTCATGACCGACCCCCAGTAGCCCGGTCGGGTGGTGATCGGCGCCGCGGAACGCCAGATGCGGGAGCCCGCCCCGCCGGCCGCCCGGGGCCGCAGCCACCCGATCGGGGTCGCCGACCCCGGTGGTCACCGGCGCTGCGGAGCGCCGGCCCAGGAACCCGCCCCGCCGGCCGCCCCAGGCGCCAACCCCACCGATCGGGGTCGCCGACCCCGGTGGTGACAGGCGCTGCGGAGCGGGGGGCTGCGAAGCGCCCGCGCAGGAACCCGCCCCGCGGGCCGCCCCAGGCGCCAACCCCGCCGATCGGAGTCGCCGAGTCCGGTCGTGACCGGCGCTGCGGGCTGCCGGCGCGGGACTCGCCCGGCTGGTCGCCCGAGTCGCCCCGCCCGGTCGAGATCGCCGGTCCGGTCAGGGTCGTGCGTCCGATCGGGGAGGTGAGTCCAGTCGGGGGCACGGTGCCGGCCGGCGTCCCGGTCGGGTCCCCGGACCTGGTCGGCCGATGGTTCACGGGCGGGTCAGGGCGTCCTGGCCGCCGTACCCTCGCGCCAGCACCGGCGCCGCGTCGCCGGACACGCCCCGCTCCCCGTTCGCCACCCGGGCGCCGATGCCTTCCAACACGTGCTTGCCGACCAACTCCGGGGCCGGCAGCGGAATCGGGTATTTGCCGTCGAAGCAGGCCCGGCACAGCCGGGATCGCGGCTGCTCGGACGCCGCGATCAGCCCGTCGAGCGAGACGTAGCCGAGCGAGTCGGCGCCGATCGAACGGCGGACGCCCTCGACGTCCAACCCGTTCGCGATCAGTTCGGCCTTGCTGGCGAAGTCGATGCCGTAGAAGCAAGGCCACTTCACCGGCGGCGACGAGATCCGGACGTGCACCTCGATCGCACCGGCCTCGCGCAGCATCCGCACCAGCGCCCGCTGGGTGTTGCCGCGCACGATCGAGTCGTCCACGACCACCACCCGGCGACCGCGCAGCACGTCCCGCAGCGGGTTCAGCTTGAGCCGGATGCCGAGCTGCCGGATTGTCTGCGACGGCTGGATGAACGTCCGGCCCACGTACGAGTTCTTCACCAGGCCGAGCCCGTACGGGATGCCCGATTCCTGCGCGTACCCGATCGCGGCCGGCGTGCCCGACTCCGGCACCGGTATGACGATGTCGGCCTCGGCCGGATGCTCCCGGGCCAGCCGCCGGCCGACCTCGACCCGGGCCGCCTGCACGTTCCGCCCGCCGATGGTGGTGTCCGGCCGGGCCAGGTAGACGTACTCGAACAGGCACCCCTTCGGGGTCGGCGCGGCGAACCGTTCCGACCGCAGCCCGTCGTCGTCGATGGCGAGCAACTCGCCTGGCTCGATCTCCCGGACGAACGACGCCCCCACGATGTCCAGCGCGGCGGTCTCGCTTGCCACCACCCAGCCGCGCTCCAGCCGACCGAGGACCAGCGGCCGCACCCCGTACTCGTCCCGGGCCGCGTAAAGGGTGTGCTCATCCATGAACACCAGCGAGAACGCACCGCGCACGGTCGGCAGCACCTCGAGCGCGGCGGCCTCCACGGACACGTCGGGCCGGGCCGCCAGCAGGCTGGTGAGCAGGTCGGAGTCGGTGGTCGCGCCGCTGAGGTCGGACACGCCGTCCTTGGCGGCCCGGTCGGCCAGCTCGGCGGTGTTGACCAGGTTGCCGTTGTGCCCGAGCGCCAGCCCGGTGCCGGCCTCGGTCGCCCGGAACGTCGGCTGCGCGTTCTCCCAGGTGCAGGAGCCGGTCGTGGAGTAGCGGGTGTGCCCGATCGCGATGTGCCCGCGCAGGCTGTCCAGCGTCGGCTCGTCGAACACCTGGGCCACCAGGCCGAGGTCCTTGTAGACGACCAGCCGGGCCCCGTCGCTGACCGCCATTCCGGCGGCCTCCTGACCGCGGTGCTGCAGTGCATACAGTCCGTAGTAGGTGAGTTTCGCTACTTCTTCCCCCGGTGCCCAGACACCGAAAACGCCGCACTCCTCACGGGGCGGCGTCTCGGGGAAGTCCGGGGGAACCGGCGGCGCTTTTACCTGGCCGCAACACACGCCATGGAGTCTACCGGCCGGCGACCCCGAATCGACGTAGGCCGGGGCCGGCCGCTTGGGGGGGACGCGGCCGGCCCCGGAGTTTCAGGGTAGGTCGATACGACCTCGACTACCGACGGTCGCACCGGAACGGCACAAAGTCAATGCAATGGGGCGTCTATTCACGCCATAAATCGCCCAGTCGACGCTTAACCGACAAGCGGCAGATACCGGCCGAGATCGGTGCGCTCACCGCTGGCCCGAACGGCGCCGGCCGCCACCGCGTCGGCCCAGGCCACTCGGCCGGTCGCCAGCCGCAGCCAGGTCAGGCCGTCGGTCTCGACCACAGCGGGGGGCGTGCCCCGGGTGTGCCTGGGGCCGGCGATGCACTGCACCGCGGCGTACGGCGGCACCCGCAGCTCCACCGACCGCCCCGGTGCGCGGGCGGCGAGCAGGTCGGCGAACCCCCGGCTGGCGAGCCGGACCGCGGCCGGCTCCAGTTGCGGCGGTGGCCGTTCCGGCAGCGACCGGCCGAGGTCGTCGGCGTGTACGACGAGCTCCCAGACCCGGGTGAGCAGCACGTCCGGAACGGCCACCGGTCCGCGCCGCGTCTCGACCAGGCTGGGCAGCGCCGCGGAGAGCGCGTCGACCGCAGCCGCCTTGGCGTTGTGCAGCTCGGCCAGCAGTTCGGTCGGAGTGGCGTCGGACCAGGCGGCGAGCTCCTCGTCCTTGTCCGCCTCGCTCGGAATCGCCGTGTCCGGCGTGAAGTACTCGGCCAGCGCCAGCGGGCGGTCCCGGGTGGGGTTGGCGAGCAGCTGCGGGACACTGCGCAGCACGCCGGCGAGGTGACCAGCGAGCACGCCGACGGTCCAGTCGGGCAGCACCGACGGCGCCGCCCAGTCCGGATCATCGATGGTGCCGAGCCACTCGAGGACTCGGTCGGTCTGGGTCAGCAGGGCAGTCCGGGCTGCCCCGGCATCATGCCGGCTCATCGGAGGCACCGTGCCATCGGTCTCTTGCGCTCCGTCAGTCGAAGAGCCGGGGCAGCGTCGACTCGTGCGCCCGGCGCAGCTCCGCGAGCGGCACTGCGAACATTCCGGCCAGATCGAGCGTTCCGGCGTCAGGGGCGACCTGGCCGAGCCTGGTGTACGGCAGCCGGCGGGCCGAGCACAGCTCCGCGAGCCGCCGCTCCGCTGTCTCGTCCGGGACCACCACGACGGCCCGACCGGCCGACTCGGAGAACAGTGCGACGAATGGGTCGAGTCCAACCGGGAGGGTGACCCGGGCGCCGACGTCGCCGCGCAGGCAGGACTCGACCAGCGCCTGGGCCAAGCCGCCCTCGGACAGGTCGTGCGCCGCGGCCACCAGCCGCCGCCGGGAGCCCGCGACCAGGACCTCGCCGAGCGCCCGCTCCCGGTCCAGGTCGACCGCCGGCGGCCGGCCGCCGAGGTGGCCGTGCATCGCGTGCGCCCACTCCGAGCCGCCGAGCTCGTCCCTCGTCTCGCCGAGCAGCAGGATCGTCCCGCCGCGTCGGGGGAACCCGATGGTGGTGCGGCGGGCCACGTCGTCGAGGACGCCGAGTACGCCGACGATCGGGGTGGGATGGATCGCGGTGGCCGCCGTGGAGTTGTAGAAGCTGACGTTGCCGCCGGTGACCGGCGTGCGGAGCGCGGCGCAGGCGTCGGCGAGCCCGCGCGTCGCCTCGGCGAATTGCCACATCACCTCGGGGTCCTCGGGGCTGCCGAAGTTCAGGCAGTTGGTCACCGCGATTGGGGTGGCGCCGGTGGCCGCAACGTTGCGGTACGCCTCGGCCAGGGCGAGCTGCGCGCCGGTGTACGGGTCCAGCCGGCTGAACCGGCCGTTCCCGTCGGTGCTGACCGCGACGCCGCGGCCGGTGTCCTCGTCCACCCGGATCACCCCGGCGTCCTCGGGCTGGGCCAGCACGGTGTTGCCCTGCACGTAGCGGTCGTACTGGTCGGTGACCCACCGCTTGCCGGCCAGGTTGGGGGTCGCCGCCATCCGCACCAGCGTGCTGCGCAGCTCGTCCGGGGTGGATGGTCGCGGTAGGACGTCCGGAGTGGATGCGTGCAGGGTGTCCAGGTCGGAGGGTCGGCGGACGGGCCGGTCGTACATCGGGCCGTCGTGGGCCACCGACCGCGGCGGCACGTCGACGACCCGCTCACCGTGCCAGTAGACCTCCAGCCGGCCACCTCGCTCGGCGTTCTCGGGCGACACCTCGGTGACCTCGCCGAGCACGGTGGCCAGCACGTCCCACTTCGCGCACACGGCCAGGAACTCGTCCACTGCGGACGGCTCAACCACTGCGCACATCCGCTCCTGGGACTCGCTGGCCAGCACCTCCTCCGGGGTCATCGACGGCTCGCGCAGCGGCACCCGGTCCAGGTCGACGCGCATCCCGCCATCGCCGGCGCTGGCCAGCTCGGTGGTGGCGCAGGACAGCCCGGCACCGCCGAGATCCTGGATGCCGACCACCAGGCCGCGCCGGTACAGCTCCAGGCAGCACTCGATCAGCACCTTCTCCGCGAAGGGATCTCCCACCTGGACAGAGGGGCGTTTCGCCGGCTTCGTCGTGCCCTCGAAGGTGGCGCTGGCCAGGACGGACACTCCGCCGATCCCGTCCCGGCCGGTCTTCGCGCCGAACAGGATCACTCTGTTGCCCGTGCCGGAGGCGTGTGCCCGCTGGATCCGGTCCCGCCGGAGCACGCCGACGCAGAGCGCGTTCACCAGCGGGTTGCCGGCGTAGCACGGGTCGAAGACCACCTCGCCGCCGATCGTCGGCAGGCCGAGACAGTTGCCGTACCCGCCGATCCCGGCCACCACGCCGGGCAGCACCCGGGCGGTGTCCGGCGCGTCCGCCGGGCCGAACCGCAGCGGGTCCAGCACGGCCACCGGCCGGGCACCCATCGCCAGGATGTCCCGGACGATGCCCCCGACCCCGGTGGCCGCACCCTGGTATGGCTCCACATAGGACGGATGGTTGTGCGACTCGATCTTGAACGTGACCGCCCAGCCGCCGCCGACGTCCACCACGCCGGCGTTCTCCCCGATGCCAACCAGCAGCCGGTCGCTGGCCGGCGCCTTCTCGGCGAACTGTCGCAGGTGGACCTTGGACGACTTGTACGAGCAGTGCTCGCTCCACATCACCGAGTACATCGCCAGCTCGGCCGCGGTCGGGCGGCGACCGAGGATCTCGCGGATCCTGAGGTACTCGGCTTCGGTCAGCCCGAGCTCGGCCCACGGCTGCGGCTCGTCCGGCGTCTTCTCGGCGTACTCGACAGTGTCGATCACGCGCCGACTCCGGCTCCGGCTCCGGTCGGGCGGCGGAGGATCGAGGCGAAGAAGCCGAGCCCATCCACGGTCGGCCCGGTGAGCGGGTCGACGGCGTGCTCCGGGTGCGGCATCAGCCCGACGATCGCGCCAGTGCGATCGCAGATCCCGGCGATGTCACGCGCGGAGCCGTTCGGGTTGTCGCCGATGTAGCGCACCACCACCCGGCCCTCGGCCTCCAACTCCTCCAGGGTGCGCCGGTCCGCCACGTACCCGCCCTCGCCGTTCTTGATCGGCACCACGATCTCGGCGCCGTCCCGGTACCCGCCGGTCCAGCTCGTCCGGGCATTCTCCACCCGCAGCCGCTGGTCCCGGCAGACGAACCGGCGCACGTCATTGCGGATCAGCGCGCCGGGAAGCAGGTGCGACTCGCACAGGATCTGGAAGCCGTTGCAGATACCGAGCACCGGCAGGCCGGCTCTCGCCTGGTCGACCACGGTCTGCATGACCGGCGCGAGCCGGGCGATCGCTCCACACCGCAGGTAATCACCATAGGAGAACCCGCCGGGAAGGATCACCCCGTCGACGCCGTGCAGACTCGGATCCGCGTGCCACAGCGGCACGGCCCGGCCCCCGGCCAACTCGACGGCCCTGGCGGCGTCGCGATCATCGAGGCTACCGGGAAAGGTGACAACGCCGACGCGGACGGGCACATGCTCAGCCTAAGCGGTGTCGCCGGGACGTCCCCGGACGCCCCGCGGCGCCCCTCCCCGGTGTGTGTCTGTGCTCCGCGCGACGACGTCGCCCCACGGGTGATGTCATCGCCCCGCGGCTGACGACGTCGTTCGCTCGAGACGACCTCGCGCCGCCGCCGAGACCACACCGCTCCACAGGAAACCGCCTCGTGCCGCCGCCGACGATGCCGCACCCCAGCCGACGACATCCCCCGCGGGAGACCACACCGCCCCACAGGAGACGACGTCATCGCGGGAGACCACGTAGCCCCACCGGACACGATGTCGCTCCTAGGGATGATGACCCTGCTCGTGCGTAACGACTCCGCCCGCGGGGCGACGACCTGACTCCGCGGGTGACCACCTGCCCTCCGCGGGTGACCACCTGCCCTCCGCGCGTCATGACCTGACTCCGCGGGTGACCACCTGCCCTCCGCGCGTCACGACCTGACTCCGCGGGTGACGGCTTCGCCCCGCAGGTGACGACCTCGGTCCGCGAGTGACGACTTGGCTCGCGAGTGACGAGAAATATGTCGTCACCGGGCGCCGAACTCGTCACCTGCGGGCGGGCCGGCGCATGTGACCATTCCTCCATGCCGCCTCTCGCCGAGCGGCTCGCGGCCATCGTCGGCGCGTCGCACGTGCTCACCGATCCCGGGCTGACCTCGTCCTACGAGGTCGACTGGACCGGGCGGTTCCACGGCCGGGCCGCGCTGGTGGTGCGGCCGGGGTCCGCCGCCGAGGTCGCCGCGGTGCTGCGGGAGTGCTTCGCTGACGGTGCCCCTGTGGTTCCGCAGGGTGGGAACACCGGCCTGGTCGGCGGGTCGGTGCCGGTCGGCGTGCCGGGCGCGGTGGTGCTGTCGCTGCGTCGGCTGTCGTGGATCGGCCCGGTGGACGAGGCGGCTGGGCAGGTCTGGGTCGGCGCCGGCGCCACGGTCGCGGCCCTGAGCGCACACGTTCGGGCGGTCGGCTGGGAGTTCGGGGTCGATCTTGGTTCGCGGGAGTCGGCGACGGTCGGCGGTGTGGTGGCGACGAACGCCGGTGGCGAGCGCGTGCTCCGCCACGGCCCGGCTCGTGCCCAGGTCGTCGACCTCGAGGCAGTGCTGGCCGACGGGCGGGTGGTGGCGCGGCCGGGCGCCGGTGGGGTGGTGAAGGACAACGCCGGGTACGACCTGTCGGCGGTGTTCGCCGGCAGCGAGGGAACCCTCGGGGTGATCACCGCGGTGCGACTCCGGTTGGCGCCGGCGCCACGGTCGGCGGTGGTCACGGTGGTCGGCGTGGATGACACCGCGGCCGCGCAGCGGGTGCTCGCGGTGGTGCGGCGCCGGGTCGAGGCGCTGTCCGCCGCCGAACTGTTCCACGCCGACGGGCTGGCCCTGGTGCGCGAGCACGCCCGACTGCCGGCGCCGCTCGGCTCGGAGCACCCGACATACCTGCTGATCGAGTGCAGCGGGCAGGCGGACCCGACCGATGCGCTGGCCGCTGCTCTGGATGGGGTGGAAGAGGTGCGCGACGCGGCGGTGGCTACGGACGCGCCTGCCCGGGCCGCGCTGTGGCGCTATCGGGAGGCGCACCCGGAAGCGATCAACGCGGTCGGCGTGCCGGTGAAGCTCGACGTCGCGCTGCCGCCGGCGCGGCTGGCCGAGGCGGAGTCGGCCGTGCGGGCCGCGGTGCTCGGCGTCGCCCCGGCCGCCCGTGTGATCTGCTTCGGCCACCTCGCGGAGGCGAACCTGCACGTCAACGTGCTATCGGCCGAAACCCTGGCGGAGCCCGTAACAGACGCCGTGCTGCGGACCGTGGCCGCGCACGGCGGCAGCATCAGCGCCGAGCACGGAATCGGCCGCGCCAAGTCCGGCTGGTTGTCGCTCACCCGGTCACCCGCCGAGATCGCGGTGATGCGTGCCATCAAGACCGCGCTCGACCCCCGCGGACTGCTCAACCCCGGGGTGCTGTTCCCGCCCACGAAGTGAGTCGCCGGCCGCCCGGACGCCGCCCACGCCACCGTTATCCACAGGCGCCAACGTTATCCACAGGTTGCCATTTGTCCATTGCCGTGCCGCTCTGGACCTCTACGCTGTGATCATGCGTGTCAGGATTGCGCTAGTCGCCGCCGCAGGAGCCGTCTTGCTCGGCGCATCATCCTGCTCCGGCGGCGACGACTGCCCCGGAACGCTGCCCCCCACCACCCAGCCCACCTCGACTCCCCAGACGACGA
>WNFY01002568.1_pt1 | contig 37547 bp, 25 predicted proteins | sample 5400091 | NCBI WGS metagenome assembly WNFY01 (sample SAMN13153364, study PRJNA577476) | soil metagenome | isolation source: 60 cm soil or saprolite under grassland replicate 1 | place: USA:California | collected 2016-06-15 | reverse complement strand
ATCGAGCGTCTTCTGGAACATTTCCACCCCGGTCACCACCACCGAGCGGGTGCTCTCCTTCATGCCCACGATCTCCACCGACTCGCCCACCTTGACCACTCCTCGCTCGATGCGACCGGTGGCCACCGTGCCTCGTCCCTTAATGCCGAAGACATCTTCCACCGGCATCAAGAACGGCTTATCGGTGGCGCGAGGAGGGGTGGGGATGTAGTTGTCCACCTGGTCCATCAACTCCCAGATGCAAGCGGCATCCGCATCGCTGCGCGAGAGGTCGCCTTTACTCTCCAAAGCCTTGAGGGCCGAGCCACGAATGACCGGCACATCGTCGCCGGGGAAGTGGTTCTTGGTCAGCAGTTCGCGTACCTCCAGCTCCACCAGTTCGAGCAACTCTTCGTCTTCCATCATATCCACTTTATTGAGGAAGACCACCATCGCCGGCACTTCCACCTGGTAGGCCAGCAGCACATGCTCACGGGTCTGAGGCATAGGGCCATCAGGAGCGCTCACCACCAGGATGGCTCCATCCATCTGGGCGGCTCCGGTAATCATATTCTTAATGTAGTCGGCATGACCGGGGCAGTCCACGTGAGCGTAGTGGCGCCTGGCGGTCTCGTACTCCAGGTGGGCGATGGCGATGGTGATGCCGCGCTCGCGCTCCTCGGGAGCTTTGTCGATCTGGTCAAAGGCGGTATATTTGGCAAGCTGAGCGGCGGCCAGCACCTTGGTGATGGCGGCGGTCAGGGTCGTCTTGCCATGGTCGATGTGACCGATGGTTCCTACGTTCACATGCGGCTTTGTCCGCTCAAACTTCTTCTTAGCCATTTTCTCGTGTGGCTCCTTTGCAAATCTACTTGCGATCAGATAGCAACAGGTATAGACATGCAGCAGCCGTCCCCTGACAACCCGATCGTCAATTGTAAGATATTTTTCCCAATTACTACTAACAAGAAGGGAGCGACGATCATTTCAGAAGACGGCAGCAAAAGCTTTTTTACGTCCTACGCGGATTTTCGTGAAGATGGAACTAAGCTGAAGAGCATCAAGCTCAGACATCATTCAGAAACCACGGGAGCCCGTGATGGGAATCGAACCCATGACCCCAGTCTTACCAAGACTGTGCGCTACCGCTGCGCCACACGGGCCAACCTTGCCATACATGATACATTACATCCGGGTAATATATGTATTGTATAGGTGGGCAGTGGAGGATTCGAACCTCCGAAGCTCTCGCAACTGATTTACAGTCAGTCCCATTTGTCCACTTTGGTAACTGCCCAGGTTGAGGAACACGCCAGTTTGTTCTGAGTGATCGACGGGACACATTATAGCTGAATCGGGCAGGGATGTCAAGCATTTTTTTATGCGCCAATTTGTGCCCGCATCATAACTTACGCGAGCAGATTGGTTAACAAAAACCTCAAAAGGATTTTACATGTATTTACAAAGGCAACAATAAAGTGGGGCTAAAAAGCATTGCGTCTACAACAAATTGCTGGTATAATCTCCAACGTTGGAGAAATTAAATAGCCCTCACACCAGTGCGGTTTTTCCGCTACCCGGAAGTATGTTTGGCAAATTGGACTTGGAATAAGAGGTAGCTTCTATGGCGACGAATTGTGACTTCAGCCGTTCCTCCTTACTTAAGGAACAGTATCAGCGTGACATGGAACTCATAGCTGTTGCCCTTCAAGAAGAGAGTCAGGATGAACGTGAAGAGCGTCTCAGTCTCGTTGCGCGTTCCTGGTCACTTACCAGTGCTTGCTTTTATGCGCAACTTGAGAACAGCGAAACGCCAGTACACACTCCGGTAGCTCTGGTACGGCCTTAGTTAGACAAAAGAGATGTAAACGTAAATAGCTATGCCTCATCCACCTGAACTTGCACCGGATGCCCTGACCTATCAAACACCCGTGCAGTTTGGCATGGTGTATTGGGTAAGCTTTGGGTACCCCTCGCTTCCTCCAGGAATAGAGGAGAAACGTATTCTTGATTGGCACCCTGCGCTTGTCGTGTCAGGAGAGCCGTTTTGTCGGCATGCAGGTGCAGTCAATGTCGTTGCATTGACGTCATATCGTGGTAAGCTGCGTCCTTATCACCATCTGCTTTTAAAGCGGGATTACCCACTCCTTGACACTGATAGTCTGGTGAAGACGGAATTGATGTACCCGGTGTTACGTACGCTTCTTGCCGACCAGTATGCTATTTGTAGGCTTAACGATCCCGATTTACGCGCTATTATGGGCAAAGTGGCCAATAGTCTGGCCATCACTATGTTCTACTCATTGCACTAAAGTGCGATGGTAGATTCCGGGTGAGCGCAAGAGTATGCCCCTACTATAGCTTCTTAGAATGTTATAGAGTAAGGGCGTTATTTCCGCGTTCGCCCGGAATCTATATGCAGTTGGAGCATATCTATGACTATCGATCAAAATCAGTTGCGGCTCCTGCCATCCGTCGATGAACTTCTCCAATCTCCCACTGGTCAGGATCTTGTAGCTCGCTACTCGCGCGCTCTGGCAATACGAGCTATACGCACGAGCCTTGCCCAGGCACGAAACAGTATTCGATTGGGTACCTCCTGCCCCCCGTCAACCGCTCTGCTAGCAGCGGCAGAATCTCAGTTGCAAGAGGAACAACAACCGCGTCTACGCTCAGTTATCAATGCAACAGGAGTTATTATCAATACTAATCTGGGTCGTGCTCCCCTCAGCCAGGAAGCATTGCAGGCGGTTCAATATGTCTCCCACAACTACTCTAACTTAGAATATGAATTGACATCTGGTGAGCGCGGATCGCGTCATAGTCATGTTGTGGAACTTTTGCGTGAATTAACAGATGCCGAAGCAGCAGTAGTAACAAATAACAATGCCTCGGCAGTATTTTTGTCTTTGAGCGCTCTGGCTGCTGGACGCGAGGTGATTATTTCTCGTGGACAGCTTGTAGAGATTGGCGGAGGTTTTCGCGTCCCTGATGTAATGCGCCAGAGTGGTTGTCACCTGGTTGAAGTTGGTACCACCAACCGTACACGCATCCGTGATTATGAAGAGGCATTGAGCGAGCGAACTGCTCTATTATTGTCTGTACACCCCAGCAATTTTCTAATAACAGGTTTCACCGAATCGGCTCCGGTAAGTGCACTGTCAGAGCTGGCCCACAAACATGAACTGCTGGTTATGGAAGATCTGGGAAGTGGTTGCTTGCTCAATAGTGAACACTATGGGCTGGCACATGAACCCACTCCTCAGGAGAGTATTGCTGCTGGAGCTGATGTGGTGTGTTTCTCAGGCGACAAACTGCTGGGTGGACCGCAAGCAGGTATTATCGTAGGTAAAGCTGAGATTATTGCACGCGTTGCCAGGCATCCTTTGATGCGTGCTGTGCGTATCGACAAAATGACACTGGCTGCCCTCGAAGCAACTTTACGTCATTATCAACGTGGGCAGGCGGAAACGCATATCCCTGTATGGCGTATGATCTCTGCACACCCTGAAAAAATTGCCAGCCGGGCCGTACGCTGGGTATCTTGCTTGCAGAGTAATGGCTTTGTCGTGTGTACGCAGTCTGGGGAATCAACCATTGGCGGCGGCTCGCTACCGGGCGAGACACTTCCCACTACATTATTAGCGCTTGATGCCGCACATGTGCCGCTTTCCCTGGATGAACTGGCCAGGCGCCTCCGTATGCGCCAGACTCCGATTATCACACGCATTTCCCGCGATACCTTGTTGCTCGATCCGCGTACAGTTTTTGAAGAGCAGGATGACGAAGTGGTACATGCTCTGGTAGAGGAGATGTCTCATATTAAGTGAGATTTTGTTAATAACTATACTAAGCAACTGGAGTCGTACTTGTTGCTGGCATCGAGGTTGGCGCTGGTGTCGGCGTTGGTGATGGCGTTGCTACAGGAACCGGACGCGGAGTTACGCTTAAGATTACACTCACCGCTTGAGGACTACTCACAATGGCTATCCCATTATTCGTTGCCGCCAGTGAAATTGAAGCTGTAAATGTACCAGCAGGAAGGTGAGTAGAGGTTGGCGTTACAGTAAAGGTCATAATTCCCCCTGGAAGCACGCTGCTGGCATCAGGTGTAACTGTCAGCCAGCCGCCTGTCTTCGATCCATATGTCACAGTTGGAGTAATAGTGACACTGCCCGTACAGGTTCCAGCAACGCTAACAGTAAAGGTCGTGGTCGCTGGATTGGTTCCGGCCTGAGCTGTAAATGCCGCATGAATGAGAGAGGGAGCTTGCAATATACAGGATGGTTGCATTGAGAACACAACAGGCACGACCAGAGGAGGTCCAATCACCTGCCGGGTAACACTATCTGTAGCAGTAATAGTGACTGTGCCCGCATAATTGCCAGTTTTCAGATTGGTAGACGCGATGCCTACTGTGACTATCCCACTGTTTACAGGCGTTGCGGTGCCTGTTGTTGTTGCAGTGAGCCAGTTACCTCCAGAAGTAGTAGCCACAGTAGTGGTCCAATTCAATGGATTGATGCAGGCCGTACTCGCCAGGATGGCAAACTGCTGTGGAGAAGGACCGGGTTGCCCGGCACTACTCGCAAAGCTGAGTCGGGTTGGAGCAGCGATCGAGCAGCCGGGCTTTACAATCAGGCTTATAGGGATGGTTTGTGGACTTCCCAAAACTGTATGTCGAGCTTCATCAACGCCAGTAATCGTTATTGTGCCTCTATAGGTACCTGGTAACAGTGAGGGGAGGACTGTTGTCGTGATACTCAGCACAGCAGATTGGTATGCGATAAGGGTTCCAGAGGCGGGCGAGACCGATAACCAGTTGCCACCGACAGCCGTTGTCGCCTGCGCCTTCCAGGTAACAGCACCGCTATTGCCATTATTGGCAATCGACATCTTTTGTGGTAAGGGATTTGCTTGCCCACTGACTCCACTAAAGACCATTACATCAGGAGCAGTCGCAACCAGAGGTATTGTGCCCTGAACCAATGTAAAGGTGACAGGGAGCGTCTGCGTCCCAGCCGCCGAGCTAAAGATGATAGAGCTATTATAGGTACCAGGCCTGAGATCAGGAGCATTGATAGCTATCAGCGGGGTGGATGGTGTCTTTCCACTGCTTGCATCAATAGTAAGCCAGTCCGCATTACTTACTGCATGCCAGGCAGTAGGAGTTGTACAGGAGGTACCAATATTAATCATCTTCGGAGCGGGCAATAGTTGGTGATAAACACCAGCAAAGCTCAACATACCAGGCGATACCTGTAAAGAACATTGTGGCAAGACGGTTATAGTAACCTGGAGACTTTGCGGATTTCCTGTTACGGGCGTAGACCCCTGAGCACTAAACGTTACTACGCCACTATAGGTTCCCGGCAGCAAGGTGCTGGTATTCACTGCGATTGTTACAGGTTTACTGCTAGATGGATCTATCACAGCAGATTGCGGTGAAGCAGAGAGCCAATCCACATTAGTTGTCGCCTGCCATTTCACCTGCCGTAAACCTGGATTGCTTATTGTTACCATCTGTGTAGATGGCGACATGCCACCATCTGCAGCAGTGAAGGAGAGCAGAGCAGGAGTAAGCTGCAACGCAGCCGCATGTTCTGGCAAAAGCGGTATCACTCCGGCTTTGACAGGTAACTTGCCATCGCCAGCATTTGACATAATGTTGATCTGTGCGTTATAGGAACCTGGATTCAATTTTGAGCGATCGATAGCAGCCGTTATCTGAGCATGGTGACCACTAAAAAAAGTTCCGCTGCTGGGGCTGAGTACGAGCCAGGGCTGAGTACTATTACTTTGCCAGGAGATTTGTCCTCCACCGACATTTGACAGAGTAATTGTTTTCATCGTGTTGGTCACCTGATCGCCGCTTCCTAGATCCAATGCATCCATGGAAATTCGCAGGTGAGCAGGGCGTAACGAAGTGGCATGGTCGGTTACTGTGATAGAAAATGAAGCGACTTTGTGTCTGATAGCATCCTCAGCATTAAGCGTATGCGAACCCGATTCCCAATCCGGGGTGATAGCAATAGTATCGCTAAAATTACCACTGCCATCGGCCTCAACAATCGACGTATTACTCGTATCCATAATAGGAATGGAGGCATCCCTTGAAAGACCTATCTGTCCATATGGGCTAAAATTCGCACCACTCAGCATCACTGTTGCTCCAACAGCGGCACTATTGGGACTGACCTGTAGCGAAAGCTCACTATTATGCCGAGCCCTGTTATCAATACCCCGGCCAACGGTGACTACTATACCAAAGATACCGCCAAAGACCACGAGAATAAGCAAAAGCAGGCTCACCCAGAGAAAAATAACAGGTGGTAGTCGACGGAGGCGCATACGCCATGTTTTCAGCATAGGTACACGGGATGGAACAGGTCGCGGAGGAGGAGGCGCGGCCTTAGCACGGTTGGGCGATGGTGCAACATCTTTATGCCACGTCGATGGTCGTTTTAATTCCTGCCACTCGGAGTCCGAAGCATGACCTCTCGGACTCCGACGCGAGCGTTGTAGCGGTGTTGTTTGCGCTCCAGAACGTTTGCGCGGTGGGGATGCTACCATCACCGGACGCGCTACATCTGTTACACTTTCGGAAGGCGTATTATCCTTATCATCGCTGAGAGAGTGAAATTGTGAAAGCTTCAGTGTAATCGCACGCTTAGGGGCATCAACCTGTAAAGGTCGTTCTGCCTTTGGCTGCCTATCTTGCACCTGGTCAATTCGGTAATGTATCGATTTATGCCCGGGTGAAGTCATAGATTCACCACAGCCCGCGCAGTACAGCGCTGACTCCGGCAACAGTTCATTACATATTGGACATCGGATTGTATTCATTGGTGATCCCCCCTCACCTGACAATCCAGGAACAACCCCCCCCTCACGACAATACCCCTACAGAGAAGTGTACGGAATAAAGACAGAACTGTCAACTTTACCACATCAGGCATACAGAATTATACCTGACGAAAGCCCAGCCAGTCCTTATAAAGCTTACTTACATTATATGCTAAAAAAGAGAAAATGGAAGTAGAAAATCACATTTGACCTCATAAGCACAACGACGTTGCCAGGACATAGGTACTTTTGGGATGTTGGCAACATTCTACTTACACGGCAACATTCGTTGAACGACCGTATGGTTTATCGGGATCGATGAGCACATTGACACAGGCGGGCAGACCCGACACGAAAGCTCTTTCGAGTGCGGGACGGATATCTTCCGGTCGTTCGACCAGTTCACCATAGCCACCGAGAGCCTCAACCATCTTATCGTAGCGAATACCAGGCGTCAATTCGGCGGCGGTTGCATGTCCGATGATAGACTTCTGTGGGTGCTTGATCTGGCCCCAGGCACCATCGTTGCCGATGATAGAGACAACAGGTAGTTTCTGGCGCACCATACTCTCAAATTCCATGCCATTGAGACCAAAGGCGCCATCTCCGTGCAGAATCAAAACTTTCTTGCCAGGGCGCGCCAGTTGTGCGGCCATTGCGTAACCGGTACCAGTTCCCAGGCAACCCATCGGTCCAGCATCAAGCCAGTAGCCCGGCTTTGTTACATTGATGACCTTCGCTCCATAGCTGACGATATCGCCACCGTCTCCTACAACGGTTGTATCCTCGTCGATAAAGTCTCGTATCTCGCGGCAGAAGCGCATAGGGTGAACAGGTACAGCATCAGAGTTCAGGGCAGCACTATCGCGTTCAAGGCCACGACGCTCCTCGGTATGAATGTAGCTTAACCACTCCTCCTGGTTGAGCTGTTTTGTTGCTTCCGTCAACTGCTTCATGCTCAGTCCTACATCGCCTGCAAGACCAACCGCAGCCCCACGATTGACGCCAATATCTTCGCCCGCCAGGTCGAACCAGATCAGGTTAGCCTGCGCTGGAATGAGCGGTGGCTGACCATGGTTGAGACGGAAGTCCATGCGCGTGCCAATCGCCAGGATGGTATCCGCACCTTCAAGCGCTTTACGGCGCGACGCTGTGAAGTAGAGAGGGTGCGTCGGCGGCAGACAACCACGCCCGGCGCCATTGAGGAAAACAGGAGCCTGGATGCGTTCGGCAAGCTGGCGTAAAGGTTCGGCGGCATCACACCACCACACAGCAGTTCCGGCCATGATCACCGGACGTTTAGCCTGCTCCAGCAATGCGGCAGCCTTCACTACCAGGTCTGGATCGGGAGCGGTATGGCCACCAGCACGATAGTTCGCGGGTTCTCCGGGTTCAAAGACCGTATCGGTGTCTGCAAGATTGTTCAGGACATCCATCGGGACTTCAAGAAAAACGGGACCCGGTTTACCATTCACCATCTGGCGAAAGGCAGCAGCGATATATTCAGCCAGGCGCGGAGTCTCATGGACGGTACGTGCCCATTTGGTGATAGGACGCAGCAGTTCGATCTGATTCATCTCTTGCAGCGCGCCGCGATCCCATAGACTCAAGGGAGCCGCACCACCAATGACCAGCACAGGACTATTCGCAAGATAGGCATTTGCCACACCCGTAACGCCATCGGTAACGCCAGGGCCAGCAGTCAAGAGAGCGACTCCTGGCGTGCGTGTACATTTAGCCCATCCCTCAGCCGCGTGGACGGCAGCCTGCTCATGCCGTGTATCCACCACGCGAATACCTTCGCGTACACAGCCGTCATAAATAGCGGCAATATGACCGCCACTGAGAGTAAAAACAACCTCGACACCTTCTTTTTTTAAGGTTTTGGCAACCAGCCAGCCCCCATGTATATAACCCAAAATAGACCTCCTTCTTCTTCGATAGAAGACGACTATCATTTTTGTATGAGTAACTGTTCAGGACTCCTCGCCACCTGCGGTGGCTCGCCGGGTTGTGTGTGGGAGTGGAAGGTTGCCGGCCCGAGGCCGGCAACCTTCCACTCCCACACACAATGGCTTGCGAAGCGCCGCAGGCGCTGAGGAGTCAGAAAGAGACGACCTGAAGTTACATTAGAGCATAAAATATTATGTCATCATATGTCAATGTTTATATACATTTGTATGTTTACAGTTTATCAAGGATGATCATTTCCTCTTTGTCATCCCCTCTTTATTCTTTCGTCGCCTCTTTGCATTGTAAAATCCCTTATACTGAGGTTAGAATTGAGAGTATGAACAGTAGATGGTCGCAATTTCAAAGGAGCACAATGATATGATAAGAGTTGCAATGGTCAGCTTCTGGCATGTGCATGCACGTGACTATGCGAGGCAGGCGACCGCGCATCCTGATACGGAGATAGTCGCGGCATGGGACGAAGTGTCGGATCGTGGACGAGTGGCGGCAGAGGCTCTGGGTGTGCGTTTCTATGAGCGCCTGGAAGATCTGCTGGCTCAACCTGACATCGATGCGGTCATAGTCGATACACCAACAAACGTGCATCGCGATATAATAATCGCCTCGGTGCAGGCAGGGAAGCATATTTTCACCGAGAAGGTCCTGGCTCCGACCCTACATGAATGCAATGAGATTCTGACAGCAGTAGAGCAGGCAGGAGTCAAATTGACCGTCTCTTTGCCCAGGCTAAATGCTGGCTATACCCAGGCAATCAAGCAGATCATTGATCAGAAGCAACTGGGTGAGCTGACGCTGGTCAGGACGCGTCTCTCGCACAATGGTGCAGTGCAGACGACAGAAAATCCCAATGGCTGGCTCCCCGAGCATTTCTTTGATCTGGAGCAATGCGCAGGCGGAGCACTGATCGATCTGGGCTGCCACCCGATGTACCTGGTGCGTCTGTTCCTGGGCCTACCGGAGAGCATCAGCGCAACCTATGGCTATGTTACCGGACGCGAAGTCGAGGATAATGCAGTTGCGCTGCTCCATTATCCAGAGGGAGCTATTGGCGTCGTTGAAGCAGGATTCGTCAACCGTTTCTCGCCCTTTACCATTGAGGTGCACGGTACCGAAGGAAGTCTACTCTATGGCACGCCAGACGAAAAGCTGCAGATTCGTAGTGCGCTGTTGGGCAAAGAAGGCAGCGAGAAATGGAATATCCAGGCTAACCTGCCAGCCGGACACCCCTCAGCGTTTGAGCAATGGGTAACGCATATCCAGCAGGGAACAACCGCAAGCGAGAACATACAGATGGCGATTGATCTTACCAGGTTGATGGAGGCAGCAAACCTCTCGGCCAAAGGCTTCCAGCCCGTCCGCTTAGATAGCTTGATGCGTTAAGCGGGCACAATTGAGAATTGTGCTATGGCAGCGCCAGAAAGGTCGCTGGCGTACCAGCAAAGTACCAGGTCACGAAAGAGGAAAACAGCATGGCGATCAAAATCGGACTCATAGGTTGTGGAGGTATCGCAGAGGTACACGTCAACGGCTACCTCAAGGTGCGCGAAGATGCCCAGGTTACCGCTGTCTGCGATGTAGTTGAGTTGAATGCACAACGGCGATCGACTCAGGTAGGAGGCGGTGCACACATTTTCAGCGATTACAAGGCGCTCCTATCCGATGGGGACGTAGATGCGGTAGATATCTGCTTGCCCCACTATTTACATAAAGACGCTATTATAGCAGCAGCCCATGCGGGGAAGCATATCCTCTGCGAGAAGCCACTCTGCCTGACCTTGCAAGAAGCTGACACCGTTAAACGCGCCGTCACCGAGAATAGTGTTACGCTGATGTGTGCACATAATCAATTGTTTATTCCGGCCATTCAGCGGGCTAAACAGATGATCAGCGAAGGCGTTCTGGGCAACATCTATAGCATTCGTACTGTAGACGCCTTCTATCACTCATTCGATCCCGGGAGCATTGGCTGGCGTGGCAATCGCGCAATGATCGGTGGAGGCGAGCTGATTGACACAGGCTACCATCCGTCTTACATGCTCCTCTACCTGGCAAACAGTGTTCCAGTCGAAGTTACAGCCATGATCAGTAACCATCGCCTGCACTTCATGGATGGCGAAGACTCTGCACAGGTGCTGGTACGCTTTGCGGATGGCGCAGTCGGTAACATCGTCACAAGCTGGGCACAAGAGCCAACGCCTAACGCAGAGAAGTTTTCTGTGATCGGAGAGCTTGGCCGCCTGTATAGCCACGGTGCTGATTTACATGTCAACCTGCGTGGCAAAGAAGCAGAAACGATCCAGTTTCCCCGGACTAACACCTTCGACGCCGAGATCGCTGATTTCGTGGCTTGTCTGATTGAGAAACGCAAGCCTATCCAGACAGAAGATGATGGCATCAACGTGCTAAAGGTGATCCTGGGCGCGTATCAATCGGAAACAGAGAAGCGCACTATTCAGCTATAATCCCGGTACTGCGTTAAAGGGAGAGCAGCCCCTCAATTCACCGAAAGGAGCGTGACAGTGTACTACCATCTCTTGATTGATGCAGACGATACCCTTTGGGAGAATAATATCTACTTCGAGCAAGCCATTCATGCCTTTATCGAGTTTCTTAATCATTCCAGTCTCTCATCAGCAGAGGTGCGAGTTGTACTGGATGAAATTGAACGATTTATGGGCTATGGCTCAGCGAATTTTACTAATAGTCTCGTGGAAACATATCGCCGCCTGACCGAAAAAGACATTCGCGACGAGGATGTACGGCACGTTCGCCAGTTGGGAGAACAGCTTCGTTCGCGTCCCTTACAATTGCTTGATGGCGTGAAGGAGACACTGGACTACTTATATACTCGTCATGATCTGGTTATGCTTACGAAAGGAGACCGCGAGGAACAGGAGTTGAAGGTCGAGCGGTCAGGAATCAAGCACTTTTTCAAGCGGGTAGTCGTGGTTCACGAGAAAGATGCAAGCATATATCGGCAGGTGCTCAACCAGTTGCAGTTTGATCCGAAAGATACCTGGATGATTGGTAACTCTCCGCGCTCCGACATTAACCCGGCTCTGGCTGTCGGACTCAATGCCGTCTACATTCCGCATCCCCATACCTGGCATCTGGAGCACGAAGAAGTTTCTGCTACGAGTGAGAGGCGGTTCTTGACGCTCTCTCGCTTTGCAGACCTGCGGACCTATTTCTGATGAAAGGAGACCTGATATGGATGGAGTTATCACGCGTTGCGCTTTATATGTGGTCGTTCTTGCTCCTCTAAGACCACGTGACTACTCTTTGTTTGCAAGGGTTTAGCATCCATAGTCTTCGGGCCGCTTTGCTCCAATTGCTCTGATGCATCGTATTGTGCAGTGCTTGCTAACGCTCGTAGCACGATTAGAACACCTATCACCACGATGAAAGCAATAAAAACAACCACATAATACATAGTTTGACCTCCTCAATCATCTTGGCGGCGTGCTGGACTACGACGATTACGACTCACCCCTATCACCTCTTATCAAACGGTCTGCGTTGCTGATGCTTGCTCTATGCTCGCTTTCTCAAGCGGACGTGTTATCTGGCGCTGCAACGCTTCAATTTCGTTCTGAATGATACGGCGCACTATTCCTACAGTACAGCCATAGGTTGAGTCCATCCCAAAGTACGAGAGGCTCCCCGCGCCCAGATTCTTGCCGCGTGTGTAGGGAGTATCCGATGCGTAGTGCAGGATACCCAGATCATACGGCAAACGGGCAAAGTTGATATTTTCCCCCACCGGGTAACGCAGCAGGTACTGGTCCTCGTAGACAGCATTCAGGTAAGGACCACTCTCCATCTCAACAACTGTATAGTTAGCCAGGTAGTAGAAGTCCAGGTACTGACGATTTTGCAGGTAAGTGCCCTTGCCTGAAACTGCCTTCTGGTTGTCCAGTACGGAGCCATAGATCAGAAATGGCTGCACATCCTGAGCGGTGAAGGCATTATCCAGCCAGTAAGTATTCTGGCTATGCTCATCCATTACGACGTTGGAAATCATTACGTCACCAATGCTTCCATTGAGTGTCGCCGCCTTACCTAGAACGTAGATGCCGCGTATCTGTGTCAGGTTCTCCATGATCTCACGTAGCATACGGTAAGCAGCCATACCAAGCGGATAGTCAATGTTTAGAATGATCGCCTGGCTTTTCTCCAGTAAATCCATGTGTGGCATACGACAACGCGGATCAACCTCTGCCGTACGCAGCTGAGCGAGTTCAATAATCTGCGCGTCGATCTCCAGTCCATAGCGAGCGCCAATATACCATACGCCGCGCCCTTGCTCCTCCTGGACCCGATTACGCACGAACTCTTTGCCAGCAGGTGTGCGTATCCACTCTCGGGCCGCAAAGTAGAGGAAATTTTGCCAATTACCGGGCACATCTCCATTCTGAAGTTTACGGCACTCATCGGCCAGATAGGGATCTGGTCCCTTCAATGCGAACTCCGTCAACTCGGCCTCGCGGCTTAGAATAATACCCGACAAAAGATTGGCCAGGCTATGCGTATTACTTGAGACAAAGTAGACGGGACGATCTGGTAGACCAAGCGTATCAAGTACATTCCTCACAGGAGTCCACCACTTACGGGTGGCGCGTACATATCCTACATGTGAGCCACCCAGCATACGTAAATTAAAACTCTTGCGCTGACGTCCGATCCTCAGCAGGGTCTCCCAAAGATGATCGCCCCAGATCACCTCCAGGCGCTGCCAGTCATCCGGCGCAATATGCAGCCGTTCGCGTAGGACCTTACTGATCTCAGCGAACACCGGAGAGCGGCGATCCATACGCGTCTCTAACAATTGCATTGTCGTCGGATCGGCATTGAGTAGATAGTAGATCTTATTCCACTCAATCTGGAAGGCGACCAGGATGGGTACAATATCATCAGTATCGCTCACACTGGCCACATAAGCTGCCAGTGTCTCTTTCCCATCGTAGAACCACTTGCGCCGCCTGGCCGATGCAGTCACTGCTTCCCAGGTATCTACATGAAACCCTTGCTGCAGGAAAACCTCTTCTGATTGACCCAGAAGGACAAGACTGCAGTTAATAATTGACACTGGCAGACGTAGTACACTATAGATGAACGCCGACATATCTGGATAAGGTGAACGTGCATCGGGATGCAGACTGGAATCAATGTTGTAATGTGCCTGTACGAGTGCTTTCAAGCTAATCTCCCCTGAACTTCTCAGCAGGGTATTGTAGGTACGAATGTAGAGTTCGACGTCCCGCTTGCCCGCTTCGTGATACTTCTCTCCATGTTCAAGTGTCGGTGCGATGGCAGTAGCTCGTGATCTGTAAGTATCATCGAGTAGTTCATCATCGCCCTCAAGCGACTCCGGATTCTTTCCATCCAGGGATGCATTGCTCCCGAACTGCTCACTGTCATATGGCTGGTTGTTGTTAAATGGATTACCATTTTTCTGTTTGCGTGGCATAATTGTATCCCTCTTCTCCGAGGTGCTCTCAGTTCTATCTTTCTATATTTCAGTCATTATAGTCCCTGATACGTAACCTTGTACAGATCAACTTCTCACAAAATGACGTATTTACTCAGTCGAAATCACATATCTTCAGCAGTCACGAAATCATTCCTAAAGCAGAGCCATTCTACACCCGTCAACTCATTGGGTACATTTCACAATTTCACCTCAACGTATAGCACTTCTGTGAAAACTCAGATTTTTCTCATGAAATTATGTCACAAAATCCGCAAAATTAGCGTACACTAGACATAGGAGGTGTTACTAAAACGTCGGGTGTCCCCATGCCTGGCGTTTCCCCCTGGTAACGCCTCCCCCCATTCTTTGTACGCTGGTTCGGGGAGATATTAGCGCCACAGTAATATGTCGTCGTTGCCTGGCACATGTTCTTCTCCAGATGCAACGTTCCGCTGGCGCCACTCACAACGTACCTCGCCATTTATTAATAACTGCCGTATGATCGTGTCGTAATCCTGCATAGTGAACTGCCCAAAATTTGCGAGGAGCAGTTGTTGGCGGAGATCAGGCCAGCGCCGTGTGCGTTGTGCACGTCCTTGCTGAACGGTGTGTTGATAGAGTTGTTGCAACTCCATGCTCAAACGCAATTGTTCTTGCTTTGCAAACCACTCTTCTCCCAGAAGGCCACGTCGACTCTGTGCATAGACACGACGTCGGTACAGGCAGATCGCGTCATTCATACTTGCCACGCTATCCTGACGCCGCGTAGCAAAGATCAGCGTATATGGCACCTCTTCGACTATGGCGGGACGCACTTGCATAGGCAGGGCAATACGTTGCACAGATAGCGGAAAATAACGCTGTATCGAGGCGGTGAAGAAGTCAAACAATCCATCAAGCGCCTGAGGAAGCTCTCCTTCGCTTGAAGGCAGCGTCTTCCAACGATCAGTACGCAATAGACCGGTCAGCAGGGTAGCCTGGGCAGGAGTACGCCGGGCAACGAGCAGGCGTGCTTCTAACTGCTTATGTGGAATGAGCAAGCACAGCTCTGTGGGGACAGTGCGCTGGCAGAGGAGAGCGAGATCATCGTAAGTAAACATGGTCGGACCGAATGGGTTTAGCAGGAAGATTGCCGGAGATTGTTCGATCTCTTTGAGGAGTGTGGGAGCCGCCTCCAGCCAGCTTGCCTGTACGATACCACTTTCTTTAGGAATGATTACTGGCTTTGACGAAGTGCCATTTTGTCCAACCTTCGCATCTTTGCGCTTGCTGCTACCTGCTTCGAGCATGAGGCCATTAAGCGTAATGGGCTTGTTCTCCTGGGCCAGAAGCTGAGAGAGAGAGACGATGGGCTGCAGCGCCGGAGGCATACTCTGAGCAGTCGCTTTCTTGCGACCTTTGGCTGCGGAATTAGAAACAGGCAGGGTATCTTCAGCAGTCGTCGTATTTGATTTGCCATCTATGCCGAGAGCGTCAACCCAATAGCAACGACGAAAGATCCGCGTTGCTGCCAGGGAGCGGCAATAGGCGGCGGCGTAGTCATGTAACAGCCAGTCCCGCAACGAGGACAGGATAGCACGCTCAGTCAGACGACGTGCGCGCAATAAATTTACAGATCCTGTTGCATCTGGAGATTGCTGGTGATTGTCAAATTCGGCCCATAAGTTCATCTTGTATGTATTTTATCATACATGATGTATTTCTTTAGAGCGTCTCCCAATCAGCTCTACTAACTCCTGCCTGCTTTAATATTCTTAAAAGAAGTGACTCGCCAATATCGGCCCGATGAGGATTTGGTATCCTTAAAACAAGTTGCTCTTTCACCATAAATTGGTGTTTTCCACCAGAGTAAGGACCCTCAAAACCCAATCTTCTCAAATAATGGACTAAGTCTCTTTGCTTGATGGGACCCACATATGGCATTAAGCCACATCCCTGACAGTCAGCTCAATACCATCAACAATAGGTAAGGGGAGATTTCTTGAAACACGCAACAAGATCCATTCCTCCAATACTTCCTCTAACTCATCACGGCATGCTTCAAGAGTATCCGCATTGGCATAAACTCCATCGAAGCCTGGAATTTCTCCATAGAATGTAGCATCATCTGATAGAATCCCATAATTCGCCTTGCTCATAGTTGCCTTTATATATTTTCTTAACATAGCGGTTCCTGCTCTCTATTTATCATTTCGGTTGTAAAATAAGATGATTGGCACGCCCCAATCCACTATACAGAAATTCTCCTCATCTCTGCCCTTATACTATTATACCATCAGGGTTTCAGCCAATTTGAAAGAAGGCGCGTCAAAAGTGAGAGAGCGTACTCACAACGAGCGTCTCTCAAAAGAAGTCTCTCATTCTTCATGCACCCTCCTCGGCATTTGGCTGAAACCCTGACCATGGGCCCGAAATCCTTTATTTCCTTTCTTACCTATTACATCTCTTCACTGCCTCAACAATCAGCCGATGCTCTACGAGTTTCAGGCGTTCGTGCAAGGTTTCTTCTGTATCTCCCTCTTCAATTACAACCTCCTCACGACAAATAACAGGTCCGGCATCCACTTCTGGCGTTACATAATGCACTGTGCTGCCGGTGACTTTTACGCCTGCATCGAGAGCCTGTTTGACGGCGTGCAGGCCGCGAAAGACGGGGATGACGGTGCCATCGTTTGTGGTGTAGCTGCTCCCGGTGCCATCGTCGGGGATGAGCGCGGGATGCAGGTTGATGATACGTCCGCAGAAATGCATAATGAATTCGGCGCTGAAGATACGCATCCAGCCTGCCAGGACGATCAAATCTGCCTTGAACAGGTTGATGAGCAAGACCGTAAGTTTTGCTTCGGCCTCTGCACGCTGACGCCAGGGTAGAAATATGGCCGGAAGTTTGTGCTTCAACGCCCTTTGCAGGCCATGCGCATCAGCTTTATTGCTTACGACCAGAACGATCTCGACGTTTGACAGTTGCTTGCTTTCTAACGCGTCAATCAGTGCTTGCAGATTGCTGCCGCTTCCTGAGATAAGTACTGCAATCCGCAGAGGTTTTTTCTGCGGCGCTTCCGACGCTACTCCATGCTCCGGTTGTTTAATTCTCCACCCGCCATTGTCCCGGATGTTCCCACTCATCCCTGTTACCCTCTTTATACTTGTAATCCACGATGTGCAATATCTTTGCGATAATGCATACCTTCGAAAGATATGTGCGCAGCAGCCTCATACACTTTTGCTACAGCTTCTTGCAAGGTTGTGCCGTGCGCAGCCACACTGAGCACACGCCCACCTGCGGTAATCAGGCGACCATCCTGTAACCTGGTACCGGCGTGAAAGACCTGGACGCCCTCTATACGATTGGCCTCCTCTATACCTGTAATTGGGAAACCCGAGCGGTACTTGCCGGGATAACCACCTGCTGCAAGGCTGAGGCTGATAGCATAGCCTGGATGCCATAATTGCTGCAGGTCAACTTTTTGTCTTTCTACACCTTCAAAATATGAGAGAACGTTGAGCAGGTCTTCGCGCATGAGGAGCACAAAGGCTTGCATTTCAGGATCACCAAAGCGAGCGTTGTGTTCCAGGACCATGGGACCTTGCTGCGTTAACATGATGTTGGAGTAGAGGACGCCAGTGAAATTGATTCCTCTATTCTTGAGCGCTTGTAAGGTGGAAGCGATGATCTGCTTATGGATGCGCGCCTCCTGCGCCTGATCGACAAAGGGCAGAGGAGTGAATACGCCCATACCTCCTGTGTTCAAACCCTGGTCGTTGTCGAGGGCGCGCTTGTGGTCCTGGGTGAGAGTCAAAGGCAGAAAATCGGTGCCATTGCAGATAGCGGTTGAGCCGATCTCGTCGCCTTGCAAATAGTCTTCGATGACGACCATATCGCCGGCAATGCCAAAAATACGCTCAACCATCATCTGCCTGAGCGTTGTGCGCGCTGTATCCATGTCCAGAGCAACAACTGCTCCCTTGCCTGCCGCGTTGCCATCAGCTTTGATGACAACGGGAACTCCGTGCTGTTCCAGGTATTTATGAGCTTCGTGATAATGAGTAAAGGTGCGATGCTGTGCGGTAGGAATGCCTGCCGCCGTCATCACATCTTTAGCAAAGGCTTTACTGCCTTCAAGAGCCGCTCCTGCCGCACCAGGGCCAAAGATGCGCAAACCTCGTTGGCGGAAAAGATCTGCAATACCTGCTACCAGCGGCACTTCAGGTCCAACGACCGTCAGATCGATCTGAGTACGTTCGGCAAAGGTTGCCAGTTCCACAAGTTGTGTCACATCCAGCGGCACACATTCCGCATTGGCTGCTATACCGGGATTTCCCGGCGCAGCGTACAGGTGGGTGATCCGTGGACTTTGCGCCAGTTTCCATACCAGTGCGTGCTCTCTCGCACCTGAACCGATGACTAATACGCGCACGTTTCCACCTCTCCTCAAAATTATTTATATGCGCAGACTATAATCTCCTGGTTACTGCACCCTGCGGTATGACAGGCAGGCGTTGTCGGCTATGATTTATCTCTGCCATGGGATCAAAAGGCCAGCCATGCTTCTCCATACAGCCATAACAGAATTCGCTATGGAGGAGTTTGAGCGCGGCATTGTTATCTGGCAGTGGGTCGTTGGATGTCGCCGAATGGAGGGCCCTTCCCAGTCCTGCGATGCTCAGATAACCCAGGCTATCTACGCCAATATAGTCTGCAACTTCCTTTATACTACGACCAGCCGCTATTAACTCCGCTTCCTGGGGAATATCGATACCAAAGTAGCAGGGATGACGCAGCGGCGGTGAGCTTGAGCGTAGATGAATCTCTTTTGCACCATGGCGACGGAGTGCTGCGACAAGACGCTTCATTGTATTGCCACGCACAATTGAATCATCCACGATCACCAGACGCTTTCCGGCAATATTGGGTTTGACCATGTTGAATTTGAGATCAACTTCTAATTGGCGCAGGCGTTGATCAGGTTTGATGAAGGTACGATCGGTATAGCGGTTTTTGATAATAGCTTTACCATAAGGGATACCTGATTGTTCGGCATAGCCCAGAGCCGCGGGAATAGAAGAATCAGGTACGGGAGCCACAAGGTCTGCTTCAACCGGATACTCTTTCGCCAGTTCGCGCCCCAATGCCTCGCGTACAGTATACGTATATCTGCCGTGTATCTCGCTGGTTGCATCAGAGAAGTAGATGTATTCAAAGACGCACAGGCTCTGACGAGGCAATTTCACCAATATCTCACCACGCAAGCCCTGCTCATCGATAGTGATTAGTTCTCCTGGTTCAACTTCGCGCACATAGGTTGCTCCGGTACGATCCAGCGCACATGATTCTGAAGCTACAATCCAGCTATCGCCGATACGCCCTATGCACAGGGGACGCATGCCCCAGGGATCACGCATTGCGTATAGCTTGCCCTCTGATAGAATCACAAGACTATAGGCTCCGCGCAGCAACGGGAAGGTCGCAATCATGCGTTCACGCAACGTCTCACCTTCGGCATATAAAAGCATCAGAGCGATAACTTCACTATCAGTCGTGGAACTCAATATGTCCTCTGGAATCATTTCGCGCAGAGCTGGACCGTTCACCAGATTACCATTGTGCGCCACTGCGATGGTATCGTAGTGACCACGCCGCGATCCCACAATGAACGGGCCCGCGTTCTCAACACAACTGGAACCTGTTGTCGAGTAACGTACATGACCAATACCACAATGCGTAAATGGCAGACTCATGCCAGAGTCCTGGAAAACATCGCGCACCTTGCCCATAGCGATACGGTGAGCAATGTGGCCCTTGCTGTCGTATACGGCCATGCCCGCGCTCTCCTGACCACGATGTTGCAAGGCTGTGAGTGCTAATGTGAGGTAACTCCGCACATCGGGACCTTCATCCGCGCGTTGTGCATAGATTCCCACGACACCGCAAGCATCGTGCAGTCGTTCCATGCTCTTCTCCTCTCTAAAAAGGGGGGATACTCCACGTTGTATTATCCCTGGCTGATACTTAATTTTCCGGTTAGATCCGCTACTAATGCGTAACGGTCGGCAATCCCTTGCAGGTCTTCCGGTGTGACATTCTTTAAATTACGATATACCTGTTTATCCAACATACGATTTTTATCACCACCGGGCCAGAGACGCCAGCTATCATTGTCGATGACATCAGCAACAAGCAGATTACCACCTGGATCACGTCCGAACTCGATCTTAAGATCGACCAGGGTCACGTCTATGTTGGTCCAGGCGCGCTCAAGGGTCTCAAATACGCGTTGACCCAGCCCGGTCATTACTGCAATCTCCGTTTGCGTTGCCAGACCCGACTTGATGATATCCTGGGACCATATCTGTGGATCATGGCGCACATCATCCTTCAGAAATGTCTCGATCAGTACAGGCTCAAAACGCGTTCCCTCGCTTACCTCCGGGTGACGTTTAAGATAAGAGCCGGTAGCAAGACGCCGCTGGACGTGTTCAATGGGTAACATAGTACAGCGTCTAACAAGAAGCGTTACATCATCGATCTGTCTGACGAAATGTGTGGGAAGCCCAGCGCCATTCAACAGACGGAATACGTTAGCGGTCGTGGCGGTGCTCCAGTGCGATTTCCCTACGAGTTCGTTACGACGAGCACCATCACCCGCCGTAATTTGATCTTTGCTAACCATATAGGCGAGCGTATCATCGCCGGGATAGACATAGATCTGTTTTGTCTTGCCCTCTGCAAGCAGAGGACCAGGCGTTGGTTTGTTTATCATAGTAAACGAATCCTTCTAGTAGGGACCCCCGAACAACCATCATTTATTTTAATAAAACGTTGTCGCCTTCTTTAATATAACCAACGGTAAGCAACTGTGGCAGCAAGCAACGTGCCTCTAGAGCGCCTTTAGGCGAAAGCACGATTACCATACCGACGCCCATATTAAAGGTGCGGTAGAGTTCTTCTCGTGTTATGTTGCCTAAACGAGCCAATAGCTGGAAAAGCGGCGGCACTTCCCAGGCATCAGTTTCTATAACAGCTTGCATACCGGCGGGAAGAATGCGCGAGATATTGCCCTCGAAGCCGCCTCCGGTGATATGCGCCATGCCCTTGATAAAACGACCACGATCCGCCAGGTACTCGCGCAGCAGGTTAACCTCACGCAGATAACAGCGATGTGGTCGCAATAATGCATCGACCAGCGGCTCACCTAACTCGGGAAAGACGACATCCAGTGCATAGCAAGCGAAGATACGACGAGCCAGCGAGTAGCCATTCGTATGCAATCCACTTGAGGGCAGACCCAACAATATATCGCCTGCGCGGATTGTTGTGCCATTTGTAACTTCTTCTTCCTCAACTACACCCACAATCGTCCCGGCGAGATCAAAAGCTCCCGCCAGGTAAACATCTGGCATCTCTGCCGTCTCGCCGCCAAGTAGCGCACAATCAACCTCCTGACAGGCGTCGGCAACGCTCTGTACGATTTTTGCTGCCTGTACCGGGTCAAGCCTGCCCATAGCCAGGTAGTCCATAAAGAAGAGCGGCCTGGCTCCCTGTGTAAGGAGATCGTTAACAGAATGATTGACCAGGTCATACCCGATGGTCTCGAAACGGCGCGCCTGGGTAGCAAGCAGCGTTTTTGTGCCAACACCGTCTGTAGAGGCGACCAGAGCTGGATGGCGCATCTTCTGCAGCGTCTTTGTGCTGAAGACACCTGCGAACGCTCCCATCCCAGCCAGTACTTCTGGTCCCTGTGTCGCACGTATTGCTTTCTGCATCAACCGCTTTGCCTGGTCGGCAGCAGCAATATTGACTCCACTGGCAGCGTAGGATGTCTCATCCGCAGGCGATTGCGCAGACAGCGTATCAGTTTGAACAGTATGTGCCGCTGGCAAGGCGCCAGGTCGTCTGGGTTTCGGAGGTGTAGCTGGTGCCTCTCCGCTCAGTTGTTGGGCATAGGTATAGGCATTTTTGAAGATCAGCAGACCATCGCCCTGCCCATTAGATAGAGAACGGCGCTGGGGATGTTGCAGAGCATGAACATAGCGCTCGGGATGGGGCATCAGGCCAAAGACATTGCCACGCGCATTGCAGATACCAGCGACATTACCGACCGAACCATTGGGATTAGCAGGATAGGAGACGATCTCGTCATAGTTGCCCGTTTTGCTCGTGTAGACAAGCGGTACCTGTCCGCTTGCTTGCAAGCGAACAATATCACCAGCCAGTACAAACTGCCCTTCACCGTGGGCAACGGGCAATTCGATGGGACGTTCGATACCATGCGTAAAGATACAGGCACTCGGTTGGGCCGCCAGCGTAATCCAGCGACACTCAAACTGTGCCGAAACGTTCTCGGTAAGGGTTGCACGTGGAGATATTCTACCCTGAGCATCGCCGGTATCAACAAGACCGGGCAAGAGTCCCGCGCGCACCAGGACCTGGAAACCATTGCAGATACCAAGGATCGGGCGTCCTTCATCGATAAATTGCCGGAGCTGTGAATCAAGATGAATCGTGAGATTTTTTGCCAGCAGCGTACCCGCTCCCAGGTCATCGCCATAGGAGAAGCCCCCAGGAATTACCAGAAAATGGTAATTCAGCAACGTCTCAGGAGCGTTGAGGAGCTGATTGATATGTACAAGATCGGTATCGAAACCGACCAGACGGCAGGCCTGAGCCGTCTCACGGTCACAGTTAATACCTGGCGCACGCAATACGAGGGCGCGTGTCATGCATTTCCTCCCTTCCATGCTTCTTGCAATTCAGCTACTCCCAGGTTCATCAATTCTTCCTCTCCATCCTGTATGATGAAGCGATCAGTTTTCGAGACTGTACCGAGATATGTAATATTCTCAATGTCATTGGTGCGCATATATTTCTCGAAAGCGCCCAACCGTTCAGGCGCGATCTCGACAATAAAACGCGATGGTGACTCGCTGAAAAGGCGTACTATATTTACTGCTTCAGGGTGCACGTCTGGTTCTTTCGCCTGTTCTGCCCCAACAATCGAAGTATCTTGAGGATGTTTCTTGATAGAAACTCTGCTCAGGTCTAATGTTATCCCTTGCAAGCTTGCCAGCGCCATCTCAGCACAAGCCACGGCCAATCCACCCTCCGAGAGATCATGGCAGGCGAGCACCAGTCCCTGACGTATAGCCTCACCGAGCACCTTCATGGTTGCATGCGCATGCGGAATATCGACCTGTGGCACGGTTGTATACGGAAAGAGTTCCGCGAAAGAGTTCTGGTCAACGATCTCAGCATAGTGGGAACCGGCCAGTTCGTTACGCGTGGTACCAACCAGGTAGAGCAGATTGCCGGGCGTCTTGAGCGACATATCGATAGTCTGAGCCGCGTCGTCGATCACACCCACGGCAGAGATCAGCAGGGTCGGAATGACAGGCAGGCGTTTTCCATCCGCACGATACTCGTTATTCAGGCTATCCTTCCCGGAGATAAACGGCGTGCCGAAACCGAGTGCAGCATCATGACAACCTTTGACAGCACGCACCAGCCCTCCCAATTGCAGCGGATCGGTAGGATTGCCCCAGCAGAAATTATCCAGAAGTGCAACACGTGTCACATCACCGCCAACGGCAGTTAGATTACGCAGCGCCTCATCGACGGCATTGATTGCCATATGATACGGATCGATCTTGCCGTACAGAGGATTGACGCCGTTGGACAGGACAATACCAGCGCGTGCCTGCTCAGCAAGAATTGGTTGCAGCACAGCAGCATCGCCCGGTCCATTGCCAGCCTTGCCAACGAGTGGCTTTAACACTGTTGCACCCTGGACCTCGTGATCATAGCGGCGCACCACTTCCTCTTTTGACGCTATAGAAGGATGGCGCAAGAGCGCCAGGAGCGTCGGTGAAAGTGAGTGTGTAACGCTCTGAGCGAGTTTATTGTCAATACGCGATGGCACATTATTGATTATAGGGCTGATCCATAGCGCTTCCAGAGTTCGTCCAGGACGCCCATCGTGCAGGAACTCCATATCCATATCAGCAACAAGCTGGCCTTGATAGGTTACGGTCAGACGATGATCATCAGTAAAGGTGCCAACAATGCTTACCTCTACCTCCTCAATAGCACAGATAGCCAGCAGTTCCTCAAGACGCTCTGAAGGAACCGCCAGGACCATGCGCTCTTGAGCTTCCGAGAGCCAGATCTCCCAGGGTGCGAGGCCCTGGTATTTTAGTGGAGCGTGCGCTAATTCGACACGTGCGCCTGTTGAAGCACCCATTTCGCCGATAGCTGAAGAGAAGCCACCCGCGCCGCAATCGGTAATAGCATGGTAGAGCTTACGATCCCGCGCCTGGATAATGACATCGGTCACCTTCTTTTCGGTAATCGGCGCACCGATCTGGACCGCGGTACCCGCCTGTGCATTGATCTCGCTGCTCATCTCGCCGGATGAAAAGGTCGCGCCGTGGACGCCATCACGCCCCGTACGTCCACCCAGCACCACGATATGATCGCCTGCTTGTACCGCGCTGGGATGGCTTCCATGCGGTAAGATACCCAGACAGCCGCAAAAGACCAGCGGATTATAAATATAGCCTGGATGATAGAGAACCGCGCCATTCACGGTAGGGATACCCATCTTGTTACCGTAGTCACGCACGCCGCTTACCACGCCATTGGCAATACGGTGCGGCGAAAGCACACCGGAGGGTAGTTCATCGGCAGGCGTCTCAGGCGGTCCGAAACAAAGTATATCCGTGCACCCGATAGGTTGAGCCGAGACGCCCAGCACATCGCGGATGACACCACCTACGCCAGTATTAGCACCACCAAACGGCTCGATGGCGGAAGGATGATTATGCGTCTCAACCTTAAAGGCAATATCCTGTGTGTCGGTGTAACGTATAATTCCAGCATTATCGCTGAAGGCCGATACTAACCAGGACGGCCTGATCTGCTCCGTAGCGTGCATAATATAGTGCTTCAGCAGGCCAGGAATGGTCTCTGTCGCCTGGATATTGCCCTGACTATCTACCTCCCGGTACTCAACGGTCGCCTTAAAGGTCTTATGTGAGCAATGTTCCGACCAGGTCTGGGCCAGTGTCTCCAGCTCAACATCCGTAGGCTTGCGGCCCTGTGTTCGGTAGTGAAGCTGAATTGTACGCATCTCATCCAGGTTCAAGGACAAAAGACCTGCCCTGCTCACCTCCATCAACTGTTCATCGGCCATATCCGCTATCGGGATGGTAGAGATAATCCTTGCAGATTCCTGCTCGACGTTCGATGATTCTACAGTGAGCGCTTCCGTTGAGAGAGCCTCATCCTGACTGGATGAACCGGCTTTGTACAGGGTGTAGTGCTGAATGACCGGATTATATAGCAACGCACGTGCAACAGTATGAGCGTCGGCCTCACTCAAGCGCTGATCCAGCACATAGCGTCTGCCTGTCTCGACATGATTCAGTCCAGTAATACCTAGCATCTGAGCGCCAGTTACAACACTTTCAGCGAGTGTATCAGTCACACCTGGATGAAAGAATACATCAATGATATGGCCCATTGCGGCATCATCCTGGATCTGACCTATGCTGACCTCCTGCACAACAGGATCAAGCAATAGCTGTCTTATAAGTTGCTCCAATTGTTCAGGAGTGAGATTGCCTGAGAGATGGTAGAGTTGGGCGGTGCGGATACTAAGCGGGGGCGAGGAGGTGGAGATCTTTGTAAGCGACGGCATCTGCTGCGTCGGTAACTGTAATAGTGTGAATGCCTCATCTAATGAGACAGGTCCATTGTAGCACCTTTCTTCGAGAAGTGGCAAATTACGGAGGGGTAGAAAGTGTAAATAAAACACTCACTCACTACCCAAGTTTACGCAAGAATCTGGGAAATTCTGTGGTATCTTTTTTGATAACCGCCTTGATACCAACCCTACCTTTACCAAATCTTTTTATAAGTTCATTATGGACCCTCTGGGTTTCCTGAGGAGCAGGACCACTTAGACAGATATATACACTCCATAAAGGAACCTGAGGTTGATTTTGACCTGAATTTTCTTTTAGTAAAGCGCTTAAGTGCTTATGAGTATTTATCACTTGCTGCTTAGCCTTCTGGACATCCTTCCCCTTTAGCTCCAGAAAACAGAAAACCTCATTTATACTCTTTTCTTTATTAAAAAACACGAGATAGTCACAGCATTTCTCCTTTTCAACTTTCTTCATCCCAAGGCAGGAGTTTCCTTCAACACAATCCATACGAAAGAAGTAGATTTCCTCATCCTTTTCACGTTCTATACTCACTGTAAGTCCATCTTCATGAGCTTTTGTCCCTGATGTCAGACAATTTTCAAGTAGAGGCTTGAGAACAGTAAGTACAGGTTTAGCCACCATGTATTATCTCCCCTGCTACAAATTACCGTAAATCTCAATAATGCGATTAGAAACATTACCAAAAGTACCCCAATTCAGAATGCCGTCCTCGTCAAGAATATTCTCGATCTTGCCTTGTTCTACTTTATAGGCAGCGACTTTCTCTTGAGGAATGAAAGCAGAGCTATCTTTCAAGAAAAACTGCGAACTTGCAACATCCCTATCTGCACATTTATCCGCTGCTATCAAATTAGCGAGATGATCCACTATATAGGGGCTATGAGTAGTAATAAGGACATGTAGCCCTGCATTGACAAGCATCGCTAGAAGCTCTATGAGCTTTACCTGAGCTTCAGGATGCAGGTTCATTTCAGGCTCGTCAATGATAAGCAATTCTCCTGGATCCGCACCATAACGTAAATAGAGTACGAGCGGGGCAAGTTCTCTAACCATAGAGGAGGCAGCAGGCATGTCTAAAACTTCCCCAGCAGTAGTGAAAAGAATTTCTCGCCTTGGATCGGGATCTACTGTTGAGAAATCAACGACACCGTTTAGAACCTGCTGTTCTAGAATCTGCGCCAGCCTTATATAATTATCAATAGCATGTACATTAATTGCTTCTTGTTTTCTATCTTCTAAACTACTTTCAAAAAGTGTCTGGAGTGTTTCGACAAAGTGACCGATAAACCAGGGCAAAGCTTTCGCTTTTTGTTCTACGCGTGACAACTCCTGAGCCATCTCATTTTTCGTAATAAGTCTTTCCATCTTGGTAGGCGGAAATGTCGCAAAAAAAGCCCGTTCAGTAGGAAAAAACTGGATATAGGTATATAATGCTTGATGGATACTACGAAAAATCCCGTTAAACACGAACTCTCTGATAGCGTGCTCTGGTAGTTTCAATGGCATCTTTTCTTCATCTAGCATAACGCTCTCTATAGAAGAATAGATGTATATTTCACGTTTATCTGCCTCTTTCAATGCTGTGAGTAATGGTTTATGTTTACCACTACCAACTGAGAGCTTACTTTCTAATGAAATACTAAGAACGCGCTTTGAGAGGAGCTCTTTTATCTCGGTCAGGTTCAAATACAATTCTAAATTTTCAAAATTTACCTTTCCTGTACCCATAAACCCCTGCATCCATGTTTTGGCAAATCGTGCTACATTGTTGAAATACAACTCTCCATTGTCCTCAACAAATTGAAGCAGATCTATTGCGGTATTGCCTTCATCTAAAAGTTGTTTGATTGCATTCTCTAGGTTTGTGTATCTCTCTTGGACTTCTTCTTTTACATAAGCATTCATATATGCTGCGAAGCCCGGATTGCCAAGAATACCGCCTAATGCGTAAGCCAACCATGACTTTCCTGAGTTATTAGGACCAATAAGAACAGTCAAAGGCTTAAGGTCTATCTCGGCCTTTTCACGAATAGGTCCGAGATTGCTGATAGTTATTTTCATGGGAAAACCTCCAATCTATAATCTGGTCGCTCATGATCGCCTTAGAGAATAGTATAGCAGATTACAGAAAGGTATAGACACTTTTGTTTTTGTCTGCAAAACAAGCAAGTGCCTTACTAAAACTAATTTTTCTTTATTACGTGTCTTAAAAAGGCAAGTTTTTCTCATATGTTTCACTCATCGAATTATACAACTACCTGTAATACTTAATAAATCTATTATACCACACAAAACAAATTTGTTCTTTAACTACACCATACGTTCTAATTCTCCCTTTGGATCGCGCATCACCAGTTCCGGCACAGTTTTATGTGGATCAAGATCTTCAAAGAGCACCAGGGATAGTTGTTCCCCGATAGGCATCTCAACATCGTGGTAAACGATAAGGCACACGCAAGGCATGCCTCTACGGGACTGATTTACCGATTCCGCTACCACTCGCCATAGTTATACTTCGTTTCGCGTTCAATCAACGTGATCTCATCGCTATCCAGTTCAAAGGCCGCATAGACAGCACTATTCAACTCCGTCTCTAGCGTGATAATCTCATCCGTTAACTGCCTGATTTCTGCGCTGCGAGAACGCAATAGTTCTTCCCAATCATCGCGGTCTTTGAGAGGAATATCACGTTTGAACACGCGCACCAGTTCCTGGCGGAATTCTCTGAAAGGCAGCTCCCACCAGAGATCCAGGCGCTGATTGAGTTTTGCCAGGGGAGTACCAAGATCCTGTTGAATACGATAAGCTGTCCTGCGGCGTAGATCGTAACGGTTCCGGGCTACTTCAGTAAGTTGGTGAGCGAGGTTGCCAATATGGTCACTCAGTTCATCGGAGAGAGAAGGAATGGGTAGACGTTCCATATACTGTCTGAACAGTCGATATATGAGTGATCCGGCCCGCTCTCCAAGAGGCTGCGAGGTCTGTGACAATACATACCAGAGCGTACGAGAAGATAAGATAGCTAGCAAGGCATAGGATTCTGTTGGTATACAGTATGCAGTATTGCCAAGGTAGACGCCAGGATCGCTCCAACTAAAGCGTGGCTTTTTAGCAATATCGGGAAAGATAATCTTCGTTTTCTCAAACTCGGCATAATATTCAATAGAATCTTGTATCTCATACCACTTGTAAGGGCCAGGCTTACGACCATTCCAGGGTACTTTATCACTCCAATCATTGGGGCGAGGCTCCAATTGTTCGCGAAATTGCTGAAGATATGTAAGGATTGTAGGATAAATATTAATATCAATACCTCTTCTTGTGAAGATTAGCCATCTTCCCTCGTTCTCTTGATACCAGGGTCGTAAATCTTCTCCCCGCAGAACAGGTTTGATAATTGCTGCACAGTTCTGATCTTCCTTCACCAGTCGATCTCGGGTGGTCTGATTAACGATAAACGCCTCATTTAGACCTGTCAGTACTCCCCGGTACATTCCTCCTCCGATAACCTCTATCAATGGTTTACCCATTTTTATAAGTTTGGCAATGAGTGCACGAGAATTATTGCTTGTCAGTCGCCAACCAGTATCAGGTTGATCATGAACGGAAAGTGGGAATAACCTATCGGCAAGCTGTTCTCCAAAGGTGGTCACCTGCTCACCCTTCACAAAAACTGCAGCTTGTGCGGCATGATCGTCTAGAGGTTGCTGCTTATGGACAATTTGAATTGACGGACTAAGATCGGGTGCATCAGCAAAGACACGCGTGTTACCGAGATCAATAATAGTTTCTATAGTTGTCCGTGATAGATATCGTAACGCTCCTGGAAGTAAGGTTTGTCAGGTCCGATTTGCTCCTGGCGCACGTAAGGTGGATTGCCAATAACGACGTCGAAGCCCGCGTTTTCGCCACGTGGCTGCCCGTCGTGATCAAAGAAGATTTCGGGGAACTCCAGTTCCCAATGGAAGAAATGTTTCGTATCAGCAATAGTAGTAGCAGCATCAAGCCATGTTTCAAAATGCTCGGCCAGTGGATGATCGACGGCTTTACCAAGAGCATAATCGGCAGCAGCACGCCAGTCATTCTGTCCTACTTCTACATTGTAGTAGAGTGCAGCTCCTAGATTTGCCAGATGAAGGTACTTATCGCTAAATTGCTGGCGTAGTTTTTCGTAGGCAGCTTCTTGCGCCTTAACGTCGATAATGGTCTCGCCTGGGCTCTGCTCTATCGAGGCAATAGTTGCAAGGGCGCTACTGGTGCTCTGGCGAAATTCTGCATCATCCAGCAGAGAGAGCTGGCCTGCTTGTTGGGCAGCTTCTACTACCTGCTGGGCGCGCTTCTGGGCCTGTTTTGCTTTAGGATGTTGACCTGCTGCAACATCCTCCAGCCAGGAGCCGATCAATGCATTTCCAGAGTGCAGGTGATGGTCAAGGAAGTTCAAAGGACGATCTTTTGCTACAGTTGATAACCAGAGCGAGAGTTTGGCGAGTTCGACCGCCAGAGGATTAAGATCAACCCCGTAGATACAATTCTGGACGACACGGCGTTTCCAGTAAGTAAGATCAGCTTCGTCGGTCTCTTCAGGTGTTATACCAAGCTCAACAAGGTAGCGTGCAATATACCCTGTCACCTCAACAGGGAAATGCCCACTGCCCATAGCAGGGTCGAGAACATTGATCGCCAGTACCGCGTCTATACGTTCCTCATCGGTGTGGGCCTTTTGTACCGCTGCATCCAGGATTGGACGTAACGTCTGCTCAACCATATATTTGACGATATAATCAGGTGTGTAGTAGCTGCCGGTGATCTTGCGCTCACCACTATCAGTCACAAGATAGACTTCGCCGGGACGGAATGTAGCGACAATATCCTTTTTAGGCACCCCCTGCGCAGGAACAATCTTGCTACTACTTTTTAGTTCTACCATTGGCTCTGTCGCCACACGAAGCGTATATTCCAGCAAACCCTCATAGATTGTGCCCAGGTGACGTTCTGCCAGGTCCCGGTAATCAACAAATTGCAGATTGACGCGTGCTAGCTTGTCAATTGCTCTGCACAGATTCAAGTCACCAACGACATAACGCTCCAGGAAAGGATGACGTTGTGGATTGAAAAGACCGCCATCAAAGGTAGTAATATTGAGCTGAGATCTGCCCGCATTAATAAACTTAAACACCTCTTTCAGGCGTGCCCATACCATAGCAGTATCTGGAAGTATCTCCTCCTGCAGGCCAATCACAATATCCCGCTTCAGATTATATAAGCTATATCTATTGCGGTAGGGCTTGTTGCTACGCACCGGTAATAAATCGCGGGCTTCCGCGTAAAAAATGAAGAGCAAGCGATACAAGAGAGTCAACGAGTTATCGTAGATCAGCCTGCAAGTTTCCGGCGTTGATGTGAGTTTATTGTCTGGATGGTCAAAGAAGCCCTGAGCCACGTAACGGAGTGCATCGTATACCTGTTGGCGCAGACCTTCACTCACTCCTTGCGCGTATTCGGTACTTGCCAGGAGGATCTGTTCTAGAGAAAGCGGGCCGGAATCGAAAGCCTGGCGACGGAAAAAGGTGTAAAAGTACAAAAAATTCCTGAGTGCAATCTCATCCGAAACTCCATCTGGCATGAGAAGGAATGGTAGATCAACCTCGTAGTAAATTTCCAGTTTGTGAGCAGTATCCTTGTGATAGATGCGCCAGTATCGTCCATTCGTGAGGATGCCCCAGGGGAGTCCACTATGCAACATGTAAAAGAAAATCTGGTAAGAAGGGTTTTTGTTGGAAAAGGCATCACTTCCCCCGATGGCCCGATCGAGCGAGCGTTCCCACTGTTTCGCATCTCCAACCGCAAACGCGCCCTGCTTGAGATCTACTTCAGTTAGTACTCTTTTGTCTTTGTTGGCAATGCGTGCAGCCTCATCGCGATAGAAGAAATAGTCCGGCCTTTGTACACCATCTGGCACCTTAAGAGATGTCTGCACCTCAAACGTATGACCCAGGAAACGTAGTACTGGCTTGATCCAATCATCTTCCGTTTGTGCTTCACTATTTGGATTGGGAGTAAAGTGTGCATAAAGTTGCTGTAGTTGCTTCATAACTACAGCAGCCTCATTGCTCAGGTCATCCCACAATCTTGGTAGAATATTATCGAGGTAGTAGTCCGAGAAGAGACGCTGATTGCGATGGCGTTGGATTCCGGGCTGAGGTGGTATAGATTGTGACATAATACGCGCTCATTTCTACATACTATTGCTGATAGGAGATATTCCTCTACACTATACCATACCCTCTAATTCTCCTTTGGGATCGCGCATCATCAGCTCCGGCACAGCTTTATGCGGATCAAGCCCTTCGAAAAGCACCAGAGCGAGTTGTTCGGCGATGGGCATCTCAACGTCGTGGCGGGCGGCCAGTTGCAGTGCGGCCCGAGTGGTGGTGACGCCTTCAGCGACAGAATGGGTGGATTGCAGAATCTGGGAGAGTTTTTCGCCAGCGGCGAGGCGACGACCCAGTTGCTGGTTGCGACTCAAAGGTGAGGCACAGGTGGCAACCAGGTCGCCTATTCCGGCCAGACCTGAGAATGTGAGGGGATTGGCTCCAGCCGCGACGCCAAGACGTGCAATCTCAGCTAAACCACGTGTGATAAAGGTAGCTTTGGCGTTGTCTCCATAGCCTAAACCGTCGTTGATACCAGCACCAATTGCAATAATATTTTTGAGCGATCCAGCCAGTTCGACGCCGACGACATCCTGGGCCGTATAGACGCGAAAATGGGAGGTAGTGAGCAGATTACGAAACTGGACGGCAACATCATGCTTAGTCGAGGCAACGACAGCGGCGGTTGGCTTCTCCTCAGCGACCTCATGTGAAAGAGTGGGGCCGCTCAGCGTCGCAATGCGATTTTTTGCGGAGGGTAGTTCTTCGGAGATAACCTCGGTCATACACTTGAGTGTGCTGATTTCGATGCCCTTGCTGGCGTTGACCAGGAGCGTCTCTTTTTCGATGTAGGGAGCCAGTTTGCGCACATTCTCACGCATACGTTGCGATGGTGTAACAAGAATGAGCATTTCTTTACGGCGAACTGCCTCAACAATATCGGAGGTCACCTGTAATGAAGTGGGAAAACGGAAACCGGGCAGAAATTCTTTGTTTTCGCGCTGCTGTTGCGCCTGTATAGCGCGTTCAGGTCGATACTCCCAGAGTGTCGTCGCAACGCCCTTCTTTGCCAGTAACAGTGCCAGCGTGGTACCCCACGCTCCACTACCTATGATACCGACGGATACCATATGTGTTCTCTCCTGTGCAACATCTTTATGTTTACAAGATTGTTCATCTTGCTTCGAGCTGATGGCATATAATCAATGGCATTGTAGCATAGAAGGGAAGTGGCCAGGGTAACCGCTTCTCTCTTGTCATTTCTGTGGGCAATTGATATACTGCTTTCCGTTCAAAGTATTTATTAAGAAGCGAGCTTATGCATTTCGACATCTTCACGCTCTTCCCGGCTATGTTCGAGGGACCGTTTAGCGAGAGTATTCTGAAACGTGCCCAGGAACGTGATCTACTCAGTATCGCGCTCCACAATATTCGTGACGCAACCACCGATAAGCACCATATCGTTGATGACTATCCCTATGGTGGTGGCGCGGGTATGGTTATGAAACCGGAGCCGATCTTTACCTCCATTGAAGCCGTCTACCAGGGCGGCCCTATTATCCTTCTCACCCCACAGGGACGCCTTTTCAATCAGCAGATTGCGCGTGAGCTTGCGCAGGAACAACGGATTAGCCTGCTATGCGGGCACTATGAGGGCATTGATGAACGCGTTAGCCAGCATCTGGTGACCGATGAACTTTCGATCGGCGATTATGTGCTTACCGGTGGTGAACTGGCGGCAATGATCATCGTTGATGCCGTGAGTCGTCTTCTCCCTGGCGTGCTAACGGATGGTTCAACAGAGGAAGAATCGCATAGCAATAACCTGCTGGAGTATCCTCAATACACACGGCCACCTGAGTTTAGAGGCTGGCGTATCCCCGATATACTGCTTTCCGGCCACCACGAGCAGATAGCCCGCTGGCGACGCAAAGAAGCGCTGAGAAAGACACGGCAGCGCCGCCCGGATCTGTTTACTAAACTGGAGCTAAGTAGTAAACAGGATATGAAATTGTTGAAAGAGCTAGACGAAGAGGAAAAATCAGATCCAGATCAATAGCACTTCTTCTCTACAGTTAACTATTTATCATCTCTATTTGTTGAGGGAGGTAGGTTGAGCCCTTGCGGAGATGAGCGTCTCTTCTCAGCCTGCTTACGCAAAAACTCATCGCGAGCTTTCTCCTCGGCCATAATATCTGCGACTTCATCAGAGAGCGTTCTACCCTCTTCATCGCTGCGCCGATCATAACCGCCGTTATTGCCACCATCCAGCACTTCGCGAGCGCGTCCTCCCGACTCAGAACGTCCGATGATCCCATGCTCCTCCAGGAGATCAATCAGGCGGGCCGCGCGTGAATAGCCGATCCGCAGGCGGCGCTGCAAGAGCGAGATCGAGGCACGTCCATACTCACGCACAATCTCCTCAGCCTTATCCAACAGATCATCATCCAGCTCAAATTCGTCCGAAGGCTCTTCTTTCATCTCCCATCCGGGCTCAACCGCCACCTCAGTTGGAGCCAGAGCGGGGTCATCTCCGTTGCCATTAACAGCCTTTGCATGCTCGATAATCTGCTGTTGCCAGTACTGAACCAGTCGTTCAGCCTCTTCGTCAGCCAGGAAGGAACACTGAATGCGCTCAGGACGACCAGCATCAGCCGGGAGATAGAGCATATCCCCACGACCAAGCAGGCGCTCGGCACCCCCCATATCGATGATGGTACGAGAGTCAACGGCGGAACTGACCATGAACGAGATACGCGTTGGAATGTTGGCTTTGATCAGACCGGTAATGACATCGACCGAAGGACGCTGGGTAGCAATCACCAGGTGAATACCCGTCGCACGCGCCAACTGAGCCAGGCGACAGATCATCCCTTCTACCTCTTCGGGAGCCGCCATCATCAGGTCCGCCAGCTCGTCAATGATAATGACAATAGCAGGCATGTTGGCAAGCGAGGTATCACCCTTGGCGATCTTCTCCAGGCGCATTTTGCGATAACCGTCCAGATTACGAACACCCAGTTGGGAGAACAGACGATAGCGGCGCTCCATCTCGTTAATCGCATTTTTGAGCAGTGACACCACCTTCTCCACATCAATGACGACAGGTGAGAGCAAATGTGGAATGCCATTATACATATTCAACTCGACCATTTTCGGATCGACCAGCAGCATACGTACATCATCTGGTGTGGCTTGAGTGAGAATGCTCGCAATTATAGTATTCAGGCAGACACTTTTTCCTGCTCCAGTCGCGCCTGCGATAAGCAAGTGTGGCATACGCGCAAGATCGCCTACACGCACCAGGCCAGCTACATCTTTGCCCAGTGCGACAGCGAGCTTCGATTTTGCTTTAGCGGCCTGGTATTCCTTACTTTCCAGCACCTCGCGCAGCGTCACCAGGCGGCTATTCTTATTGGGAATTTCAACACCAACATACGGGCGACCAGGGACAGGGGCCTCCATACGAATATTTTTGGCTTCCAATACCAGGGCAAGATCATTTTGCAGAGCCATAATGCGACTGACACGCGTTCGTACTTCGTAGACGATATTGCCAGCAGCATCTTTCACAGGCACCATCTTGCTCGTTTTTTCGTCCTGCTTCATCTCTGGCTTGCCGGTTGGACGAATGCCAAAGCGAATCACCGTCGGGCCAATGCTGATATCTTCCGGCCTGACTTCTGCATCGACGCGGAAACTCCGCAGCGTCTCCTGAATCGTCTTCGCCAGGGTCGTCGTGTCATCGCCCATCATCTGCAGTTTGACCTCTTCAGGATTATTGAGAAAGGAGGTATCAGGGACCTTCCAGGGCGAGACAATATTCGGCAGAGGATTACTGGCAGCACGCGCTTTTCCCTGTCCAGCAAGCCGTGGATTAGGCTGCAGTGATTCCATATTCATATCTATATCTGCTTGCTTAGATCTCTTCAGGATGAGCTTCTGCTGCCGCTCTTCATCAAATGGAAGCGACTGCTGGCTTGCAGCCTGTACAGGTTCAGGAGGACCTGCAATATCTATAGGCCTTGGAGCGCGTGGGCCACGTAGCACGTTACCAATCTGCTGTTTGTGGATATTTATATCGTTGAGGGGATCATCCTCAGGAAAATCGGCCTCAAAATCGATGGTAGTGTCGTCATTGTCCACAACGGTTGCATTATCGTCTTCCATGTCAACGTCCGTACCATCTTCAATCTGTTGTCGACCCACAGGCATAGATCTGGCAGATTGTGCACCTGAGCGTGGAGTAACCGTAGAGACGCCACCATAGCGGCTGTACTGTGGACGCTGTCCAAGAAACGGCGAAGGAGCGGCAGTGCCAGGCGACTTAGAAGATGCTCCGGGGTTATCAGATAGAAGACGCTTCACCCAACCCCCGGCCTGCAGAACATGTCCAAATGTGAGGCGGAATGTCAAGATAGTCACGATTACTAACAGACCGATCACAACCACATGACCAACTGCAGAGGACCAGCCCAGGAGTGGATAGACAAGAAGTTCAGCCAGGATGCCGGCCTGCCCAAAGATCAAACGACTCTCAACAAGCAAGAGTAGCCAGATTACCAGCAGACCTATGATCGTGCGCCAGCTCATAAAACGTTGATTGCGTATTCCTTCTATCAAGTAAACGAGGGAGAAGACAACCAGACCGAGCACCAATGGATAAGCGCTCCAACCAAAGAAATCGAGAAAAAATTTGTTTAGTGGTGCAAGGAGACGCGAGGTACGGAAAATAGTCAGTGTTCCGAAAAGGAAGAGCGATACGACAAGCAACAGCATACCAAAAATACGCTGCTGATGATGCGGCTCCATAGAGTTCCACTTGCTATGGGCCCACTTAATAAACTGTGTATCTTTTGGATCAGAAGGCGCAGATGAAGCAGGTGGAGCAACAGGACGATTTTTTTTACGTCCCTGTTTGCTACGTGATGATTGTTTTGACGAGGACTGACCACGTGCATTGCGCTTGACAGGTGCGGCATTGGAGCGTTGCGCGACCTGTACGCTCTGGACCTGTCCGCTATGACCACGTGATGAACCAAAGCCCCCTGCCGCTCTACTCACACGCGAGGAACCCTTCTCAACATTTGGTACGACGCGCTCGCTTTGTTGCTGCTGGCGCTTTACTTCTTTTTTTTGATTACTACCTGCCATCCCGTTTCCTTCCTGTTCACCGGACAGTGAAGACAACTGTATGATAGCGCAGATGTTCCAAAGAAGCAATAGTACGAAGGATCATTTACAGAGTTGATCCGTAGAGGCGTGCCTTGCGTGCGCCTGGTCGCTGTGGAGGACTTTCCTGATGTTCAAGGAGATGGGTTCGCGGACGGCCCGGCGCACGCAAGGCACGCCTCTACGGGACGAAACAGGACACTCACACGAGTGTCCTGTTGCCA
>WNFY01000639.1_pt1 | contig 37594 bp, 33 predicted proteins | sample 5400091 | NCBI WGS metagenome assembly WNFY01 (sample SAMN13153364, study PRJNA577476) | soil metagenome | isolation source: 60 cm soil or saprolite under grassland replicate 1 | place: USA:California | collected 2016-06-15 | reverse complement strand
TTGCAGCACTTATTGCATGGCCGCTTGCGTGGTTTAGTGTGTATAAATGGCTGCAGGATTATGCATATCGTATTGACATCAGTTGGTGGATTTTTTTATTGGCGGTTTTGGTTGCAATAATTATTGCACTGATAACAATAAGTTTCCAGGCAATAAAAGCAGCGGTTGCAAACCCGGTGAAGAGTTTAAGAACGGAGTAAGCCGTTTTCAGTTTGTAGTTGATTATTGGGTGTTGAGCATTGAGTATTGAATATTGAGTGTTGAACATTGAGTGTTAAGGTCGCATTACCTGATAGGCCGGTATAAAACATAGAACACAAAACTTCTTTTATGTTCAAAAATTTTTTCAAAACAACATTGCGCAATCTGTGGAAAAATAAAACCTACAGCTTTCTTAACATATTTGGACTGGCTGTTGGAATTGCATGCGCAGCTCTTATTTTTTTATGGGTAGAAGATGAAGTGAATTATGATAGTGTGAATCTAAAAAAGGATTTCCTGTACCAGGTCTATGAAAACCAGGCTTATGAAGGAAAGACCTATACATTTGCCGCAACGCCGGGGCCGCTTGCACAGGGCATGAAAGATGAAATACCCGGTGTAAAAAATTCCTGCCGCACCACATGGCAACAAACAGTGCTGTTCAGCCTCGGTGATAAAGCTATTTATGAAGATGGTTACTATGCTGACTCATCTGTATTCAGCATTTTTACATTGCCTTTTGTGCAGGGCAAACCGCATAATGCTTTTATGCAGGTTCATTCACTGGTGATCTCTGAGAAGATGGCAAAAAAATTCTTTGGAGATGATAAAGATATTGCAGGTAAAACATTGAAGGTTGATAACAAAGAAGATTATATGATTACCGGTGTAATGAAAGATTTGCCGGAGAATTCAACACAACAATTTGACTGGCTTGCACCATTTAAAATTTATTATGACCAAAACAACTGGCTACAATATTGGGGCAACAACGGCATTCAAACATTTATTGAATTAAATCCTGCAGCAGATGTAAATGCCATTAACAAAAAACTATACGGTTACATACAATCAAAAGATACCGGCGCAGTAGCAAAACCCTTCCTGCTCAGCATGAACGACTGGCGGCTGCGCAGCGATTTTCAGGATGGTAAACCAAACGGAGGCCGCATTGAATATGTACGTATGTTCAGCATTATAGCATGGATAATTATATTGATTGCCTGTATCAATTTTATGAATCTTGCTACTGCACGATCTGAAAAACGTGCAAGGGAAGTAGGTGTACGCAAAGTATTGGGTGCTGCAAAGCGAATGCTTGTAGCACAATTTATTGGAGAAGCTATGTTCATGTCGCTGCTCTCTGTTGTGCTTGCCTTGTGTATCATTTATCTTGTATTGCCTTCATTCAACACATTGGTTGAAAAACACCTTACAGCTGGTCTTGATAATCCTTTGCATATCGCTTCAATAATTACAATTGCACTTGTTTGTGGTTTAATTGCCGGAAGTTATCCTTCTTTATATCTCTCATCATTTAATCCTGTATTAGTATTAAAAGGATTGAAATTAAAAAGTGGTGGCGCAGCATTTATAAGAAAGGGTCTCGTGGTAATTCAGTTCACAATTTCGATAGCGCTTATTATCAGTACAATTATTATCTATCAACAGATACAACATGTTAAGGAAAGGCAATTGGGTTACAACAAAGACAATCTTATTGAAATGAGTTTATCGGGCAACATGAAAAAAAATTATACGGGTATAAAACAAGATTTACTTGCCACCGGTTATGTGGAAAATGTTGCGATGTCTATGCTTAACGTACTTTGGATGGGTAGCAGCACTACAGATTTTAGTTGGGCGGGCAAAGATCCGGAAAAAAAAGTATTGATAATGCAGGATTGGATAAGTCCCGAATATATTTCCACAACAGGTATGCAAATTAAAGAGGGCAGGGATTTTTATCCTATTGCAATGCAGGACAGTTTGAGTGTTATTGTTAACGAACCGCTGGCAAAAATGATTGACAAAGAAAATGCCGTTGGTAAAATTCTTAACCGTGATTCAACAAAGTACACGATTGTTGGCATAACAAAAGATTTTGTATTTGGCGACATGTATGGTAAAAGTGATCCGCTTGTTTTCTTGTGTTATCCTGATAATTATTATAACATGTACATACGCATCAAGTCTCAAAGCCATACAGAGCAGGCATTGGCAAAGATTGAAACAGTAATAAAGAAATATAATCCTGGTTATCCTTTCGATTACAAATTTGTTGATGATAATTTCAACAAGATATTCCAAAGTGAAATGCTAACCGGCAAATTGTCCCGTGTGTTTGCATTACTGGCAATTATTATTTCATGTCTTGGATTATTTGGACTTGCTGCGTATACCGCTGAACGCAGAACAAAAGAAATTGGCATACGCAAAGTGCTTGGGGCAAGTGTGCCACGCATTACAGGATTGCTGACAAAAGATTTTTTGCAGCTTGTGCTGCTTTCCTCCATTGTTGCTTTTCCACTGGCATGGTGGGTTATGCATGAATGGCTACAAAATTATGCATACCGTATTGATATAAACTGGTGGGTATTTATTGCAGCAGCCATGCTGGCTTTATTGATTGCATTAATCACAATTAGTTTCCAGGCAATAAGAGCGGCGGTAGCAAACCCAGTGAAATCCTTAAGAACGGAGTAAAACTAATGCACTGAGCAACCAATGTGCTAATATCCTAATGAAAGAATAGAAATTAGAATTAATGGTAAACATTTTAACTCCCCCTTTAGGGATGGGGCAAAACATAAAACTTAAAGCATAAAACTATGTTCCGCAATTATCTAAAAGTCGCCTGGCGCTATTTGCTTAGATATAAGCAATATACCATTATTAATATTTTAGGATTAGCTGTTGGCATTACCTGCTGCATACTCATTATGCTTTTTGTGCGAAGCGAATTAAGTTATGATCGGTTTCATTCAAATGCCGATCGCCTTTATCGTGTTTGGCAACATGAAAAAGCAGAAGGACAGGATTTTATAAACACAGTTACGCCAATACCTATGGCAGCTGCATTGCAAAGTACTTATCCTGAAGTGGAATCCGCCTGTCGAGTCTATTTATTTAATTCGCTTGTAAAGCTCAACAACAATTCATTTAATGAAAGCATAACGATGGTTGACTCAACATTTTTTAAAATGTTTGATTTCAAATTACTGGAGGGAAACAAAGCGAATCCTTTTCCAACAGCGAATTCCGTAATACTTACAGCTACAACAGCAAGAAAATATTTTGATAATGCAAACGCAATCGGCAAAACAATTGAAATTCCTCTTGGGGATGAAAAAACCGTGTTTACCGTTGCGGGTATTGCCGAATCTTCCCCTGAAGAATCAAGCATTAAATATGACATGCTTATTCTCTACAGCAATGCAAAATTTGTGTTCAATCCTCGGATGTTGCAAAACTGGTTTAATATTTTTAATGAAACGTATGTATTGCTACGCAAAAATGTAAACCCTGCTGAACTGGAAAAAAAATTTCCTTCCATGATGAAGCAGCAGTTAGGTGAGGATTATGGTAAAGAAGATTTTACCATTCACCTGCAACCGATTACCAATATTCATCTGAATACTTCTTTACCTGCAGGCAATCAGCCAACCAGTGATCCAAAATATACATACATACTTGCAACGATTGGCATTCTTATATTGCTTGTTGCGTGCATCAATTTTATCACATTATCTATTGGCCGTTCTACTTCTCGAGCGTTGGAAGTCGGTGTGCGAAAAGCATTGGGTGCAGAACGCAGGCAACTCATTCGCCAGTTTTGGGGTGAAGCCTTGTTAATGACATTGATAGCGGTTGTGCTTGGCCTTATGACGGCGGTCCTTCTTTTGCAGCCATTCAATCGGCTTATTGAAAGAAACGTTGTAATTCATTTTGATCTTTTATTCATCGTGTTCTGCACTTTACTCACGGGTATCATTGGTTTGATTGCAGGTATTTATCCTGCCATTATTCTTTCAGGGTTCAATCCTGTTGAAGTATTGAAAGGAAAATTGAACCTGAAAAATAATGCAGGCTTTTTCAGAAGAGCTTTGATCACCGGGCAATTTGTTGCATCAATTGTAATGGTTATTTGCACTATTGTAATTGGTGAACAAATGCAGTATCTGCAAAACAAAGATCTTGGTTACAACAAAGAGCACGTGATCGTTGTGCCTACCAATAAAAACAGGAAAGATGGTTTTGCGTTGGCGCAATTATACAAAAATGAATTGCAAAAACATCCTGAGGTGCTTGATGTATCTGCTGCAGCATTCAGCTTAGCGGAAACGCCCTGGGCTACACTTGGTTTTAAGGATAATAAAAATATATACCGCAGTTTCCGATTCAACCAGGTTGATCCATACTTCATTGATGCAATGAAAATACGAATGGCACAGGGCAGATCATTTCAGCCAAACAATACAGCGGATATTAACAACAGCCTGATCGTAAATGAAGCATTGGTAAAAGAGTTCGGCATAAAAGATCCTGTTGGTAAAAAATTCAGTAAGTATACGCAAACAATCATTGGGGTAATGAAAGATTTTAATTATGAATCTTTACATACACTTGTAGAGCCGCTTGTATTATCACTCAATGGAGACACAATGATGCGGCAATCAAGTGACGTTTCGTTTGCTGTATCTCCGCAGCCTCGTATTTCAGTGAGATTAAAACCGGGAAATGTTTCTTATGATATAAACATGCTAAAGCGGGCCTGGGCAGCTGTTGCACCAAACCAGGATTTCGAATATCATTTTCTTGATGAGGCGCTTGCAACTTCTTATAGTCAGGAACAAAAGATGAGTACAATAGTAAAACTTGCATCGTTTTTATCCATTTTCATTGCATGCATGGGATTATTTGGTTTGGCGACATTAACTGTTGCACGCCTTACAAAAGAGATTGGTATACGAAAAGTATTAGGTGCAAATATTGGCAGCATCGTAAAATTATTATCAAACGATTTTGTATTGCTTGTAATTATAGCATCGCTCATTGCATTCCCTGTTGCATGGTGGGCCATGCAAAACTGGCTTTCAGACTTTGCTTATCGCATCACTATCAGTTGGTGGGTATTTATCGTAGCAGCAGCTGCAGCAGTTGCCATTGCATTGATAACAGTAAGCGTGCAGGCAATAAAAGCTGCGATTGCAAATCCTGTGAAGAGTTTGAGAACAGAATAGGGAGGGTGAATAGTGAGTGGTGAATGGTGAATAAAAAATGAAGGATAACTATCATTGATTTATAATGTGATTTTTAAAGAGGAATATTCTTTCTGTAATTAAACATTTTCTAATTCGCACATTTTCAAATTTTCAAATTGGTCTTATGTTTAAAAATTATTTTAAAGTTGCAATCCGCAGTCTTTTAAAAAGAAAAGGTTATAGTCTCATCAATATAATGGGGCTTGCCATTGGAATGGCCGTATGCCTACTGATTATTTTGTTTATTCAAAACGAGTTAAGTTATGATCAATGGCAGCAGAGGGGCAACAACATTTATCGTGTGGTGCTTGAGCGACGTTATCCCGGGCGCTCCACATCGTATGCTATCATTCCGCAATCTATTGGCCCCGCTATTCAAAAGGAATATCCTGAAGTAATGGAGTGTACGCGACTCTTTGACTTTGGGGGTAATGGAAATTTCTTTTTACGAATCGGCGATAAAATTTTTGAAGAAAAAAGAGTGCTTGCCGTTGATTCAAATTTCTTTCGTGTGTTTACCGGAAAATTTTTACAAGGAAATTCTGCTACTGCTTTAATGAAACCTAACTCGGTAGTGATAAATGAAAGTACGGCAAAAAAATATTTTGGTTCAGCAAGTGCGGCAATAAATAAGTCTTTTGAAACAGATGGAAATAATAATGGCAACAATAATGGGAACAATCATTTTATCATAACGGGTATTTGTGCAGACTGGTCTGATAATTCTCATTTTCTTTTTGATATGCTGATCGCCACTTCCAGCTTTGATTTTATAAAACAGGTTAACTACACAGGCTTTTCAGCACAGACATATCTTTTATTAAATCCCAATGCATCACCAAAAACGCTGGAAGCAAAGTTTCCCAACATTATAAAAAAATATGTGGCAGGTGAAATAGGAAGAAATTTTGGCGAGAGTTACGAACAGTTTCAAAAAGAGGGCAATGGCTATCATTATTATCTGCAACCGCTTAAACGCATTCATCTTATTTCTGATCTTGAGGCCGAACTGCGACCCAATGGAAGTTTGACAGCAGTTTACATTTTCGCTGTAGTAGCTGTATTCATTTTATTTCTTGCATGTATAAACTTTATCAATCTTTCCACCGCACGGTCAGTGGAGAGAGCTAAGGAAGTAGGGATACGCAAAACATTTGGCTCGGAACGAAAAGCACTCATCTGGCAATTTTTACTTGAATCCGTTGTAGTAAGTTTCATAAGCACACTTGTTGCTTTCGGTTTGATTACTTTGTTGTTGCCATTATTCAATCGAATTGCAGATAAACATCTCACAGTTGCTTATTTTTTTGATCCTGTAAAGATCGCTTTGCTGTTGTCTTTTTCAATTGTCGTTGGTATTATAGCAGGTCTTTATCCTGCACTTGTATTATCTTCTTTCAGACCTGTTACAGTGTTGAAAGGAAAATTCAAATCTAATAAGTATGGACTTGCATTACGCAACAGTCTTGTAGTATTTCAGTTCGCCATATCGGTAATATTAATTGTTTCCACCATTATTGTAAACAAGCAAATGCAATATATGCTGAGCGGAAAACTTGGCTTTAAAAAGGATAATGTGATTGTGATAGAGAGAACAGATTTGCTCGATCAGCAAACAAAAGCATTTAAAAACGAATTGATGAAAATTCAGGGTGTTGCAATGGTAAGCGGAGCCTCAGCTCTGCCAGGCGAACAAAATTTCTTTGGTATTAATTTTCAACGTGTAGGTTCAAAAGAATCAATGACCGGAAGAGGAATAATTGTGGATGATCAATATGCAAAAACACTTGGATTGGAAATGAAACAAGGAAGATTTTTCTCAGAACAATTTTCTACTGATTCATTATCTGTTGTGCTAAATGAAAAAGCTGTTGAGGAATTAGGATTAAAAAACCCCCTCGGCGCAAGGCTTACCACACCAGAAGAGAATTTTAATGCGCCTGATGGCACGCCTTTTATTTATACTGTGGTTGGTGTAGTAAAAAATTTTCATTTTCAATCGCTGCACCAAACAATTGCTCCTTTGGTTATCATGAATAATAGTAAATTCAACAACATAGCACCTTTAACTGCAGTGAGGATAAAGGGTGGAAATTTTCAACAAACACTAAATGCTGTTGAAAATACATGGAAAAAGTTTGTGCAGCAGCGTCCTTTTCATTTTACTTTTCTTGATCACACATTGGCAAACCAATATGCTGCAGAGCAAACTACACAACAGATATTTACTATTTTTTCTGCACTCGCCATTTTTATTGCATGTATAGGATTGCTTGGACTTGCAGCTTATACTACGCAACAACGTAATCGTGAGATCAGCATCAGAAAAGTATTGGGTGCAAGTGTGGGCAATATAATAACCATGTTGTCAAAAGATTTTATGAAGCTTGTTTTTATTGCAGCATTAATAGCTTTCCCTGTAGCATGGTTTGGTATGAACAGGTGGCTGCAGGATTTTGCTTACCGCATCAATATGAGTGTATGGATATTTATTATTGCAGCTATAGCAGCCCTTGCGGTGGCATTGTTCACAATCAGTTTCCAGGCAATAAAAGCAGCGATAACAAAACCAATGAAGAATTTGAGAGCAGAATGATCGGGCGATAAGTAAAAATTCTAACGCTCATAAAATAAAAACAAAACACAAACCGTAAAACATTCTCTTCAATAAATACTTTTTTATGAAAAAAATAATATTCTTTTTACTTGTGCTTCCTTATACTAAAACAGTAATTGCTCAGGAACGTGTAAACCTTGAACCAAGTGGTAACATCGTAACAAAAGAAATGAGTGTTCAATCGTTTGATGCAATAAAGGCGAGCGGACTTTATGAATTGATATTATCGCAGGGAGATAAAGAATCAGTGAAGATTGAAGCCGATGATAATCTTCAAAATTTATTTTCTGTTTCAAATACAGGAAGTGCACTTATAATTGATATGCCAAAATTGAAAGATCAAAACATAAATTTCGAGAACAAGAAAGGAGATAAAACAATGCGGCTGAAAGTATATGTAACTTTTAAAAAACTTAAAAGCCTTGATGTTGGTGTTGTTGGTAATGTGCGTTCAGCAATGCCGCTGAAATTTGATGCGCTTGAAATTGACAGTAAAAATGTAGGGAATATAAACCTGCAAATAACCACTGATAAATTAAATGTTCATAATAAGGGTGTTGGCAATTTAACTTTAAGTGGCACTGCAACAGATGCAACGGTAACTAATTCAGGTGTAGGGCAATTTGATGGTGAAGATTTGATTGTGCAAACTATGGATATTGAAAATTCCGGTATTGGAAGCGCAAACGTAAATGTGGAGAAGAGTTTGAAAATAAAAGATTCCTTCCTTGGTAAAGTGAGAAATAAAGGCAGTGCTAAAACACACAAGATGGATGGAGTGGTGATATGAGGAGGTGAATGGTGAGTAGTGAATAGGCAATAGGTAAAAGGAATTAGGAATTGGTAATTAGGAATTAGGAGCACATTAAAATAAATCGCAAACCCGTGAACTTTTGACCCAACATAAAAAACCACAACATAAAACAGTAAACTTCTTTTATGATAACAAGTTATCTCAAAATTGCACTGCGCAATTTGTTTAAACGTAAAGGATACACCATATTAAATATTGCCGGTCTTGCAATTGGCATCACCTGTTGCTTACTCATCTTTCAATATGTTGCCTTTGAAAGAAGCTATGATAATTTTGAAAAAGATACAGGTCAGATTGTTCGTTTACGGCTTGATTCTTATCAGCAAGGGAAATTAGCATGGCAGTCTGCAACATCATATCCTGCTTTTGGCCCCACACTAAAAAAAGATTTTCCTGAAGTGGAAGACTTCTGCCGGTTGATTGATGCAAACCTGTTACTGTCAAATGATGAGCATAATATAAAATTCAATGAAGAGAAAGGATACTATGCCGATCCTTCTTTTTTAAGCATGTTTAATATACAGTTGTTAAAAGGAAATCCGAAGACAGCACTCGATGCGCCTGATAAAATTTTATTGTCTGAGCGTACAGCAAAAAAATATTTTGGGAATGAAGACCCGCTTGGTAAACGATTAACAGATCGTGATCCTGATTATACCCGTACTTTTGAAGTAACAGGAGTGTTCAAAGAGTTTCCATCTAATTCACATCTCGCCATTAACCATCTTGTTTCTTATTCTACTTTAGGAAGTATATTTCGTTTTTCCGGTGATACGACAAATGCAACAGAAACAAGTTTTGGCTGGTATGATTTCTACACCTACCTGAAATTGAAACACGGCACTGATCTTAAAAAACTTGAATCTGAATTCCCTGCATTTTGTGATAAGTATATTAACAACAATGAATGGAACAAAACAAATAATGTTCGTGCTGCAATTTATATAATACCGCTACGTGATATTCATCTTTATTCCAATTATAACCAGGAGGCAGAAGTAAATGGCAATGGGCAATCAGTCTCATTTCTGTTTCTTATTGGTTTTTTCATTATCGGCATTGCATGGATAAATTTTATTAATCTCGCCACAGCCCGTTCAATGGAGCGTGCAAAAGAAGTAGGTGTACGCAAAGTGTTGGGTGCGTTAAGAAGCAACCTGATAAGGCAATTTTTAATTGAAAGTTTTTTGCTTAACATGGTCGCTTTTTTTCTTGCTCTTGCCTGTGTTTATTTATTAACGCCATGGTTTAATCAATTCACAGGAAGAGTTGTGCAAACAAGCTTCTCGCTGCCTGCAGATTATTGGCTTGGATTTATTGGCATGTTCCTGTCCGGAAGTTTTTTATCGGGGATTTATCCTGCATTTGTTCTATCCGGTTATCAACCTGTTACTGTATTGAAAGGTTTATTCAAAAGCAGCAGCAGCGGGCTTTTGCTGAGAAAGGGACTTATCATTACCCAATTTGCAACATCAGTTGTGTTGATTGCCGGAACTATAATAGTGTACCAGCAGGTTAATTATATGCGCAAGCAAAATCTTGGCGTTAATATCAATCAAACATTGGTATTGAGAGGTGCGGAATCCATTACGGATTCTGTTTACCAGAACGTTTATCAGCCATTCAAAACGGAACTGTTAAAAATACCGGGCGTAAAAAATGTAGCTGCATCAACAAGTGTAATGGGCAAAGAGATCTATTGGACAAATGGTTCACATAAACTCGGTCCAAATAACAAATCTGTTACGTTGTATAATATCGGTGTAGATTATGATTTTCTGACTTCATTTGATTTAAAGTTAATAGCGGGCCGTAATTTTTCTAAAGATTTTAAAACGGATGAGAAAGCTGTATTGCTGAACGAAAAAGCAGCCCAGCTTCTTGGCTTTACTGATTATAACAAAGCTGTTACAGAATCTCTTGTTTCAAGAGGTGATACTGTAAAACTGCTGGGTATAGTTGCCAATTATCATCACCAGGGTTTACAAAAAGCAATCGATCCGATGATATTCCGTCTTGTGCCCAACAGCCGCGATGCATATTCTGTAAAGATTGAATCGCAAAATATGGCCGCCACTATTGCATCAGTTCAAAAAATATGGAATAAATATTTTCCTGCCGATCCGTTCAATTATTTTTTCCTCGATGATTATTTCAATAAGCAATACAATGCCGACCAGTTGTTCGGAAAAGTGTTTGGCCTCTTTGCGTTTCTCGCAATATTAATTGCCTGTTTTGGCTTGCTGGGATTATCTGCATACAATGTTTTGCAGCGTACCAAAGAGATCGGTATCAGGAAAATATTGGGCGCTTCCACACAAAACCTTTTATTCCTTTTATCAAAAGATTTTCTGTTGCTCGTGCTGTTTGCATTTATCATCGCCACACCTGTTGCATGGTGGGTTATGCATAACTGGTTACGGAGCTTTGCTTATCGCATCAATATCTATTGGTGGGTATTTGCAGTTGCAGGATTAGCATCGTTGCTTATCGCATTAATGACAATAAGTTTCCAGGCAATAAGAGCAGCGCTGGCAAACCCGGTGAAGAGTTTGAGAACGGAATAAACATTTTCCAGTCTTTACTCTTCAGTTGTTGACAAAATGTAAAATGTAAAACAAAAACAAGATACAAGAAGTAAGAACCAAAAAAATCCGAAATTTTGAGAATTTGAAAAACCGGGTATGGGAAACTGGTAACTCAGACAAAACACTACAAACTGGAAATTACTCGAGAGTTCTATGGACAAACTTTGTTATGCTAACCCGGGATTCTTATTGCCGTGTTCGCCCGAATGAAAGAATTGGTATTGTGAGGCAAGACTAACCATTATTGAAAAGGCTGCAATTGCAGCAATGGAACCAGACTCATTTGTATATTTATAAAATGACTCTTTAAACATAATGTAAGCGACAACCGTCATCGTGATGCCAACTATCATTAAAAGCCAAAAAGTTTTTTCTCGTCCCATTCCTGTAAGTAGACAAAGCAAATAAAGAACTATACATACGGCCGCAAAGAAAAGAGCGCTCATACCCAATGTAAAAAGAAAAATCTGTATTGATTCATCTAATGAAAAGTGTTTGGTGTGCAGTATTTGCGTTGCAGACACCACTGAATTTACCAAAACGGCAAGAGAGAAACAGTTGAAAATAAATTGCAGTGTTATTGCCGGTTTCTTTTTCATAACATGCAGAGGATGGTCTTTGTAAAACTACTGATTTCGTCTGTATAATAACTAAAATAGAGAACAGGGATAGATTATCTTTTTATCAATGCTGAGTAAATGTTGGCTCTGTTATACCTGGATGGTAATTCATTTATTTGATGAATAAATTTATATCCCGTTTTTTCAAAAAGCAGTTTTAGTGAATGGTAACTTACAGGATAAGGAACCCAGGGATTAGGTGAATCCATATTGTACTCTGCAATTAAAAAATATCCATCAGCTTTCAGGCTCTTTGCTATTTTATTGGTGAATGAGACTTTATCCTTCACAAAATGCAGAGAGTTAGCCATAAGTATTCCATCAAGATTGCTGAGATTAATTTTGTCATGAATGAAATCTGCATGTATTTTTTCAATTGCAACATTATTTTGTTGTTGCAATTTTTTTAATGCATTAGCATTTTTATCAACAGCATAAATTGTACTTTGAGGTTTTAGTAAATGTGCAAGTGCAGCAGTAAATAAACCTGACCCACATCCTAAATCAGCCCAGCATGTTTGTTCAGAAGAGTTAATATTTTCATTTTTTATTAATGATGTAGCCTGATTGAGTTCCATAATATTCATTCTAAAAATACGATTGTAAAACAAAAAACGTGAGACATTAAAATCTCACGTTTCACAATAACCTGACAATGTTTAAAATAATTTTACAGCGGGAATTATATTATACAAGAGCGCCATTATTTATTATTTGAGAATGTGTCATATAATCTTTATCAGGACTATACATAAAAAGACAACTTCCGTTTTTAATTTTTTCAATAATGGACTTATATAATTTTTCAGGCACAGCGGGGCAACCTTCACTACGGCCAATATATCCCTGCTTTTGTATCAGGCGCTCATTCACATAAGGTGCACTATGCATTACAATACCGCGTGAAAACGCATTATCATTTATGCCTGCCTCTTCGCCTTCAAGACGTAATGAATAACCATGTTTACCATTGTATGTATCAGAGGTAATATAAAATCCAAGACTGCTTTCAAAACTTTCCGGTTCATTTGAAAATTTGCCTGCCACCACTTTTCCTGAATTACGGCCATGAGATACATAAGTGTTAAATAATACTATACCTTTTTTAACATCTACCACAAATAACCTCTTTGCATAAGAAGGAAGGCTGAAATCAATTATTGAAACCGTCTCATCATTTTTGATCTTGCCTAAAGAAAGCAAATAATTATATCCTTTCAGTGCGTAGCTGAATGCCTGTCTTGATAATCCCGAATTGTTTAAATGGAGACTATCATATAAATAAGATTTGTTAACCGAAATTTTACAAGCAGCAGGCAATGGTTTTGATGCAGCAGGCTTAGTATTCGCAAAGGAAAACAAACCTACTGTAAGTATAACCGCAGAAATTATCCAGGCTGATTTTTTTACCAGTTTATTCATTTGTTAAAATTATTTTTTTAGTGATTTAAAAAGCAGGCAAGCTTGGCCACGCAAGGGTTTCAGACCCTTTAAGTGGAAAGCAAAGGTACGATAAACCGTACGTTTTATTGTCATAACCAGGTAAACAAATCAGCTTTTTACATGCTATTTTAATAATATTGTACACACAATTTGCTTTTACAAATACTTAACAAGCCATTTAATTAATCTTCACAAATCTTTATTTTTTGTTTTTAAAATAGTATAGAATGGCTTAGGATTTTTATTCGTCACAGAACTTTTTGTTCAGTGCAGTAATTCACTCAGATTTTCTAAATAAATTAAAATCCGGCGAATAATTTTTTCAAGTAAGAATAAAGAGTTTTGGAACAAAAAAAGTAGATTAGAACAAAATTAAGGGACCGCAAAAGATTACCTTCCATCAATTTAAAATAAATAATTAAACAAAATAAACTATGTCAACAACGTTATTTATTGTTTTCCTCTTTGCAATTTTTGTTGCCTGTTATTTCCTGGCGCGAAAAGATGATAAGATTTTAGATCTTCAGCAAAGGGTATCATATCTTGAACAAAAAGTAAATAAAAAATTAGTAAGCAGACTTCTATTTGTAGAACTTAAGTCAGTAAATAGTGTCTTAGATACATTAAATAACTGCTTTTATGAAATTGATGAAAACGGAGATTATGATGTTGACAGTGAGTACCGGCTGGAAAATGTAACAGATGAGTGGTGGGAATCTTTATCAATTGGCGATTTAGAAATTGTTAATAAAATAAAATGAGATTTAATGTGTGCGAAGAGTGTTTTGAGGAGCTCTTTTAAACGGCATTATAATTATTTACAGAAGTATTCATACCATTTATAATTTCCATAATATCTCATTATTCTTCTGGTTAAAGATAAAAGAAAAAGCCATCCGCCTAAGGCGGATAGCCTTCTTGTTTGCCCTCTTCGATTGAAAGACTTAATCTTGTTTTTTCTGCCTCAACTTAACAGCTATTACGAAGCATTAATCAGGCTAAAGCAGGTTCCTGCTTGTGTTGCTTGGGCATTGCATCTTCTGCATTAACGCCAAGTGCCTGCGCTACAGCCATACCCAAACCAACATCCGCTCTAAAGAAATGACATAACTGCCTGTTAATAATTTCATCTTTTTTTGGACCACTGATTCCCTTCATGGCCTTCGCAATATTGCTCACAAGATTCTTTTTATCCTGCGCAGATAATACTTCGCGGTAAAAAATTCCAGGCTGCGTATAATGATCGTTTTCGCCTTCTGCATTCCTGCTGTACCAGTCTGCGATATTTGCATCAAGTGTCCATGATGGTTGCTTGTATGCTTCATCAGGTTTGATATTATCAAAGCTGTTCGGGAAATAATTGGGATTACTCCCTCCATTATCATCTACTCTCATAGCCCCATCCCGTTCATAATTGTTTACTGCATAAGGGCAGCGGTTAACTGGAATTTGTTCATAGTTTACGCCTAAGCGATAACGGTGTGCATCAGGATAAGATAGCAAACGGCCCTGCAACATTTTATCAGGAGAATAGCTTATGCCATCTACAACGTGTGCTGGCGCAAAAGCTGATTGTTCCACTGTTGCAAAATAATTTTTTGGATTCTCATTAAGTTCCATTACGCCAACATCAATAAGGGGAAAGTCTTTATGGCGCCATATTTTAGTAAGATCAAACGGATTCCATTTGTATGTTTTTGCCTGTTCTTCAGTCATGATTTGCACCTTCAAAGCCCATCGGGGAAAATCACCTCTTTCAATTGCTTCCACCAAATCTCTTTGTGAGAAATCAGGATCTTCACCTTTCATTTTTACTGCTTCATCATTGGTAAAATTTTTAATTCCCTGCATTGATTTAAAATGAAACTTCACCCAAACTCTTTCATTAACAGTATTGATAAAACTAAACGTATGACTTCCAAAACCATGCATGAATCTATGACCATAAGGTGTGCCTCTGTCGCTCATTAAAAACATTACCTGATGAAGACTTTCAGGATTAAGACTCCAGAAATCCCACATCATGGTTGCGCTTTTACAATTGGTATAAGGGTCTCTTTTTTGCGTGTGAATAAAATCACCAAATTTTTTTGGATCCTTTATAAAAAATACCGGCGTATTATTTCCTACAAGATCCCAATTGCCTTCTTCTGTATAAAACTTTACAGCAAAACCACGCGGATCTCTTTCGGTGTCTGCACTGCCTTTCTCTCCGCCTACAGTAGAAAATCTTACAAACACTCTTGTTTGTTTGCCAACCTTGTTGAATGGCTTGGCACGTGTACGCTTTGTAATGTCGTTGGTAACGGTAAATGTTCCAAAAGCACCTGAACCTTTTGCATGCACCACGCGTTCCGGAATTCTTTCGCGGTTAAAATGTGCCATCTTTTCGTGCAAAATAAAATCCTGCACTAACAAAGGCCCGCGTGGACCTACGCTCATGGTATCTTCATTATAATAGTATGGGATACCGGACGCAGTGGTTAGCTTTTTATTTTCGCTCATGGTTAAAGATTTAGATGTGAATCAGAGTGGCAAATATTGCACTTATATATTCATCAATCAAATTGATTAATTTTATCTTTTCATAGATAAAAACTATCACTTGACTTTTACACAACTCGAATACATTGTAGCTGTTGATACCTACAGGCACTTTGCAGAAGCTGCAGCACATTGTTTTATTACACAGCCAACTTTAAGCATGCAGATTCAAAAGCTGGAAGATGAAGTGGGTGTGAAAATATTCGACAGAAGTAAACAACCCGTGTTACCAACAGATGCAGGAAAGGAAATAATAGAACATGCAAGAACGATATTGGCTGAGCGTGATTTGCTGAGGGAAAACATTGACTCGAAAAAAGGAATCGTGCACGGAGAACTTAAGGTGGGCATTATTCCTACCATTGCTCCATATCTTTTGCCTTTGTGTATACCTTCTTTTGTAAAGCAATATCCAAATGTGAAGCTTGTAGTTAATGAATTGACAACTGAGCTGATTATAACAAAGCTGAAAGAGGGAAAGATTGATGTCGGCATTCTTGTTACGCCTTTGCAGGAACAGGGCATACAGGAGCATGTGCTTTTTTATGAAGAGTTGCTTGCTTATACATCGAAAGCAAATGTTGCATACAAAAAGAAATACTTGCTCCCAGGTGATATTGATCCAAACAAACTATTATTGCTTGAAGAAGGTCATTGTTTTCGTTCGCAAATTATTAATTTATGTGCGTTAAGAAAGCGCAGCAGGGAAGGAAGTTATTTTGAGTATGAGGCCGGAAGCCTTGAAACGTTGAGAAGAATGGTTGACAGGGATGATGGCATTACTATTTTGCCTGAAATGGCTACACTTGATATGACGGCCAAACAACAGCAACAACTGCGTTATTTCAGGCAACCTGCACCTGTCCGGGAAGTAAGCCTTGCAACACACAGGCAATTTGTAAAAAAGAAACTGGTTGAATTATTACGCCAGGTGATAATAAAATGTGTTCCTGAAAAGATAAAGAAGAATAAAAAAATGAAAGTGATACCTGTATAATGTCTTATTTTTTGAGACCAGCATTGTCCTACTATCGAACTTCCGTTGTGTCACTCACTTGTGCATTCTGCACATTATTGAACATCTTCCAAAGTCTTACTAGTTCCCATGAACAGGTAAACTTGTAAATACGTGAACTGGTCAAACTATTGTAACACTAATAAACTATCCAGCTTCTGTTTCATCAATGGAAAATTATTTAAATCATTGTGATGTCCGTCAACAATAGGAATTAATTCATCACCCGGTTTAAAAACTTCTTTCTTTAATTTTTCTGCGTTACTGAAAGGAATGGTTTCATCATCTGTTCCGTGAAAAATAGTTACCGGTGCATATACTTTTTGCAGGTATTGATAAGTAGGAATTTTATAATGCAGCATCAGGTCAACCGGATACATCCAGCAATAAAGTGCAGCCAAATTTTTTATACTGTAATAAGGTGATTCAAGTATCAATCTTTTGCAATCGCGTACACTTGCCAGTTGCGCTGCAATGCCCGTTCCCAAAGACTTTCCATAAATAACAATGTTGCCTGGCTGGTAACCGGCAGCACGAACCATTTTGTACACTTCCAGTACTTCTGTATAAAGCATGTTTTCATTAAGTTCACCTGTAGATTTACCAAATATTGGGTAATCCATCATCCACACTTCATAACCATGCCTGGTAAAATTTTTTACAGACATTGCATAATGATTAATGTTTTCCATATTGCCATGACAGTAGATCACGGCGCCTTTTTTTAATGAATCATTAAGAAGTTTAAAGCGGATAATATTAAATGAAGTTGAGCTGTCATAGGGTACATTTATTTCGCTAAAAGGCGTATTAAAATGAAAAGCATAATTAACAGGTAAAGTCTTTGGATGAAATAAAAGTTTATCCTGGAAAAAATAAAGAGCAGCGCCAATTAAAACATAAATCGTAATAATAATTTTGATCCACTTCAATAACTTATTTTTTCTCTTACTAAACTTTGTATTCATATAAATTCTTTAGTCACCTTTTATCGGCAGGGTGTTTAATAGAGCAATATATCTCTCAAAAAATTATGGTACTCCGGAAAAGAAGGAAGATTATTGTGCCCGCCGCCATGTATACGAATCAATGTTATTTTATGGGGATTCAATTTTTGCAGTTTTTCACTGTGGCTAATTGGTATTAGCCAATCTTTGGTACCATGAATAATATAAGTATGGCAATTCACTTTTGTTATCCATTTATCAGTTCTTAAATGATAGCGTAGTATCCATCCATGCGGCAATATCGGCACAAAACGTTCTGCAACTTTTTTTAAACTGTAATAAGGTGAATCCAATACCAAATAACGTGGTTTGTTATCCGCTGCAACTTTTGTAGCAAAGCCGCTTCCTATACTTCGCCCATACACAAGAATGTGGTGCTCATGATATTGCTCTGCAAGCCTGTAGTATACGAATTGCATATCGCCCATTATTTCCTTTTCACTGCGCTTGCCGGTACTTTTACCAAAACCACGATAGTCTACCAGCACCACATCATAATTGTACCTGTAAAAATCTCTTGCATATTTTGCCCAGCCTTTTATGCTGCGCGAATTTCCATGAAGATACAAGATCAAACCATTTGGTTTTTTGCAGTAAAAATGTAATCCGTTAATTGTTACTCCCTGCTGCACATCAAAAAATAATTCTTTGAAAGGAACATCATATTTGTAGGTAAAGTCTTTTGGAAGTTTTTCAGGTTTAAAGATAAATTTCTCCTGCACGAAATATACAATAACGACCAATGCAATATACCCGGCAGCAATATAAATCCATATGGGACTTATTCTTATAAATAAGTTTAGCAGTTCCAAGTGAAAATGTTTATTGAAAATTACGGATTTGAATTGATGCCATGAAAATGGAATGAAGAACGGAGTGCGACGCAACAGGTGATACCATAGAAAGCCTAAGCTGGTAGCAAAATAATTTTATGTATTTAAATCCTTACCTGCAAAAATTATCAGGAAACATTTTATTAAATATTCTTAACCCTACATTTGTAAAAAATTATATCATGGCTGATCAACAACAACAACAACCGAATCAATTGAATATAGAAATAACTGAGGAAGTAGCGGAAGGCAGTTATGCTAACCTTGCCATTATTACACATAGCCACGCAGAATTTGTAATTGATTTTGTAAACGTGATGCCGGGTACACCTAAAAGCAAAGTAAAATCACGAATTATTTTTACGCCTATGCATGCGAAACGTTTCATGCGTGCATTGAACGAAAATATTGAGCGCTATGAAGCTGCTAACGGTAAAATACAGGACCTTGAGCAAATAGAGATTCCTATGAATTTTGGAGGCCCGACAGCCCAGGCATAACAGTTTGTAGTTTTCAGTTTAGTTAAAAAGACAAGAATGATTAAAATTACTCCAACTGTTTCAATTATTTTAAAGCATATTTATCCCGAAAATTAGGACTTAGACAAGGTACCCAAACAGTGTATCATCTTTATTCAATTCCGTATAATCAATATTGTATTGTTTCATTTTATTCGTCAGCTCTTCGTAATCATGCTTTGACAGTAATTCAATTCCAACTAATGCAGGGCCACATTCTTTATTCGTCTTTTGCATGTATTCAAAACGCGTAATATCATCTGTCGGGCCTAATATATTATTTACAAACTCTTTTAATGCGCCGGGGCGCTGCGCAAATTTAATAAGGAAATAATGTTTTAATCCTTCATACTGCAATGAACGTTCTTTTATTTCCGGCATACGGTCAATATCGTTGTTGCCTCCACTAACAATGCATACCACTGTTTTGCCTTTTATTTGTTTTGCATAATCGTCGAGGGCTGCGATTGACAAGGCTCCTGCAGGTTCTGCCACTATCGCATCTTCATTGTATAATTTTAAAATAGTAGTGCATACTTTTCCTTCAGGAACAAGATGCAGATCATCCAATACTTCTTTGCAAATTTTGAAAGTGATATCTCCAACACGTTTTACAGCGGCGCCATCAACAAACCGATCAATATTTTCCAGCACTACAGGTTGTCCTTTTTTTAGCGCTTCATACATTGCAGGTGCGCCTTCAGGTTCTAAACCAATAATTTTTGTTTGAGGAGAAAATGTTTTAAAATAAGTACCAACGCCTGAAGCCAGTCCACCGCCGCCAACCGGTATAAACAAATAATCAATATTGGATAAATCTTCTAAAATCTCTACGCCAACTGTTCCCTGTCCTTCAATAATTTTATAATCATCAAAAGGTGGAATAAAGATCATACCATTTTCTTCCGTGTATTGTTTGGCAGCAACAGCGCAGTCATCAAAGGTGTCACCGATCAATTTTATTTGAATATTATCTTCACCAAACATCTTCGTTTGACTCACTTTTTGTTTAGATGTGATAACAGGCATGAATACCACTCCGTTTACATGTAGTTTTTTACAACTGAATGCAAAGCCTTGTGCATGATTACCCGCACTTGCACATACTACACCACGTTTTAGCTGTTCTTCGGGTAATGAGTTCATCATGTTGTAAGCACCACGTACTTTATAGGAGCGAACAACTTGCAGGTCTTCTCTTTTTAAGTAAATTTTTGCCTGATATTTTTTTGACAAATGATGATTGAGTGGCAACGGTGTTCTCGATGCGACTTTTTTTAGACTCTGTGTGGCGGCGTTAAAATTAAATACAGATTTTATATCGGTCGTTGTGCTCATTCAATAATTATGAAACTATAAATTGGTTTACAAAATCTTTAGGATTAATAACAGGCAATTTATCCTTTCCATTAAAATTTAATAAAGGTTTATCTCTTGAAACAAAATAATCCAAATCATGATACTGCGCTGAATAATATTGCAATGCATCTTCAATGTCCATCATACTTGAACGAAGTGCGTGCAAAGTAATTGAATGTGGAATGTCGATTGTTGTAATATCAGTTAATAAAGCTAATAATATTTTCTTTGCTGTTTCCGCTTCATACGCTCTTGTAAGATAATAACCTGCAATATGAACGATTGCAGGTGTTATGTATGCATTAAATTTCCCATCTATTACACTTTGCACAATTTTTTTAGCATTGTCATATCCTACATTTCTTTGCAATGTAAAATCAAGTATCACATTAGCGTCCAGGAATATTTTAAAAGCCATATTTTTTTTCTCTTGCCTGGTAATAACCTTTTACAAAGTCAAAGTCTTCGGGATATTTATCCTTAGGCTTCGGAAGTTCTTCTATTAAGTTTATTACCGATTTCTTTTTAGGTTTTCTTATAAGTCTTTCAAAATATTCTTCCACCAATTGTGATATGCTGCTATCGTGCTTGTCGGCATACGCTTTTACTTTATCAAGTAAGCTTTCTTCAATGGTAATATTTAATCTTGTTTTCATGTGACAAAAATACGCATAAATTTAATTTATGCGTATCACTCTTTATTTTTTCAATATTTTTTAAACGTTGCTCAGCTTCCTGAAAATTAAGTTGTGATTTTATTTCTGTAAGTATGCTCATAATTTAATACTTCGCTAACTTATCAATTGCTCGTTGATATAAATGCAGAAGGTTTGGTGCTCGATCGACAGCCCAGCCATGATAATTATCGCGCATAAGAATTAAGGCAATTTTTAAATTTTCTGGTCGGCGAGATTCATATGAGAGCAGTACTCTTGCGATTTCTTCCTCAGACTTTGTAATATGCTCTTGGTTATTATAAATATCAGTTAGGAGGCTGTACGTGCCGAGATCAATTTTTGAAAAAATATTACTTTGTTTTGCAACCTGCCATGCAACATCATTCAGATCATGTCTTAAAAGTCCCTCCGGGAATATAGGTTTTGAATGTATTTCTCCATTATTGATGAACTGCTGTGCAAAAGCCGGGTAACGTAACGCGGAATCAATATTTTTTAAAACCTGTAAATGATACGCATACTGTTCTTGCTCTGCTTTTTTATTTTCAATAAGTTCTTCGCGCAGTTGATGTAATACTTCTTTTGTTCGCTTTTCTTCATTCAGATTATTGATTACTTCTGTTAATCCCAATGCAAGAATAACACTGAAGATGATAAGCAAAGATTCTCCAAAATATTCTTTCCAATTCCTTACAATACTTACTTCAGGAAGTTCTTTCTTTTCTTTTTTGTTTACGATTGCTGACTCTTCATTCTTTATTGTTTCTATTGCAGGGGAGGGATTTTCTTCTTTTAAAGTTTCTTCCATTCGGCAGAAATTTTTTTCAAAATAAACAATTTATATCGATCTGTGTCGAACAGAGAATAGGAAGTTGAAGAGTGCGACCAACGAAGTTTGGGGGCAGGCGTAACCGAGAGCATCATAGTAGCACTGCAGGTTGGTTCATTCACAGAATCTTGCGGATAAAAATCATCAGAAAAAAAATGCGAAGCTGAGACTTCGCATTGAAACTATTTCTGATTCTCCGGTCTCAAACTTCTTACCGTTTTTCCCGCCTGCCACATTTCGCTTTCGCGTAATTCTCTTAATTCTTCATTTAATTTTTCACGATAATCCGGCTGACTATTGCTGTCAATAGAGCGCTTTGATTCTTTACCTGCAGCAACGCTGTCATACAATTCATTGAACAAAGGCAATGTTGCATCACGAAAACGCTTCCACCAATCAAGTGCACCACGCTGTGCAGTAGTAGAGCAATTGGCATACATCCAGTCCATACCATTCTCTGCAACAAGCGGCATTAATGATTGCGTAAGTTCTTCAACAGTTTCATTAAACGCTTCGGAAGGAGAGTGGCCTCTTTCACGTAACACCTGGTACTGCGCTGCAAACACACCTTGTATGCAACCCATCAAAGTGCCACGCTCGCCGGTTAAATCGCTGTACACTTCTTTTTTGAAATCTGTTTCAAACAAATAACCGCTGCCCACTGCAATACCTAATGCAATCACTCTTTCCTTCGCATGTCCTGTTGCATCCTGGTAAATCGCATAGCTGCTGTTGAGGCCACGGCCTTGTAAAAACATTCTGCGGAGCGATGTGCCTGAACCTTTTGGTGCAACCAAAAACACATCAACGTTTTTCGGAGGAATAATACCTGTTTGCTCTTTAAATGTAATACCAAAGCCATGAGAAAAATAGAGAGCTTTGTCTGCGGTTAAATGTTTCTTCACTGTGGGCCATAATTCAATTTGCGCTGCATCACTTAATAGATAACAGATAATTGTTCCGCGCTGCAGTGCTTCTTCAATTTCAAATAAAGTTTCGCCGGGTACAAAACCATCGTTAACAGCTTTGTCCCATGTTTTGGAATTTTTACGCTGACCAACAATTACATTAATGCCATTGTCGCGCTGATTCAATGCTTGTCCCGGTCCCTGCACACCATAGCCAATCACTGCCACCGTTTCATTTTTCAAAACTTCCTGTGCTTTGCTAAGTGGAAATTCTTCACGGGTTACTACGTTTTCTTCCACTCCACCAAAATTTAATTTTGCCATAATTTAATGCCCCCTTCCCCTAAAGGGGGGAATTTAAGTTATCAATTATGCTCATGCAATAACATAGGGGTTGTTATGCAATTAGAATTTTTATGCTCCAAACTTTACTACTACTATTTGTCCTCGTTGCGCCTGCTCCGATACTTCGTGGGTCGCACACTTGTACTGTACATCATTATGCAACACTATGCAAAGTTTCGCAGTTTTGCCTTACTCCCCTTTAGGGGATAGGGGCGATTTCCTTTCATTAAACGTTAATCTGTTTCCAAACGGATCAATCACTCCAACACACCATGTTCCGTAAAATGTTTCTTCTAATCCCGGTCTGTTGTATTTGTATTTTTTATCGAGTAATTGTTTATGATATTCTTTTAATCCTGTGCACTCAATATATACTCTTTGTCCGGGTGTTGAGTCTCCATAATGTTCACTTAAATGCAAAGTAATTCCTTCTCTTGATACCTGCATATAGATTGGTGTATTCTTTTCAAATGTATGCTCCCAATCTATTTTGAAATCTAACCAATCCACATAAAATTCAACTGCTTTTTGATAATCGAATATGCGCAGGATTGGTATTACTTTTTGAACAGTCATGCCCCCAGCCCCTAAAGGGGAGTATTGAAAACTCGCTATCGAAAGAAATGATTTCATTTTAACTTAAATAACACTTCAGCAGGAATTGTTATATTTAATTAAATTTTGCAACTAAACATTTCAACCTTTATTCTGTTCAATTTTTGATTTCCGCATCTTTCAATAATTTTTTTATCAACTCTTTTCTTTCCTTTTGAATCCCACTTCTGGCATTCACAACTCTTTCAACAATTTCTTTATCCGCAATCTTTGGTGAACCAGCATTGAAAGGCGGTGCAGGATTATATTCCATCATTAGCTGAACTTCTTTTGCAAGCTCTTCATTAAAGAGTTTGGCAACAACATATAATCCAAAATCAATTCCGGCAGTAACGCCACCACCTGTTATCCTGTTTCTATCAATTACTACTCTCTCTTCAACAACGTCTACATTAAAAAGCTTTAAAAGATTTAGTGATAGCCAATGTGTGGTTGCTTTATATCCGTTTAACAATCCCGCTGCAGCAAGCACTAAAGAACCGGTACAAACAGAAGTGATATATTGTGCATGCTCTGCTTGTCGCTTTAAAAAGTTTAAAAGGTTTTTATTTTGCATTGCATCAAAGATTCCTCTTCCGCCCGGCACAAATAACACATCCACTTGTGGTGATGTATCAAACGTTGTATCGGGAGTAAGCATTAAACCATTATCACTTTTTACCGGCTCTAAATTTTCTGCTATTAAAAGAACTTTTGTACCAGGTAATCTTCCAAACACTTCATAAGGACCAGTAAGATCCAGTTGCGTTAAGTTGGGAAATATTACCATACCGATTATCATAAGATCTTACGCTTTTAATCAAATAAATCATTTCAATCATTCTAATCATGGTCACATGCTAAATACTTCTTCCTGTTTGTCTAAATATTCATTTTCTATTACTTCTTCACCGGGCGCACTTTTTTCAAATTCTTTTAACCGTTCATGAAAACCACTGCTTTCTTTAATGATGGCAACTCTTGCAGTGCGAACAAATTCAATTAATCCATAAGGCTCCAATGCTTTAATCAAACCTTCAGTTTCTTCTCTGTGTCCTGTTGTTTCAAATACCGTATAATCTTTGCGTATAGCTACAGCTCTTGCACCATGCTTTCTTAATAGCCTTTCTACTTTCACTTTCTCCGCTATTTCATCTGTAGAAACTTTATACAAAGCAAGCTCCTGCCAAACAATCTCATCATCTGTATTGTAAAAAGCTTTTAAAACGTCTACCTGCTTTTCTATATGGCGACAAAGTTTTCTTACCACATCTTCTACTTCGTTTATAACAATTGTAAATCTGTGAACACTTTCTACCTCTGATGGTGAAGTATTAAGACTTTCAATATTGATCTTTCGACGCGAAAATATGATCGCTATACGGTTGAGTAGACCAATTTGGTTCTCGGTATAAACCGTTATGGTAAATTCTTTTTTTTGCATGACTTAATTTTTGTTGGTCATTAATTTGTTGATAAGAGTTGTTGCAGCAAAAGAGTGCGACGCAACAGGAGCTACATTCTTATTCATCTGTTTGGTACAAAATAATTTTTATTCTCACGTTTCACCTCTGACATCTCACGGGTTTCACTTCAATCTTATCTCTGCAACACTGCAACCCTGCGGCACCATTGGAAAAACATTATTTTCTTTGCCTACCATTACTTCGAGCAGATAAGGACCCTTGTGCTCAAGCATTTCTTTTAATGTAGCTTTCAGATCTTTTCTGTCATTCACTGATTTTCCTTCAATACCATAACCTTTGGCGATGGTTACAAAATCAGGGCTTTGAATATCCACAAAGGAATATCTTTTTGAGTGGAATAGCTCCTGCCACTGGCGTACCATGCCAAGGAAGTTATTGTTGAGAATAAGAATTTTTACTTCTGCACCGAACTGCATAATAGTGCCTAACTCTTGCAGCGTCATTTGAAAACCACCATCGCCGATGATAGCAACAACTGTTCTGTCAGGTGCACCATATTTAGCGCCAATCGCAGCAGGCAATGCAAAACCCATTGTGCCTAATCCACCTGATGTAACATTGCTTTTTGATTTTGTAAATATTGCATACCGGCAAGCGACCATCTGGTGCTGACCAACATCTGTAACAATCACCGCATCACCCTTTGTTAATTCATTTAGCGCATCAATCACTTCGCCCATGCTTAGTTGTACTGCTGTTGGATGAAGCTCATCATAAATAACTAATTCTTCTTCCTGTTTTTTATGTTCTTTAAAACGCTGCAACCAATCCTTGTGTTCTTTCTTTTCAATTAACTCGGTTAACAAAGGCAATGTTTCTTTACAATCGCCCCAAACAGGAACAGTCGCTTTTACATTCTTATCAATCTCTGCAGGGTCAATATCGAGATGAATAACTTTTGCCTGTTTTGCATATTTATCAAGACGACCTGTAACACGATCATCGAAACGCATACCCACAGCGATCAGCACATCACACTCATTTGTTAATACATTGGGTCCGTAGTTACCGTGCATACCAAGCATACCAACATTCAACGGATGATCTGTTGGTAACGAGCTTAAACCAAGAATCGTAGATGCGGCAGGCAACCCACCTTTTTCAATAAATGTTTTGAATTCATTTTCTGCCCCGCCAAGAATAACGCCTTGCCCGAAAATCACAAATGGCTTTTGTGCTTCATTGATCAGTTTTGCAGCTTGCTCAATATACTCTTTGCGAATAATTGGTTTGGGCCGGTAACTGCGGATATGATTGCAACGTTCATAACCTTTGTAATCAAACTTCTGTATCTGTGCGTTCTTCGTAATATCAATCACCACAGGACCCGGACGGCCACTCTTTGCAATGTAAAATGCTTTTGCGAGCACGAAAGGAATTTCATTTGCATCAGTTACCTGATAATTCCATTTTGTAATCGGCGTTGTAATGTTTATCACATCAGTTTCCTGGAATGCATCAGTGCCAAGTAAATGCGCAAACACTTGCCCGGTGATGCATACAACGGGAGTGCTGTCAATTTGTGCGTCTGCTAAACCTGTTACAAGATTGGTTGCACCCGGACCACTTGTTGCAAATACAACACCTACTTTTCCTGATGTTCTCGCATAACCCTGTGCTGCATGAATAGCACCCTGCTCGTGACGCACCAGTATATGTTCGAGCTCATTTTCATAATCAAACAATGCATCATAGATGGGCATGATAGCACCACCGGGATAACCAAAAATTGTTTTTACATCTTCCGCAATAAGTGCAAGAAGTAATGCCTCAGAACCAGAAATAGATATTGTCTCTTTTGCCTTTGTTGAAATTTCTTCTTTTGTTATTTCAAGAGTTTCCATAACTCAAATTTTAAAATGTTCATAAATTACTAATATCATCAGTAAGCAAAGCGTCATCACGTTTAGACATAAATCAAATCTTGTTGAATTGCCTGAAAATATTTTGGCTTTATTCCTTTTTTATTTACAAGCTGCACTTCTTGAAGAACAGGTTTTATTAACTGCAATTTTTCTATGATTTGATTTTTATTCATATTACTGTGAAGTCCCCAAACTTTGCAGAGCTTAAATATTTTTTTAAAAATATTTTCTAAAAAAGCCTAACATGTCTGTTGCTTCTACATCTGTAAAACCAACCTGCCTTAGCATTGTAACCAATTGCCCCCTGTGATAAGTGGAATGATTAAATATATGCGCCAGCAATTCATAATAAGGCATTGAATAAGCATCTCCATTCAGGCGTTTAAAATCTAAATTCTTCTGGAGGTTGTTTTCATCAAAACTTTCAACGAAATATTTTAGAGCTAATGAAGTTTTTTTCCATAATGCAATATGCTCATCTTTTGAACCTGTGAACACCGACGGAAGCCAAACATGATTTTCTTGTTTTTCTTTGACCATTCTCTGAAGCCAGATATGTTCGGCTCCTGCAATATGCAACGTTGTAGCCTGTATGCTGTTGAAACTGCTGACGACTTCTTGTGTCCATTGTTCATCGCTGATTTTTTCAAACCAACTGCAAAAAATATTATTTGCCCAAACATTATATCCTGCCAGTTGTATGAAATAAGATTTTGTCATGGTTAAGCCCCATCCCCCTAAAGGCGTGTTCTAATTATTAATTTTTTGTATTCCAATTTATATATTTCATTTCTCTAATAAAGAACTAAGTGTATAAGTATGCGACGCAACAATACTTAATATTTATCCTGTCGGCAGTTCTTAAAAATCAAAATACACTTTAATTCATTCCCCTTTAGGGGGTTAGGGAGTATCCGTTACACAACCTTCAGCTGCATTCTTTACATACTTTGCATATTTATATAAAATGCCTTTTGTTGCTTTTAATGCCGGCTGTTTCCAGTTTGCTCTTCGTTGTGCAATCACTTCGTCAGCTACTTTAAGTGTAAGCTTATTATGCACTGCATCAATTTCAATAATGTCATCATCTACCACCAATGCGAGCAAACCACCTTCATAGGCTTCGGGAGTGATATGCCCAACGACAAAACCATGTGTGCCACCACTGAATCTTCCATCAGTTATCAATGCAACAGATTTGCCAAGACCAGCACCAATTATTGCAGATGTAGGTTTTAACATTTCAGGCATACCGGGTGCACCCTTCGGACCTTCATATCTTATTACAACAACATCACCTTCTTTCACCCTTCCGCTTTCGATACCCGCAATCAATTTTTGTTCGCCGTCAAACACTCTTGCAGAACCTTCAAAACGTACACCTTCTTTGCCGGTGATCTTTGCAACACTTCCGCCTTCAGCAAGATTACCATACAATATTTGTAAATGACCAGTTGCTTTTATTGGCTCTTCTAATGGATAAATAATTTTTTGTGTTTCAAAATTGAGATCAGAAACATTAGCTAAATTCTCTGCCAGAGTTTTTCCTGTTACTGTTAAACAATCGCCATGCAGTAAATCTTTGCTCAATAAATATTTCATCACAGAAGGTATGCCTCCATGTTCATGCAAGTCCTGCATTAAATATTTACCGCTTGGTTTAAAATCTGCAAGCACAGGGATTTTATCACTTATTTTTTGAAAATCATCCTGTGTTAATTCTACATCAACACTCTTTGCCATTGCTATTAAATGTAACACTGCATTTGTTGATCCGCCCAATACCATGATAACAGTAATTGCATTTTCAAATGCTTTGCGTTTCATGATATCAGAAGGTTTTATATCTTTCTCCATTAACAGGCGAATATATTTTCCTGCTTCGCTGCACTCGTTCAATTTCTCTTCACTCAATGCAGGGTTCGATGATGAGTAAGGCAAGCTCATTCCTAATGCTTCAATCGCCGATGCCATTGTGTTTGCAGTGTACATGCCACCGCACGCACCTGCACCGGGACAAGAGTTCATAACAATGGCTTTGAAATCCGTATCATTCAATTCACCTGAAATTTTTTTACCCAGGGCTTCAAATGAAGAGACAATATTTAACGCTTCACCTTTATAATGTCCCGGAGCAATCGTTCCACCATATACCATAATAGAAGGACGATTCAACCTGCCCATTGCTATGACAGAGCCGGGCATATTTTTATCGCAACCGGGAATTGCAATCAAACCATCATAATATTGCGCTCCGCAAACTGCTTCAATGCTGTCGGCAATAATGTCGCGGCTTACCAAAGAGTAACGCATACCAGGTGTACCCATGCTCATGCCGTCGCTCACGCCAATCGTATTAAATATAAGACCTACGAGATCATTATCCCACACGCCCTGCTTCACCACTTTTGCTAAATCATTCAAATGCATGTTGCAGGTATTACCATCATAACCCATGCTCACAATGCCTACCTGCGCTTTCTTCAAATCATCATCGGTTAATCCAATGCCATAGAGCATTGCCTGTGCTGCAGGCTGTGTTATGTCTTGTGTTAGTGTCTTCGAATATTTATTTAATTCTGTCATGCCCCCATCCCGTGAAGGGGAGCTTAAATCTTGTTTTGTATTTTTTATTTTTTCAGATTGCATATTATTTGTTTTAGTAAGTCTCCCTTTAGAGGGATTTAGAGGGCTTATGTTATCGTCTTTATATTTTAATCAACTTTTGTTGTGTCACTCACTTGTACATTCTGATCTTTATTCAACTTTTTTCAATCAAGTGATAAGATGTTTTCATCCAATTGATCAATTGCTTATCTATATCTTTCGGCGAATCTATTTTTACTACATGTGCCACTCTCTGTTTCGATGCTTGCAAATATTTTGCGACAGGAGGCTCATCTTCTATGTGATCAAGAAAGAATTCAATTTCCAAATGATCTTTCTTCACTTTTACCGCCAAGAATGTGCTTTTTGTTTTAAAAAAGATCACATCAGGTAAAACTGTTTCTTCGCTGGAATGCACCAAATTTTTTTACGATCTCAAAATACTTTCTTATAAAGAGCTTTTAATTCTTGCGGACTTTTTTTAAATAAATCTTCTTTGTCAATCAATACACAAGTGTGATTTTGTTCTGACCGTTTAAAACTTCGTCCACATTTAGGACATGTCCACATAGCTTTTATTTTTAATAATGCTACATGGTTTATTTATGCCAATGCTGTTTCCATTTTTTCTTGCTTAATATTCGTCTTTTCAGTAACCCTGTCTTTATAGGTTAATTGAATTTTCTTACTTAATGTTTCATCCCATTTCTTTGTAAACATTATATCATCTAAACTTTCCCAGCCGATCACTTCTCCTGCAGTGCCACAGAAGAATGCGCCATCAGCTCCTTTTACTTCTTCTGTTGTAAATAATTTTTGTTCAACAGGAATATTTAATTCATTGCATATTTCTAAAACAGTTGCTCTTGTTATGCCGGGAAGAATATTCCCTGTTGGTGGTGTAAATAATTTTCTGTCTTTTTCATAGAACATATTTGCACCGGTTCCTTCCGCGACAAAACCATTCATATCTGTCAGCAATGCTTCATCATAACCTTTTGATTTTGCTTCCTGGCTTGCTAATATAGAGTTCACATAATGACCGCTTGCTTTTGCTTCTATCTTAAATCCTTTTGGATTTGGTCTTTGAAATGAAGAAGTCATTATTCTTAATAATTTCTCACCAAAGAAAGGCGACATTTCCCACACTTCAATTACAATAAATGATTCTGTGTTTTTGGTAAAGCTCATGTTTGCAGGAGCATACACAACAGGTCTTATATAGGCGTCCTGTAAATTATTTCTTTTTAATACTTCGTATGTTATTTCAATCAATTCTTCTGTCGTCCATTTGTACGGCATATTCATGGCATCGGCAGAATTTCTTAAACGATTATAATGTTCTGTTGCCCTGAAGATTCTTGTTTGTCCGTCAACAGTTTTGTATGAACGAATACCTTCAAACACTGCATAACCATAGTGCAAAGACTGGCTGTAGAAATCCATCTTTGCTTCTGTTGCTTTTACATATTCTCCATTCAGATAGAGAATTGTGTTTTCGTTGTAATACGATGCCATTGTTTTATTTTTTAGTTCTTTTAATTTTCTTATGAAAACGTAAATTGATGATTCACATTCAAACAGTATAAGTGTGCGACGCGACCACAGACAAACAAAGTATTCAAACAAAAAACCCACCTCATTTGGAGGCGGGTTTGTTATAATTAAATTTTTGTTTTAGATACAACATCCACCTCCGTGCAAAGGAGTAATAATGACAACAACAGCAACTATAATTACTGCGAGATTGTTGACGGTATTGATTACATTTCTTTGCATGAAATAATGATGTGTTGCGAATATACGCCCGCCATTTTTAAAAACAAAGAGCTATTATGATTTTTTATGTATTGAAATGATTGAATAATTTTTAAGTTGATTTCATGCAATCATTCAAATCATTTAATCGTGGTCTAAATAATCGTTGACTTTCTCAACTCAATATTTTTCTGGTTCACTTCATCGGTGATTTTATTGTTTACATAATCTGCAACGAGATCACCAATCGTGGAAGTGAAATAAAAATTAATGCTGTCAATATCTTTTGTTACAAAATTGTTTTGGAGTGTCCAGTCAACCGCTTTTCTTACCACCGCTGCTTCATCTTGCATTTTCAAATAGTCAAGCATCATCGCTGTTGATAAAATAGAACCGATGGGATTGGCAATATCTTTTCCTGCAGCCTGCGGATATGACCCATGAATAGGTTCGAATAAAGCAGTTCCTATGCCAACTGATGCAGACGGCAACAAGCCAAGAGAACCACTTAACACACTTGCTTCATCACTGATAATATCACCAAACATATTTTCTGTAAGCACTACATCAAATTGTTTAGGATTAAGTATGATCTGCATGGCAGCATTATCAACAAACATATAATTAACGGCAACATCACTGTATTGCGTTGCGATTTCCTGGACAACTTTTCTCCACAAACGTGATGTTTCCAATACATTGGCTTTATCAACGAGTGTTAATTTTTTTCTTCTTTGCTGTGCATATTGAAAAGCAAGATTTGTGATGCGTTCAATCTCCGGTCTTGTATAGATGCAATCATCACTTGCAGAATTGCCATCTTCACTCAATTCTTTTTTGCCAAAATAAATTCCACCGGTTAACTCACGAAAGATAATAAAGTCAACACCTTCCAACTGCTTTGGTTTTAAAGGTGACAGGTGTTGCAAAGCAGGGTAAGTTGTAATTGGACGAATGTTTGCGAAGAGTTGCAAAGTTTTACGCAATTTAAGCAAACCCTGCTCGGGACGTACTTTAGCTGTTGGATCGTTATCATATTTTGGATGACCGATGGCACCAAATAAAACAGCATCACTGTTTAAACATGCGTTAATAGTTTCATCGGGTAAAGGATTGCCGGTTTTATCAATAGCATCAGCACCCATTAAACAATAAGTATAATTGAATTCATGATGAAACTGTGCTGCAATGGCATCAAGTACTTTGAGAGACTGTTTTGTTACTTCCGGCCCAATGCCATCTCCGAATATTACTGTTATATTTTTTTTCATGTTACCCCCATCTTCGCCTAAGCGACTGTTTTAAAAATGTTTTAAAAAAAGTATAGAACGCAGATTTCCATGATTATTAGGAGACGCGCAATAAAATCATGAAAAATCCTGATAATCCACTCAATCAGCGTTCCATTTTCTTATTTAATCATTCAAAATTCTATTTTTAAATAGTCTCTAAGACAGAAGGTTTTGATTGTTTAAAATTTACACTGCAAATGCAGTTTGTTTATTAATTGAATAAATAGTTTGTTTTCCATGTTTCAACTCCAAAACTTTATCTATGCATTGCGGCACTTCATGATCGTAGTGGCTAACATAGATGAGCGTTTTGTTGAGCTGTGTACATAAAGCATCCGCAAGGTCAGTGAAATTTTGTGTTTGCTGATGATCTAATCCCTGGCAGGGTTCATCTAAAACAAGTAAAGGTGGATTTTTTATAAAAGCTCTTGCCAGCAACGCCAATCTTTGCTCACCCGTTGAAGCAGATGTAAGTTGCTTATGTTGCATCGAAGAAAGATTTAAAAAATCTAACCATTGCTCAACTATATTTTGCAGTTGCTTTGAGAGATTTCTGAATAAACCGATGGTATCAAAAAAACCTGACGCAACAACTTCATAGATTGAAATATTTGTATCAAAATACCAATGCAACTCGGGCGATACATAACCAATCTTTTGCTTGATATCCCAGATACTTTCACCACTTCCCCTTCGCTTGTCAAACAAATAGATTTCATTCGCATATGCTTTTGGATTATCTGCTGTTATCAGGCTAAGCAATGTTGATTTACCTGCTCCATTCGGTCCTTTTACCAGCCAGCGTTCGCCTCGCTTTACTTTCCAGTTGATATTATTCAAAATCTTTTTATCACCATATTGTACAAACACGTTCACCATTTTCACTGCATGATTAAATGTAACCGTACTTTCTGAAAATGGTAATCGTTCAATATTGAATAACGAAGAGGTAGCGAACAAAGAATTTTGCTTCGTTTCAAAAATTTCTTTTGAAGTAAAACTTTTAAGCCCGCCATCTTCAAGTGTAAGAACATGTGTGATACAGGATGGAATTTCATCTTCATCTGAAATAACAATGATCCTTGTTCCTTTTATCGCTGCGTTATTAATTATATGATGTAATTGTTTTCTTGTATGTAAATCCAATCCTAAAAATGGTAAATCAAGAATGAGGATTTGCGGGTTAGCTAAAAAAGCTTTAATAAGTTGAAATCGTTTATGTTCACCGCTGGAAAGTTGAACAAGTGGTGAATGTTTCCGATGCTGCATATTCAATTTCATGAGCCACTCATTTATTATATCATCATCTGTTTCAACCTGTTTCAATTCCTGTTCAACAGTGGCTGCATCTTCCGCATCAAAACTATTATAGCGTTGCTGATAATAAAATTCAGTGACGTTGGATAAATTTTTGAAATGATAATGCTGTTCGGCAAAGGACAGTTTAGGTTTTAAATCAGCATGTTCATCGAAATGTATGTCTATCTTACCCTGATGAAATAATTGGCCGCTTAAAGCCTTTGCCAGCGTGGTTTTCCCGCTGCCTGATGGTCCAACAACAGCAAGATGTTCGTTATGTTTTAATTCAAATGAAATATTATCAAGCACAGTAATGCCTTGTAGTTTTACGATGACACTGGTTACTATGATACTCCCTCTAGCTCCCCCTAAAGAGGGAGGACTATAATGCTTCGTATTTATATTTTTATGTGTCATTTCAATTCATCTACGACTTTAAGGTCTCCCTTTAGGGAGATTTAGAGGGTCTTTTCAAATTCTTCTATATCCTGTTTTATACTCAACAAATAATCAATATCATCATAGCCATTTAATAAACAAGTTTTTTTGTAACTGCTGATCTCAAAACTTTCCTGCTCATTAGTGGAAGCAATAGTAATTGTCTGTTCAGGCAGATTTACTTCAACTTCCGTTTTAGGATCTTTTTCAACTGCTGCAAAAATTCTCGTGAGAAAGTTTTCACTTACTGTTACAGGAAGAAGGAAATTATTCAGTGCATTGTTTTTGAAAATGTCTGCAAAGAAGCTGCTCACTACCACATCAAAGCCATAATCTTTAATTGCCCATGCAGCATGCTCTCTTGAAGAACCTGAACCAAAATTTTTTCCTGCTACTAAAATCTTTCCGCCATAAGTTGGGTTATTTAAAACGAAATCTTTTTTAGGTTTTGTTTCATCGTCATTTTCATAACGCCAGTCACGAAAAAGATTTTTTCCAAAGCCTTCCCTGCTGGTAGCTTTTAAAAAACGTGCAGGAATGATCTGATCCGTATCAACATTTTCAATGTGAACCGGAACAACTGTTGATCGTACTATATTTATCTGTTTGCTCATGCCCCTAACCCCTAAAGGGGGATTTTTATGTTATTAAATATTTTTTGGTCGTTCTATTTTCTTAAACCCCAAACTATTACTCCCCTTCAGGGGATGGGGGCATGCTTTCATTCTTAACCTTACATAATCTGCATACCATATTCCGTCCCTGTAATTTGTTTGTTTTAAATGTTCAATAGCTTTTGCTATTACTTTTTCTGCCTGCTCTTTTGAAATGTTTTTGAAAAAGAATGAACCAAACATGTTGATCCAATCTTTCATTCCATCTTCTCCAGTTAATGCAGTTTCTCTCTCAAAATATAATGCGGATGTTACTGTAAATCCCTGTTGCTCCAACAGGGTTGCATACTCTGCAACAGAAGGAAAGAACCAAAAATCTCTTGATAATTTATCAGCTAATCCCTCATCTGTCATTGCCTTCTCAATTGCTTTTGCAATGTTTTCAATATTTCCTTTGCCTCCCATTTCAAAAACAAATCTTCCGCCTTCTTTCAAATTATTATAAATACAACTGATAACTTTTTGCTGATCATTTATCCAGTGCAATGTTGCATTTGAAAACACAGCATCAAACTTTTCATTAAAAGAAAAATTAGTTGCATCCATAACTTCAAATCTCAAATAAGGATAAGTTGCTCTTGCTTTCGCAATCATTTCAGTTGAATTATCAACACCGGTTATATCTGCACCACACTCATTTATTTCAGACGTTAACTGACCGGTACCGCAACCTAAATCCAATATGCGTTCACCTTTTTGCGGATGTAACCAACCGATAAGATCTTCACCATACTTTGAAACAAAGCTGTGCTTATCATTGTATAATTTAGTATCCCATTTTATCTCAGGCATCGTATTTCATTTTTCAAGTCGGAGACTTGATGTATAACTTAACGGCGCTACAATCTTCAATATTCAATGATCAATGTTCAATGCTCAATTATTCAAAGTCCCTTTAGGGATTTAGGGCAACAACTCTCTCACATCTGAAACCTTTCCTGTAATCGCTGCTGCTGCTGCGGTTAACGGGCTTGCCAAAAATGTTCTTGAATTTGGTCCCTGTCTTCCTTCAAAATTTCTGTTGCTGGTAGAGATACAATATTTGCCCGCAGGTATTTTATCTTCATTCATACCAAGACATGCGGAGCACCCGGGCTGACGCAACGTAAATCCTGCTTGTTCAAAAATTTTATTGATACCTTCTTCCATTGCCTGCTTCTCAACTTGTTTGCTGCCGGGAACTACCCACACTTCTACATTATCTGCCTTGTGTTTCCCTTTTACAAATGATGCAACCATTCTAAGATCTTCAATGCGGCTGTTGGTGCAGCTTCCTATAAAAACATAATCTACTTTTTTGCCTTTAATATCTGCACCCGGTTCCAAGCCCATATAGTGCAATGATTTTTCAAAAGATGGTTTTTCTTTTTCATCTACTTCAGTTAGTGAAGGAATATGTCCTGTAACACCAATGCCCATTCCCGGATTGGTGCCGTAAGTAATCATTGGCTCAATATCTTCTGCTCTTATATTTATTTCTTTATCAAACCCAGCATCGGCATCAGTATGTAATGTGCGCCAGTATGCAATAGCTTTTTCCCAATCTTTTCCTTTTGGTGCAAACAATCTTCCTTTTATATAATTGAAAGTTGTTTCATCAGGTGCTATTAAACCACAGCGTGCACCCATTTCAATGCTCATGTTACAAATAGTCATTCGTGATTCCATAGATAAATTGCGAATGGCTGAACCGGCATATTCTACAGCATAACCCGTAGCGCCACTTGCAGAAATTTGTGCGATGATATAAAGAATAATATCTTTTGAAACCACTCCATTATTAAGTGTCCCTTCTACATTTATCCGCATCAGCTTCGGCTTGGTTTGCATTAAACATTGCGTAGCCAAAACCATCTCCACCTCACTGGTGCCGATACCAAAAGCAATGCAGCCAAATGCACCATGTGTTGACGTATGGCTGTCGCCGCAAACAATCGTCATACCCGGTTGCGTAATACCCAACTCAGGACCTATCACATGCACAATACCCTGGAACGGATGTCCCAGTCCGTATAATTCAATACCAAACTTTTCGCAGTTCTCTTTTAATTTTTCCACCTGCAATCTTGAGAGCGCTTCTTTAATGGGCAAATGCTGATCTATTGTAGGCACATTGTGATCCGGCGTAGCAACCACCTGTTTGGGACGAAATACATTCAATCCTCTTTTCTCCAAACCTCCAAATGCCTGCGGGCTGGTTACTTCATGAATAAAGTG
>WNFY01002885.1_pt1 | contig 37633 bp, 39 predicted proteins | sample 5400091 | NCBI WGS metagenome assembly WNFY01 (sample SAMN13153364, study PRJNA577476) | soil metagenome | isolation source: 60 cm soil or saprolite under grassland replicate 1 | place: USA:California | collected 2016-06-15 | reverse complement strand
GCCGTTTTGACGCCGGCGGCCCGGCCCGAGACCAGATCGTGGCGCGAGTCGCCGACGAACACGGCTCCGCCAGCGGAAGCGCCCAGTCGCTCGAGCGCCACCTGCACCGGCTCGGGATGAGGCTTGGGGTGCGTGACGTCGTCCGCGCCCACGACCACATCGAACGCGTCCTCGAGCGACGCGCGCACCAGTCCCCGCATCGCCCCGCTCCGCATCTTGCTGGTCACGAGGCCGAGCGGGCGGCCCCGTCGCTTCAGGGCCCGTACGGCCTCGACGACGCCCTCGTAGGGATGGACCAGCTCGTCGTGGTGCGCCAGGTTGTACGCGCGATAGGTGGCGACCATCGCGTCGATTTCGGCAGGGTCTTCCGTGAAGCGACGGAACTGCACCCACAGCGGCGTGCCCAGCCCCTCCATCCAGACGTCGTCTAAGGGCTCTTGGCCGCGGTGGGTCCGCATGGTGTGGCGGTACGACCGCAGGATCAGCTCGATCGAGTCGATGAGCGTGCCGTCCAGGTCGAACAGAAAAGTGGTGAGCGCCACGCCGGAAGGTAGCTTTGAGAGACCCCAAACCCCATGCACAACTTCGAGACCGTTCTCGCGCTGCTCGTGGGCGTCACCTTCCTGGCGCTGGTGGCGCGTCGCCTCGACATCCCCACGCCCGCCCTGCTCGTGGCGGGCGGCGTGCTGGTGGCGGTGCTCCCCGGATTGCCGGTCGTGCAGTTCGATCCCCAGCTCGTCTTTCTCGTGTTCATTCCGCCGCTCCTGTACCGCGCCTCCCTCCTCGCGTCCTACCGCGACGTGCGCGCCAACCTGCGGCCCATCCTGCTGCTCGGCGTGGGACACGTCTTGTTCGTCACGGTGACGGTTGCCTGGATCGCGCACCTGGCGATTCCGGGCCTGCCGTGGGCGTCCGCCTTCGTGCTCGGGGCCGTGGTGTCTCCCCCGGACGTCGCCGCCGCTACCGCGTTCCTGCGCCGGCTGCCGCTGCCGCGACGCCTGGTGATCATCCTCGAGGGCGAGAGCATGATCAACGATGCGGCCGCGATCGTGGCGTATCGCATGGCGGTCGCCGCCGCGGTGACGGGCGCGTTCTCGCTTCCGGGGGCGAGCCTGCGGTTTCTCTATGTGGGGGCCGGCGGCATCGTCGTCGGCCTCGCCGTCGCCCGGCTCCTGGCGGAGCTGCGGCGCCACATCCACGACCCCGAGGTCGAGAACACCATCTCTCTCTTGACGGGCTACGCGGCCTACCTCCCCGCCGAGCATCTCGGTGTGTCCGGGATCCTGGCCGTCGTGGCGACGGGGCTCTACCTCGGACGCGTCGGGCCGCGAATCGTGGCGGCAGATACGCGCGTCCAGAACTCGGGGATGTGGGACGTCGTCGTGTTCGTGCTCGAAGGCCTCATCTTCATCATCACCGGGCTGGCGCTGCGTCCCATCCTCGGAGGCTGGAGCGGTCCGTTCGCCCGGGACCTGGCGTGGGGAGCGGTCCTGGTGAACGCGGCGGTGATCGTCGCGCGCTTCGTGTGGGTGTTCCCCGCGACCTACCTGCCCCGGTGGTTCAGCGCGCGCGTGCGCCAGCGCGACCCGTCGCCCTCGTGGCAGCTGCCGGCGCTCGTTTCTTGGGCCGGTCTCAGGGGCGCCGACTCGCTGGTGCTCGCCGCCGCGATTCCCACCATGACCGCCGCCGGCACGCCGTTTCCTGGGCGCGATGTGATCATCGCGATCACCTTCGCCGTCATCCTCGTGACGCTCCTGGGTCAGGGATTCACGCTCGCGCCGCTGTTGCGGTGGCTCGGCGTGCGTGAGACCGGCGAGCAGGATGAGCGGGAAGAGATCGCCGCCCGGTTGGGTACGGCGGAGGCGGCGCTGGCGCGGCTCGAGGCGCTCAGCCAGGAGTCGTGGATGCATCCCGACGCGTTGGCCCACACGCGCGACCGCTACCGCTATCGCGCTCGCCACCTGCGGGGCCACGCCGACGGCGCGGTGGACGGTCCACTCGAGGCCAAGTCCGCAGCCCACCTGCGGCTCGCGCGCGAGCTGCTCGCGGCGGAGCGGCGGGAGCTGCTGCGGCTGCGGGACGAGGGCACCATCGGCGACGCGGTGATGCGACGCGTGCAGCGCGAGCTCGACTACGAGGAGCTGCTGCTTCATCACGAGTGAGCGCTCAGCCGAGCACGAGCGCGGCTTCTAACCGAACCGCGGGAGGATCCGGTACGCCCGCGGGCGGCGGCAGCCGCTCGTGCCACGCCAGCACGTCCCGCACGGTCAGCGGCGCGCGGCGCCCGAGCAGCTCGTCCAGCAGGACCTCCTCTCCGGCCGTCATCCCGAGGGCGAGCCGCGACACCAGCGCATCGAGGCGGGCGAGCTCGCGGTGGCGGCGCCGGGCGGCCGCGCGGCGCGCGGCCGCGAGCACCCAGGGGACGAGCCGCCGGGTCAGCCGGTCGCGGTCGGCGGCGCGCCAGCGAGCCCGCTCGATCGCGTCGAGTCGGCTGCGGACGAGCGGGGCGGCTCGCCGGATCGCCAGCTCGAGCGCGGCGCGATCGAGCGGCACGGCTGGGGAGCCGGCGGCGCGCTCGAGCAGCGCGGTGGCGCCCGCCGGATCGGCCCGCACGTCCTCGGCCGTCACCACCACCGCTTCCACCTGGCCGGCGAGCCGCACCACGAGGACCACGGCCCGCTCCGCGGCGGCGACGGCGGCGCAGCCGCCGCGCGCGGCGGGCCAGCCGGCGCGTCCGGCGAGCTGCTGCAGGCGGTCGCACCAGTCGAACGCGGCGGCGCTGCCGCCCTGCGCCAGCTCGATCTGTGCGGTACCGGTGCGCGCCTGCGCCCGCGCCTTGGCGAGCCAGCGGCGCTCGATCGCGAGCGCACCGGCGAGCGCCGGCGGCGGCAGGAACGTCACGGTTTCGATGTGCGCGTGCGGCGAGCCGGCGCGATCGATCCGGCCCACGCGTTGCGCCAGGCGGGCGGGGCTCCACGGGACGTCGTAATGGATCACCCGCACGGCGTCCTGCAGGTTCAGCCCTTCGCTCAGCATGTCGGTCGCGAGCAAGATGTCGGTCTCGAGTGCGGCCGTGGGCTTGGGGCCGCCCTGCGCCAGCGGCGCGAACGCGTGCAACACGGCGGCCCGGCTCGTGCGCTCCGTGCCGAACCATCCCCGGTCTCCCATCACCGCGGCCACGCGGTGCCGGTGCAGGCGGCGGAACAGGTGCCGGACGGTGGCTCGAGGTTGCACGAACACGATCGTCTTCCCGCCGCACTCGGCGAGGATCCGCTCCAGGGCGTCGGCCTTCGGGTCGAGGCCGGGCACCGCGAGCTCGCACAGCCGTCGCACCGTGTCGCGATCCGCGTCGCTCACCGCCGTCTTCCCGGCCGGCAAGAGCAGGGGGAAGAGCGCGAGCTGCAGATCGTCTTGCCCGGCGGGGAACAGCCGTTGGAAGTCCGGTCGCGTGAGTGCGCGTCCGTCGGCCGTGGCGGCGCGGGCCAGCTCGAGCCACGCCCGGTATCGCGCCAGGCTGGCGCGCAGCGCGGGGATACTCGAAGCGAGCTGCGACAGCAGCAGCAGCCGGAACAGGGCCGCCGCTGCGCCGCCCGAGTCGAGCCGGGCGATGCCGGCGACGAGCCGCTCGAGCAGCGCGTCGGGCGCCGCGCCGAGCCGCTCCGCCGCCCCGTTGCCGCGTGTCGGGAACGAGAGTGCGACCGGGCCCGCGCTCCAGCCCGCCCGCGCCCGCTCGCGCGAGCGGGACACACACAAGCGGGCGGCGGCCGCCGCGAGCGCCGTGGGGTCCGCGTCCGCGTCGCCGCGCGCCGCGCCGCGCAGCGAGGGGACGCCCAGGGCCGTGAGCTCGTGGTCGCGCAGGAACAGCCGCAGCAGGTGGCACAGGTCGCCGACGCGATTATGGACGGGTGTGGCGGTGACGAGCAGCACCCGCGCCCCCACCACGAGCCGCGCCAGCGCACGGTAACGATTGGCGTCGGGGTTGCGGAAGCGATGGGCCTCGTCGACGAGAAACAGGCGGCAGAGGGCGGCAGCGGGCGGCAAAGGGCGGCAAGGAGTTGCGCTGAGGGATTCGTGGGTAATCATCGGGGCGTTGGTGTCGAACCGCGCGAGCAGGGCGCGCCACTGGCCCACCAGTACCGCTGGCACCACCAGCGCAAATGGCTGTCGCACGGCGAGGGCTACCGCCAGGGCGACGTACGACTTGCCGAGGCCCGGTGCGTCCGCGAGCAGGGCGCCGCCGTAGCGCGCCAGCAGGGCGCACAGCCGCTCGGCGGCGGGGACCTGGTGTGGGGCGAGCCACGCCGGCCACGGCGTGCGCCCTTCCGACGCGAGCGGCGCCAGGTCGAGCAGCGCCCGCGCCCCGAGTGTCGCGACCGCCGCCGGCGCCTCGATCGGCCCCGGTGCGAGCAGGCAGGCGAGCGGCTCCGGGAGCGGCGCGAGGTGCTCAGAGAGGATCCGGGGCGGCTGCCAGCGCACGGCGGTCGGCGGCATCGAGCTGGTACAGGTCCGCGATGGCGGCGTCGTCGGATTCGCCGCGCCGCCCCTGGTCGGCCAGCGCGCGCCACACCGGCGGACTCATGGGCGGAAGCGGCAGCCCGCGCACCACGCGGGCGTTGAAGCGCCGGAACCCGCCGCGCGCCGGATCGGCCTGCAGTCGCGCCAGCGCCGTGAGCCAGCGCGAGTTGAAGAGCGCCGCCAGCGCGTAGGCGTCGTCCGGCTCGCGGGTGGCGATCCCGTATACGGTGTTGAGCGGCACGATACCCGGGTCGGGCACCACGGCCGCGAGCCGGCGCGCGAGGTCGGGCCAGATCACGCGGCACGGGGCGTAGGCGAGAGCGGTGCGGAACAGCTGCCAGGCCGGTCCGGCGCGGTAATCGCTGCGGCGCGCCAGCCGTTCGAGGTGGGGTGCGAGCGCCGCGGCAAGATCGGGTGGCAGGCGGGCGAGCGGCCGCCCGTCGGGCGCGTGGGTCCAGAGCAGGTGAATACGCGGCGTGGCGCGCCACGGCTCCAGGTCGCGGCCCCGGACCGCGGGGCGGGTCGCCGGACCGGGTTGGGCGCTCAGGAAGACATCGTCCGCGCCGGTCTTCACGCCGAGCTGCGGCCGCCAGCGCTCGCCCACGCGCGCACACCACGCCGCGAGGTGGCGGGCGACGCGCATCGCGTCGCGCGCCAGGATCCAGGGGCCGTCGCCCGCGAGGGCGCGCTGCGGGATCAGGGGCGTCGCGCTCCTCGCCCCGAGTGCCGTGGCGACCTGCTCGCGCCCCGTCGGCTCGGCCCGCGTGGTGACGAGCACCATGGGATAGACGGCCGCCGCGAACGCACTCCCTGCCGCCGGCATCGCCGCCACGCGCTCGACGCGCGCGCCTTCCGCCAGCCGCCGGCGCAGCGGCGCCGCGTAGCCGCTCGACGCCAGCTTGGCGGGAACGAGCAGGGCGGCGGTGCCGCCCGGGGCAGCCAGCTCGAGCGCGCGCTCCACGAACGCGACGGCGAGATCCGGCAGATGGGCGAACCCCCGGCCCCGCGCCGGCCGCCACGTGGCGTACCGCGTCGCCAGCGCTTCCCGCACCCGCAGGGGGACCCGCTCCCCGCGCACCCATGGCGGGTTTCCCGCCACCAGGTCGAATCCGCCGCGCGCCAGCACATCGCCGAAGTGTGACTCGAACGCGAAGAACGGCGCGCCGCCCTCGCGCTCGAGCCGCGCCGACGCAGCCCGCAGCTCGCGCCGGCTGGCGCGCAGCCGCCGCAGCAGGGCCCGCTCGTCCCCCGTGAGCCCCCGCCGCCGCCCGAACAGGTCGCGGTCCTTTGCCGCCGCGATCAGCTCGGCCACGCGCCGCTCCAGTGCCGCCACCGCCGTCCGGAACAGATCCCGGGCGAGCGCCGCCTCGGCGCGGGCCAGGCCGGCGAGCGCGTCCCGCTTCGCCGGACCCGCCAGGCCGAACAGCTTGCGCCGGGCGCTCGTCAGTCGCTCGAGCTCGGGCGTCGGAGCCGCGGGCGCCGGTCCGCCGCCGAGCGCCCGGGCGAGCGTGAGCGGGTCGACCAGCGCGTCTCCCTGGCGCACGTGCCCGTCCAGGTTCGGCAGCGGCGCGATGCCGGTGAGCTCCCGGTCGTTCGGCTCGGCGCTCACGTCCGCGATCAGCGCGAGCCACAGCCGCAGCTCGGCGAGCCGCACCGCGGTGAGGCTCAGGTCCACGCCGAACAGCGAATGCGCCAGCACGTCGCGCCGTACCGCGCACGCCGGCCCCTCGCCCCCCGTGCAACGCAGCCGGGTGAGCTCTTCGAGCGCACCCAGCAAAAACGCTCCCGACCCCACCGCCGGATCGAGCACGCTGACGTGCCGCAGGTCGGGCGACCGATCCGGCGGCTCGCCGCGATGGATCCACCGCTCGGCGGCGGGCGGGGCGAGCCCCACCCGGTGGACGAGCACCGCCTCGAGCCCGGCGCGTACGATCTCCCGCACCAGCGCGGCCGGCGTGTAGTAGCTGCCGCTGGCGCGCCGCTCGGCCGGATCCATCACACCCTCGAACACCCGCCCCAGCATGTCCGGGGCGACGGCGTCGCCGTCCTCCGTTTCGCGCGCCGAAAAGTGGAACCGCTCGAGCAGGTGGTCGAACGCGTCGCGCCAGTCGCTGTTGCTCCACCGCGCGGCGCCGTGGCGCCGCTCCAGGGCCGTGGGCTCGAACAGGCCGCCGTTCAGGAACGGCAGACGGCCGAGCGCGCGGGCCGCGCCGGAGCGCTCTGCGGCGGGGCGGTTGAGCGCCCCGAAGCACAGCGGGTCGAGTACCCGGCGGTGAAACGGCCGCCGGGCGGCGACGCAGTCGTCGAACCGGCGGATCAGGTAGCGGCGGTCCCCGTCCAGCCATCCTTTCCCCTGGACGAAGTAGAGGAACAGCACGCGGGTGAACGTGGTCAGCGCGAGGGCGTGACGCTCCGTCCGGCTGCGCGGTGCCGTCAGCCGATCGGTGAGGCGCTCGAGCGTGGCGCGGAACGCCCGGAAGAAACGGGGTGTGACGGCCTCGCTCGCGAGCGCTTCACCCACACGCAGGCTGAGGGCCAGCGCCGTCTCGCGTGGCCGCGGGCTGAAGCGCTCCAGCGTCTCGAGCGAGCTGCCGGGCGGCCGTTCCAGGGGGATAGCGGCAACGCGAATGACGGGCCCGCGTGCGGCGGCGCGCCAGCCCGCGCACAAGAGCCGCCGCGGCGCGGCGCCCAGGGCGCACGCGAGGCCGTCTCGAGCGCCAACCGCCGGCCGCCGCTGCCGATCGTGCCCGTCACGCGGCGGGGTCCCAGGCGACCGGTGACCATGAGCGGGAAGTCGGTCTCGATGTCGCCGTTCACCGTGCTGGCGCGCACCTCCGTCGACACGTTGGCAGGCAGGTTGAGGGTGATCCCGCCGTTTACGGTATGGAATTCGAGCGCGTCGGTCCATTGGGCGCGGCCCATCGACGCCGTGATCGAGCCGTTCACCGTCGAGGCCTCAGCGCTGCCGGACGTGGACACCCGAATGCTGCCGTTCACGCTGTGCGCTTCCACGTCGCCCGACAGGTTGGCCGCCTCCACCTCGCCGTTGACCGTATGGCCGACGAATCGCACGCCCGCCGGCACCCGGACGGTGAAGTTCACTCTCACGTCGTTGTCATGCGTGCTCATGTGACCGTGCTCGCCCGTCTCGCAGGTGTTCTCGCGCGCGCCGTCGCTCGGGTACACTGCGCAGATGGTGACCCCATCCTCGTGCTGCACGACCTCGATCTTCACCTCGTCCGGGTCGCTGCGGTGCGCATGCTTCACGGCCGTTACCTCGACCTCACCCGAGCCGGCGACGGCGTCGATGTCCCCGTTCACGCCCTTGATCTCGATCGTCTTGCCCGCGGCAAGCTGGCCCTTCCAGTGGAACTCACCCTGGGCCGCCGCGGGGCGGGCGAACGGCAGGGCGGCCGCGATGACGAGCGGCGCGAGCGTGGCCAAGCGCATGGTCATTCCTCCTCGTGGTCGTTGTCGTGGTCCTTGTCCCAGTCCTTGTCCTTGACCCGCCAGTCCTTGTCCTTGCCCAGCTGGCCGGGACGACACAGCCGGATGTCCCCATTGAACGATTCGAGCTCCAGCCGCGCGCTCCCCGAGCCGATCGTGAAGCTGAAACGGTGCTTGGTCTTGCCGGTCAGCTGCACCGGGAAGCAGGCGCTGAAATCACCGTTGAACGTCGAGACCGACACGGAGACGCTGGATTTCTCGGGGATCGACACCCGCAGGTCGCCGTCATGGGTCGAAAAGCGGTAGCGCCCGCCGTCCTTGATGATCCCGTCGTACGTCACGTCGCCGTTCACCGTGGTCGCTTCCGTGTTGGCGGACTCGATCTGCACGAGCGAGATGTCGCCGTTCACCGTCTCCGCCGAGACGTCGCCCGAGATCTGGCTCGCCTTGATCGTCTCGTTCACGCTGCTCAGGTCGATACGGCCGCGTGCCTTCTCGAGTGTCACGTCGCCCTGCACCGACTTGAGCGAGACGGTGCCGACGCCGCCCGAGACGTTCACCGTGCCCTGGACCGTCTCGGCCGTGATCTCCCCCTGGCTCCCCTCGACCGAGATGTCGGTGTAGACCCCGGACAGGGCCAGCGCCATGGCGGCGGGGACCGTGATCTCGTAATCGACCACCTGGGACGGCCCGCGCCGGCTCTCCGATTTCACCCGTACCACCTGGTCCGACGCGTCGATCGTGATGCGGTCCCGGCTCGAGTGGCTCGCCGCGATCCGCACCGCGCTCTTGCTCCACGTCTTGACGGCGATCTCCCCGCCGAAGTTGTTCACCTCGAGGCGGGCGCCCGCCCGCACGGGGACCGTCGTGTCGGTCTGTTGCGCGAGCGCGAGGCCTGCCAGCGTCGCCAGGGTCGTGAGCATCTCGTCCGTCCTCCTCTAGGTCCGCGCGCCCGCGAGTGCCGCCGCCTGCCGCAGCAGCTCCAGTTTGCGCCGCATCTCTTCGGCCAGGTGCAGATTCAGATATGAGTTCGCCGGGTCCGCGGCCAGCGCGCTCTGCGCGTCGCGGATCGCGCGGTCGATGATCCCGAGGTTCTTCTCGATCACGCGCACCGTGGCCGTATCGAGCCGGCTGCGACCCTGGGCCAGCACGCGCTCCAGGCTCGCCACCGCCGCCGCGTATCTGGGATTCGCCTCGTAGGTGCCGACGTTCGTCAGGATCGGGCTTGGGGTCGTGGTCGCCTGCGGGGCCTGCGTCGGCGTCGGCCGGTGGCCGAGGAGCCACGCCGAGCCCGCCGAGAGCAGGGCCAGCGCGACCGCGGCGGCGGCGAGCTGCGGGACGGTGAAGGACAAACGTCGGCGCGCCCGCCGGGCGTCAAGACTCACCACCCCGACGTGTCGCGCGATCGCGGGCCAGAGGTCCGCCGTGGGGGGCCTGTCGTCCAGCGCCTGCGCGCGGGCCACGACCCGGCGCAGCTGCTGCAGCGTCGCGCGGCAGTCGGCGCAGCCCGGCAGGTGCGCCTCGAGCCCGGCGAGTTCCTTCTCGGGAAGATCGCCGTCCAAGTACTCGGAGAGTCGGTTTGTCCAGGTATCGCTCATTCAGGCTCCCTTCTCAGTTCCGCGTTCCGCGTTACTCCAGATGCCGGCGCAACGCCATGCGCGCATGATGCAGCTGCGATTTCGACGTCCCCGGCACGATCCCCAGCAGCTCGGCGATCTCCTCGTGACGGTAGCCCTCGATGTCGTGCAGCACGAACACCTGCCGGGCTCCGTCAGGCAGCTGCTCGAGCGCGGCCTCGAAATCGAGCGACAGCTCCGCCGTGTGCGCTCGGCCCGCCGCGCCGTCCAATGCGCCCTCCGAGTCGTCGTAGCGGCCGCGCTCCGTGCCGATCGTGGTCCGCCGGGCCAGGATGACGTTCACCGCGAGGCGGTGCAGCCATGTCCCGAACGCCGCCTCCGCGCGAAACGTCGAGAGCTTGCTCCACGCCCGCACGAACACGTCCTGCGTGAGATCGTCCGCGTGCTCCTCCCCGGTCATCCGCCGGGCCAGGCTGTGAATGCGCGCGACGTGCGTACGGTACAACCGCTCGAACGCCCGCCCGTCCCCGGAAGCGGCGAGCGCCACGTCGGCTGTTTCCGCGTCCCGCCCCGTCTGGTTGAGATCCCTGCGCAGTGTCGCCACCCCGGGAGTGGTGAGCTCCATGTGCCTGATTCGATATGGCTTAGGGGTGAAAGGTTGTAGCGGATCGGGTAGATTGCGAGCCGTGACCACGAGCCTATCGGCCCTCGCCGGCCTCGGCCTCGTGCTCGGGCTGCGACACGCCTTCGAGCCGGACCACTTGGCGGCGGTTTCGACCCTGGCCACCCGCCAGGGGCGGCTGCTCGACGCCTGCCGGCTGGGCCTCGCCTGGGCCCTGGGGCACACCGTGAGCGTCGGGGTGGTAGTGGGCGCGATCATCCTGTTCGGGCTGACCCTGCCCGCACGCTTCGCCCCGGCGGCCGATTTTCTGGTGGCCCTGCTGCTGATCGCTCTCGGTGGGTCGGTGTTGTGGCGCTATGCGCGCGGGCGGTGGCATCTCCACGTGCACGCCCACGGCCAGGGCGGAGAGCCCCACCTCCATCTCCACAGTCATGCTCACGGCGTCGCGCACCGGCACGCGCACCCGCGCGGCGACGCCGGGCGTTCCCTCGGGTTCGGCCTGTTGCATGGGCTCGCCGGCAGCGCCGCGCTCCTGCTGCTGCTCGTCGCCGCCGCGCCCACGCGTGGGGCGCAGCTCGCCTATTTCCTCGCCTTCGCCGCCGGCACGACGATCGGCATGCTGTGCGTGTCGTTCTCGCTAGCCGGGATGGTGCGGCTCGCGGCCGGCCGCAGCGCGCGTTGGGTCACGCTCCTCCACCTTGGTTCAGCAGCCGCGAGCGCAATGGTTGGAGTGGCGCTCGCGGGACGAGTGGCCGGCGTCCTTTGAGCCGTCTAAGTTAGACCCCCTCGCTTTCTGAGGAGCTCCCCGGTGTTGCGCTTCCCATCCGCCGTGTGCCTCGTCGTCTGGCTATCACCCGCGGTCGCGTCCGGTCAGGGCGTGACCCCCGATACCACACCGTTTCACCGCGGTCAGTGGGCCGCCCAGTTCGGTGCGGGAGCGAGCTTCGCGAGCCTCGGCTTCGTCAAGTTCACGACACCGACGCGCGCCTGGGTGCTCGACTTCCACTTGAGCGGCGGCCACACGCATAGCACGGCTCACCGCGGCGACTCGCTCCTGTCAGATGGCTTCACCTCGAGCGCGACGGTGAACACCCGTGTCGGCCGCCGGTTCTATCAGGCGCGCGGGAAGGTCGTCGCGAGTTTTCAAACACTGGGCGTGCTCGGCGGGTATACACACGCCTGCCAGGGAAACACCGTCATTGTCAGCTTCTGCGACAACGGATGGGACGCGGGGGCATTCGCGGAGCTCGGCGGCATTTATCTCGTCAGTCCGCGGCTCAGCCTGGGAGGCGCCGCTACGGCCTCCTTCACGTACGAGCGCTCGCAGGGTCGCGACAACGCGGGGGATCGGGAAACGCACTGGGCATACGGCGGGGCGTTTCAAGGATTGTCGTTCACCGCGACGGTGTACTTCTGAAGCGTTTCGCTCGGAAGCCCCAGGTATGGCTTCCCCTCGCGCTGCTGCTCGGCTGCCTCGACAGCTTCGCTCCTGCGGGCGCGGTCGAATTCACGCCACCCGCCGAGTACCAGACGTGGTGGAGCGCGATCGAGGCGTGCGCCGGCCTCTGGGGCAAGTTCGATCGCCTGGAATGGTACGAGGTGCCGGGCGTGGACTACCCCTGTCCCGCTTACGAAGGCCGCTGCGATGGCTGGTGGCAGCCACCACACACGATCTACCTCGCCTATCGGTGGCGCAACGACCGCCAGCTGGTGGAGCACGAGATGCTGCACGACCTGCTGCAGCGGGGGGATCATCCGCCGGTGTTTCAGGCCTGCGGCGTGTAGACCCGACCCCGCCACTGCACCCGCTTCGATCCGCGCCACGCCGACCGCATCATGATCCACGCCACGACACCCGCGCCGAACGGGTAGAGCAGCGCATACCACAGTGGCGCACCATCCGCCCAGTACACTGCAACCCAGATCGCAACTGAGATCAGCGTCGTGACAGCCGCCCACCACCACGCGAACACCGTCCAGGCCAACGGCGGCACGATCCACAGCAGGGCCGGCAGCCACATGACATGAGGCGCGACCCGCCGCACCATCGGAATCGGCGGAAAGGCGAGCGGCACACCGGTGGCGAGGTTCTTGGTCCACCCTTCCACGATGCCGGCGAGGCTCCGGTACATGCGCGTGACCATGTACTGCTCACCGTGTGTCAGGAAGATGTCGAGATGGTGCCTGACATAGGCTTGGGCCAACGCCATGTCGTCCACCACGCTTTCCTTCACGGCCTGGTGTGTGCCCACGGTCTCGTACGCCGCACGAGTCGTCAGGATGAACTGGCCGTTCGCGATCGCGTCCCATTCCACCCGAGTCCGGTTGATGCGTCGCAGGTCGCCCACGCGCGCCGCAAGGGCGACGAACACGTGCGGCTGTACCAGCCGCTCCCAGAAGGTCACCATTTCCTGGCGCGAGATCACACTCACGAGGGCGACCCGCTCGGTCGTGAGCACGCCCACCGCCCGGCCAATGAGCTCCGGGTGCTGACGCGTGTCGGCGTCGACGAACAGCAACAGCTCTCCTCGCGCCACTCGATAGCCCTGCACCAGCGCCCACTGCTTGCCGAACCATCCGGACGACAGCTCCGCTCCGCGCACCAGCCGCACTCCCTCCATCCGCTCCACGATCGCCGCCGTGCCGTCGGTCGAGCGGTCGTCCACCACGATCACCTCGAGCGGCCGGTAGGCCGTCGCGAGGATCGAGCGCACGCACGCCTCGATGTTGTCGGCTTCGTTTCGCGCCGGGACGATCACCGAGACGAGCGCGCCGCCGGTCTGGGGCGGCCAATCTGTCAGACGGGGGCGGCGCGTGGCGTAGCGGTAGACGAGCAGCGCCAAGAACAGCGCGTACGCGGCGGGGATGCACCACATCACCCGAGCTTTTCTCCTTCCACCGCGCCCACCACGGTCGCCGCGGTGAGCGTCCCGAACACGTTGGTCATGGTGCGGAACATGTCGGGGACGCGATCGAGCCCGAGCAGCAGCTGCAGGCCGGCCAAGGGAAGCCCGGTGGCGGCGAATGCGGGGACGAGGCTCACGATGCTCGCCGACGGCACGCTCGCGACGGTGAGCGAGGCGAGGAACACCGCGGCCCCCGCCTGGAACATGCTCCCGACGCCGAGCGACACGCCGTACAGCCGGGCCACGAACAGTACGGCGACTGCTTGGAACAGAGCGCTCCCACCCCGGCCGATGCTCGCGCCCAGGGGGAGCACGAAGCTCGCGACCGGACGTGAGATCCTGAGGTCGCTCTCCGCGGCGTCGAGCATGACCGGGAGCGTAGCGAGCGAGGACGTGGTCGAGAACGCCATCAGCAACGGGGCGCGCACGGCCCCGAGGTAGCGCCGCGCGCCGAGCCGCGCGACCAGCAGGACGGCGGGCAGGTACACCGCCGCGATGAGCAGCGTGAGCCCCGCGATCACGGTGGCGATGAACATCGCCATCATTACGATCAGGCGCACGCCGAACAGCGCCACCGAGCTGGCGACGATCGCGAAGATGCCGAGCGGGGCGAGCAGCAGCACCCACCGTACGATGCGGATCAGCGCCTGCGTGGCCACCTCCGCGAGCTCGGTAAGTGAGCGGCGTTTCTCGTCGGGCAACGCGGCGGCCGCGACGGCGAAGATCGTCACGAACACGATCAGGGGGAGGAGGTTCCCGTCCACCGCGGCACGCACCGGATTCGCGGGGATCAAATCCACGATGAACCGGGCGCCGGTCGTGACTTGCTCGGCGGCGTGCCGCACGCCCCCGGAGTCGGCGGCGGCCATCTGACGCAGGGCCGCTTGCTGGTCGGGATTGACGGGCGCGAGTGGTAAGAGCAGCGCCGCCACGCCGAAGCCGATGAGGATCGCGACGATGGTTGTGGCGCAGAAGAAGCCGAGCGTCCGGACGCCCAGCCGGCCCAGTCGCCCCACGTCGCCCAGCCCCGCGACGCCCAGGAACAGCGCTGTCACGACGAGCGGAATCACCACCATCGACAGCAGGTTCTGAAACAACGTGCCCACCGGCCGCAGCAGCGCCGAGACCGAGAGCAGCAGCGGTGACCTGGTGACGGCGGCCGCGATGCCCAGGGCGAGCCCCGCGATCAACCCGACCGCCATCGAGACGTGGAGTCGCACGCTATTATTTACCACGCTCTGAGAACGGCTGACACCCTGGCCACACCCGCACGGCAAACCTTCCGGCTTCCCACCGTGTCCGTCGAGGTCACGAGCGCGGGCACTGACCGGCCCGTTGTCGTATTGCCGGGCGCGTCCGCCGCGCTCGCTGGTCGGCTGGCGCGGGCGGGCTTCGCGACGGTCACGTTCGATGCGCAGGCGTCCGGAGACTTGGACCTGGTGCTCGAGGCATTGCAGCGCGGTGCGCTCGGTCTCCGCGCGGCGCGCTACGGACTGGTCGAGCGCCGGGACGACGGATCGATCGTCCTCACGCGCGTCGCAGCCGGGGCGCGATTCCCCGGCCCGACCGTGCGCGACGTGGCCGCGGTGGTGCAATGGCTGACGCAGCACCTGGTGTGATCACGCTCGCCGCCGTGCGGCGGGCGCTCGCGGGTCATCACCCGCAACCGGCCGAGGCGGCGGGCGCACGCCCCGCCGCGGTTTCCCTGGTCCTGGTCGACGGTCCCGCAGGCGCCGAGATCCTGATGATCAAGCGCGCCGAGCGCGCCGGGGACCCGTGGTCGGGCCAGATCGCCTTTCCCGGTGGGCATCAGGATCCCGAGGACCGCGACCTGCTCGCGACCGCGGTGCGCGAGACACGCGAGGAGACGGGGGTGGAGCTCGCTGCCGCGGAGCGGCTCGGCGTGCTCGATGATCTCGTGCCGCGCACCGTGACGCTCCCACCGGTCATCGTGCGGCCGTTCGTGTTCGCATTGTCGCGCCGCCCCGTGCTCACGACCAACGTCGAGGTGCAGCGGGCGTTTTGGGTGGCGCTCGCCCGGCTGTCCGAGCCCGCCGTGCGATCGCAGGTGACGCTCTCCCTCAGCGACGCTGTGCGGACATTCCCGGCCTATCGCCTCGGCGAGGACATCATCTGGGGCATGACAGAGCGCATCCTGACGCCATTTGTCCACATAATCACTAAAGTCTAGCCACCGCGAATCCCCATATTTGCTTGACAATATCATCAGATTAGTATAGCCTAAAGATAGGATTTAAATTGTTGTGCTGCCGCCTCATACCTGGGGCGCGGCCCAGCTATTTCGCGCGCCTTTCCGGCAGGGAGAATCGGCATGCACGCGCTTATCAAAGACGCCGGCCCGCCCCTCACGCGGTCGGTCGAAGATTACCTCAAGGCCATCTACCATCTGTCGAACCAGGGGGGCTTCGCGGCGACGAGCGACATCGCCGCCATGCTCGACGTGGCTCCGCCTTCGGTGAGCGGCATGGTCAAGCGGCTCTCGGAGACCGGCTTGATCGAGCACGTGCCGTATCGCGGCGTGCAGCTCACCGCGCAGGGCCGGCGCGCGGCCCTGAAGATGATCCGCCGCCACCGCATCCTCGAGCTCTATCTGATGCAGCACTTGGGCTACGACTGGGGCGGCGTGCATGCCGAAGCGGAGCAGCTGGAGCACGCCGTGTCGGACGAGCTGGTCGAGCGCATGGCGAGCGCCCTGGGGCATCCGTTGTACGACCCGCACGGCGCCCCCATCCCGACGGCGGCGGGAGAGATCGAAGAAGCCGAGCTGGTCTCGCTCGCCGATGCGGCGGTCGGCTTGAAGCTCGAGCTGCGCCAGGTCGGGACGCAGGACGCGGCGCGGCTGCATTACCTGGCGGAGCAGGGCCTCACGCCCGGCGTGCTGCTCACGGTGAACGAGCGCCAGCCGTTCAACGGGCCGACCACGATCGCCCTGGTGCCATCGGGCGATCCGCGGGTGGTGGGACGAGAGCTGGCGCAGCTGTTGTGGTGCCGTCAGGTGCCGGTGGACGGGTATGGCGCGGCCGCTCGTTAAGCCCGACGCGGGGTGGCGGCGTCCGCGCCTCGCCCCGAGCCTCGCCGAGGCGTACCGCTCGGTTCCCGTCGATGCCCGCACCTGGTGGCGCCGGGCGCTCGCGTTCGCGGGCCCGGGCTATCTCGTGGCCGTGGGCTACATGGATCCGGGCAACTGGGCCACCGACTTGGCGGGTGGCTCGGCGTTCGGCTACGCGCTGCTGAGCGTCATTCTCATCTCGAATCTGATGGCGATTCTGCTGCAGGGGCTCGCCGCCAAGCTCGGCATCGTGACGGGACGGGACCTGGCGCAGGCGTGCCGCGACCACTATTCCCGTCCCGCGACGCTCGCTCTGTGGATCTTGTGCGAAGTCGCCATCGCCGCCTGCGACCTGGCGGAGGTGATCGGCTCCGCGATCGCGCTGAACCTGCTGTTCGGAATTCCGCTCCCGGTGGGGATAGTGATCACGGCGCTCGACGTGCTGCTGGTGCTGTTCCTGCAGCACAAGGGCTTCCGTCTGCTCGAGGCGTTGGTGGTTGCGCTCATCGCCACCATCGCCGGCTGCTTCCTGTTCGAGATCGTCATCGCCCGCCCCGCGCTCGGGGCCGTGGTGCCAGGCTTCGTCCCGACTCTCGCGATCGTGCGTGATCCGGCCAAGCTGTACATCGCGATCGGCATCCTGGGCGCCACGGTCATGCCGCACAACCTCTACCTGCACTCGTCCATCGTGCAGACGCGGCGCTACGAAGAGTCGGCGGCGGGCAGGCGCATGGCCGTGCGCTACGCTTTTTTGGACTCCACCGTGGCGCTGAGCCTGGCGCTGTTCATCAATGCCGCCATCCTGGTCGTCGCGGCGGCGACGTTCCATCGCGCCGGTCGCACCGACGTGGCCGAGATCCAGCAGGCCTACCAGCTGCTCACGCCGCTCCTGGGCGTGACCGGCGCGAGCGCCGTGTTCGCGTTCGCCCTGCTCGCCTCCGGCCAGAACTCGACCCTGACCGGCACGCTCGCCGGCCAGATCGTGATGGAAGGGTTTCTGAACATCCGGCTCAGGCCCTGGCTGCGTCGCCTGATCACACGGGGCATCGCGATTGTGCCCGCCGCGCTCACCGCTATCTTCTTCGGGGAGAACGGCACCGCGCGACTCCTCATTCTCAGTCAGGTGATCCTCAGCCTGCAGCTCTCCTTCGCCGTGTTCCCCCTGGTGCAGTTCACCTCGGACCGGGCCAAGATGGGGGAGTTCGTGAACCCGGCGTGGCTCAAGACGCTCGCCTATGGCGTGGCGGTCGTCATCGCGGCGCTCAACGCCCTGGTGCTGGTGCAGGCGTTCGGCGGGCTGCGGTGATGTACCGCCGCATTCTCGTCCCGCTCGAGCATTCCCCCGCCGACGAGACGATCCTCACCCACGTGCGCGCGCTGGCCCGGGACATGGGCTCGGCGCTCGTCCTGATCCACGTGGCGGACGGCTGGGTGGCCCGAAACATTCACGAGCTCGACCTGCGCGAGTCGGAGGAGATGCGCGACGACCGAGCCTACCTCGAGCAGATCTGTGCCCGACTCACCGCCGAGGGGTTCGATGCCGACGCCGTGCTCGCCGGAGGTGACCCCGCCACCGAGATCGCCGCCGCTGGAGAACGGGAAGGCTGCGACTTGATCGCCATGGCCACGCACGGCCATCGCCTGCTGGGGGATGTAGTAAGAGGCAGCACCGCGACAGCTTTACGACACGTCACTAAAATCCCGGTGCTCATGGTCCGGGCAGAAAAGAAATAGCACGCTAGGTCGTGCGAGCTTGCTCTAACGCTCGCAAGATGGCCCCCAAGCGCCGATCGCGGGCTTCCCGCAGCGTGCCCAGCTTGTTCTTGTACGCCCGCTCCACGCTGTGTATCAGCGCGCGCTGCTGCTCCGGCTCGAGCCGCTGCCAGGTGGCGAGTTGACCCCACCAGTCCTCGAATGTCGCCAACAGCTGCTGCAGAAACAGCGTGACACCGCCGTCGCCCGCGGCCAGATGATAGGTGAGATGTGGGCCCGCGGCGGCCCAACCCAGCGCTGGACCGAGCGACACGGCCCGGTCCAGCTCGTCCACGTCGATCACGCCCTCGAGGACCAGATCGATACACTGTCGCCACACCGCAGCGGCAATCCGCCCCACCACGTAGCCCGGGACGGCTTTCTTCAGGAGAATCGGCATCCGCCCCAGCGAGCGCAGATAGTCCTGGGCGCGGGCCACCGCCGCCTGGGTGGTCCGCGGCCCGGGCACGAGCTCGACCAGAGGAATGAGCTCCGGCGGATTGAGGGGATGGGCCACGAGGCAGCGATCCTGGCGCCGGCAGCGCGCGAAGATGTCGCCGGGCGGGAGGCCGCTCGAGGAGCTGGTGAGCAGGGCCTCGTGCCCGGCCACCTGCTCGATCGACTCGAACAACCGCTGCTTGGCGAGCAGGTCTTCGGCGATCGCCTCAGCCACCCAGTCTGCGTCCTTCACGGCCTGGAGCAGGCTGCGCGCCTGCACGAACTCGAGCAGCCCCCGCTCCACGATCCCCTGACTGGCCCGCCCCTGCTCTACCAGCGCGCGGGCCCGCTGGGGCACCTCCACCTCGGCCCGCTCGAGTCCCTGCGCGCTGGCGTCGAACAGCGTCACCGGCCACCCCGCCGCGACGCACAGGGCGGCCCAACCGCACCCGATATCCCCCGCGCCGATCACGGTGACCTTCCGCGGCAGCGCCATCAGACCTGGACCTCTTCGGAGGCGATCGGCGTCGCCGCGGAGCGCGTCGCCCAGCGGAACACGCGCTCCGAGAGCAACCGCCGCACCGGCCCGAGCTCCACTCGCGTCGCGACCTTCACCCGCGCGCCCTCCGGGTCGACCCGCGTGTGCCCGCGGTGGTCGGCGTCGTCCAGATCCACCGTGAGCCGCTGCTCCTCGAACTTTAGGGCGCCGGGATGCACCAGCTCGGCGATCGGCAGCACGTCGTTCACGATGCAGCCATCCAGTCCCTCCTGCCGCTTGTGAAACTCCATGTAGAAGCGGAGCGCGTCCTGCATCCACACCGCCTGCGCGGCGCCGGAGTGGGCCAGGCGGGTGACTTCATTGGGCGTGAGAACCAGCTGGCGCGTCACGTCCAGGCCGACCATCTCGGTCGGCAGCTCGGCGCGCAGCACGACGTCGAGCGCCTCGGGATCGCACCACGCGTTGAACTCGGCGTAGCGCGTCGTGTTGCCCTGTGCGGCCACGTTCCCGATCATCGCGAGGTGACGCTTCACCTTGTCGCGCACCAGCGCCGCGTCGCGCCGCAGCGCCAGCGCCAGACTCGTCACCGGGCCGAGCGTCACCAGGGTGACCGGCTCGGGCTGGTCGGTGAGCAGCCGGTCGAGCGACTTGACGAAATCGAGGATCACGCCCGCCGGAGGGAGCGCCGCGTAGCCGAGCCCAGATTCGCCGTGCGTGTCGCTCGCCACCGCGAGCGGCCGGGCCAGCGGGCGCCGCGCCCCCACGCCCAGAGTGGTCCGCTTGCCCGCCCGTCGCACGATCACGACCGCGTTGCGGTAGGCGTTCTCGACCACCGTGTTGCCGTACGAGACCGATATCCCACGGACGTCGAGCTCCGGCGAGCAGAGCGCCAGCAGCAGCGCCAGCATGTCGTCGATGCCGGGATCGGTGTCGATGATGACGGGAATGGCGACGGGCGACGCGGGAGGGGTCGGGGTCGGATCGGTCACGAACTGAAGGCTAGGGAACGCGAACCTCCTTTGCAATAGTATCGCGCAGATTGCGGAACTCGCCCTCCCCGCCGAAGCCGAAGATACGCTCGATCACCCGCCCACGCCGGTCGAGCAGCACCGAATAGGGGAGCCCCCGGTAGTGATACGTCTGCTTCATCCGACCGCCCCCCACCAGGATCGGAAACGGGGGCCGGAACTGACGCACGAAGGCGAGCATCTTGCCCGTGTCCACGTCATCCGAAATCGCCGCGATCGCGAAGTCCTTGTGGTCCAACTCGCGATACAACGCGGCCATGTGGGGGAACTCCTCGCGGCAGGGGTCGCACCACGAGGCCCAGAAGTTCACGAGCGTCACCTTCCCCCGGAACGTCGCGGTCGTGAGCGTGTCGCCCGTGAGATCGGGCAGGGAGAAGGCGGGCGTGAACGGCTCGCGACCGCCGGGCGCCGCCGGAGCGGCCGCCACGAGCGAATCCGCGTCGAGCAGGACGAGCGCACCGCTCCGATCGAGCGCGACCGCGGTTTGCCTCGCGCCCAGGTGCCGGGTCGCGACGATTGCCCCACTCGCCGTGTCCACCACGTCCAGCCGCAGCCTGGTCGCGCTCGAATCGTCCGAGCCGAGGGCGTACAACCGGCCGTCGGGCCCGAGCACGAGCGCCACGTTCACGAGCCGGCTTCGCAGCTGCAGCTCCGTACTCCCCCGCGGGGGCGGCAGGAATACCGGATCGGACTCCGTTCCCGCCAGTCCCCGCTGCGCCGTCCAGCGCAGCTCGCCTGCCGGACTGTATTTGCGAATCTCGTCGCGCACCAGCGGGGCGAAGTACACCGACCCATCCGGCGCCGCGGCCACCGCCCCGGCATTCACCAGATGACCGAGCAGCGGCACGGCCGGCCGCCGGATGGTGGCGAGCCCCGCCACGGGGCGACCCAGCGTGTCGAGCACGCGGATGAGCGGAGCACTGTCGGGCTCGGGGCTCGCGAGCTCGGGGACGTAATACGGGGAGCGCACGGCTACGACGCCGCTCCCCCGGCCCCCCCCTCCCCTTCCGGCCGCCGCGTACAGCGAGGCGACGTCGGGGCTGTCCCACTCCCGCACTGGCCGGCCCGCGGTGTCGAGCACCACGCCCTCGCCGGTGCGCTCGGTGACGAGCAGCTCGGCAGGGCCGAGCGGGGCCACGGCCATCGGCGTCGCGAGCCGGGGGCTCGAGAGCTGGCGCACGATGTGCAGCCGTGCATCGAAGGCGAGGATCCGGCTCTGGTCGGGGTCGGGGGCCCACGAGCGACCCCCAAGGGGAGCGGCTGCCGAGCGGCCGAGGAAGAGGAGGGTGAAGCCGCCGGGCGCCGGCGCGCGACAGCCGAGAGTGGCTGCCGCGAGCACGGCGCCCAGGGCGCGGCGCATCAGGTCGCGGGTGAGACCGTCTTGATCTCGATCGTGTGCAGCCCGCTCACCATGCGGTGCGTGCCCGTCACTTTTACTTTGCCTTCCACATACTGCTCGAGCTTCGAGTTCTGCGGATCGCCGGGCTTGGAGCTCACCGGCAGGTAGATAGTGCCGTCGGTCCCCAGAATGCCGAGCGGCACGCCGGCCTTGGCGCACGCCGACGCGCAGGCCTTGTGAGCGGCGCCCGACGCGCCGTTCGTGGTGTGACAGTTCAAGTCGACCACCGAGCCGGTGATCGTCATCTCGTTGCCCGCCGTCGCCGCGTGGCCCTGCGCCGCGAGCGGCAGCGCGCACAGGCCCAGAACGGCCGTCGTGGCGAGGATGCGCTTCAACATCGGTTCATCCTCCTTTAGTCGGTGTTGATGTGAACCTCGGAGACTCCGTGTACCATACGTCCCGGCCCGTGGTTCCGGATTGGCGTATATTGGCGCCATGAGCGCGGTCTATCGCGAGCTGCTGGAACAATTTGGCACGGCGTGGGAGCGCGGCGATGTGGACGCGATCGCCGCCGTATTCGCACCCGACGCCGTGTTCCTCGGCTCGCCGTTCGGCGAGCGCACTGCGGGGATCGACGCCATCCGGGCATACTGGAAGGACGTCCCCCTGAACCAGGCGGAGGCCACGTTCAAGGCCGGCGAGGTCCACGCGGCCGGGCCCTGGTTCGCTGCCGAGTTTCGCTGCACCTACCGGCGGCGCCGCACGGGCGAATGGGTCGATACCCGCGGCGCCGTCTTCTGCGAGACCAAGGACGGCAAGATCACCGAGATGCGCATGTACTGGCACCGCAACCCCTAGACGCTAAATCCCCTGGCGGGCGCGGGCGTACTCGAGCGCCTGCTCCAGCAGCTCGGCGCTGCGCAATCCCACCCGCATCGCCTCCGTGACGGCGTCTTCCTCCTCCATCCCCAGCTCCAGCATGAAATAAGGAATGAGACCTGCCCCGACGCGATTGCCGCTGGCGCAATACACGAACGCGGGCCGTTTGCCCGCGAGCTCGCGCACCGCCGCGACGAAGCTCGTGAACGTGGCATCGCTCACCGCGCCGTGCCCGATCGGGATGCTGCGATACTCGAGTCCCGCGGCCACCACCGCGTCGGGCGTGCGGAACGGGCGCGGCTCCATCGGCTCGCGGATGTCGATCACCACGGCGCAGCCGGCGCGCTTCAGCGCCGCGAGGTGCTCGAGCGCGGGCTGTCCCCCCGTCACCACACCGGGGATCGGCTCGGAGGCGTTGGGGACGCCGGCGATGGCATCGAGCAGTTGGCTCATTGGCAGGACCGCGGCTAGCTTTCCACACACAATCTATCCTCATGTCGCCCGGCATGGCGTCGCCTCGCCGTCCCTCGCTGCGCGTCCACTTGAAGCCGCACCACAAGCTGTGGCTCAACTGGGACGGTGCGTTCCTCATGGGGCCGCGCTACCTGCGGTTTCTCGACGCCGTGGATCGCACCGGGACCATCCGGGCGGCGGGCCGGGAGGTCGGGTGGAGCTATCGCACCTGCCTGAACCGCATCCGTGAAATGGAACGGGTGCTCGGCGCCAAGGTGCTCGCCACGACGCGCGGCGGCGCGCTGCGCGGCGGCGCCCGCCTCACCCCCGAGGCGCGACGCCTCGTCAAGCTGTTCGCCCGCTGGAAGCGCGAGGCGGTGCGCCTGAGCGACGTGGCGTTCCGGAAGATCCTGCCCCGATAGGCACCATATTGCCTATCGGCTGGGCGCGCGCTAGCTTGCCCGCGTGCGCTCGGTCGCAGTCGTCGCGGTCTTCACTCTCTCCACGGCGCTGCGCCTGCCGGCGCAGGCACCCGCGTCGTTCTCGACCACTCCCAGGCTGACCGGGTATTTCCAGCCCCGCTTCGAGACGCTCGGCGACACCGCGTCGTTTTTTCTACGGCGGGTGCGCTTCGCGGTGGAGGGAAACGTCACACCCTGGTCCGCGACCGACGTCTTCATCAGGCTGGCGCACCGCGCCTGGGGCGCGACCGTCGGCCAGTTCAAAGTGCCGTTTTCCCTCGAATCGCTGCTCGGCGCCTCGGTGCTCGAGACCAGCGAGCGCTCCCGCATCGTCAACGTCGCCAAGCGCGACCTCGGCGTGCAGGCGGACTGGACCCTCGCGGGCCGGCTGGTGCTCCAGGCCGCGGTCGTCGACGGCGAGGGTCCGAACAGAGCCGTAAACCCCGACAACCGCATGGCGTACTTCGCGCGCACCGTGGTCACGCCGGTCAAGGGGCTCGACCTGGGTGGCGCGTTCGGGGGGTACAGCGACTCGAGCGGCGCGAACGTCCAGGGCGTGTACCGCGCCGCGCGCTGGACGGCGCGCGCCGAGTACATCGAGCACAATCGCCGCACCCAGGTCCACACCAGAGGGTGGTATGGCCTCGCGGGCTACTACGCGATCCCGCAGCGCGTCGAGCTGGTCGGCCGGGTCGAGCAGTTCGACCCCAGTAACCTGGTCGCGACCGATCGCTCCACCGGCTATTTGATCGGGCTGCAATACTTCATGCGCGGCGACAACTTCAAGATCCTCGCCGACTATGAAGCGTTCCGCGAGCAGGCCGTGCAGGTGAGCAACAACCGCGGCGTGGTGCAGATGCAGGTGCGGTGGTGAGATGAGACGGCGGTCGCTGTTTATCGCATTCGCCTTCACCGCCCTTCACCGCCCTTCACCGCCCTCCACCGCGCAGTCCCCCGAAGTCATCCTGGCGACGACGACCAGTACCCGCGACGCCGGGCTGCTCGATTCGCTGCTGCCCGTGTTCGAGCGACAGACCCGCTACCACGTGAAGGTGATCGCCGTGGGGAGCGGCCAGGCGCTGGCGATGGGGCGCCGCGGTGACGCCGACGTCGTGCTGTCGCACGCCCCCGAGGCGGAGCGCGTGCTGGTCGATTCGGGCTACTTCGTACGGCGGCGGCTCGTGATGCACAACGAGTTCCTCGTGGTGGGGCCCGCGTCCGATCCCGCCGGGTTGCGCGGCCTGAGCGACGCCGTCGCCGCGTTCCGCCGCCTCGCGGAGCGCCGTGCCCCCTTCGTATCGCGCGGCGATCAGTCGGGCACGCACCAGCGCGAGCAGATCCTGTGGAAGCGCACCGGCATGACCGCGCCCCCGCGCGACGGCTGGTACGTCGAGTCGGGCCAGGGCATGGGGGCGACACTGCAGCTCGCCGACGAAAAACGCGCCTACACCCTCACCGATCGGGCGACCTACCTCGCCTGGCGCGACAAGCTGCAGCTCGTGCCCATGGTGGAGGGCGATTCCCTGCTGTATAACGTGTACCACGTGCTCGAGCTCAATCCCACGAAGGCCGCCCGCGTGAACCTCGCCGGCGGCCGTGCCCTGGCCGACTTCTTCGTCGCGCCCGAGACGCAGGAGTTGATCGCCGGGTTCGGGAAGGCACGCTTCGGCCAGAGCCTGTTCGTCCCCGACGCGGGCAAGCCCGACCGCTGGTAGCCCTGTCTCATGCGGGGACAGACATGTCTCCCCCCGGGGTCACTCCTTAACGCGTGGCGCGGCACATAGTCCTACGGGAACCGGCACGCTTCTTGATCGCTTGCCAGGGATCAGGGTATATAGAGGATAGACCCATGTTGCTGCCATTGATGCTCTCGCTCGTAGGCTCCGCGCTCGCTCCCGCGAATGCGGCGTCCGCTCGAGTCGTGAGCGATGACCCGCCGATCAAAGTCTGGCTCAATCACGACAACTACTACCGCGGCGACAAGGCGCGCGTCAACGTCCGTCTGGACGACGACGGCTACGTCGTCGTGCTGCGCGCCGATGCCGACGGCCGGGTGCGGGTGCTGTTCCCACTCGATCCGGGCGACGACGCCTTCGTGCGCGGCGGCGAGACGATCGAGGTGCGCGGCCGCGGCGATCGCGAGGCGTTCTACGTGGACGAGCGCGAGGGCTCGGGCGTGGTGCTGGCAGCCCGCTCGGCCACGCCGTTCAAGTTTGACGCCTTCGTGCGCGGGGATCACTGGGACTACCGCGTGCTCGACGTACGCCAGTCCGGTGACGACAAGGAAGCCGCGCTCGTCGACCTCGCGCAGCGCATGACCGACGGTCATTTCGACTACGATGCCGTGACGTACGTCGTCTCGGTGCAGCGGGCCTACCGCGACTACTACCCGTCGTCTTACGACGTGGGCTTCGGCTGGGGCTGGCCATACCGCTACAGCTCCTTCGGCTCCTGCTACGATGCGTTCTTCTACGACCCGTTCTATTGCGGCTCGTACTACAGCCCGTTCTACGATCCGTTCTTCTTCGGCGGGTTCGGTTTCGGCTACCGGCGGCCCTTCGTGTATCGCCCGTACATCTACTACACGGGCGGCGCCGGCTTCTACAACCAGCCGCACAACCTGTTCGTGAACCGCTTGCGGCCCGGCGTCGGCTCCGGTCTGTATTTCAAAGATCGGCTCGGCACCAATGTGAACACGGGCGGCATCGGACCGCGGTCCCGCGATCCCCTGAACCTCGTCTCGCGCTCGGACCCGCGCGCCGTTCCGGTGCGCCCGGCGGCGTTCCCCGTGCGCGCGCGGCCCGATCGTCCTGATCGGCCGGACGTAAGCAGGCCCGACCATCCCGACCATCCGGATCGCCCCGATCGGCCCGATGTCAGAACCCGGCCGGACCACCCCGACCACCCGGACCGGCCGTCCGAGCAGCCGCGGGCGCGCGAGCCCGAGCGGCGTGAGCCGTCCCGCGGCACCGACCGGCCCGCGGTCGAGCGGCCGCGCGACTCTGGTGGGCGTGACCGTGGCTCGTCCCCGCCGCCCAGCCGCGGTGGTGGTGGCGGTGGCGGTGGTGGTGGTGGTGGAAATCACGGGGGCGGGGGCGGGGGCGGCAGCGTCAGTCGGGGTGGCGGGGGCGGCGGCGGCGGCGGTGGCAATCACGGGGGCGGGGGCGGAGGCGGAGGCGGGGGCGGTCGCCGGCGGCCGTAGACACATCGGTTAGGTCGGTTTGGTAGGGGCGCAGCATGCTGCGTCCCTACTTTTTTGCGTGCACATTCCCGCGATGCACATTCCCCCGCCATGACCGACCTGAAACGATCCCTGCGCCTGGTGGACGGACTCGCCATGGTCGTCGGCATCATGGTGGGGTCGGGGATCTTCCGCACGCCCGGCCTCGTGGCCGCGCAGCTGGGGCGCCCGTGGCTCACTTTCGTCGCCTGGATCGCGGGCGGGGCCCTCGCGCTGCTCGGCGCGTTGTGCTTCGCCGAGCTCGCGACGCGCCACCCGGCAGCGGGCGGGAAGTACGTGTACGTGCGCGAGGCGTTCGGCCCGCGCGCCGGCTTCGTGGTGGGCTGGGTCGAGGGACTGGCGATCTATCCCGCCGCGATCGCGGGGATCGCGGTGGTTGCCGGCGAGTACACCGGCCGGCTCGCGGGCCTCGAGGCGGGCCACACGCGCTGGGTTGGGGCGGGGTTGGCGGCGCTGTTCACGGCGATCAATCTCGCTGGCGTCGCGTCGGGGCGCTGGGTGCAGAACCTCGTGACCGGAGCGAAAGTGCTGGCCCTGGCTGGCGTCGTGGTGCTCGCGTTCGCCCTCGGCGGCGGCGTCGGATGGCACTCGACGCTCCCCACGGCGCCGACCGGTGGCGCGACGCTCGTCGCCCTGGCGCTCGCGTCCCAGGCGGTGATCTGGACTTACTACGGCTATCTCGACGTCGCCAAGATTGCGGAAGAAGTGGTCGATCCCGGCCGCACGCTGCCGCGCATCCTCTTGGGCGGGATCGGCATCGCGGCGGCGCTGTATCTCCTGCTCAATGCCAGTTTCTTCCAGGTGCTACCGATCGACCGCATCGCCGCCTCGAACCTGGCACCGGGCGACGTGGCGGCCGAGATCACCGGGGCGCGCGGCGGCACGCTCGTGGCCGCGCTGGCGGTGCTCGTGGTGCTGGCGTCCTTGAACGGCAACATCTTCGTGACGCCGCGCGTGATCTTCGGGCTGGCGCGCGAGGGGCTGGGCCCGAGCGCCCTGGCGCTCGTGAACGCGGGCGGCACGCCCTGGGTCGCGATGCTGCTGGTGGGGGCGGTCGCGATCGCGCTCGCCGCCACGGGCTCGTTCGAGTCGCTCTTGGGACTCGCCATCACGGTGATCCTCGTGATCGACAGCTTCACGGTGCTGTCGCTGTTCCGGCTGCGCGCACGGCAGCCGGGCGCGCCGTTTCTCGTGCCGTGGTTTCCGTGGGTGCCGCTCGCCTTCGTCGGGGTCTACGCGGCGCTGTTCGTCGGGACGGCGCTGGGGCGGCCGGGGCTGGTGGCGAAAGCGGGGGCGCTGCTGGTGGGGGCGTATGCACTGAGCTGGGCGCTCAAGACCGAGCGGGTGGTGCCGGTTCCCGAGTGATCCGTGGGCTGAAGCCCCGGCTCGGCGCAACGTGCGAATCTTCACCGGGCGCTCGCGGGTCGATACAGGATCACCCTAGCCCGCTCCAGCGTAATCAGCCCACCCCCGATCATCTCGTCCAGGTCGGGCAGGATGGACTGGATCGTCTCTTCGGTCTCCACGATCTCGATGATGAGCGGCAGGTCGAGCGACAGCCGCAGCACCTTGTCGGTATGCATCACGCTCGAGGCTCCGAAGCCGGCCACGCCACGCAGCACCGTCGCCCCCGCGAGCCCCTTGGCGCGCAGTTTCTCGAGCAGCGCCTCGTACAGTGGCTTGCCGTGATACTTGTCGCTCTCGCCAATGAAGATTCGCATCAGCGTGCGCTCACCCGTGAAGCGATGGGGCATGGGACCTCCCGTCACAGCAGTTTGCTCGCCAGCGCCGTTCCCGTGATCACGGCTGCGAGGCAGCCGACGATGGTGCCGCCCATGTACAACCCGGCGTACCAGTACTCGCCGTCCCCCAGCAGCCGGATGCTCTCGTAGCTGAACGTGCTCATGGTCGTGAACGCGCCGCAGAACCCGATCGTCAGGCCGCCGCGCAGCTCGGGTGAGATGACCGTGGAGCCGGTGGCGAACCGCATGATGAAAGCGAGCAGGAACGAGCCCGCCAGGTTGATCGCGAGCGTGCCCGTAGGAAAGGTGCCGCCGCGGGTCTGCAACGCGCCCTGCAGGACGTAGCGCCCCAGCGTGCCGAGGATGCCGCCGAGGGCGATGTATACGATCATGCGCACGTAGTGATCAGGTGCACATCATAACAAAGGCTCCTCCCCCCGGTGTGATCCGTGGGCTGAAGCCCCGGCTCGGCGCAGTATGCGCCCTTAAGGGCGCACTCCGGGCCGAGCCCGCCCTTCAGGGCGGGGACGAACGGTAAGTGCGTGCCGACGCGGCGTCGTTGGTTGTCGTTGAGCAGATCCACGCGCATAAAAAGACTCCTGCCGTCCGGAAAACGGTAGGAGTCATCAGCCATGGGGGCGGTTCGAGGCGAACTCCATCGCCTGAGGGGAAGATATACCGAGCGATCGATCATTGCGATCCGTGGGCTGAAGCCCCGGCTCGGCGCAAGGCGCGCCCTTAAGGGCGCACGCAAGGCCGAGCCCGCCCTTCAGGGCGGGGACGAACGGGGATGCTCACCCGCTCGTGCTCATTCCCCCTATCTTTTATCCCATGCCGCGTCTCGCCGTCGCCCAAATCCGCCCCAGCAAGGGCGAGTATGCCGCCAATCTCCAGAAGATCGGCGGCGTGCTGGCGCAGATCGCCACGCTCGACCCGCCGGTCGACCTGGTGATCTTTCCCGAGACGGTCACCTCGGGCTACTTCGTCGAGGGCGGCGTGCGCGACGTCGCGGTGACCGCGGGGACGCTGTTCCGCGATCTCACCCTCGAGCACGAGGCCGCGGCAGCCCCTCCCATCGACGTCGCCGTCGGGTTCTACGAGGTGTTCCAGAACCACTTCTACAACTCCTGTCTTTACGCCTCACTCGGCAACGCTTCTCCCGGCAACGCGTCACCCGGGAACGCCTCTCTCGGCCACGCCTCACCCGGCAACGCCTCTCTCGGCCACGCCTCACCCGGCCACGCCTCACCCGGTATCAAGCACGTCCACCGCAAGGTGTTCCTGCCAACCTACGGCGTGTTCGACGAGGAGCGGTTCGTGGAGCGGGGGCGCGACATCCAGGCCTTCGACACGCGCTTCGGGCGCGTCGCGATTCTCATCTGCGAAGACGCCTGGCACTCGATCACGGGGACGATCGCGGCGCTGCAGGGTGCGCAGCTCGTGATCGTGCCGAGCGCGTCGCCGGCGCGCGGCACCGGGATGGATGAGGAGGGGACCCGGCTGCCCGCCAGCGTGGTGCGGTGGGAGCGGATCCTCAAGGGCATCGCGGACGAGCACGGCGTGTGGGTCGCGTTCGCGAGCCTGGTGGGGTTCGAGGGAGGGAAGGGGTTCCCGGGCGGCTCGGTGCTCGTGAGCCCGGGCGGCGAGATCGTGCTGCGCGGGCCGCTGTTCGAAGAGGCTGTGCTCACCTACGACCTCGACTTCGAGGAGCTGACGCGGGCACGGGCGGAATCTCCGTTGCTCGCGGATCTCGAGGTCAATCTGCCGCATCTGATCAAAAACTTGGGGACGAGGGAAGGGGGACGGGGGACGGGTAAGCGCAAGGCCATCAAGTTCGATGCCGCTACCAACGGTTCACACCCGTCCCCCGTCCCTCGTCCCCCGTCCCCGATTCACATCATCGGGAGGGGGGTCGAGGAAGGGGATCCCCTAGCGATCGATACCGACTTGGCTCGGCGGTGGCTGGTTTCCTTTCTCAAGGACGAGGTCGCGCGCCGCCGCGGGTTCGCCAAGGGAATCGTCGGGCTGTCGGGGGGGGTGGACTCGTCGCTCACGGCGTTTCTTGCGGTCGAGGCCCTCGGCAAGGAGAACGTGATCGCGGTGCGCATGCCCTATAAGACCTCGTCCCCCGAGAGCCTGGAGCACGCGCAGCTCGTGATCGACCGCCTGGGCATCGAGGCGCTCACCATCGACATCAGCGCCGCGGTGGACGGCTATCTCTCCCAGGTGGAAACGAACGGCGCCGCCGATCCCACCCGCCGTGGCAATGTGATGGCGCGCGAGCGCATGATCGTGCTGTTCGACCTGTCCGCCAAGTACAAGGCCCTGCCGATCGGCACGAGCAACAAATCGGAGCGTTTACTGGGTTACTTCACCTGGCACGCCGACGACACGCCCCCCGTGAACCCGCTGGGCGACCTGTTCAAGACGCAAGTGCGCGCCCTGGCGCGTCACGTCGGCGTTCCCGACGTGATCCTCCGCAAGCCGCCCACGCCCGATCTCATCCCCGGGCAGACCACCGAGGGCGATTACGGCATCAGCTACGACAAGGTGGACCGCATCCTCTACTACCTGATCCGCGGCATGAGACCGGACGACATCGTAGCGCGCGGCTTCACCCGCGAGGAGGTCGACAAGGTCGAGCGGCGGCTCGAGTCGACCCACTGGAAGCGGCGGCTCCCCACGGTCGCGGTAATGTCGCAGACCGCGATCGGCGAGTTCTATCTCCGGCCGGTGGACTACTGATGCGCGCCAAGCATCCTCGCGACTCGGAGACGGTGATGTCCGAGTTGATGATGCCGCAGCACGCGAATCTCTTGGGCAACGTGTTCGGGGGCGTGATCCTGTCGCTGGTGGACCGCGTGGCCGCGGTGAGCGCGATCCGCCACGCCAGCCGGCCCTGCGTCACCGTGTCGGTCGACAAGGTGGACTTCAGGGAGCCGATCCATGTGGGCGAGCTGATCACCGCGTTCGCGCGCGTCAACTTCGCCGGCCGCACCTCGATGGAAGTGGGCGTGAAGATCATCGCCGAGGATGTGCTGACGGGCCAGAAGCGGCATACCAACTCCTGCTACGTCACCTACGTGGCGCTGGACGACAAGGGCGTCCCCACCGAGGTGCCGCCGATCGTGCCGGAGACGCCCGACGAGAAGCGGCGGTATGACCGGGCGGCGAAGCGGCGGGCGAGCCGGGTCATGGATCGCAGATATGATACCGGGGCGGGGGAATGAACGCGGAAGTCGGAACGCGGAACGCGGCAGGGGCAACGCGGAACGCGGAACGCGGAGCGCGGAACAGGCGGGGGCGGGTCGTTTCGCGGCACGAAGGTCGCCCTGATGTTCCGCGTTCCGCCTTCCGCGTTCCGACTTCATGAGGGTTGTGGTGGTTTTTGGGGGCGGGGGCGCAAAGTCGCTCGCGTGTCTTGGCGCCTGGAAGGCGCTCACTGAGGCCGGCCTCACTCCCTCGCATCTCGTGGGCACTTCGATGGGCGCCGTGATCGCGGCGGCGTGCGCCAGTGGCGCGACGTACGACGAGATCGCGATCGCGGCGCGCTCGTTGTCGCAGCGCGACGTGGCGCGCGTCGACTCCCTGGCGCTCCTGAAGGGCGTGTTCGCGTCGCATCTGCTCAAGCCGGCCGGGCTGCGCCGCGCGATCGAGCGGTTCGTGCCGGCGACGCGATTCGACCAGCTGCGGATCCCCTTGACCGTCACCGCGACCGATCTGGACTCGGGGGACCTCGTCCTGTTTGGCGACGTAGGGGCGCAGCATGCTGCGCCCCTACACGACGCCGTACCCCTGCACGAGGCGCTGTACGCCTCCTGCGCCCTCCCACTCTACTTCCCGCCTGCCGTGATCGACGGGCGACGGCTGGCGGACGGGGGCTTGCGGGCGGTGCTGGCGCTCGAGGTGGCGCGGTCGATCCCCGCGGATCTGGTTGTCGCGCTACACGTCGGGCCAGGCTTCGATGAGCCACCTCCACCGCCCTCCACCGCCCTCCACCGCCTTCTCCCGCCGCCGCTCATTCGCGCCCACGGCGAGGCGATCCGCGTCATGATGGCGGCGCAGACGGAACTGGCGATCGCCGCATGGCCGCGTGACGCCGCGCGACTCGTGGTGGTGCGGGCGGTGGCGGAGCGTGAGGCGACCTTCGCCGTCGGTGCGGGGGAGCGCTACCTCGATGCGGGTTACCACAAGACCCGGGAGGCGCTCTCCACCATCCTGGCGCGGGCGACGCCCTAGGCGGCGCGGTAGCGCGGCAGGGTAGCCCTACAGCTCGCGTTGCGAGATCGGCATGCGCTCAGTTGTACTGCACGCTGAGGCCGAAGTCCACGATGGCGTGCCGGATCCCCGGGATCGTGCCGGAGGCGTCAGTCAAGTCGCCGTCGTGGCCGAAGTAGAAGTTCGCGATCGGCGACAACGACACCTTGCGGCTCACGCGGATGTCGTATCCCAGGCCCGTGAGGAAGCCGATCCCGTCGGCGGAGGTGGTCGAGCTCCCCTGGCTGAGCTGGAAGCTCGCCACGCCGACACCACCCTTCACGAAGAAGCCGCTGCGCGCCGAGGGGTAGAGGTACACCGCCGCGGAGATGTTCCCCACCGACTCGGTGATACCGCTGACGTCCTTGGTCCACAGGTTCACCTCGCCGCCCAGGCGAACGCGGGGGCTGGGCGTGCCGCCCAGCTTGAGGGCGACGGTGAGGCCACCACCTTTGGCATCGGAGTTGAAGCTGCAGCCGCCGCTGCACGACAGGCCATTGGCGCCGCCAGGGCGGCGGCGATCCAGAGCAGTTGCGTTAAGCGCGTCATGTCCCCTCCCGAGTTCGAGGCTTTTAAGTAATAAGTAATGTGGAAAGCCCGGGTCACGTGAGAGTCAAGTCGCGCCGGGCGCCCGGGCTGATACATTAACCACATGCTAGCCCGCGAGATAATGATCCCGGAGCCGGTCGTCGTCGCCGCCGGCGCCACCAGCGCCGAGGTGGCCCTCTTGATGCGCGCCAAGGACATCTCGGTCGTGCCCGTGGTGGATAATCCCAAGGACCGCCGCTATCTCGGCACGATCTCCGACCGCGACATCGTGACGCAGTGTGTGGCCGCGGGCCACGATCCGACCGACTGCCAGGCACTCGAGCACGCGCGCACCGACACCATCGTCGTCAGCCCTGACACGGAGCAGGCAGACGCCTAGACGCCTGAACAGACGCCTAGACGCCTAGACGCCCAGCGGCGGTGAGGAGTGAGAGTGCAGTTAAGCCTACCTCATCACTCACCACTAATCCCCCGCTAGGCGTCTGGGCGTCTCGGCGTCTATCTTGATCCCGTGCCCCGCAAGTATTTCACCCTCGCTGAAGCCAATCGCACGCTGCCGCTCGTGAAGCGCATCGTCGCCGATCTGGTGACGCTGCATCCCGAATGGCGCGACTTGGTGGGGAAGTACGAGCTGGTGGCGGCGCAGGCGCGGCCCGAATGGGGCGAGTCGGCCGAGCAGGTGGGGCTGCGCGCCCGCATCGACGAGGTCGCGGGGCGGATCAACGATTTCCTGGGCGAGCTGGAGCAGATCGGGTGTGTATTCAAAGGCTTCGAGCAGGGGCTGGTGGACTTCTACGGCAAGCTCGACGGCAAGGAAATATTCTGGTGCTGGAAGCAGGGCGAAGAGAAAATCGAGCACTGGCATGAGCTCGAGACGGGATACGCGGGACGGCAGCCTGTGCCGGAGGTAGTGAGGGGATAGACGGCGAGACGGCTAGGCAGACGCCTAGACGGCTAGACGCCTAGCGGGTGGTAGCGATAAGTGGGGAGGAAGGCATGCGAGGATTCTGGCTTCTCGTGCACGTCCTGGGGTTCACCCTGTGGCTGGGCGGCGGTATTGCCACGATGGTGGCGGGCGTGACTGCCAAGCGCATGGGGACGGCCGAGCGACTCACGGCCTACAAGCTGATCGGCTCGGTGCAGCGGATGCTGGTAGCGCCGGGGGCTATAGGCGTAGTGCTCTCGGGATTCATCCTCGCCCGGCCGTACATGCAATCGGGGCAGGTGCCCGGATGGCTCGGCACCATGATGGGCGCGGGGTTCCTGGGGGCGATCGGCGCCGTGGCGATCAGCGTGCCCACGGCGGCCAAGCTGGCGCGGCTCGAGCCGGGGCCGGCCGGCCAGCTCCCCGAGGCGTTTCAGCGACTGCGCAAACGCCAGATTCTCGCGGCCTCGATCGCGGGAGCGCTGGGACTGATCGCGATGGGGGCGGTGACGCTGGGCCGCTGGTGATCAGCCGCGCGGCTCGGCGGTGAGTCTCGCCAGGCGCTGCTTCACGTCGCGTACCAGTGGTTGTAGCTCCGGGTCCGCGTCCTTCCATAGGTCGATGAAGCGTCCGTAGTAGTCGCGCGCCTTGTCGAGCTGGCCCCGCTCCTCGTACAGCTCGCCCAAGCGTCGATAGGTCGGTCCCAGCGTGGCGTCTTCCTCGAACGCGCGCAGGTAGCCCGGCGTGCTGATCGCGCGCTCGTACACGGCGAGCGCGGAGTCGCGCTGCCCCGCTCGCTCATAAGCGCGGCCCAGCAGGAACAGCCCGCACACCGCGCACCCGTCTTGGTCGTACCAGGTGCGATAGCCCCGGATCGCGTCCTGGATCCGTCCCTCGGCGAGGGCGATCTGAGCTGCAGCGCCAAATCGAAACGGCTGGCCGCGCCGTACACCCTCGGGCACCGTGGACTCATACTCGGCCAGCAATTGCCGGGCGCGGTCGGGGTGGCCCGCATCGGCGTACAGCCACGCGAGGCCAAGATAGGGGCGGTCCTGCGCGGGAATGGAGGCGAGCGGGTGGCGCCGCAGGGCCGCTTCCACCTCGCGCTGCGCGGCGTCGGGCGCGTTGCGGTAGTGCACGTCCATCACGGCGATCTCGATCGCGTCGTTGATAGAGTTCCCCGGGACGCCGCGCTGCTCGTCGAACACCATCGCCCGGCGTAACTGGACCTCGGACGCGCCGAGTTTGCCGCGTACCAGGTTGATGGCGGCCAGGGCGCCCGCCGCGCTCGACTGCCACGTGGGGTCGCGCGAGGTCTCCGCCAGGGCCCGCGCCGCGACCTCCGCACTGTCGTAGTGACGCTGCGCCAGCGCCAGGAAGCCGCGCAGGAAGGGCCGCAACGGATTAGTCGGCGACCGCTGTTCCATCAGCCCCACTGTCCGCCCCGCGGCGGCGTACTTGGCCTGACCGATCTGTGCGACCGCAGTGTTGGTGTAGAGCGCCCACTGCGTCGGCGCGACGGCGAGCCCTCGCACCGCGAGTGATTCCGCGTCGGCAAATCGCCGCAGGCTGTTGAACAGCAGCGACAGGTTGTTCAGCGCCACGCCGTTCTCGGGCTGCTGCTCGAGCGCCGCGCGGTAGGCCGCTTCGGTCTTGGCCGGATCGTAGTCGACGCGGCTGTAGTAGTACGCCTCGGCCAGGTCGCGCTCAAACGGGGTGAGCCGGTCGCGGTGGCGAAATGCCTGGGTCGCGGCCGCGGCGATGCGCGACTGCGCGCCGCCCGAGTTGCTCAACACCACGGCAAGCTTGCGGTACGCCATAGCGAATGTGGTGTCCAGGGCGATCGCCTGTTCCAACAGCGTCACGGCGCGGTTCATGTCGGCCGCGTCGCTCGCCCGCACGCCCTGCGAGTACTTGCGCAGCGCCTCGAGCGAGCGGGTGGTCACCTGCTCGAGCGGGTCGCTCGCGCGGATCGTTTTCAGCGACTCGCCGATGCGCTCGCGCAGCTTGCCGGAGAGCCGATCGACGGCCGCGATGATCGCGCCGTCGTCCTGCGCGGTCTCGCGCAACGACACGAGCGCCGTGCCGTCCGCCGCCGACACCAGCTCGGCCGACACCACGTAGCCCCGGCCCAGCGGGTCGATCTGCCCGTGCACTACGGCTTTGGCTCCCTCGCGCTGCGCCAGCTCCCGTGCCAGCGCCGGGTCGAGCGGCGTGCCGGGCGAGCGGCCCATGCGGGCGAGCGCCTGGCCCACGGCCGCCGCGTCGAGCAGCCGGATCACGCCCGATTGCGCCAGGTCGACTCGCAAGGCCTCGGTGAGCGACGGTCCCAGGGTCGAGTCCCTGGTGCGGTTCTCGAAATCGGCCAGCACCAGCCGGTCGCGCTCGGCGAGTACACCGCTCGCCACCAGCGTGCCCATCGGCCCGATGCCGAGCTGCCGCATGGCCGCGTGGGTCGCCGTGACGAGCCCCAGGAGACCGAACCCGGACCCCGCCGAGACCAGCGCCCGGCGCCACGTGAGCCAGTGCGGTGCTCCCGCGCGCGCCCGGCGCCGCTCCACGGCTCCGGTCCACAGCATGAAGGGGAGTGCGGCGGCGGCGAGCCCAACGGCGCCCGCGAACGCCCAGTCGGGGAGCCCGAGCACCCGCACGAGCACACGGACGAGGGAGAGCACGCCGAGCGCGGCGAAGCCGAACAGCGTGGCCACGCGCACGGGGTGCGACCGGCGCAGCGCTGCCTGCGTTCCCGAAGAGATCGGCGACTGCTCCGACAGCGTCGCTCCGGTCGGCGTGGCCATCGCCTCGAGCTGGCCCAGCACGTCGTCCGCGCTCTGCGGGCGGTCGGCCGGATGCTTGGCGAGGCAGCGCATGATCAGCGCGGCGAGCGCCGGCGGTACGCTGTCGCGGTGCTGGGTGACGGGGTCGGGCGTGGCCGTGACCTGGGCCGCGAGCATGCCCTGGGGCGACAACCCGCCGAACGGCGTGCGGCCCGCGAGCAGCTCGTAGCCCAGCGCGCCGACGGCGTACAGATCGGCGCGCTGGTCCACGTTGGGGTCGCCCGCGGCCTGCTCCGGCGCCATGTAGGCGGGCGTGCCGAGCGCCATGCCGAGGGAGGTGAGGGTGCCGCTGCCGCCGCTCGAGCTGGCGACCGCCTTGGCGACGCCGAAGTCAGTGACCAGCGCGTGCTTGCCCGAGAGCAGCACGTTGTCGGGTTTTATGTCGCGGTGCACCACGCCGTGCCCGTGCGCGTAAGCGAGCGCGTCGCATACGTCTCTCAAGATCCGCACCGCTTCACCCACGGGCAGGGCGCGCGCGTGCGCGATGCGGGCACGCAGCGACTCGCCCGCGATGTGCGGCATGACGTAGTACAGCAGGTCGCCCTTGGCTCCGGCGGTGAGCACCGGCACGATGTGGGGATGCTGCAGCTTGGCGGCGAGCTGGATCTCGCGCTCGAATCGCTCGGCGCTCACACCAGCGGCCAGCTCGGGCGGCAGCACCTTCACCACCACGCGACGGCCGAGGCGCACCTCCTCGGCGAGGAAGACGCGACTCATGCCGCCGCCGCCGAGCTCGCTTTCGACGCGGTAGGCGGGGCCTAAGGCAGATTGGAGACGGTCGCGGAGATCGGCCACGACGTATCATACGGGAGGTAGGACGAAGACGGCTAGACGGTCAGGCAGACGCCTAGACGGCTAGACGCCCAGCGGCGGTGAGGAGTGAGTGTGGAGTTAGGCCTACCTCATCACTCACCACTAACCCCCGCTAGGCGTCTGGGCGTCTAGGCGTCTGTCTAAGCACTAGCCGTCTACCCGTCTTGCAGTTGGGCCGTACCGGGCACTCGGGGCACTTCGGCTTTCGCGCCACACAAACAAGCGCCCCCAGCTCCATGATGGCCTGATTGAACTTCCAGGCGCGCTTGCCGTTCTTGGGAAC
>WNFY01000411.1_pt1 | contig 37648 bp, 28 predicted proteins | sample 5400091 | NCBI WGS metagenome assembly WNFY01 (sample SAMN13153364, study PRJNA577476) | soil metagenome | isolation source: 60 cm soil or saprolite under grassland replicate 1 | place: USA:California | collected 2016-06-15 | reverse complement strand
AGTCGCGCGCGCGATCCTCGGGCTCTCAGTCGGATACGGCGGAAATGCAGGAGGCCCGGCGTATCGTTGAGAGGTTGGGGATCCAGGAGGCATACTGGGTCACGAAAGCGTTAGCGATTTATTTCGAACTCGCAAACCTGGCGGAGACCAACCACCGCAAACGGCGGCGCCGAGCCGCGAAACTATATCCTGATCAGCCACCGCTTGCCGGCTCCTTCCGGGGCACGCTTACGAGACTGCGTGACTCGGGAATGAGCGCCGATGAGGCGCTTGCGCAGCTGCGCAAAATCAGAGTCACCCCTGTGTTCACGGCGCACCCGACAGAAGCTGCCCGTCGAACCGTATTGTTAAAACGCCGCCGGATCGCGAAACAATTACACCGACTCGACCGGCTGCCTCTGCCTGAGTCTGAGGCCCGCTTACTCGAAGAAGAGATTGCAGCAGAGATCACAGCGCTCTGGCAGACGGACGAAGTCCGCGTGCAAAGGCCCCAGGTTACGGATGAAATCCGTATGGGCCTCGACCACTATTCCATGTCGATATTTGAGAGTCTGCCGCGTGTCTATGGCGAAATTCTAGAAGCGTTCCGCGAAGTCTATGACTTCGAATTGACAGCGGCTCAGATACCGGAAGTGTTGTCTTTCGGCTCTTGGATTGGAGGCGACCGTGACGGCAATCCGTTTGTGACCGTCGAGAGCACCAGCGAAGCCCTCGATCGGGCACGCAACACCGTTCTGGGACACTACATTTCCGAAATTCAGCGTGCGATCGAGCAGCTCAGCTCATCGTGCCGCCAAGCGCCGGTTTCAAACGAGTTGGACGCAAAGTTGACCGAATACGTAAATCGAATGGGCGAGGGACCGGCTAGCCTGGGCAGGGTCTCAGGTACCGAACGTTATCGCCAGTTTTTGAGCTACGTAGCCGCAAGGCTCCGCAAGACGGGGGCCGACCGCGCCGCAGCGGATTCCTACAAATCCGCTGCGGAATTCGAATCCGATCTCAAGCTTGTGTATGGGAGCCTTGAGCAAAATCGGGGACAGAATCTTGCGGGGTTGGTGCTCGACCCGCTGTGGCGAAAAGTGCGCACGTTCGGTTTTCATCTGGCATCACTCGATCTGCGCCAACACACCTCCGCCCACCGACAGGCGCTGGAGGCTACCGCTACTGCATCGCGAGCCGGCAACGACGGTCCTGCTGCCGCAGTTGCGCCCTCTTCAAGTTCAATTCCGGAAAGTGTGTTGAAGACGTTTCGAAGTATCGCGACGTGGAAGGCGACATTTCCTGCTCTGGCCATCCGCAATTACGTGATCAGTGGAACTGAGTCGGAGGATGACATACTCGCGGTGCTCCGACTTGCGGAGACATGCGGCGTGGAACTTCGCGGGTCGGGCGACGATCCCGGGCTGATGCCAGTCCCGCTCTTCGAATCTATTCACTCGTTACGAAACGCTGCGACCATCATGGCGGGCGTTTGGAGCACTCCTGCATACCGCCAATTGCTGAATTCGTGGTCGGGCTGGCAGGAGGTCATGCTTGGTTATTCCGATTCCAACAAAGACGGCGGAATGCTCACGAGCACATGGGAGCTGTACAAGGCACACCGGGCCCTGCACGAGGTCGCGCACAAAAATAACGTAAAGCTGCGCTTGTTCCACGGACGGGGAGGAACAGTAGGCCGTGGAGGCGGGCCCACACATGCGGCAATTCTGGCGCAGCCTGCCGGCTATTTCTCAGGCGAAATACGGATCACTGAGCAAGGCGAGGTTCTGAACTGGAAATACTCTGATCCGGTGCTTGCCGAATGGAACCTGGAAATCATGGTTGCCGCCTCACTGGAGGCCCTTACTCGGTCGACCATTGTTCGCGCCGAGTCGGACGGCCCTTGGGTAAAAGTCATGGAGCAGATGTCGCAGGATGCTTTCATGTTTTACCGGCGCAATATCGCGGAGAACCCGGATGTGCTCATCTATTTTGAGCAGGCGACGCCCGTTAACGAACTGGAGCATGCGCAAATCGGCTCACGGCCAGCGCGACGTTCCCAAGGCCGACGCCTTGAGGACCTGCGCGCAATTCCCTGGGTATTCGGATGGATGCAGAGCCGTCATGCACTACCGGCCTGGTTCGGCGTTGGATATGCTCTGGAACGTTTTGCTGCGCAGGGGGAGCAGGCGAAGCAACAACTGCGCGACATGCTGGCGAATTTCCCGCTATTCAACGATCTCATCCGGAACGTAGAACTTGCTATGGCGAAGGCCGATTTTGCCATCGCGCGCGTCTATGCCTCACTTGTCCGTGACCAGGAATTGCGTGAACGCGTTTGGAATCTGATTGCGCAAGAATTCGAGCGTACGCTGCGCATGGTCCTTCTCATAAAACAGCAGGACAGACTACTTGAAAAAAATCCGGTTCTGTCGCGTTCGATTCGTTTGAGAAATCCCTACGTTGATCCGATGAGCTTGATTCAGGTGGACCTGTTGCGCAGGAAGCAACTAGGGGATAACACTGAGGGGCTGAACTACGCGCTGGGAGCGACAATCAACGGTATTGCCGCCGGCCTCCACAACACCGGCTAATGCAATTTACCTGCCCAGTAAGTGGCAAAATCTTCCTGCACTTGCACTAATTATTTACGAGTTGTAGGAAATTTTTTCGCCTTAGTTTTTGACACAAAAGTGTTACAAAAAACAGGCCTTTGGCCATTGCTTACAGGGTCTAAATACAGTTAGTCTCCTACAAGAAATTCCCTCAGTAAAAAGCTGGAGATGTTTTTAAATGAAACGGTATTATTTTGCTTTTTTGCTTTCCGCCCTACTTACATCAACCGCATTCAGCCAGAAGACAGTTTATAACCTGCAAAACCAAAAAGGATGGCAAGGCTTCGCACTACTCCCCTCGAAGTACTTGATTTGTTCGACCTGTTCGGGAAGTGGTAGCAAGATTAATTGGTATCGGAAGCCGGGGGTCTCGGCGCCCTCCCTCAGCGGCAAGGCGACTGAGCATCACATTGGAGGAGCACAGTCTTTTGCTGATGTGTTGTGGAACAACCACATCATCGGAGACTTCTCTTCGCAAGGCATTCACGATTACAGCCACACACTGGTTCCTAAACTTCACAACTTCGTCTATGACGTGCACTTCTACGTCAAGAACTTGCCGGTCTCCCAGGCTTTGGAGTTCGATATCAACCAATTCATGAATGGAAAGTCATTCATATGGGGACATGAGTGCCGTCTTGCCGGCGGTCACGAGTGGGACATCTGGGACAACGTACATAAGCATTGGGTTGCGACAGGCGTTCCTTGCTATCCCAAGAAGAATGCGTGGAATCATCTGACTATCAAAGTACAGCGAACTTCTGGTGGCAAGCTGCTGTTCAAGAGCATTGCCCTGAACGGAAAAATTGCCACGCTGAATAAATCCTTCTCGCCGAACACGACCAAGTGGCATGGTGTCACCATCAATTACCAGCAAGACCTCAATCGCTATGCGACTGATTACTCCATCTGGCTGGACAAGCTGAACTTCACCTATTGGTAGAAGCTGGATGCCCGGACAAAAGAAAAGCGCCTTGCTGGAGTGAGGCGCTTTTCTTTTACGAGCTTGTTGGGATGCTCAGTTTGTTAGCCTCAATCTAGCTTCTCAACCCACGAATGGAAATCAGGTTTCATCTGTAAAAATTGTTCTCGGGTCTTATACTTGGTTACAGGTTAAACTGGAGATCAAAGATGCCCATCTTCGAGTATTCATGCAAGACGTGCCGGCACGAGTTCGAAGCTCTGGTTTTTGGCGACGAAAAGGCCTCCTGCCCAAAATGCCACGGCAAGAGTCTGGCGGCTAAACTGTCAGTATTCGCCGTTGCAGCAAAGGGCGCATCGGCGTCTGTGCCGTCTGCCGGGCCCTGCGGATCCTGTGGCGATCCCCGCGGGCCGGGCGCTTGCTCCATGCCTGACATGGATTGATCTAAATCCCACATTTTCAGCCTTTTGCTTCAGCACTCCAGTACCCTCTTGCGGATAACCCGCGTAATTTTCCCTGCCGCTTGCTTTCAGGGACAATGAACATTCTTTTGGGGAGGATTTGATGGATCGGCGTCAGAGTCCGCGAGTGGATGTGCGGTTACCGGTAGAGGTCTGGGGACTTGATGCCCATGGGCAGGCTTTCATGGATCCAGCGATCGTTATCAATATGAGCACCGGCGGACTGGTCCTTCAAGGACTACGCCGGAAGATCCGCGGGGGAGAAATTCTGGACGTTCGCATGGGAAATGAGAAGGCTCAGTATCGCGTAGTATGGGTCGGCGGTCTAGGGAGCCGGCGCTCCGGCGAATTGGGGATGCAACGAGTGACCGCGCATGCATTTTTCACGAATTCAGTTCTCGCCTGCTGCACTCAAATTGCCGGCACCTGTTAGTTTTTCCGGCACAGTCCTGCGCAACTCGCTGCACGATAGGTTTATACTTCCTGCACCGTCTCTTTACGGTGCCGTGGCGAACGGTACTAAAAAACCACGCTATTAGGGTTAGAAAGCCGTTCCAAGGCAGTTGAATGCAGGATCCCACACACGGGTTTGATCCCGACTCGCCGACGCTTGCCGGTGCCGCCCAGGGTGACGTCCGTTCCGGCACAGCCATAAAGACATCTTCTGGCGATTCAAGTTCTTCCGATGCCGCTACCATTGCGGACGTCGGTCCTGTGCCTGCAAAAAAACACGCAGAGGCCCTTAGTTCCTCGACAATCGTCGCTCCGGGAACGTTGCTCGGTTCGCGCTATCAGATTCTGCGAATTCTAGGTCAGGGCGGAATGGGTGCCGTTTATGAGGCGCGCGATCAGGAACTCGACCGCACGATCGCGGTGAAGGTCATCCGACCGGAGCTTGCTTCCAACCCCAGTATCCTGCAGAGATTCAAACAGGAATTGATCCTGTCTCGCAACGTAACCCACAAGAATGTAGTGCGAATTTTCGATCTAGGCGAAGCGGACGGCACGAAGTTCATCACTATGGAATTTGTGGAGGGAGACGACCTCCGCAGCGTTCTACGTCAGCATGGCAAATTTTCTGCGCGGAGAACGGTTGCAATCGTTCAGCAAATCTGCCGCGCGTTGGAAGCTGCGCACGCAGAAGGCGTTATCCACCGCGATCTGAAACCGCAGAACATCATGCGCGATTCGCAAGGACGCATCGTGGTGATGGATTTCGGTCTAGCGCGTTCTCTCGAATTTGACGGAATGACCCAGACCGGGGCACTCGTGGGCACACTCGAATACATGTCCCCGGAACAGGCGCTGGGCGCACAGCTCGACCAACGCTCTGACCTGTTCGCCGTCGGCCTGATCTTTTACGAACTGCTGACTGGCAAGGCACCCTATAAAGCCGATACCGCAATCGCCAGCCTGATGAAGCGCACCCATGAACGCGCGGTGCCGGTCTCGGAAGTTGATGCCAGCGTTCCAATTTCGCTCAGTGCGATCGTCAGCCATTGCCTGGAGCGAGACCCTAAAGACCGCTTCCCGAGCGCGACCGACCTGCTGCGGGAGCTCGATGCATGGAGTGCCGACCCGGCTGTGGCGCACGCTTCTCATGCCAGCGTCGCCTCTACGCCACCGGCTACTCCGGCGCCGCTTTCTTCTGTCTCGGGGCCTCGCAGTGTGCAGATCTCACTGAACTTGCCGGCCCAGCGCACATGGATGTGGGCGGCCTTGGCCCTGGCCGCTGTCGTTCTGTTCTTTGCAATTCCCGCTACTCGGCATTTGGTATTCCGTCCCATAGTTGAGACGGGCACAGACAAAGTGGAGGGCATTCCGGAGCTAAGCAAGGGAAAGTATCTCGCCGTGTTGCCGTTGAAAGTGGTCGGCGACACAAAGTCGCTGGGCTACGTTGCCGACGGACTCGTGGATGCGCTCTCCGCCAAGATGTTTCAGCTTCAGGCCGTGCACGTGGCATCTTCGGCCGCGGTAGAAAAGGCAACAGGGAAAGAGCAACCGATCGCAAAGATTGCGCGTGATGTAGGCGCGAACTTGGTGCTGCAGGGAACGGTGATGGGCACCCCAGACAAACTTCGCATCACCTTCAATCTTGAGGATGTTGCCGGCAACCGGCGTATCTGGACGCAGGAATTCTCGGGCGTCACCCAGGACCTGCTCACAATTGAAGACCAGATTTATTCAGGGCTGGTCAGCGCGTTGGAATTGAAGCCTTCAAGCGAGGAGATGGCTAAGAGCGGCGTGCATCCCACCGAGAATATCCATGCTTACGATCTTTATTTGAAGGGGCGCGATGCTCTGCGCGGAACCGCCGGCGCACGCGACATCGAATCGGCGGTGAACTTGTTTGAGAGTGCGCTCCACGATGACTCGAGTTTTGCTCTGGCGTACACCGGACTAGCAGACGCCGATCTTCGGTTATACAAATCATCCAAAGACCCGCTCTTTGCGGAAAAAGCCGTCGGTGCGGCGCAGAAGGCAGCGAGCCTGAACCCAAATCTTCCAGAGGTGCATCTTTCTCTCGGAAGTGTATATAACGCGACCGGCAAGACTGCGGAGGCAGTGGTCGAGTTGAAAAAGGCGCTGGCGCTCTCGCCTAATTCCGATGAGGCTTACCGGCGTCTAGGCGATGTGTACCGCGCCGGAGGTCACAAACCAGAAGCAATTGCGGCTTACCAGAGCGCAGTTAACGCAAACCCCTACTACTGGTCCAATCACAACACGCTTGGCGGGGCATACTTCCAATTTGGGGATAGTGATAAGGCGCTGCAGGAATATCAGAAAGTATCTGAATTGGCCGCCGACAATCCCATTGGATATCAGAACATTGGGGCTGTCTATTTTCGGCTGGGGAAGTGGAATGACGCCATCACGGCGTTTCAGAAATCATCGGACATTCAGCCTGATGCCACGGTCTATGCGGACATCGGAACGGCGGAATTCTTCCTGAGGCGATACGACGATTCCATCAAGATGTTCGAGAAGGCGGTTGAGCTCAGCCCACGCGACGAGGAACTGATGGGCGACTTGGCGGATGCACATCGCGCCGGTGGGCAAAAAGACCAGGCCAATGCCGCCTACGACAAAGCGATTCAGCTTGCTTTTCAGCAATTGCAGGTGAATCCGAAGCTCGCTGCCGTAACCGGACATCTGGGCCTCTATTACGCGAAGAAGGGCGATGCGACGCACGCGCTCACCTATATGAAGCAGGCGCGGTCACTCGATGCCGAAGATCTGCAGCTTCTTTACTATGAGGTCGAGGTAAAGTCGTTAGCGGGGCATCAGCAGGACGCAATCACAGGTCTCCGGCAGGCGTTCAAAAGAGGCTACTCCCCAGAAGAAGCAATGAGCGACCCGGAGCTGGCATCGCTCAAATCACTTCCAGAATTTATCAAACTCGTGAACGAGTTTTCGACCAAGAAAAACTAGGCCACCATCTTGGCCCGCTTTCTTCGAATGTAAATGGCGCTGGCGCCGGTCAGGAGCAGGACCATCGTTCCCGGTTCGGGTACATTGGCTGCAACGTTGAACTGCAACCCGCCTGGCCAGCATTGGGGTAGGCACTGCAGCTGAATTTCGAGAACACTCCCGTTTGGAATTCCGGTAAGTCCGGCGCCTGCGGTGAGAATGATCTGGGCGCCAGTTTGGCCGAATGGGTTGAGCGTGCATAGGAAAGCCCCGGCCGCAGAACAAGTGATGTTCGCAGCAGGAACTGCCAGTTCAGTGATGATCAAGCTGGTCCAGTTGTTTCCCGAGCCATTGAGAAAATGCAGCAACCCAAAGCCGGACGCAGGAGCGTTGAAAGTGAAGCTGTTGCTCGTTATGACGGGGCACGGCTGAGTACAAACCGGGTCTCTGATGATGATGCCAGGATCAAGAGAATTTGCGCTGGCGCAAACCGATAACAATGCCACCACCAGCCCGGCCAAAAGTAGTTTGACTGAAGTTTTCACGACGTAGGCTCCTTACTTAAAATCGGCTGTTTGACGCCTCAGGTGCGCCGAGTCGCGCCCCCATGGGAGAGTGGCGTTCCTAGTATGCCGGGCAAAAAAAAGCTGTCAAGGACAAATTTGCGCCATCTGAGGATAATCGTCCGTCATACTCAATCACTGTGCAGGAGTTTTCATTTCGAGAGCAGGAACAGCTTGTGAAAGTGCAATCTTTTGCGCGTGCGCCGGTTATCGAGGCTGACATTGCGCTCGCGGCCGCGTTCCAATATTCTGCCCCCAACGAAGCGGGAGGAAATGCATGCGCGTGGGATGGGCTGTGCTAATGACCGTCCTGGTCATGGCTTCAACAACTGCGGAGCAGCAAATGCGGGCCCTTCGGCTAATGCCTTGGCCGGAGAGCCTGAAGACCCAACCAGACGGCGATCAACTTCTCATTCAGAATTCGTTCTCGGTTTCCGTCTCACAAAATGCTGACCCGCATTTGCGCAGGGCAGTTATGATTTTCCTGGACGATTTACGAAGGCACACGGGTTCCTTGCCTTTGGACTTCGCTTTCGCCTCCCCTGCCAGCGGTCAATTGCAGATCAGCGTGGATCACCCTAGCAAAGAGATTCAGGAACTCGGGGAAGAAGAATCCTACACGCTCGATGTCACAAGCACTGCCGCGCACCTGAAAGCACCGACCACGTTAGGCGCCATGCGCGGACTGCAAACGTTCCTGCAACTCGTGCACATCACGTCGCAAGGGTTTTCCGTTCCGGCGGTCGCAATTCAAGATAAACCCCGATTCGCGTGGCGCGGGCTCATGATTGACTCGGGCCGCCATTTCATGCCGGTGGAGGTAATCAAGCGCAATCTCGATGGCATGGCAGCGGTGAAGCTTAATGTATTTCACTGGCATCTTTCGGAGAACCAGGGATTCCGCGTCGAGAGCCGTCGCCTCCCAAAGCTGCAGGAGATGGGGTCGGATGGTCTTTACTACACCCAGGAACAAATTCGCGAAATCATTTCATACGCCCGTGATCGCGGCATTCGTGTTGTACCTGAATTTGATATGCCAGGCCACAGCACCGCGTGGTTTGTGGGGTATCCCGATCTCGCGAGTGGGCCGGGACCATATTCCATCGAACGCAAGTGGGGAGTCTTCGATCCGGCCATGGATCCGACCCGCGAGAGCACGTACAAGTTTCTTGACAAGTTCATCGAAGAGATGGCTAAGCTCTTCCCCGATCAGTTTTTTCACATCGGCGGCGACGAAGTAAACGGGAAACAATGGGATGCAAATCCGAAAATTCAGCAGTACATGCGGGCGCATTCGCTAAAGAACAACGCCGATCTACAAGCGTATTTCAATACCCGAATTCAGAAGATTGTTGAGAAGCATGGCAAGACCATGGAAGGCTGGGACGAGATTCTTCGTCCTGACTTGCCGAAGACCATAGTGATTCAATCTTGGCGGGGGCAGCAGTCTCTGGCCGACGCTGCGCGCCAGGGTTACAGAGGCCTGCTTTCCTCGGGCTACTACCTCGATTTGATGAATCCCACTTCACAGCACTACGCGGTTGATCCATTTACGGGGCCAACAGCTGGTCTCTCGGATGCGGACAAAGAAAAGATTATTGGCGGGGAAGCCTGCATGTGGGCTGAATACGTCTCACCTGAGAATGTGGATTCGCGAATCTGGCCGCGTATGGCGGCAATCGCCGAGCGCCTGTGGTCTCCGCAGAACACAACCAATATGGATTCGATGTATGCCCGCATGGGAGCGATCAGCCGCTGGCTGGACGCTTACGGATTAGCACACAACGTCGGACGAAGACTGATGCTGCAACGAATGGCTGACGCTGAGGATGTGTCTGCGCTGGAAACGTTGGTGGACTCCGTCGAACCAGTAAAGGGGTATTCGCGCGAGGCCCTCGCCCCTTCCGAGCCAAATTCACTTCTGCCTCTGAACCGCATGGTTGATGCTGCCCCGCCCGAAAGCATCCATGGCCGCCGTTTCGCAAAGCTGGTGGACGAACTCGTCTCAGGAAAGATCAAGCCGGGGACGGAAGCTGAAATTCGCGAAAACCTGAGTGCCTGGCGCGACAACGACATTCGCTTCCGCGGGCTAGCGCAAAATTCCGCCCTGCTGCAGGAGGTCCTGCCACTTTCGCACGACCTCTCAGCATTAGGGCAGGCGGGCTTAGAAGCAGTGGACTACTTGGATCGGGGCGAAAAAGCGCCCGAACCGTGGAAGTCTCAGCAACTCGCATTGACTCAGGCCGCGATTAAACCCCGGGCGCAACTCATCTTAGTGGTTGCTGGTCCCGTCCAGAAGCTGATTCAGGCCAGCGCAGGCGAAACGCCGACTGAGTTGGCATTGCCGAAGAGCGCTCAATAAAGCCATTCTTGGGGGACGGGCGTCCTCGCCCTCCGGTCGCTGCCAAGAGAGGCTTTACGCCGCGACGCTCTCGCGCAATAACCTCCGGGCACGAGTGCGCACAGTGGGTTGCGCCGCAACGCTTGATGGCCACGGTTCTTCCACTCCCATTAACGCCATCGCCCCACCAGCCAACGCCATGTTCTTGGTGAAATTAATCATGTCATTCATGCGCTGCTCGGAAGGCTGCTGTTTCCAGAAGTCATGCATGATGGGCGACACGCCCGCGAGAAATCCGATGATTGCCGCTGCACCCACCTTGGGTTTGGCTCCAAGCAAGATGCTCGTACCGCCTGCGATCAGCACCGCACCGGTAGCCCGCACCGCAAGATCGGGTTTGGGAACACCTTTTGAGCCAGCATACTGCGCCATCTGGCTCGTTTGTTTGAAATGATTGATACCGCTCATGATGAAATACCCGCCGAAGAGCATTCGTCCAAGTAGGAATGGAACGCGCATAACTGCCTCCAATCTCGACTTCGATTCATGGCTGCATTCATCCGTTGCTCCGATTTGCGCATAGCAACGACCCCATGCATTCCCTGTTAAACTCTCCTTCAGAGCCCGCTTGAGTTCCCGCGCTGCAATTCAGATCTCCTCTCTCTGCCGCTATTACCAAATGGGCAGCACCACCATCCGTGCGGTTGATGGCATCAGCTTGGGGGTGGAATCGGGAGAGTTCGTCGCGCTGCTGGGCGCCTCCGGCTCGGGAAAGTCTTCGCTGTTGAATCTGATTGCGGGTCTGGATTCGCCTACGTCCGGCAGCATTATCATTGGGGAGCGCAACCTTGCCGCGCTCTCACGCGATGATCTCGCCCAGTACCGCCGTTACACCGTGGGGATGGTCTTTCAATCTTTCAATCTGATTCCCAGCATGACTGTGCTTGAAAACGTAGAGCTGCCACTGCGTTTCGCGGAAGTTGAGCGCTCGCAGCGTGGAGCGATGGCGGCCAAAGCGCTCGCGCAAGTCGGGCTCTCCGGGCGCATTGAGCATCGCCCGATTGAGCTTTCCGGCGGCGAGCAACAGCGTGTGGCACTTGCGCGAGCGCTAATCAATCAGCCGAGCATTCTGTTGGCAGACGAGCCTACCGGCAATCTCGATAGTCGCACTGGAACCGACGTTATGGAGCTGATCCGCAGGCTCAATGAATCATTACAAATGACGGTCGTGCTGGTGACACATGAACGCGAGCTGGCAGAAAAATATGCGGACAGGCTGATTTCGCTCGCGGATGGCAAAATTATCAGTGACCAGCCAAATCCGGAGCGCGCCTTAGCACGAGGTCAACAGTGAAGCTCTATGATGCGGTCGAACTTGCGGCGCGCAATCTGCGTGAGTCGATGCTGCGGAATTCGCTGACCACACTGGGGATTTCCGTCGGAGTAGCCTCACTCGTCGCCATGCTTTCGTTGGGAATCGGTTTGCAGCAATTGGCGTCGCGCCGGTTGCAACGCGCCGGCCTTTTCGATACCGTCGTGGTCTCATCGCGCCGCGATCTTCGCAGCTTCAATCGTGAACAGGAGACAGAAGGGCCAGCGCCTGCCCAAAGCCCTGAACTGGACGAGAACGCCCGTACGAGCGTTGCCGCTCTGCCCGAAGTGATCGAAGCGTACCCAGATTTGCGATTCATCGCCGAACTGCGTTTCGAGGACAAGCCGCACCTCACCATGATCGCAGGTCTTCCACTGTCGAGCAAAAACAGCGATGGCTTCGAAGGAATGCAAGGGAACTTTTTCTCAGCCGAAAATGCGCATGAAGTGGTTCTGCAGAAGATGTTTGCGGCCGAATTGTTGGCCAAAAGCGCGCACAATCCTGACGAGATCAATGTTACGGAAGTCGCAGCGCCACTGCTAGGCAAGCAACTCGTGCTGCGATATGCAGAGCGCGAAATCGGAAGTGGCGGTGCAGATTCTGCCTCATATTCGGTAATCTCTCGTGAACTGCCTCTTACAATCGTTGGTGTTTCCGATCTCGACCCCGATAGCATGCGGGGCAATTTTCGTGCGCGCCTGTTTATCCCGCAGAAGCTGATGGAAGGAATGCATGCAATGCAGGCGTATGAGAGTCGAGACTCCACGCATGCGACTTCGAACGAGCCGGTCTATAACACGCTAGTCGCTCGCGTAAGCGGGGCTGGCAAGGTGGATTCAGTCGAGCAGGGGATTAAGAAACTGGGCTTCAATACGTTCTCGATTTTGGACGCAACCAAAAGCCTGCGGCGGTTTTTCGCCATTCTCGACCTTTTTCTCGGTATCTTTGGAAGCCTGGCGCTTACGGTCGCTTCGATTGGAATCATCAACACCCTGGTGATGGCAATCCTGGAACGCCGGCGTGAAATCGGAATTATGAAGGCCGTAGGTGCAAGTGATGCGGACGTTCGCGGATTATTTTTTGCGGAGGCAGGGGCCATGGGCGTCCTCGGCGGAGTTCTTGGAGTGCTCCTGGGCTGGATCATCGGACGCGCAATCAACTTTGGGACCAACATCTATCTCGTCCGACAGGGATTTTCCCGGGAGGACATCTGGACGGTGCCGTTGTGGCTGATTGGTGCGGCATTAGGGTTCTCGTTTGTAATCAGCTTGCTTTCGGGTCTCTACCCAGCATCGCGGGCAGCGAAACTGGACCCGGTTCAGGCGCTGCGGTACGAATGAAACGTGCGTCTCTTCTAATTGCGCTTTTCGCCACTACCGGGCTTGCATGCGCCCAGAGCCGAATCGAGTGCAGCACTTTCGCAAGCCATGTTCTGCAGCGCGCCGTCCGATATTGCGTGATGCTACCACCAAGTTATGAGAAGGAGAGCAACAAGAAATATCCCGTGCTGTATTTCCTGCATGGACTTGGCGAGAACGAGCAGGCGCTTATGCGCAGCGGCGGATGGGGCGTGATCGAAGATCTGCAACGGGAACATAAGGTCGGTGACTTCATCATGGTTGCACCCGAGGGCCACGGCAGCTTCTTCATCAATTCGGCAGATGGGCGTGATCGATACAGTGACTTTCTCACCGGCGAATTTCTGCCATTCATCGAGACCCATTTCCGCATCATCCGCGCTCGTAAGTCGCGCGGCGTAACGGGACTTTCCATGGGCGGTTACGGTGCGTTGCGGCTCGCCTTCGCGCACTCTGAGCTGTTCGGTTCCGTGAGCGCGCAGAGTGCGGCGCTGATTACGGAAACTCCGGCTCAGCTCAATGCCGACCTCAAGGATGCTGGGCCGTTAGCTGGGCTGCTGGGCTCAGTGTTCGGCAATCCAATTAACGTTGCGCATTGGAAGCGGAACAATCCGTTCGAGCTCGCGCGGAAGAACAAAATCCAAATAAGAACCCAGGACATCTACATCAACTGCGGCGATCAAGATGAGTATGGCTTCGCGACCGGGGCAATTCAGATGCATAAGCAGTTACTCGCCGAGGGAGTCCAGCACGAATTTCATCTCTATCGTGGCCGGCACAGCGCAGACTATTTTCTTGCTCACCTGGGAGAAACGATTGAATTTCATTGGAAAGCATTTTCCAAGTCGCCGTAAGCCAGCTACTCGCATAAAATCTATTTCACCACAGGAACACGGAGACACAGAGAAAGCCTGAAAATGTGTTCGTTCGTGCTGATTGCGATTCCCTGTTCTCCCTTGTTTCTATGGTGAAAACGCTTTGTGGAGCAATTAGGTGCGCAAAGCAGTCTTGTACTTGAAGAAATCCGATCCTGTGATGAGCGCGATCATCGAGCGCATCGGTACATGCAAGATGCAATTTGGGGAGCCCACATTTCACAGCCTGGCTGAAGCGATCGTATATCAGCAGCTCAATGGCAAAGCCGCTGTCACGATCTTCAAACGCTTTGCGGTCCTTGCGGGGGAACCGCTCACTCCCGAAGGCATCCTCAGGCTCACGGCTGAACAACTCCGTTCAGTCGGACTCTCGAAGCAAAAATCTTCTTACCTCTTCGATATGTCCGAGCGGGCCCACCGCGGCGAACTGGACTTCTCACGTCTATCCGAAATGTCGGACGACGAAGTCATTGAACATCTCACACAAGTGAAAGGCGTCGGGGTCTGGACTGCCCACATGTTCCTGATGTTCACGCTGCGACGTCCGAATATCTTGCCGGTGGGGGACTTTGGCGTTCGCATGGCAATGTATAAGTACTATTTGGAAAAGCGTGCCGGCAAGAATGGGTCCAGACCTGCTTCCATAGAAAAGAGAGCAAAAAAGACTAGGCTTAAGAAGGTCAAGATTGTGCTGCCCACACCGGATCAAATGCAGAAGATCGCAAAGCCTTGGGAGCCATATCGAAGCATCGCGTGCTGGTACCTGTGGCAAAGTCTGGATGTCAAAACCGTCGGGTGAGCGGGTCGTCACACGATCTGAAGATCGAACAGCACGGAAGAACCTAATCGAGGGCAAATTTCAGATCGTCCGATGTCTCGATCGGCAGATCATCCGATGTGTTTTAATAGCTGCGATGCCTGAGCCGAAAATACGGGTCCTGGTGGCGAAGCCCGGTCTGGACGGTCACGATCGCGGTGCGAAGGTGATTGCCCGCGCACTTCGTGATGCCGGCATGGAGGTCATCTATACGGGGTTGCGCCAGACTCCGGAGATGATCGTCAGCGCTGCCTTGCAAGAAGACGTCCACGTGATCGGGCTTTCGATCCTTTCCGGCGCGCACAATGCCATTGTTCCTCGGGTCTTGGATTTACTTAAACAAAATAAAATGGATGACGTGCTTTTGGTCGTCGGCGGCATCATTCCCGATCAAGACATTGACGCTTTGAAAAAGGCGGGGGTCGCGGCGATTTTCCAGCCTGGCACCGCCATGGATGAGATTGTGAAATTCATTCGCGCGAATGTGCGCTCAAGGGAAATTGAATCATTGAATCATTGAAAAGCGGACGGTCCCAACATGCGACATTTCAATGTTCAAGACCAATGATTCAATCCCTCAATGATTCAATGACTCAATAAACTTCATGGTCACGGAAACGCCTACCACTTCGATCCTGACAACAAAGATTGATGCTACATCCGCGCGTTTCGAGGCCAACATGCGCTACATGGCCGACTTGGTTTCGGCGGTGCGCAATGAAGAAGAGCAGATACGCGAAGGCGGCGGCGCGAAAGCGATCGAGAGCCAGCACGGGAAAGGACGCCTCACTGCTCGCGAACGCATTCAGCGTCTGACCGATCCGGCAACATTTTTCGAACTCGGAATCTACGCCGCGAATCGCATGTATGACGAATGGGGGGGAGCGCCCGCCGCCGGTGTCGTCACCGGTCTGGCACGAGTCGAAACGCGGCTGGTGATGATCATCGCGAACGACGCGACGGTCAAGGCGGGGGCGTTTTTTCCCATGACCTCGAAGAAGGTCATTCGCGCGCAGAACATAGCGATTGAGAATCGAATTCCTGTCATTTATCTGGTAGATTCCGCTGGAATTTTTCTACCTTTGCAGGAAGACGTGTTTCCGGATACTGACGATTTCGGACGAGTCTTTCGCAATAACGCCGTTATGTCGGCGATGGGAATTCCGCAGATCGCCGCCATCATGGGCATGTGCGTGGCGGGCGGCGGATACCTGCCAGTCATGTGCGACCACGTGCTGATGACGGATGGCAGCGGCCTTTTTCTCGCTGGCCCAGCGCTCGTACAGGCAGCCATTGGGCAAAAAGTTTCCGCCGAGGAACTGGGTGGGGCAAGCATGCATTCGGCAATCAGTGGCACGGTGGATTTTCATGAACCGAATGACGAAGCCTGCCTGATACGCATTCGCTCCATCATTGAGAAGTGGGGATACCGTCGTCAATCGCCGTGGGACCGCAAGAAGCCGGTGCCGCCAGCGCTTGCCGGAGAAGAAATCTATGGCATTTACGACTCCTCGCCTGCCCGGCCCTATGACATTAGAGAGGTGATCGCCCGCATTACCGACGCCAGCAAGTTCGACGAGTACAAGGCTGAGTACGGAAAGACCCTGGTCTGCGGTTACGCACGAATTGGAGGATTCGCGGTTGGAATAGTCGCCAATCAGAAGCTTCACACCCAGGCCACTGACCACGAAGGACGAAAGCGCATCGAATTTGGCGGTGTCATTTATACCGAGTCGGCGGAAAAAGCCGCGCGCTTCATCATGGACTGCAACCAGAACCTGGTCCCACTCATTTTCCTCCACGATGTTAACGGGTTCATGGTCGGGCGCGACGCCGAGTGGAGCGGAATCATTAAAGCCGGCGCGAAGATGGTCAATGCGGTCTCCAATTCCATCGTACCGAAGATCGCCGTGATCTTCGGCGGATCGTTCGGGGCCGGGCACTATGCGATGTGCGGCAAGGCCTATGATCCGAGGTTTCTGTTTGCCTGGCCGACAGCCAAATATGCAGTCATGAGTGGAGATGCGGCGGCCGGCACGCTGGTCGAAATCAAAATTCGCCAGCTCGAGCGCGGCGGCAAGCAGTTGAGCGAAGAAGAAAAGAAGCAATTATATGAGACGGTGAAGCGCACATACGACGAGCAAACTGATCCTCGCTATGGCGCCGCCCGATTGTGGATAGACAAGATCATCGATCCGGTGGACACGCGCGACGCCATCACGACCGCCCTGGAAGCTGCGGCACTGAATCCCGACGTACCGGAATTCAAGGTGGGGGTGTTGCAAACGTAAATCATCGGGTCATGTGGTGATCGGGTCATCGGATGATCTGAGAACCCGCTAACCTGCCTATTCGACTCCTCGTTCTGACTCACCGGCCCAAGCCGACAGTTTTTTTAGTTCAGCCGATCACCCGATTCAAAAACTTTCTGATCACGAAAGTACGTCCTACATACAACCTGGGATTGTCACACCCTCATCCCTGTGCTAGCTTATAGAACAATTCACGCCCTTTCCGTACCCACAGCAAGCGCGCCTTCGTTTTTTGGCCCGCACTATGAGCGTGTCAGGTGGTGCCATGAAAGATACGATTCCAGCCGTGCCGGTTGAACGTCACTTCGAGCAGGAAGGATTCGGCAACCGCAAGCTGATCCGGCCTCTGATGAATCATTCAAACCATTCTGCGGTCAACCACGCTGTCCCCGGCCATTCCGCCACAGGGATTGGCGAACGGCGCGAGCGACCTGAACGCGGCGGAGAGCGTTCGAATGGTGCGCGCAAGTCAGCACCGCCGGAGCAGACGAACGCCGAAAATTTCTATTTCCAGAAGCAGATGCAGTCGAAGACGCCCATGGTGATCGTCATGCTCGACGATGAAGAAGTCCACGGCATCATCGAGTGGTATGACAGGACATGCATCAAAGTGAACCGCACAGGCGCGCCTAACTTGATGATCTACAAGCCGTCAATAAAGTACATGTATAAGGAAGCCGAGGGCAGGAAGTAGCGGAAATCAAATGGAGCTACGGGCGTCTCCGCCCGTAGCATTCAGTGTTGCTACAGTTTCGGCAGCACGATTCCCTTCTGCGACTGATATTTCCCTTTTCTATCCGCGTAACTGGTTTCGCAAACTTCATCGGATTGGAAGAAAATAATCTGGCACAGGCCTTCGTTGGCATAGATCTTCGCTGGCAACGGCGTCGTGTTTGAAATCTCCAGAGTCACGAACCCCTCCCATTCCGGCTCGAATGGCGTCACATTCACAATAATTCCGCAGCGCGCGTATGTGGACTTGCCGACACAGATCGTGAGCACGTCGCGTGGAATCTTAAAGTACTCAACCGATCGCGCCAGGGCGAATGAATTCGGCGGAATGAGCGCGCAGTCCGATCGGACCGTGACGAAAGACTTCTCGTCAAACCCTTTGGGATCGACAGTTGCACAATTCACGTTGGTAAAAATCTTGAACTCATCGGCTACTCGCAGATCGTAGCCATAGGAAGAAAGCCCGTATGAGACCACACCTTCGCGCACCTGCTTCTCGGAAAAGGGATTGATCATTCCGTGATCGAGGGCCATCTTGCGGATCCAGCGGTCGCTCTTTAGCATGAAGCTCCTTAAGCCAGCTCTTAGCAATTAGCTCTTAGCTTTTAGCCAAACACCTGGTTGAAAAGCGGTAGGTTTGGCTAAGAGCGCTTAAAAGCTGAATCTTGCATCTTACGAGACAACGCCCGCAATTGACAATCCGCCGCATGCCCTTTAGCATCAACCACTTGAGGAACACTCAAGACTCCGACGCGAAGAGGCTTCCGTGATCAAGCTCGATATCATCAACGAAGTTGTGAACCGCACCGGCATCACCAAGACCAAAGCCGAAATGGCAGTTGAAACGGTTTTCGAAAGCATGAAGCGTTCGCTAGCCAACGGCGATCGTATTGAGCTGCGCGGTTTTGGAGTGTTCAACGTGCGGCCGCGCAAGACCGGCATCGGACGCAATCCGCGCACCGGAGCTGAGGTTTCGATTCCGCCGGGAAAGGCTGTGCGCTTCAAGCCTGGCAAAGAATTGCAGACCATCGAGTAATCCGCGAAGCGTCGCTTTCATTTCGAGTTCAGGATGTCGAGCAAGAATTCCCCGGAAATTTACGTTCCCAGTGAAATCTACTCCCCCAACGCTGAGGACGTCGTCTATTTTTCGCGGCCCAAGCCGCGGTACTGGCTGCAAGGTCTGTTGTTCCTTCTGACGATTTGTTCGACTCTGATTGTTGGCGCTCGCCTCGAATGGAATTTCCTGAACGGACTGCCGTCATTTTCAATGGACGACAGCATTTTCCCGTCGCTCAGGTGGGCGTTCGAAGGAAGGCATCTTCTGCTCGGGATTCCATTTTCACTGACGCTTATGCTGATTCTGCTCGCGCACGAGATGGGCCACTATCTCTATTGCGTGAAGTATCGCGTGGCGGCGACACTGCCGTTCTTCATTCCTTTTCCCACACTGTTCGGAACGATGGGAGCCTTCATTCGCATCCGTTCCCCGCTGCGTTCTCGTGACACGCTCTTTGACATCGGCATCGCTGGCCCAATAGCGGGATTTGTCGTGGCATTTCCGGTTTTGATTTTTTCGCTTGGCCTGTCGCATGTTGCGCCGGTTGGAGCGGTGGTGCCGGACATTCAGTTTGGATATCCGCTGGTATTTCAGCTGGTACAAAAGCTGTTGACGGCAAGCGGTCACGCGCATCAGATCGCCGCTGTGCCGCTATCTCAGCTTTATCTTCATCCTGTTGCAGTCGCTGCCTGGGTCGGGATGTTCGCGACATCGCTGAATCTTCTTCCGGGTGGACAGCTCGACGGTGGGCACATTATTTTTTCCGTCTCTCCGCGCGCTCACAAAAGTATTTCCAACGCCACAATTCTCGTCTTGATCCCGATGGCAGTTTACTTCTGGGCCGGTTGGTTAGTTTGGGCAATACTGCTAAGGCTTAGCGGGATGCGGCATCCTGCTGTGCCGACATTTCCTAACATTTCACATGGCCGGCGCGGGCTCGCGATTGTAGCGCTGCTCATGCTTGCCCTGACCTTTGCGCCTGCTCCTATTTCGCACGGATCACTGTTCGAGGTGCTTCAGCAAATATGGCGTGCGCTGAGCTCTTACTTAGACTAGCTGCGAATTTCTCTTACGGTCCTGTTACAGATTTCTCGTTACGGTGCGATTACAACATTTCCCGTACGAATAATTTCCTCGCAAAATTTCATATCCGCAATTGCGAATCACTTCGAATTCTCACATTCCTGCGCAACTAAGTCGCGACTTGGAGATTCATAACTGCGGCAATTTCAGCGGCGTCCGCGAGTGCGCTCGTTGGCAAACCGTTTGCATAAACTGCGCTCGTTGGCAAACCGTTTGCATAAACAAAGTGACAGACAAGAGTGGACTTTTCATAAAAGGAAGAGAGAGTATGCACACGAGAAAAATATTCGCATTTATCTTGACGGTACTGGCCGCGACCATCATGTCACCCAGTGCAGTTTTTGGACAGGCTGAAGCGGGTTCAATTACGGGGACCGTTCGCGACGCTTCGGGAGCGGTAATCGCCGGAGCGACAATCACACTGAAGAATGTGGGCACGGGTGCGCAGCGTACGGTTCAAAGCGGCGGCGCTGGGCAATACACAATCACCGGCGTCCCGCCTGGCACTTACGAGATTGACGTCACCAGCGGAAATTTCGCGCCCTACAAGACCAATGCGGAAGTAACGGTTGGTGGAGTCGCCACCGTAGATGCCCAATTGAGTACCGGCCAGGCATCCACTACTGTCGAGGTGGTGGCCGAGGGAGGGGCCGCCGTTAATACCGAGAACCAGGAGCTCTCGCAAATAGTGAACAGGGAGCAAATGGCAGAGCTCCCCAGCTTGACTCGCAATCCGTATGACTTCGTCGCGATTTCTGGGAACGTAAGCAACGGTGATCGCACTGCTACCGGTGGCGATCAGAACACCACCGGGCGCGGCGTGGGATACGCGATCAATGGGCAACGAACTTCCGGCACTGAGGTGCTCTTGGACGGCATCGAAAATGTTGATCTGTTTACGGCCACAACCGGCCAACAGGTGCCTCTCGATTCCGTGCAGGAATACCGCGTCGTCACCAACAACTTCGACGCTCAGTACGGACGGGCGTCCGGAGGCGTGGTAAACGTATCCACGAAATCCGGCAGCAACAATGTCCACGGATCGCTATGGGAATTCAATCGTCTGGCTGCGTACACTGCGAACACTTACAACAACGATGCACAAAATGCGTTCTTTCGCGACACTGGCGGGACTGGCCCGGATCCGGCGCCGAAGGGAGGATACACGCGGAACCAGTTTGGTTTTGCAGTTGGCGGCCCAATAATTAAGGACAAACTATTCTTCTTCGGCAGCACAGAATTTCTGCGGGTGCGCAGTAATGCAAGCTTGAGCGCCTACGTTCCGACACCGCAGTTGCTGGCCACTCTTCCAGCCAATGTGCAGGCCTATTTCGCGGCGTACGGGGCCAATAACTTCACCTTCTCAGGCGTAGATCCAGGAACCGGCTTCGGGTTGGTGAACTTTAGCGCTCCTGCGGATGCGGGCGGAGACGTGCCGCAGAACACGTATAGAATCGTCGGCCGCTTTGATTTCAACGCGACCAGTAAGACGCAGATGTTCTTCCGTTATGCGCTGGAGAACGTAGACAAGTTCAAAGGCGCGGATTACGCCTCACCATATTCCCAGTACGATGTTGGCGAATCCTCATACAACAACAGCGGGCTATTCTCGCTGAACCACAGCTACAGTAGCAACATTTTCAGTAATACGAAGATTGGTTTCAGTCGGCTCAACTTCGTAAACACCTACGACAAAGCCGCACAAAATGTGCCGGAACTGCTGGTCACCAGTGGTGCCAGCATCGGCAACACTCCGATCCAGCTCCCCCGGCTTGTTTGCGCAATTCGCGGGCACTGGGGGCTTGCCTTTTGGCGGTCCACAAAACGCGTTGCAATTGACGCACGATGTTTCGTGGGTAAAAGGCACGCACACCATACGCTTTGGCGGCCTTTATGACTACCAGCAGATCAATCGTGCCTTCGGCGCGTACGCGCAAGGTCTCGAAGAACTCGGAACCAGCTTTTCGCAAGGCATATCGAATCTCGCGGCCGGACAATTGGCATTGTTTCAGGCAGCAATCGACCCGCAGGGAAAATTTCCCTGCCACGAAGACTTCACAACCGCCCTGCCAATTCCAGACCCCAATTGCACAATAACCTTGCCCGCGACGTCACCCAGCTTTTCCCGCAGTTTCCGTTACCACGATTGGGCGGTTTATCTGCAGGACAGTTGGAAGGTGACACCCCGATTCACTTTCAACTTTGGCACGCGGTATGAGCACTATGGCGTGCAGCACAATAACGATCAGAAACTTGATTCCAACTTCTACTACGGTCCTGGCAGCGATACCTGGGAGAAAATCCGCAGTGGCTCAGTCCAGCTTGCTCCAAACAGCCCTCTCGGCAAAATGTGGGCACCGGATTGGGGTACGGTAGCTCCGCGCATTGGCTTTGCCTACGACATTTTCGGCAATGGCAATACCAGCTTGCGCGGCGGTTTTGGTATCAGCTACGAGCGAAACTTTGGAAACGTAACCTTTAATGTGATCCAGAATCCACCGAACTACGCCAGCGTGCAATTGACACCTGCAACCTTCGGCCCGATTCCCGTCACCAGCAGTAACTTTGGTCCTTTTGGAGGATCCAACGGCTCGGTTCTCTTAAGTCCGTCCAGCTTGCGACACGTAGCCCAAAACATCAACACGGCGCAAAGCCAGTTCTATAGCCTGGCTCTGGAGCATCAATTGGCACGAAACACAGTATTGGCTTTGGAATATGCGGGAGCGCACGGCATTCACCTGTACGATATCGCCGCATATAACGACCTCGGTGGTGGTCAAGCTTACCTGGGCGATCCGTTGATCAGCACTGTGTCCTGTGGAGACGGAGTCACTCCGGGACCTTGCTACACGCGACCCAACGATCAGTACAGCGGGATCAACACTCGCGGCAGCGGTGGCACATCCCGTTACAACGCCTTGAATGTCCGCCTGCAAACGCAGAACCTGCACAATATCGGGCTTACACTAACGGCAAATTACACCTATGCCCATTCGATGGATGACCTGAGTTCGACGTTCTCTGACAGCACCGGTGGAGCTTCGAACGGCATTGGGAATCTGGGCTACCTTGACCCAAGAAACCCAATGCTGGATTGGGGCAGTTCCGACTTTGATATCCGCCATCGGGCTGCGATTTCGATGATCTGGCAAACACCCTGGGCAAAGAGCGGAACGGGCCTGGCGCATCAGGCGCTCGGCGGATACACAATCGTACCCGTGTTCACTGTTCGTACTGGAACTCCGTTTTCGATCTTCGACACCACCAACTCACTGAACGCCGGCTCCGGTTATGGAATCCCGCGCTATATTCCGACCGGCACAATTTCCAGCTTCAGTACTGGTTCTCCCGTGAACACCGGTCAAGCGAACGACTTCACAGTCCTCACTCTGCCCCAGGGCAACACCACTCCTTTGGATCCAGTGCTAGGAAAATCGGACTTCGGGCCGTTTCCTGCAGACATGACCCGAAGGAATGCATTCCGCGGGCCCGGTGCGTGGAACTTTGATCTGGCGGCCAGCAAGTCATTTTCGCTGACGGAACGCGTGAAGCTGGAGCTTCGTGCGGAAGGCTTTAATCTCTTCAATCATCACAACCTATATGTCAATGCTTTGAACCTCGATGTTGCTAACTTCCCTGGCGCCGTAACGGCGGATGCACTTAAGGGTGGACTCAACACCAACGCTGTAGCTGGCAATCACGACGAACGGAGATTTGGGCAGTTCGCGCTCAAGGTAAGTTTCTGAAATTCGCTTAAAAGGGGTAGGTCAACGCCTGCCCCTAAATTCTCTAGTCTTCCATTACCCTTGCGCTCATCTCCTGCACTGGCTCACCTCCGACCATCCCCTGCGCAATGATGAGCTGCCGAGCTTCGCCGCGGATCTTTGGCAGACGGAGACCAAAGATCGCTGCTCCGCCTAGGCAAGCCACCGCCCCCATAATGACGGCAGTCGGGGCGCCGAGACGATCAGCAACAGCGCCGCCGAAGAGCGCTCCGAAGGGCGCCATACCCATGAACATCATTGAATAGACGGACATCACTCGTCCGCGAAGATGGTCGGGAACCATGGACTGAATGAGCGTATTGGAGGAGGACATCTGCAGCATCATGCTGAAGCCCACCGGAACCAGCAACGCGGCTGACAGCCAGAAGTTCTTCGAGAGACCAAAGGCCATCAGCGCAACCGCAAAGCCCGCGCAGGCGAATGTGACCCATCGTCCCAAACCCTGTACGCCAGTTCGGGCCGCCAACATAAGTGCGCCCAACAGTGCGCCAACTCCGGTGGCGCCCATAAGGATTCCGAGTCCGCGCGCTCCGCCGTGGAGGATGCGATCGGCGAAGATCGGCATGAGAACTGTGTACGGCATGGCAACTAGACTGACTAATCCCAGCAGAAGCAGAATTGCGCGAATCGGCGCAGTGCGACGCACAAACCGGAAGCCTTCCATCAGGTGCGCCAGGGCCGGTCCGGTTGGAACTTGAGCACGGGGAGGCACCCTCATCATGTAAAGCCCGATGATCACGGCGATATAGCTGACGGCATTGCCAAAGAAGCACCATCCTTCTCCGATCCTGGCAACCAGAATTCCGGCGATGGCGGGCCCAACAATGCGCGCGCCATTGAACATGGACGAGTTCAGCGCGATGGCATTGATCAGGTCTTCCTTGCCGACCATCTCCACGAGGAATGACTGGCGACCGGGAATGTCGAATGCGTTCACAATGCCCAGCAATGCCGCCAGCACGAAGATCTCGCGAACGGTAATGCGATGTGTGAGCGTGAGGGCGGCCAGTATGAAGGCCAGCGTCATGGAAGCCACCTGGGTGCCGATGACGACCCGCTGCCGGTTGTAGCGGTCGGCAACGATACCTCCCAAAGGAGAAGCCAAGAGCACGGGAAACTGGCTGGCGAAGCCTACCGACCCCAGCAAGAGTGACGACCCAGTGAGCTGGTACACCAGCCACGACTGTGCAGTACTCTGCATCCAGGTACCGATCAGCGAAATCAGCTGACCACCGAAAAACAACTGGAAATTGCGATGTTTCAGGGCCCGGAGCGCTACGGGAAGGTTTTGGCGAGGCTCTGACGCGGGGTTCTGGGTTTGCGGAGGGTTCTCGCCGTCGTTCTGAGAGGTCACATTTAATGATGCTGTGGCGGACGCTGCCGATGCAACCCAGAGTTTTTACTTCCCCGGACGGCCTTCTTGCGCTAGATTGGTTGCTGATGACGAGTGCGGAGCAGAATCGGATCGAGCGCCGCAGTGGACAGCGTTTCGCTTATGAGATACCGGTTCTCCTGCGAGTCCCCGGCGACGGCCGCAGTGGTAACGGCTGCACTCAAGATCTAAGCGCTCGGGGCGCGCTGGTTTGGACTGATTTGGCCCTCGCGGAAGGCACGCTGGTGGAAATGGTCCTGGTCATGCCTGCTGAGATCACCCTTGCCGAAGACATGAACGTCTGCTGCCGAGCTCACGTAACACGACTCGAACGTACCGAAGGACGCAAGCCTGCAGTCGCGATAAAAATCGAGCGCTATGACTTCCTGCCCGCTGAAGCCTCGGTATTGCAGCAACATGCGCTGCACGAGGCGCAGTTAGTTCGTTCCTGAGATTTTTCCGAAATTCACTGTTCTTGCGGTCTCATTCCCCTTGTTGGTTCAAACGTCGCGCGACAACCTTGGCAAAATTACAAAGGTCACTTGGCGTGATTACGCGCTGCACATAACATTAAGGTAAGACCGGAATCCTGTAAGATCGAAGACTGTCGGTTTCAGGCTTATGTATTCGATAGCAGTCGGCATATTCTCCGAAAATCCCGAGCGCCTGTTAGTGCTTCAGCAACGAATTGAGAGCACGCAGCTGGCGCGCGTCGTTTTGGCGCATTCAGGATTTCCCGGCGCCCCGGCCGATCCCCCAATCAGACGCATTCAGGACTTGCATGCCGAGATCGTGCTGGTTGACGTGGATCCGCAGGGTCCGAGACTTGCGATGCAAGCGATCGAGCTGATCCATACCAACGCCGGCAGCATCTCGGTATTTGCGGTCGGTACGATGAACGATCCTTCGGTTATTGTGGCCGCTATGCGGGCAGGCGCTCGGGAATACCTGGAGCGCGATGCGGCTTCGGAGTCGTTTACGGATGCGCTCAAGAGATTCGCGATCGCGAGCTCGAAGGTACGTTCGTCGTCAAGCCGTGCAAGGATTCTGGCGGTGAGCAACGCTAAAGGTGGCGCTGGCGCCACAACCGTTGCGGTGAATACCGCTATCGCCCTCGAAAATTCACACGGCCGGGCAGTATTGGTTGACCTTGCCTTGTTGGGCCATGCAGCACTGCACCTGAATGTGCGGCCGGCATTTGGCATCGCGGACGCTCTACAGAATCTGCACCGTATGGATTCATCCCTTTTGCAGAGTTTCCTCACGCCCTGCAAAGGCGGCCTGCAGTTGCTCGCCGGCCCTCAACAACCGCTGCAACTTACCCCGTCAGCGGGCGAACTGGCGCGATTGTTTGATCTGTTGGTTTCGAATTTCCAGTATGTGATCGTGGACTGCTCGAACCGCACCGATAGCTTATTCCGAATGGTTGCGGACCTCTCCAACGCAGTGCTGCTTGTCGCCCAGACTGACGTGGTTTCGTTGTGGAGTGCGGCCCGCGTCCATTCGTTTCTTGAGCAGGGCAATGGGCGCGACCGCGTGCATCTGATTGTGAACCGCTTCAAGAAGATTCCTGGCTTCTCCGACGAAGACCTGCACCGGGTCACGAATTGCAAGCTGTTGTGGAAGCTGCCTAACAGCTTTCATTCCGTCGCGCCGGCGATTGATAAGGGCAGTCCAGTCGCATTCAGTGAGAACACCGAACTGGCGCGCTCGTTCCGGGGCCTTGCCGGCGTCCTTGCCGAAGCAAGCAGCTCCGAAAATTCCATGGATATGACCTTTGCTCCGGGGAAGTCGACTGACAAAAAGCCGGTTGGGAACCTGCTGATTTCGCCGCTCCGGGCTGAGCAGTAGAGGCAGGCTTCGCCTTCCGGCTTAAAGGGCCCATTTGAGCTGACTACTTCCCTTCCGCGGCCCGCTTCTCTATCGCTTCATAAGCCGCAGAGTTCGAACAAACTTCGTAGATCGGCGCGTCCGTCCAGTGTGTCAGGCTAAAGTCTTCGGTCTTGATCATCGGCACTCTGCTCGCTCTTAGGACGATGCGCCGAAAAATGTCTGCGCCGACCGGCACCAGGCCGCTATAAAAGGTTGTTTCCTCGTTGCCCCATAGACGTGGAAATTGGAGTTCGCACCGTTCAAGCGAGATCTCTTCTTGCAAGCGCTTGAATGCCGCTTCGCTCATGCGAATCCCACCGACGTTGTATCTCATCGGCTCGGATTCGGCTTTTTCGGCCCCGCGAAATTCGTAGATGTTGAAGGGTGCGCCCATGCCTGCCATGATCTTGCGCATCCTCTTTTCGCATGACGATAGACGATCGCTCTCGTTCAGAGCGTCGGAGATCATGATGCGATGCTCTCCATCCAGCAGATACATTGGCGCGGAGTCTTGATAAGACAGGCCAATTCCGAGTTCGAGGGCTGGAAGTCCGGCGCGCTGAAGCAGGTGGTTATAGCCGCCTACGATCTCGATCATCTCGCGGGCCAGCACGCACGCCCTTGAGACCGATAGTGCGGCGTCGCCTTCTCGTTCCAGAATCGCCAAAATAATGGCGTCACCCTCCACAAATACTTTGGACGCACCGTACTTCGACAACAGCTTGTTGACAGGATCGTAGAAGTTCAAGCTGAAGTAAGACGCGGGATTCATGTTGCGCTCTAAGAGTGACCGAGTCAGGCGCGAGGAGTCACGGATGTCGGCCTTTAGCACCACGTGCCGGACGGCGGCTTTCTCATGTGTGCCGGATTTTGTTTCTTCCGCGAGCAGAAAACTATGGAGTGTCCCATTCAAACGCGAAAGATCACGTAGTTTCTCACTGCCGATCAAGTTGATCTTTTCGAGCGCGCTATTCAGGACCTCAAGCCTCCGCAGATCACGGTGGTAGCGCAAGAAGTCTCGCAAGAAACGGGCAGCGATTTTGGCCCGCTGCGGCCCATCCGACTGCGCGACCCGCTCTGCGGCTGAGGCGACGCTTTTCACGGGGAGTTTCCCGTGCTCGTCCAGCAGTTTTTCGACACGGTCGCGCTCTTTTCGACCCACCAAGGCATATTTGAGCTGTTGTGGATCAAGCAGTGGAGTGAAGTCCGACAACAATGGCACGACTTCGTATGCTGCGACCACGAAATCCAAGAGTTTGTCCCGTTGCAGCAGTTCGGTCCAGAGTTGCAGGCGGGACTTATAGGCCCGCTCGCCAGGATCGCCAGTACCCACCAATTCATGCGCATTCTCGGGCGAACTGAGCCAGCTATCCAACAGCGCCGCATTGGCATGTTCAGCTTCCGGAGCCACAGCTCGCAGAAACTCAATACCTATTGCGCGGAAATTTCCGAACGAGTCAGGATCATTCTCGAAGCCGCCGATCAGTACGTAGTGTTCGGACGCGAGATACGAATCGCGAGCCTCTTCCAGAAAAATCAACTGAGTCAAAAACAGTTGATAGTCTGCGGTCTCGTCGCCGAAAAGCGAACGCCGCATGGCGGCCAGGGTCTCCCGATCAATTTCGCGAAGCAATCGAAATAGTTCCTGTCCCACTTGCCGCAGAATATTTTTCTTGGCGATCTGAAAAGCGGCGACCTTCTCGCGATATTCGAGCGCCTTCTGTTGGCGGACACCTTCATAGCTCTTCAGGGTTGCACGGCAGCGATCGAGTGCGGAGGCAAATTGCGCATTCATTTCCGTGCGCAGAAACTTGAGGGCTGCGGCCCTCACGAGCAAGTCGAGCGCAGGATTCCCGTCGGCCTTGGCACGGCCCAGGGCTGACCTTAGCAGATCAGTGAGAACGGGCTTTAGGCCTGTGTTCTTGCCAGCCAGCGCCGGAACCATTCTCGAAAATATATTTTTCGACAAACTCGGTGGGCCAACGCTCTCCGCCGACATCACCGCCTCAACGTTGCCGTACTTCGCAATCAGCTTGCCGATGTGGGCGCCGGCGACCTTCGTAAATGAGGGGCTCAACCAGACGTCGTGTCGGATGTTGTCTATTCCAAGCTGCAATCCTTCAAGCGACAGCGCAGGCGAATAGGTGCTCAGCCGTGGCGGCGGAACCTCAGCGGACGACCCAATCTTCAGGATCGGAATGCGCGGCATTGGTATTTTTCCGGCGCGGAATCAGGAGTATGGCCGCATCGCGGTGGCCAAGCCATAAAACAATTTGGCGCCCTGGAGACGAGCGTACTACGGGTGTGTATCGGCCCAATGTTACCCAAGTTATAGGGCAAATGGACGCTGTCCTTATGGGCATGCACTGTTGATTCAGATTTTCAGAAAGATACGCTTGCGGTACAGGACCGCCATCACGACCCAGCACAGCGCAACGTACGTCAGCGCGTACAGTAACGAGGAATTCGCGGGCGATGCCAGCGGAGCAAATATAGAAGTATAAATGTGACCCATCAGCGTGTTGCCGCCTGTGCTGAGCCCGTATAGCGCGATGGCCAAACTTTCGGACAAGACATAAGCCGCGATGGCATTGGTGCCAAACACAAGGATTGGCCATGTCCAGCGCCCGCCATGCTTCCGAACATCCACGACCCAATAGCACAAGGCCAGGCTGATCAGAGCCAGTCCGGCGGTAAATACCACGTAGGAGCTAGTCCAGAGTTTCTTGTTGATCGGGAACCAGACATCCATGATCTTGCCCATAAACAACGCCGCTATCCCGGCAGCGATCATAGCAAGCGTTTTTATTCTTGCTGCGCGTTGTGTTCTCAGCCACTTGCCGGTGAGCAATCCCAGCAAGCTGGTTGCGATTGCGGGGATATTGCTAATGAGTCCTTCCGGATCTCGCGTGCCTTCGTAAAGATGTCCCATCAGCAATTTCCGGTCCAGCCAGGCCACCAGGTTTCGGTCTGGATCAAGCAGGGGAATATCGCGAGTGGGGACGCCGAATCCAGGCACGGGAACGTAGCGCATCAGGACCCAATATCCCGCCAAGCAGGCGAGGGCGACCGCAACCTGCGCGCGCCAATCAGCCCAGAGCTCCAATATTGCTGTTATGACATAACAGATGGCGATACGCTGCAGAACGCCATACAGCCGCCAGTGATCGAAGTGATATCGCGCCCCGAGCCCATTCAACAACACGCCCAAGGCGAAGAGCAGGCCCCCCCGCCATACTGCATGCTTCAACAATTGGGAGCGCGTCTGGCCGCGGTCAAGCCGTGAGCGAAACGAAAATGCCATGGATACGCCGACAATGAACACGAAGAACGGAAACACCAAGTCGGTGGGAGTCCAGCCATTCCATTCTGCATGCTTAAGTGGGCAATAAGATGATGGTCCGTCGCCGGGGTCATTGACCAGAATCATGAACGCTATTACAAGTCCGCGAAACAGATCGAGCGAGACCAGCCGTTCCGCGGGTGTTCTCGTGCCTTCGGCGATTCGCGCTGCCGCAGTTGATTCCGGTGTATGCACGCCGATTGTCACGCCGCGCATTCTAGCACTTGTGAGCATGAGCGGTGGAACGCACTACGGGCACCTACCATTCTCAAATCGGAAAAGACCAGGGTTACCCTCGTAACCTGCTCTGGTCGCCAAGGCTGATTAAAATTTTGTCAACAGGATGTAAACACGGGGGGCTCGTGAAAAAACTGAAGGTTGTAGTGTCCTTGACAACACGCGACAACGACTATCAGGCCGAGCAAGCAGCCGCCGCGCAGGAAATGGCGAACCGGCTTAACCTCGATTTGGAGGTTCTTTATGCTGACAATGATGCCATCCTGCAAAGCCAGCAGCTATTAAACATTATTCAATCGAATTCAGTGCCACATCCCGACGGCATTATGTTTGAACCTGTTGGTGGCACGGCGATGCCGCAAGTTGCAAGGGCCTGTGCCGCAGCAGGGATTGCGTGGGTGGTGCTGAACCGTGAAGTTGATTACATTTCAGACCTGCGCCGCAACTATAGGGTGCCCATCTTCTCTGTCAGCTCCGATCACGAAGAAATCGGCCGCATCCAGGGAAAACAGATCGCTGCAATGCTTCCGAACGGCGGCTCGGTCCTGCTGATTCAGGGTCCTGCTGAGAATCTCGCAGCGAAACAGCGCACCACTGGCATGTACGAAACCAAGCCGGTAGAAGTACACGTAAAGGTCATGAAGGGAAATTGGACGGAAGCTAATGCCTGCAAACTTGTCAGCTCGTGGTTGAAGCTCTCGACTTCGCAACAGGCAGGCATAGACATTATCGCGGCACAAAATGACGCCATGGCGATGGGCGCTCGAAAAGCATTTCAGGAGATCGCCGATACCGCCCAGCGGGAGCGATGGCTGGCGATTCCGCACCTCGGAATTGATGGGGCAACCAAGACGGGGCAAGCTTGGGTACAGCGGGGGCTGATCAATGCGACCATCGTCGTCCCGACCAACACGGGCAAAGCAATCGACATGCTTGCGCACGCGCTACATACTGGCAACCTGCCGCCCGAGAAGACACTTACGAACCCGAGATCCTTTCCGGCAATTGAGGATTTGGTGAAAGGTCCGGCACGACGAAATCAGGCTGCTGGCAGCAGTCTTTAGCCAGGCGCTTCAATCAATTCCATCTTACCGTCGCGAGTGCGGTGGAGAACCATCACTTTGCCTTTTGGATCGCGGAATACAAAGACATCACGATCGCGGAAATGCGCCTCTTTAATTGCCTCTTCCAAAGTCATAGGGCGGATAGCGACTGCTTCCTCCGATCTCACCAGATGGACTTCCGTTGATTTAGAGACCGCAGGAAACTTGTGTACCAGCATGGAGGACGCCGGAGCGCTTGCGGCTGCAACCGCCTTAGCCAGAAGCTCAGGCGGCGGCGCCTCTTCGTGCCATTTACCATTGTGATTTCGGCGTTTCTTGGTAATGATCCGCGTTTTGTTCTTGACCGCCTGCTTCTCCAAGTGCTCAAGAGCTTCGCCGATGGCGGCTTTCATGTCCCCAGCTTGCGCCAGGCCGACCAGCGGCCCCACTCGAGAATTGATCGTGATCTCAGCTTTGTGGCGATGTTTCTCGACCGCGAGAACTACTTTGGTGTCGAACGCTTTGCGGAGAATCTTGCGAATCTTGCTGAGTCCGGCTTCAACATCTTTGCGATTGGTGGGAGTAACGTCGTACTGCCTGCCAGTGTATTCCACGTTCATGTTTGCCCTCCACCGAGGTGTACAACCGCACTGCTGGACTAGCTCCGAGCTATGAGCTTTGAGCGGTCAGTAGTGGACTCGGAGTCTCATAGCTCGATGCTCACAGCTGGCTACTTTTTCACTCTTCTCTGGTGCGTACTGGGAATCTTCATATCTTCCCGGTACTTTGCAACCGTACGGCGGGTGACTTGAATGCCTTGCGACTGCAGAATGCGGGTGATCTGTTCATCGGTTAGGGGCTTGGATGTATCTTCGTCCTCAATCAGTTTCTTCACTCGCCGCTTCAGGATCAGCAGCGATGTGTTTCCGCCCTCGGGGCCGTTCACGCTTTCGCTGAAGAAGTAGCGGAGTTCGAAAACACCCTGCGGCGTGTGCGCATATTTGTTTGCCACGGCCCGGCTCACAGTTGAGGGATGTACGCCGATCTCTTCGGCCACTTCTTTGATCATCATCGGCTTCAGCTCGTCAATTCCCTTTTCGAGGAAGTCGCGCTGGCGGGTAACGATGGTGTAGCAGACTTTCAATATTGTCTGCTTGCGTTGTTCGATGTTCTTAATAAGCTGGATAGCACTCTTGAAGCGCTCTTTTACATAGTTGCGGGTGTCACGATCGTTCCCATCTTTGCTCAGCAGTTTGCGGTAGGAAGGATTCAGGCGGAGCGTCGGCACATCGTCGTCGTTCATCATGACGAGCCACTCATCGCCGTGTTTCACGAATGCGACATCCGGCTCAATCAGTCGCGGCTGAACTTTGTTGTACTGCTGTCCAGGGCGTGGGTCGAGAGTGCGGATGTAATCCAGTGCGATCTGCACGGCTTCAACCGGACGATTGATCGCGCGAGAAATCTCCTTGTGCTGCTTGTTTTGCAGAGCGCGCAGATGCTGGTCAACAATTGCCAGCGCGTCAGCAAGAACTTGTGCGGTGCCGTTTCCATTTTTTTCGAGCTGTGCCTGGTGGTAGCGCAATTGGTAGAGTAAGCACTCGCGAAGATCTCGGCATGCCACTCCGGGAGGATCCAATTGCCTCACGACCTCAATGGCCTCATGAAGCTGGTCGCAGTCGAAGCTCACCTGGAACACCGGCTTTGCCCCTTTTATGGGAACTGGCAGCGGATTGGTCTCTGCTGGCGCCGGCATCGCAGCGGCAGCTGTCCCATTTGAGTTTTGAGGTATCGGCGGAGGTGTGATTTCTTTCCAATCTTCCGAAACCTCCGAAATTTCACCCGCAAGAGATTCTTCTGGCAATGAAGGATCGAGGCCCAGAGCGGCGGCCTCTTTTACTACGGTTTCCGATTTTGCGGCATCAACTTCCGGCGGTGCGGGAGGCGCAACTCCCAGCAGTTCCTCGTCACTGGCAATGAGGTATCCATCTTCATTCAGATTGCCGATGACCACCTCTGCCGCTTCCCGCACAGCAGGAGTGGTTGGAATCGAGCCCAATTGCCAGGTCAGATGGTCGGTCAGCGTACTGGCTTTGGAAAGAAAATTCTCGAATGATGGCCGCTCAATTTCCTCAAAATCTGTTTGACTGCGAAAGCCGGGATCGAGATAGTCTTTGAAAAACGAGCCGAAATCAATCTCTTCGAAGGGATCTTTCTTGTCCTCGGTAGTAGCGGGAGCTTCTTCCGCGCTCGACTCGCGTTGCCGCTCTTCTTCGCGGCGTCCAACGTCGTCAATCAGGGGAACGGAATCTTCGAGTTCCTCAAGGACGGGGTTCTCCACCATCTCGGCCGTGATCATATCTTTGAGCTCGAGCTTATTGAGCGCAAGGACGCTGACCATCTGCACCAGGCCCGGGGTGAGGATCTGGCGTTGCGAGACTTTTAAATGCAGCCTTGGTTGGAGCAAAACCATAAGATCAGTCGTTGGTCGTTCGTCGTTGGTCGTTGGCCAAAGTCCCTGCTTTCCAAACTCTCGCCGATGGCCGTAAACTGAATCCGGTTTTGCCAACGACCAACGACGAACGACTAACGACGCTTCTCATACCAAACTAAAACTTTCTCCCAAATAAACTCTTCTTACTTCCGAATCGCTTCCCAGTTCGTCCGGCGTTCCGTGCCGGAAAATTTTGCCTTCGTTGATGATGTATGCCCTATCTGTCACCGACAGCGTCTCTCGTACATTGTGATCCGTAATCAGCACGCCGATACCGCTGGCCTTCATGTTGCTGATTATTTTCTGCAGATCGAGTACCGCAATGGGATCAATTCCTGAAAACGGCTCATCCAGCAGGATGAACTTCGGATTGATGCACAACGCTCTTGCGATTTCAACCCTCCTGCGTTCGCCTCCTGACAGCGCATACCCGCGGTTCAGGCGAATATGTTCAAGTCCAAGCTGGTCAATCAGTTGCTCCATCGTCTCGCGGCGCTCGTGCCAGGAGACAGGCTGGGCTTCCAGAACGGCGAGAATGTTCTCCTCAACCGTCAGCTTTCGGAAAACCGACGCCTCTTGGGGGAGATAACTGATCCCGAACATCCGCGCCCGTTTGTACATGGGCACGTCGGTGATCTCGTCCTCGTTTATGAGGACTCGGCCTGTGTCGGGGGGAATCAGGCCAACGATCGTATAAAAAGTAGTGGTCTTGCCGGCGCCGTTAGGTCCAAGCAAACCAACAACTTCGCCCTGTTCTACTCGAATACTGACGCCATTTACAACCCTGCGGCCGCGATAGGACTTACAGATATCTTCGGCGGCCAGCGTTTGCATTTAACGTACCACTCGCGTTTGGGTGACGGCAGGCGACCTGCTGTCCCCATCAACGACGACCCTATCATCGTGCCTATACAAAGTCAACGAAACCCCGGTAATCTTGCCGTGTTCGGCATCAAAAATGCTAGGCGGTCCGCCGCTTAGGACAAACTTGTCATCCGAAGCTGTATAGGTCAGCTGATCGCCGCTAGCACGGCGGTTGGGCTCGGTAATGAGAACAGAACCGGAGGCGACGATTTTCTCGAGCTTTGACAGGCCTTGAGATTGTGGGGATACGGGCGTGTCGCCTTTTTGTGCCTGTGGAGATACCGGCGTCTCGCCCGTAGAATTCGTTGCGGTTGCTAGAAGCACATCCATCTGACTTGCCGTGATCGTCAAGTCTGCACCCCGCACTGTGACTCCGCCTTCAAGATGCGCTCTTCGCTCCGAGTCGCGATAGGTCATCCGATTCGCCGTGATGCTGACCGGCGTGGCCTTGCCGTTCTTGTCCGTTCCGACCAACACCATTGACACTTTCTGTTTCGCGTTTGCTTCTGCAATCACCGTGCGCTGGTCTTTTTGAAACTGAATGGAAGGAGCCTGCACCACATTGGCGTTCTGCCATAGGCGAGCGCCGCCGCTGTAAGTCGCCAGTGAGGGATTGCCATGTGCGCTCAATTCCTTGGCGGTCACGTGGATCGGGTCTGACGAAGCGAGCAGCGCACCACCGGCTTGCGGCTTAAGATCGCTGTAGGTGGTCTTGACGTGTTCTTTCGCAAGCACCTGGCCAGTCAGGCGATTCAGAAGCACCAGATCGGCGGTGGTCATCATGCCGGCATCGGTCACTCGCGGCGAGCCGCTAAGTGAGAGGACTTCGGTCGTGGGCAGGTAGCGAGCGCCGTCGGCAACGGCGTTTTGAGTTCCCGAGACGTACCTGAAGTGGCCCTTCTGCATCACACTTTCAACTCCAGCTTTCGGTGCGAAGCTGGCATCTATGCTGTCGCTCGTGGTGATGCGGTCCGGCTGAGGAATATTGTTCTGTGGCGGAGCCGTGGAAACGACCCGCGCATTAGGTTCGCCGTGAACTTGCGAGAATTGTCCTTGGGAATCGAACTTCGCGGTGAATTTGTCTGCGGTGACAAGTGTTCGCTCTCCGGACTGGCCAACCGGTGGGAGTAAAGAAATCTCTGGTGCGCCGAGCGTTTCTGCTCTCGCCAGCCGAGTTCCACCCGCGACAAAGAAGTTCATTGCTGGCGCAGTGATTTCCATTTCGCGGGCCGATTTTGCGCTCGGATGCTGCACTAACTTGACTCGCTCTGCGGCACGGACAGCCGTGACCTTGTTGCGGTCATTGAAGTCGAGCACGGCTTTCCCGGCCGAGGCTTCAGTTCCCTGCGGCCTTCCATGCATGAGCCGTACGTCTCCCGCCAGAGTGGCATTTTCAATGCGATTGCCTGCCTTCAGTCGGATGTCCAAGTTTTGTGCCGAGACGTGAGACCAGGCATCAGCAGAGTGGGCACCAGCGTTCTGCACCCTCGATTCGACCTGAACATTCCCACTCGCAACCGTGCGGTCGAGGGTATTGTCGTCGCGGAGAAACAGCGTGACCTCGTCAGCCTGGCCGCGTTGCGCTGGCGACTCTGCGCGTGCATGCCGCAGAACGATTTCTCGCGGCGCTTTCTGCAGGATTGCCTGCTCGGCGAGAATCGTCGAAGGCGTCGCGCTGTTCACCACGATTCGCACTTGCGACTGGAGGGTCAGCACCCCGTCACTCGCAACGTATCTGGCACCCACCGCTGATCCGCTGCCCTGCGGCACGCGAAAGTCAATTTGCGCGAGTGTCCACGCGTCTCCGGTCTTCTGATTGAAAACAAGGCCGGTGGTTTTGAGATGAAGCGGATTTTTCAATTCCTTCGGGGCAGTTTGGTCAGGACTCAGCATGCCTTGCGGGTTCGCTTGCAGATCAATCGAGACCTCGCCGTTACTGGTGACATTTCCTGACTGCTGGTCATATTCGAAATCCTGACCGTAAACCTGATCGAAACGCGAGGAACCGCGCCCGTAAATCGTAATCGTCACATCGTGGAGTTCCGCACGCCCACCTTGCTTGAACTGGATCGCCTTGCTGGCTTGCAGTTTGAACAGCGTTCGGCCCTGATCCGACTTCGAAATTGTGAACCCGTGCGCGCTTTGCTGGATTTCAACGCCGATCTTGCCGGGAACCTGTTTCAGCGCGTTCTGCATCCGATGCTTCAGATAGAAAAACGTGGCCAGAACCGCAAGACATACGAATATGGCTCCCCCAGCAAACCATCGGCGGAGGCGAGGGATGGAGATGGGCATTGGGGATAGTGTAGTGGAAGGGCTGTTGCTGGTCTGCAGCTTGGGCTCGCAAAGTTGGGGAGACAATGGCAGTTCTTTCGCATCCAAAGGCAATCAGAGCGTCTCCAGGAGGTAGCTAGGTGCGTATTGCAAGTCTTAGCAGGCAATTCAGCATGATTGTTCTGCTGGCACTCTGCGGTGAGTTGTTGGCCCAGAACCCGCAACTCAAGACCAAGACGGGATCGCGTTTCCCGACTGTGATTTTCACGTCCGTACTCTGGAGTGCAGATCCTGCGTACTACTCCATAGCTGTGGATGCAACCGGCACTGCTACCTACCAGTCTGCCCCTGAATCCCTTGGGCGAACCGGCGTCCCCTACAGCATCGAGTTCCATGTCAGCGACAGGACCCGGAGGACAATCTTTAACCTAGCGCACGAGCTCGATTATTTTCGCGGCGAAATTCA
>WNFY01001234.1_pt1 | contig 37657 bp, 35 predicted proteins | sample 5400091 | NCBI WGS metagenome assembly WNFY01 (sample SAMN13153364, study PRJNA577476) | soil metagenome | isolation source: 60 cm soil or saprolite under grassland replicate 1 | place: USA:California | collected 2016-06-15 | reverse complement strand
TCAATGCCGCTTAGCTTGTGTTGATCTTGGTTTGGTTCCGGTTCTGCCGGCGGAGAACACCGGATCAGGATGGGGGCCGGGGGTGGTTGTGCGGTCATGACGCAGGCTGGTGTGCGGGCTGGAAGTGGTGTCCTGACGGACTGGATCTCGCTGGGGGTGCTGGCGTCGTCGGTGCCGCGGGACGTGGTTGATGAGGCGGTCGAGGCGGCGGGCAAGGGCGCGAGGCGGGCCGGGGGCAAGCTGCCGCCGCATGTGATGGTGTATTTCGTGATGGCGCTGGCGCTGTTCGCCGATGACGATTATGAGGAGGTCGCGGCCCGGCTGGCGCAGACCCTGCGGGGGTGGGGCTGCTGGGAGAAGGACTGGGAGGTGCCGACGCGGGGCGGGATCACCCAGGCCCGGCAGCGGCTGGGCCCGGAGCCCATGGCCGGGGTGTTCGCGCAGGTCGCGGCGCCGGTGGCGGATCTGGACACGGCCGGGGCATTCCTGGGGCCGTGGCGGCTGATGTCGGTGGACGGGATGGAGTGGGATGTCCCGGACACGGCGCCGAACCGGGCGTTCTTCGGGTCGAAGGCCGGCCCGGCGGGGCCGGCGCCGTTCCCGAAGGTGCGGGTGGTGACGGTCAGCGAGTGCGGCTCGCACGCGCCGGTGGCGGCCGCGGCGGGCCCGGCCGCGGGCGGCAAGGGCAGCGGGGAGCAGGCCCTGGCCCGGAAGCTGTACCCGGGCCTGGAGGAGGGCTGGCTGCTGATCGCGGACCGGAACTTTTACTCCTTCAGGGACTGGCGCGCCGCGGCCGGGACCGGGGCGGCGCTGCTGTGGCGGGTCCGGTCCAACGTGCCGCTGCCGGTGCTGGAGCCGCTGCCGGACGGGTCCTGGCGGTCAGTGCTGTTCAGCCCGCGGATCGATCCCCGGAGCACGGTGCGGGGCCGCCGGGCGCAGCTGCTGGCCGCCGCGCGCCGCGGCGAGGACCTCGATGAGGACCAGGCCCGCTACGTCCGGGCCATCGAGTACGCCGTCCCGGACCGGGACGGGAACGGCAAGGACGAGCGGATCATCCTGGTCACCACGATCACCGATTTCCGGCAGGCCCCGGCCGCGGTCCTGGCGCAGGCCTACCACCAGCGGTGGGAGCATGAAGGCGGAAACCAGCAGCTCAAGACCTACCTGCGCGGCCCGGGACGAGTATTGCGCTCGCAGTCCCCGGCCCTGGTGGAGCAGGAGATCTGGGGCTACCTGCTGACCCACTACGCCATCAGCGCGCTGACCTGCGCCGCGGCCACCGCAGCCGGGATCGACCCGGACCGGGTCAAGTTCAAGCGCACCGTGCGCATCATCCGCCGGGCCATCGGCCCGGCTTTCCCCCCCTGACCAGGCAGCCGCGCTGCTGGCCCAGGTCAGCGCCGACATCACCCGGGCCAGGAACCTCAACCCGCCGCGCCGGCACCGCAGCTACCCCCGCGTCGTCAAGCGCGCCAGGCACAACCTCTACCGGATCAAGAAACCCGGCGACACCGGCACCCGCCACCACGGCCCGCCCACGATCCGCCTGTCCAGCCCCGTGAAAGCCCAGGCCGCAGCATGATCAACTTAGGCTAAGCGGCATTGAGCTGGAGCTGCATGAACGCGGCATCCACGCCGGCCGAACACCGGTCATTGACCTGATGCAGGATGCATTTTACAGTCGAGCCAAGGCAGATGAGCCCAGGCGGTGCACGGGCTGTCGTCATGCCGCCGAGGCCAGCCGCCTGACTCTGCCGACCGGACACGGCGAGGCTGGAAAGGCGCTTCTATGAGCGAGAACCAGACGACCATGGCACCGCAGGCGGAAGGACAGGCACCGGAATTCGACGCGATCGTGGTGGGCGCGGGCTTCTCCGGCCTGTACATGATGCATTCGCTGCGCAGGCAGGGGCTGTCCGTCCGGGTCTACGAGCAGGGCGGCGGCGTCGGCGGCACCTGGTACTGGAATCGCTACCCGGGCGCGCGGTGCGACAGCGAGAGCGTCTACTACATGTTCACCGACCACATGTCCGAGGAGATCCTCGGCGAGTGGGACTGGTCGGAGCGCTACGCCGCCCAGCCGGAGATCCTCCGTTACCTGGAATTCGTCACGGACAAGATGGACCTGCGGCGGGACATCCAGTTCAACGCGCGGGTAATCTCCGCCGTCTACAACCCGGAGCGCAATCGCTGGGACGTCCGGCTGGCCGACGGCGGCGCGGCCTCGGCCCGGTTCCTGGTCACCGCGGTGGGCTGCCTGTCCTCGACGAACACTCCGAAGTTTCCGGGCATCGACACCTTCGCGGGCCAGAGCTATCACACCGGCGCGTGGCCGCACGAGGGCGTCGACTTCACCGGCAAGCGCGTCGCGGTGATCGGCACCGGGGCCACGGCCGTCCAGGCCGTCCCGGAGATCGCCAAGCAGGCGGCGCACGTCTGGGTCTTCCAGCGCACGCCCAACTACGACATCCCCGGCCGGAACCGGCCGCTGGAGCCTGGTTACGCGGCGGAAGTCAAGGCCGACTACAAGGACCTGTGGCAGAAGGCCCGAGAGTCCGGATTCGGGCTGCCCTATCAGATCGTGGAGCGGTCCGCGGTGGACTACTCGCCCGAGGAACGGGAGCCCATCTTCGAGGCGGCCTGGGCCAAGGGCGGGTTCTACATGGGCCTGGAGACGTTCAGCGACTACCTGGTCAACAAGGCGAGTAACGACACGGTCTCCGAGTTCGTCCGCGGCAAGATCCGCGAGATCGTCACGGATCCCGCCGTCGCGGAGCTGCTGGCGCCCAAGGACCATCCGTTCTTCACCAAGCGGCCGCCGCTGGAGAACGGCTACTACGAGGCCTTCAACCGGGACAACGTGACGCTGCTGAACGCGCGGGCCGTGCCGATCGAGGAGATCACCCCGCGCGGCGTGCGCACTGGCGAGCAGGAGTACGAGGTCGACGCGATCGTCTACGCGACCGGCTTCGACGCGATGACCGGCACGCTGTTCGGCATGGGCATCACCGGCCGGGACGGGCTGAGGCTGCAGGACAAGTGGCGGGACGGCCCCCGCACCTACCTCGGCCTCACCACCCGCGGCTTCCCGAACCTGTTCGTCATCACCGGGCCGCAGAGCCCGTCCGTGCTGTCCAACATGCCGGTGGCGATCGAGCAGAACGTGGAGTGGATCGCGGGGCTCATCCGGCACCTGAACGCGCACGACCTGGACGTGGCCGAGGCCGCGCAGGAAGCCGAGGACAAGTGGGTCGGGCACCACAACGAGGTGGCCGCGGCCACCCTGCTGCTCGGCACCGACTCCTGGTGGGTCGGGGCCAACATCCCGGGCAAGCCGCGGACGCTGTACCCGTACGTCGGCGGCGTGGGCCCGTTCCGCGCCATCTGCCAGCAGGTGGCGGAGAAGGGCTACGAGGGCGTGGTGCTGACCCGGCACTAAAGTGGTCTGGTGTCGTACTCCCTTCCGCTGACCCGCAGCGAGGCCATCGCGCGGCACCTGCGCGAGGAGATCGTGACCGGGCGACTCGCCCCGGGCACGGTGATCAAGGACGCGGAACTCGCCGACCGGCTCGGCGTCAGCATCACGCCGGTCCGGGAGGCCATCGTGCTGCTGTCCGCCGAGGGCCTGATCGACATCTCGCCGAACCGGACGCGGCGGGTCACCGACGTCTCGCAGAAGAACGCCCTCGAGCTGATCGACGTCATGTGCGTGCTGGCCTGCGCGGGCGTCGAGTGGGGCGTGCCGAACCTGACCGGCGCCGACCTGGCCCGGATGCGCCAGCGCCTGGATGAGATGCTGGCCGGCCTGCGGTCCGGCGCGGTCGCGACCGCGACCTCCGCAGGCGCTGATTTCAGCACCATCATGATCTCGGCCAGCGGGAACCGGGAACTGCAGACCCACGTGGACCTAGTGGTCACCCGCATGCGGCGGCTGCTGGGGCTGACCCCGGAGAGCGATCACTGGCGGCCGTGGATCGACGGGTACACCGAGGTCCTCGTGCTGCTGGAACACGGTGACACCCAGGCCGCGATCGCCCGTTACCGGCGGATCTACGCCGAGGTCCGGGCCGGGCTCGAGTCAGGCGAGGCCGCGGCGCAGCGCCTCGTAACGGCGCGCCCAGATCCGCTCCGATAGCGGGGCAGTCGGCGCGAATACCTCCGCGGCATGGTAGGCGCCGGGGTTGACGTGCAGTTCGGTCGGCACGCCAGCCTGCATGAGGCGCTGCGCGAACGCGATGTCCTCGTCCCGGAACATGTCCACGGTGCCGACGTCGATGAAGGTCGGCGGCAGGCCGGCCAGGTTCTCCGCGCGAGCCGGGGCGGCGTACTGGTCGGGCTTGCCGTCGCCGAGGTACCACTTCCAGGCCTCGATGTTGCCCGCGCGGTCCCACAGGCCGATGTCGGTGATCTCGTGGCTGGACGGGGTCTCGTTCGTGTCGTCGATCATCGGGTAGATCGGCATCTGGAAGCGGATGGCCGGGCCGCCGCGGTCACGGGCGAGCATCGTGACCGCGATGGTCAGGCCGCCGCCCGCGCTGCCGCCGTAGACGGCGAAGCGGTCCGGGTCGAAGCCGAGTTCGGCGGCGTGGCTCGCCATCCACACCAGGCCGGCGTAGCAGTCCTCGACCGGCGCCGGGTAGGGATGCTCGGGGGCCAGCCGGTACTCGACGGAGACGACCACCGCGTCGACGTGCTCGCAAGCCGCGGCCGCGACCGCGTCCTCGCCATCGATGTCGCCCAGGATCATGCCACCGCCGTGGATGTAGTAGATCCCGGGCAGCGTCCCGGTGGCGTCGACCGGCCGGTAGATCCGCACCGTGATGTCCGGCGCGCCGTCCGGCCCGGGCACCATCCGGTCCTCGGAGGTGACGTTGGGGTTGGGCGGGACCTCCATGGCGGCCAGCATCCCGCTCACCGTCGCCCGTCGCTGCACGATGTCGGGAATGGTGTTGAAGCCCCCGGGTATCGCCTCTTGCAGCTGGTCTAGGGGTTCGCGTACATCCGGATCGATCAGGTCGCGACGAGACATGAACCCTCCTGTGGTGAGGACCGATGCAGAATGCATCCTACGTAGTGATCGAGCTCACATCAATGCCTGCCCGGCAGGTGCGAGACGATCGGCTCCATCCAGCGCGGCATCCGCCAGGCTTGAGTCGCTCGTGCGCGGGTGGCGTCAGGCTGGCCGCCCACGCAGCCAACAAGCTAAACGGCATGGTGCTATAACAGCACGGATTGCACACGAATCCGGCTGCGCGGACGCGTGGCGTTCAGGCGGTGCGGCCGTAGAACAGTTCCTGGGTGAGCCGGTTCAGCTTCATACCCGGGCGCTCGCCGTAGGTCAGCACCGAGTTGATCCGCGGCCGCGGGCCGCTGACCGGGGTGACCCGGTGCAGGGCGTGCTGGCCGCGGAAGACCGCGAGCGTGCCCGGGCTGCTGGGCAGCCTGACCACTCCCCCCAGGTCGCCCAACAGGACCTTCCGGACGCCGGGGTAGTTCTCGTCACGCTCGTCGCGCAGCCGGGGGTAATAGTCGAAGTGGCCGCCTGCCTCGGACTCGGAGTACATCACGGTGACGGAGAACTCGCTGTTGTCGAAGTGCCAGCCCAGTTCGTCGCCGGCGCCGAAGATCGCGATCTCCAGGGCGTCCAGCGGGTCGGCGCTGCGGTAAAGCACCTGCTTGCCCAGCACGGCGGCGACGAACGCGGTCAGGTCGGCCGACTCGTACAGCCGCCTGATGGGCGCGGCGTCCGGGATCAGGTCGTAGGCAACGGCCTTCTTGGCCGAGTGCTGCAGCAGCGCGCGTGGGTGGTCGGCGCCCGCGGAGTCGTCGGGCGACTCGAAGTAGACCGTGTGGCTCTGGTCGCTCGCCCAGGCCCGGCCGGCCAGCCGGTCCGCCTCCGCGATCATCTGGCTGACCGCGCCCGGGGTGAGGAAGCCGGGGAGCTGGGCCACCCCGTGGTCACGGAGCTGGTCCTGGCAGTCCCGGACCAGGTCGCTGCGGCCCTGGCCGGCCGGCTCGTGAATCGGGTACCGCCGCAAGTCGACGACGTCCGCGTACTGCTGGGACGGGCTGGTAGTAGTCATGTGCTGAGCATCGCAGCGGACCGTCCATTGGTAACCCTTTTTCAGCAGGCTCCTAAGGCCGGATCAGGGTGACGGCCGCGGCGTGCTCGGCCTGCCTGGCCTGATCCCAGTCACCGGTGCAGTAGACGGTGACCTCGGCTATCGTGCCCTCGGCCACCTCGATCCGCATCATCTCCCGTGCGTACCACGGCTGCCCCTCGCTGTTCCAGCGTTCCTCGAACTCGAGGACGAACCCGGATGGCGTCGGGTCGGCGCGCCAGCGGGTCACGCGGCCGGGGCCGGGGTGGCCCTGCTTGCGTTCCGCGATCAGGTCCTCGGCGCCCGCGGCCTGGACCCGCCAGGTCGGCATGGTCAGGTCGAGGAATACGTCCGGCCGGAACAGCCCCTCGGGCACATCCCCCGTCTCCAGGAAACGGATCAGCTTCTCGCTGAGGTCACGCACGACGTCCGTGTCCACGTCAGGCACCGCCCGCCAGGCCGGCCGCCCGCGCCGCCTCGAGGTTCTTGCCGACCACGCCCATCGTCTCGTTCAGCGGAGCGGTCGGGCTGAACTCGATCAGCTCGGTCCCGGCGAACAGGAGCGGCAGGTGCCCAGGCGCGCCGTAGTAGGCGTCCCCGGCCGTGTAGACCTCGTCGTGATCGGCGTAGCGGAAGACGATCCGGCCGGCCTGTACCACGCCCCAGTGCGGGCACTGGCACCGGTCGTCCGGCAGCCCCTGGAACAGCGGCGCCGGATCCATGTCGGCCTTGTGGGTCTCGAACGCCACCGTGTAGTCGCCCATTTCGGCGTACCGGCCCTCGATCTCGGGCTCGTCCAGCGAGACGGCGGCGTCAGCTTTGCTCATGCGCGGCATCTTCGGTTCCTTCCATCCAGGTGCCTTTGTTACCTGGAGGGCGTGAGATCGGGCCGCACGATGTGAGGCGAGGCCTCACAGCGACCAGCGCACCGGCTGGTCGGGTTCGTAGACGCAGAAGGTGCCGGTGCGTACCGAACGGGCCAGGTGCCGGCCGAGCTCGGGATGCGCCTCGCTGATCCGCCGGATCGCATCCCTGATCCTCGCGGTCACCGCGGTGCGAGCCCGTTCGGCCGCCGAACCGGACCGGCGGACCCGCCCGCCCAGGCCGTACGCCTCGGTCAGCGCCTCGACCAGGGCGTCCCGTTCGACGGCGATGCGCGCGCTGCGCTCGATGTCGGCGGCCGCGTCGGCCTCGGCGGCGGCCTCGTCCAGTTCGCGCAGGCGCTGCCGGTAGGCGGCGCGGGCCTGCGCGTCGATGACCTCGCCGGTGTCCGACGGCGGATGGAGCACGTCCGGCCCGGCGGAGGCACCGGCCCGCTGGCCGCCCGGGGCGGCGGCCAGGTCGAGCGCGGCCACTGCGGTGCCGGGCCTGGCGAGCAGGGCGTGCAGGTCGCGCAGGCCCTTGCTGTCCCTTATCCGGACCTCGCGGCCGCCGTAGGCCAGCGTCCACACCTCCCCGTCGCGGCGGAACGCGTGTTCGGCGTGCAGAGGCCGAACGGATGCGGCCTCGGCCTCGATCCGGGCGGCGAGCGCGGCGGCGCCGAGCGCGCGGGCCCCGGCCACCGCCGCGGCCCGGTGCCGAGCCGCGGTTTCGGGTTCGCCGAGCGCGTCGGCCAGCAGCGCCAGGTGCCGGTGCACCGGCCCGCGGACAGCGGCGCAGATTCCCTCGACCACCACCAGCCCGGCGTATGGCGCCAGGGTGTCATAGACCCAGCGCGCGACCGGGTGCGGGCCGGTCAGCGCGATGGTCTCGGCGACCTGCGCCATCACGGGCAGCCACTCCGAATCCCTGGTCATCGCGGGCAGCAGGGGTGCGACCGCCTCGAGCTGGGCGCGGGCGTCCTCAACCTGGCCAGCCTGGGCCAGCAGGAGGGCCCGGGTAGCCCGGAGCCAGGCGCCGGCCAACGGTACCGTTTCCAGCTCGTCGAGCTTGGCGAGCAGGCCCGCGGTATCGGCCTCCTCGGCGCATAGGCACCACTGCTGGGTTTGCACCAGCATGGTGGCGTTGCGGCTGGCCGCCCGCTCACCGATGGCGGCAGCCTCGGCCAGCGCGGCCCGGCATTCATCGAACCGGCCCGCGGCCAGGGCGCGCATCCCCCGCCAAAGCGGGACGTACCACGCGTACAGCGGATGGCGCAGCGCCTCGGCGGCGGCCCGGTAGGCCAGCACGTCCGCCTCCCAGTCCGCGATGGCGCCCGCCTCCAGCAGGGCGACCAGCCGCAGCCTCCGCCCGAGCAGGCCCAGGACGGGATCGCGCAGGCGATCCGCGAGGTCGATGATCTCGGTGGCGTGAGCGCGCCGCGCGGCGCAGTGATCCGGGCCGGCGATGGCATCGCACAGTGCGGCCAGCGTGGCCGCGAGGGCCGAGTCATCACCGGCCGAACGGGCCTGGCGAACCGCCTCGGCGGCCAGCTCGAGCCGCCGGGCCTCCGGGAGGAGCAGCGTCGAGGCGATCGACAGCCTGGCGGTGACCAGCGCGACCAGCGTGCCCTGCCCGTCAGGCAGCACGGATCTGGCCTCCTCGAGCAGGCTGATCTGCTCGCCGTCGAGCAGCCCGACCTCGAATCCGGCGGGCCCGCCGCCGAGGCCGAGCGCGGCGCGGGCGAGCAGGTCGGGCCGCCCGGCCCGGCGGGCGCGCTCGGCCGCCTGGCGGAACCCGGCCCGGCCGCCGTCCAGGTCCCCGGCCGCGAGCCGGGCGGCTCCCAGCCGGAGTGCGGCGCGGGCCTGCTCGTCGTCGCTGGCCCGCAGGGCCGCGAGGCTGGATGCGGCGCGCTCGTACCAGTGCACCGCGTCCTCGAAGGCCAGGGCGGCCAGCGCCCGGTCCCCGGCGCGCCGGGCGTACTCGGCGGCCGGCCCCGCCGCGGCGGGCCCGGACCGCGCGAGGTGGTAGGCGACCTCGGCGTCATCGACGTCCCGGCCCCGCCCGGCCAGCGAGGCCAGGACGCGGCCGGCCCTGGTGTGCAGGTCCTCGCGGGCGTCCGCAGGGATGGAGTCGTAGATGGCGTCGCGGACCAGGTCGTGCCGGAACCGGTCCTCGCCGGGCTCGGCGAGCTGGAGCAGGCCGGTGTCACGCCCGGCCGCGAGCGCGCCGGCCAGCTCACCTGGCTCGAGGCCGGCCAGCGCGGCCAGGACGTCGCGGCGGAAGCGCGTGCCCAGGACCGAGGCGGCCAGGACGACGGCCCTGGCCGTCCCGGTCAGCTCGCCGACCCGGGCGCCGGCCAGCGCCCGCACCGAGTCGGGCACGATCGCGCGGGCCGCCGCGGGTTCGGCGCCCTGTTTGATACCGGGCCCGGCCAGCTGCCGGGCGAGCTCCGTCACCAGGAACGGGTTTCCCGCGCTGCGCTCGGCGATGACGCCAACCAGGTCCGGGCCGGCCGGGGCGCCGGTCACGCCGGCTACCACGGCGGCGACGTCGTCTTCGGCGAGCGGCCGCAGCGAGATGACGTCACCCGACCGCAGCAGCGCGGTTCGCATGTCCAGCCGCCCGTGCCAGTCCCGGTCGCCGTCCCGCGCGGTGACCAGCACGGCGGCGGGCATCGTGCGCAGGGCGGGAGCCAGCTCGGCGAGCAGCCGCAGCGAGGACACGTCGGCCTGGTGCGCGTCGTCGATCACCACCAGGACCGGCCGCTTCGCGGCCGCGGCCGCGAAGACCTCGGCCAGGTCGAAGGACAGCTGCGAGCGCGCGCCCTCGGGGTCGCGACCGTCTCCGCTCCGGGCCGGGTCGGCCAGGGCGGCCAGGAACGGCGAGTCCGCGATCAGCCGGGCCACCGCCGTGTGACCGCCCGCCAGGATCCGGACCACCCGCGACCACGGGCGCAGCGCGGCACCTCCGGCGGCAGCCGGGCACCACGTCCAGATGACCTCGAATCCGTCGGCCTGCCCGGCAGCCTCCTCGGCCAGCCGGGTCTTGCCGATGCCGGGCTCGCCGGTGACCGTCAGCAGCGCTCCCCGCCCGGCGCGCGCGGCGGTCAGCACCGAGCCGACCTCGGCCAGCACCCCGGCGCGCGCCACCAGCGGGATCAGCACTCCCACACCACCCCCTGCCGATCCCGCCAGTGTCGCAGATCAGCCCGGTCCCGCGGCAACTTGACCGAACGGGCAGACTCGGAGCATGACGAGCGGAGAGCTTGAGCTGACCGGCTATCGGCGCACGGTCAGCGAGCTGTACGCAGCGGTACGTGCCGAGGACGATCCAAGGCAGGGGCATGAGCTGTGGCGGCGGGGCCGGGACGAGCTGTTCCGGTCGCATCCGCAGAGCCCGCTGCCACCGGGCGATCCGCTGCGTGCGACGGGCCTGCCGTACTGGCCCTACGATCCCGGGCTGCGTTTCGAGCTCCCTCTGCTCCCGGCCGAGGAGAAGCTGTCGCTGGCGGTGCCGACCACCGACGGGGTGATCCCGATGGACCGCTTCGGCTGCCTGCGGCTGCCCGCCCCGCTGGACGCCGTCATCGACGTCTGGTGGCTGAGTCAGTACGCCGGCGGCCTGCTGCTGCCGCTGCGCGATGGCACCGCGGGCGAGTCCAGCTACGGCGGCGGCCGGTACGCGCTGGACACCGCCAAGGGCGCCGACCTGGGCGGCAGGGACGGCAGCCTGGTCGTCGACCTGAACTTCCTGTATCACCCGTCCTGCCGGTACAATGACGCGTGGCAGTGCCCGCTGGCCCCGCAGGGGAACACCATCGCCGCCCCGGTCACCGCGGGTGAGCGACTCTGAGGTCCCGGATCAGATGGTGAAGCCGATGGCGCGCAGCTGCTCGCGGCCGCTCTCGGTGATGTCGGCGGGCCGCCAGGCCGGTATCCACTGCCAGTCGACGCGGAAGTCGTCGACGCAGCCGAGCGGGACGAGTCCGGCGCGGATCTGATCCTCCAGCACGCCGGTGAGCGGGCATGCCGCCGAGGTGAGCGTCATGGTGATGACCGCGGTCCGCCCGTCGAGGGCGACGTCGCGGACGAATCCCAGGTCCACGATGTTCACGCCGAGGTCGGGGTCGATGACCTCGGCCAGCGCGTCGCGCACGGCGGCGGCCTCCGCGGAGGGTTCGGCGGGCTCGCGGGCAGGGACCGGTGCCACCGGATCCGCGGGCGATGGCCCGGGAGTCCCGGCGGCCTGGCCCGGCGTGTGGAGCCCGGCCGCGTGTAGCCCGGCCGGGCGCAGGACGATGCGGACCCGGCACGTCGGACTGTGAATCCAGTCCGCCACCCCGTGGGCCTTCCGCCGCACCCGGACGATGTCCTCCCCCGCTTCCGCGCTGCCGTCGGCCACGACCAGCAGCCGCGGGTCCAGCCCGGCCGACTCGGCGCGCACGATGGCGCGGTCGAGCAGCCGGGCGATCGGCTCGCAGGTTCGGCCCGGGCCGAACCGCAGCCGGGCCCGGGCCGGGATGACCGGCTTGCCGGTCACCGCACGCAGCGCGGCCCGGGCGTCGCCCTCGGTGACCCGGAGCTGCGGCTCGTCAACGCGCCATTCGGCGGCCAGGACGGCGGCCCGGAGCTCGCTCACCGGCCGATGTCCACGTAGATCGTGCCGTCGTCGCCGACCCGGCATCCGTAGCTCGTCAGCTGGGCGTCATCCGGGTTGATGCCGCCGCCGGTGACGACGTTGAACTCCCACAGGTGCTTGGCGCAGGTCAGTGTCTCCCCGTCCAGGTCACCCTCGTCCAGGGCCGAGGCCTGGTGCGGGCACCGGTTGGAATAGGCCCGGACGGTACCGTCCACGTTGACCAGCAGTACGGTCTCGCCGTCGACCGTGACCGCGGCCATGTCGCCTTCCCAGAGGTCATCAAGGTTGATCGTGTCGCGCCAGCGTGCCGTCTCCATCGTCAGCCGGCTTGCGCCGCGCCGCTCTCGCCGGCCGTCTCGAGCAGCCCGGCGAGGAACTGCTCCCGGGCGGTTCTGGCGTGGGCGGCGACCTGCGCCGCGGGGATCCCGGCGGCGGCCTCCAGGATCGTCCCGAGACCCAGCGCTGCCTCGTCGGCCCGCGCGGCCCAGCGGCCGACCCACTTGGCGAGCACGTCCCGGTTGTCCGGGCGCTGAGCCACGGCCAGGTCGGCCAGGGCCCGGCTCCACCGGCCGCGGCGCCGGGAGTCCACGTCCAGGAACGAGGTGAGCAGCCAGGTAAGGTCGTCGCCGTTGCTCCTGGCGGCCCGGCCGAGCTGGGTCAGCAGCACGTCGTCCAGCGTCGGGCCGAGGACGAGGTTGAGCGCGGTGAACGCCTCGCCGAAGTCGTAGCTGACCAGCGCGTACTCGACCGCCTTGCGGGCCGGCTGCCAGCCGTCGTGCCCCTCCCACAGGGACCGTTCGGCCGACCCGATGCCCGAGTCCGGGCGGGCGATCTGCAGCTCCCTGGTGCGGTAGGCGACGGTGGTGACCCGGCGCAGGAAATCCGCGCTGGCGAAGGCGGCCGCGTTGGTGATGTAAGAACTCGGGGCCATGTACCCGATGTAGGCCTCTACCTGCTGGAACCCGTGGCACAGGTACCGCGAGGGGGTGAACAGGCGGCCGAGCAGCGCTACCGCCGCCGGGTCGAGGGTCGCGTCGGCGCCGTCCTCGGCGTGCGCCTCCAGCACGCCGCGCACCCTGGTTTCCGCGTCGGCCTGCAGGTTGACGTAGGCCTTGTAGGTCAGCGCGTCCGGGTCGCGGAAGGCATCCCAGTCCGCGGCCTTCAGCGGCGTGTTGTCCCGGTAGGTCAGGAACCACAGGTTCGGCGCCGACGACGGATTCTGCTCGAAGGCCGCCGCCCGGTTCTGCCGCAGCGTCCAGTTCTGCGCGTGGGTGACGATCTCGTACTCGCTCGGCATCCGGCGTACGTCGCCGAACGCGCTGAAGGTCCGGCGCGGGCGGGGCTTGCGCGCGGGGGTCTCGGTCATCTGGTCACCTTCTTGCCCAGGGCCACGCTCTGCCAGGTGATGGCGTCGCTGGTGGTGATAACCCGGCCGTTGAACGCGGACATGATCCCGCCGAACGACCTGATCTCGTAATCGGCGCCGAGGTAACGCCGCAGCGTCTCCTCGGTCACCGTGATCTGGTCCTCGCCCTGCACCCGGACGTAGGCGCCGCGGTCGATGACCTCGATGTCGGTGCCGGGGTTGTCATCCTCGATCGCGGCGATGATCAGCTCGACCTCGTCGCCCATCCGCAGCACCGGGCCCACCGGGTTCTTCATGACGCCTCCGGAATGTCGTATTCGACCGTGACGTGATCGAGCGGCTTGATTCCGGCGGCGGCGACGGTCATGTCGGCCGGAAGCCGTTCGCCCTGGTAGATGACGACCTTGTCGTAGGGCAGCGCCCGCACCCGCTTGCCCTCGACATGGTGGGCTACCGCGGCCGCCACCTCGGCCATGGTGTTCGCGGTGGTGACCGGGACGAGGATCTGCACGAAGTCGGTGGCGAAGATGGCGTTCAGCGGGACCAGCTGAGGTTCGCTCATGACGCTGCTCCCGGCCGGGCCGCCAGATCCCGCCGACGTCCATCGGCTGGATCTGCCCGGCCAGGAACCGGTCGATCACCGTCTCGTGGTTGACGTTGTCCCGGTCCTTCCAGAAGATCTGCCGGCAGCCGTTGGTGCAGAAGTGATAGATCCGGCCGTCGTAGCTGAGCTGGATGTCGCGGACCCGCCAGGTCCCGTTCCGGGACTGGGTGGCGTTGCAGGCGGGCAGGTGACAGGTGCTGCACAGCCAGGGCAGCGTCTCCGGCAGGGTCGCCTCCATGTTGTTGGAGTTGACGTTGTCGATGATCACGTCCCACTTGTCGCCGAAGACCTGCTCCCAGTTCGGGTACTTCTCCGCCAGCCAGGCGCGCTCGTCCCGGCTGACCGCGGCCATCGGCCGCCACCAGATCGTCGGCCGCCAGAACCACAGGCCCATGTGCAGCCCGTGGTGCCAGATGTCCAGCCCGCGCAGGAACTCGTCCCAGTACCACGGCTTCTTCAGCCCGTACTGCTCGAGGGTGTGCACGAACTGGTCGATGATCCACTCCTCCATGAACTCCCGGTAGGACTGCTTGCGGTGCTCAAGCGGGGTGTAGTAGTCCATGGCGGGCCCGGTGAGCGCGGCGAACGCACGGGCCGACCCCCAGAAGGCCTTGTCGACCACCCACTGGGCGCGGACCGGGTCGTGCTCGACCAGGATCTCCAGGGTGGGGCCGCCCTGCTGGGAGTGCCGCGCCTCGTCGGTCTGGATCGAGGAGATCATGTTGGCGAAGTTGACGTCGCCGGACGCCAGCGCGTCCGCGGCCAGCGCCACGAACTGCAGGTTCGTGAACCCGGTCTCGAAGGTCAGCGGCAGCTCGATGGCGATGTCCACCACGTTCGCCGACGTCATCATGGCGTCGAACAGGTTGCGCAGCGAGATCGCCACCCAGTCGTTGGTGTGGAACGTCTTCTGCGTCCAGTCGTACTGCGCGTCCTTGCCGATGAACTCGTGCCCGAAGAACGTGGTGACCGCGGCGTGCCGCAGCTCGTCGAGCTGGCCGAAGGTGGCCATGTTCCGCCACGAGCCGTTCAGCCCGAACCGGGCCATCTTGAGCTCGGCCAGCACCGCGGCGTACTCGACCAGGGCGACGCCGCCGAAGTGCATCTTGGTCGCGGACTTCCAGCCCTCGGTCAGGCTGTCGAACGCGGACGAGCGCTGCAGCGCGGCCTTCACCGCGTACACCGCTGCCTCCTTCTCCCGCTGGGTCGCGACGTACTCCGGGTAGCTGACCTTGTAGCTCTCCTCCCAGTCCAGCCAGGCCTGCCGGGGCACCTTGCCGGTGCCGCTGTGCCACTCGGGGTAGACGGCCTCGTCGTCGACGTAGCTGTAGGACCAGTCCACGTCCCGGACGAAGCCCTGCCACTCTTCCCGCTTGAGCAGTGCCATCGGTGGGTCCTCCTCGTCAGTCGACTTCGTTGTGGCCGAGTTGCTGGCTGATGCCCGCGTCGTTCCAGTAGGCGGTGATGCTGTCGATGAGCAGGTCCGTGCCGACGTGGAAGATGAACAGGTGCGGCTCGCGGTAGTGCCGGCCCGCCGGGGCGATAAGGCCCCAGGCCAGTTGCTGGGTGCCTTCCACGTCGACCTGAGCGACCACGTCGCCGTCGTCGTTGCTGGTGACGCTGTGCACCGTGTTGGTCAGGTTCGGGAACGACGCGATCAGTCCGGTCCACAGCGGCTTGCCGACGGTGCAGACCTTTCCGTCGCCGCGCAGGACCCGCTGCTTGCCCCAGATCTCGACCGGGACGTAGGAGAAGTCGGCGTTGATCGAGCACAGGTCGGTCATGCCGTCGACGTCATGCGCGCGGTACCGGTCGAAGAACTCGGTCACGACGGCGGCCGCGGATCCGGCGGTGCGCGGGCGCTGGCTCACTTCGGTCATGGTGGCCTCCCCTGCTCTCAGGCGATCGCGATCTCGTCGTAGCGCTTCACGGCCAGGCGCCGGTACAGCTGGGCCTGGCACCAGTAGGCGGTGACCTCGGTGATCAGGCCGCCGCCGGTCACGAACCGCCAGGCCTGGTCGATGTCCAGGTGCTTCTCCTGGTTGATGGCGCCGGCGTAGCCCGCCGCCTGGGTTCCCTCCGCCTTGAACAGCGCGGTGACCACGTCGCCGGTGGTGATGACCCGGCTGACGCTGATCATCAGGTCGGGGAAGCCGCGCACCAGGTCGGCCAGGACGTCCCGCAGCACGTCCGCGCCGGTCTTTTTGAGGCCGAACGGATGGACGGTCACCGATGCCTGCGGATCAACCACGGCGATGGCGGCGTCGACGTCATGCCGGGCGAAAGCATCCAGGAACCCCTGCACGGTCTGCGTGGGTGTCATGGTCATGCTGCTACTCCTTGGCGCGGCGGATCAGGCGGCCTGGCTGGCCGGGGCGGCTAGCTTGGAGATGACCGCACCGGCGGTCGCCTCGGTCGACCCCGGGTTCTGCCCGGTGATCAGGTTCCGGTCGACGACGACGTGCGAGATCCACGCCGACGGACCGTCGTCGAAGACGGCGCCCGTGTTCTTCAGCGCCACGTCCAGCAGCCATTCCATGCCGAGCCGGCCGACCTCGGTCTGGTCCTCCTCCTCGTCGGTGAACGAGGTCATCCGGTACCCGTCGAACAGCCACAGGCCGTCGGCCCGTTCGGGCGCCGACAGCAGGATCGCCGGACCGTGGCAGAGCGCGGCGATGGGCGCCCGCCTGGCCTGCAGCGCCGTGAGCAGGCGGCCCACGTCGGGGTTGTCCGCCAGGTCCACCATCGGCCCGTGGCCGCCCGGCGCGAAGACCGCGTCGAACTCGCTGAGCTGCGCGTCGCTCAGCGAGGACAGCGCGACCGGGTGCTGGAAGGCAGGGATCTGGAGCAGCTTGCGGTGCCGCTGGCCGGCCAGCCGCTCGCTGTCGGCCCGTTGCGCGTCGACCTCGGCCTGGATCTGCTCCCTGGTCAGCCCGGGCGAGCCGTCCGCGGCAAGCCCTAGGTTTTCAGCTAGCACAGTGGCGAACGGCCGGTCCTGTTGCCAGGCCGTCTTCGCGGCGGCGCTGACGACCCGGTGGGCCTCGGCGGCGCTTCGGCCCTGCTGCCGGAGCAGCGCGGCCACGCGGCGGGCCGCGGCCAGGCCGAGCTCGGTGTTCTGGTGCAGGGTCAGCCGGATGTCGTCGACGTCGCGGGCGAAGGTGCGCACCACCGAGGCCAGGTAATCCTTGTCCTCGTCGGGATAGTGGAAGAACCACGACAGCCCGTACGGGTCCGCGTACGGCGGATTCCCGTCCGGCGTGATGACCGTGACGTCGAATCCGGCGTCGGTGAACCGCTCGTACGGCTTGAGCGCTTCCTCGGCGAAATAGCCCGTCGGGTGGGCCGTTCCGTCGGCGAGCGTCATCTCGCGCGCGCTGGTGACGAGGTACGCAATACGGGTCATGCCGCCCCTCCGCAGTCGGTACAGCCATTTCGTGATGGTTACTGTGCCATTGCATCGGCGCGACAGCTAGCGGCAGAGATACCGGCTTCCTGCTGAACTGTTGCCCATTCCGGTTCAGGCCAGCGTGGCCCCGGTGTCATCGCGCGCGCTGCGTGTCCAGCTCGCGGTGCAGGGCCTGCGCGTCGTAGTAGGCGCGCGGCGTCACGCCGAAGCGGCCGCGGAACTCGCTGATGAAGTGCGAGACGCTGGCGTAGCCGACTTCCTTGGAGATCCGCGCCACCGTCAGGTTGCCGTCGACGAGCAGTTCGCGGGCTCGGTCCAGGCGCATCTCCTTCAGGAACTGGTACGGCGACCGGCCGGTGACGTCGCGGAACAGGTGCGCGAACGCCGACGGGCTCAGGCTGACCAAGTCCGCCAGGTCGGCGACGGTCAGCGGCTCGTACAGGTGCGCCCGCATGTACTCGAGCACCGCCGACACCGGGTTGCTGGCGGACTCGGCCGCGGCGAGGACGAGCAGCCGCGCGTACTGCTCGCGCTGCAGCACCCGGTAGACCAGTTCGTGCAGGTAGAGCGGGGCGAGAACCCTCCGGTCGGCGGTGGTCTTGACGGCCCGCAAGAACCGCAGCACCACCCCGAGCAGCTCCTGATCCAGCGCGGAGACGCAGGCATCGGGCGGCCGGGCCTCGGCCTCGCGCGACCGGAATACGGTGGTGCGCCGTTCCAGCATGTCGCCGGACACCTGGCGGACCAGCGCCGGCTCGATCTGCAGGACGAGGGACAGGAACGGGCGGCCGATGGTGGCCTCGAGTATCTCGGCCTGGAAATGCAAGTGACTAGCCAGGACCAGGTAGCGGAACGGGTCGTACATGTAGGTCTCGCCGCCGACCGTGACGGCTTTGCGGCCCTGGGCCACGATGCACAGGGACAGCGACTGAATCTCCTCCCACGTCGGCCCGGCGGGCGCGGTAAACCGGTAGATCGTCAGCCCGGGCCACAGGCTGGTGTTCGGGCCGGCCTGGGTCGCTATCGACGCGAGTTCGGCCACCAGGTCTCCCCCGCCGACGGTGCTAGGGAGATACCCGGACGTCATCTGCTGTCCTCCTGGCGCGTCTGCTACTCACCAGCATGCGCCGGCCGGGCCTGACGGCGCCAGGGTGCCGGGGTGCCGGGCCGTACCGGTGAAGCCGGCCAGCCCGGCGGAAACGATAATGGTGCTGGTCGGCTCGTGCTCGGGAGGTGATGGGCAGACCGTGACCGCACCCCAGGTGTTCACGTCCCGGCTGAGGGGCCGTCCGCTGCTGGACAGCGAGGGCCTGACCATCGGCCGGATCCGGGACGTGGTGCTCCTGCCCGCCGCCGGGAGCGAGCCGCCGCGCGCTCTCGGGCTGGTCGTGACGTTGCAGCGGCGCCGCATCTTCGTCAACCTCGGCGCGATCACGGAGATATCCGTCGACGGCGCGCACCTGCGCGGCGGGACCGTCGACCTGGACCGCTTCACCCGGCGGACCGGGGAGATCCTCGCCTCGGAGCTGTACGGCAAGCAGACTCAGGACGGGACCGTCGTCGACGTCGCCATCATGCCGCGCGAGCAGCGGCGGGTCGGCTGGGAGATCAGCGCGCTCGCCGTGGTGCACGGCCGGGGCCTGCGGCACCGCCGCACCACGATCGTGCCGTGGGATAAGTACCCGGAGCTGTTCCGGGCCGGCCCGATGGCCGACCAGCTGGTCGGCCTGCGCGAACTGCAGCCGGCCGACCTCGCCGCGGCCGTGGAGGGTATGTCGCCCAGCCGGCGCAACCAGCTCGCGGCCGCGCTCGACGACGAGGAACTGGCCGACCTGCTGGAGGAGATGCCGGAACAGGAGCAGGTCCGGCTGCTGGACAGCCTGGAGCTGGAACGCAGCGCCGACGTGGTCGAGGAGATGGAGCCCGACGACGCCGCGGACCTGCTCGCCGAGATGCCGCCCGAGCAGCGCGAGCGGCTGCTGACCGCGATGGAGGCCGTCCCGGCCGCCGAGCTGCGGCGGCTGCTGCGCTACGACGCCACGACGGCCGGCGGCCTGATGACGCCGCAGCCCCTGATCGTGACCCCGGACGTGTCGGTCGCGGAGGTGCTGGCCCGGATCAGAAACCCGGAAACGCCGGTCACCGCGGCCGTGCAGGTCTACGTGTGCGAGCCGCCGGTGATCACGCCGACCGGGCGTTACCTCGGCAGCGTCGGGTTCCAGCGGCTGCTGCGCCGGCCGCCCGCCACCCCGGTCGGCGACTGTGTCGAGGCGGGCGTGTTCGTCCGGCCCGACCTGCCCGAGCATGAGCTGGCCGCCAGGCTCGCCGCCTACAACCTGGTCAGCGTGGCGGTGTGCGACGAGGACGGCCGCCTGCTCGGCGCGGTTACCGTGGACGACGTGCTGGACCACCTGCTGCCGGTGGGCTGGCGGAGGACGGGAGGCTGAGATGGCACGGTTCGCCAGCCGCCTGGCCGAGCGGAACGACCTGTCCGTCCCGCGCGGCGCCACCCCGCGGATGGGCGCGCGGTACGACGCCGACGCGTTCGGCCGGTTCTCCGAGGCGATCGCGCGGTTCCTGGGCACCGGCCGGTTCCTGGTCGGCCAGACGGTGCTGGTCATCGGCTGGATCGCGCTCAACACCATTGGCCTCGTCAACCACTGGGACCCGTACCCGTTCATCCTGCTCAACCTGGCCTTCTCGACCCAGGCGGCGTACGCCGCGCCGCTCATCCTGCTGGCTCAGAACCGGCAGGACGACCGGGACCGGGCCAACATCGACCGGGACCGCGAGGTGGCGGCGCGGACCCAGGCGGACACCGAGTTCCTCGCCCGCGAGCTCGCCGCCGTCCGCCTCGCGCTGTCCGACGTGGTCACCACGAAGGACCTGGAAGACTCCATGGAGCGGATGGCCAAGCTGATCGCCGAGCAGCTCAGGGACTCCCCCGGAGACGGGGCCTCAGCGGGCGATCCGCTCGGCCCGCAGCGCTGAGCGGCGCACCTTCCCGGCGTCGTCGCGCAGCGGCGTGGTCGCGCGCTCGATGGCCCGGGGCAGCTTGTACGGGGCGAGCCGCCGGCGCAGGTGCGCCATCAGGTCCTCGTCGGAGGCGGGGCCGGACAGCTCGACGATCGCGTAGGGAATGTTGCCCAGGTCCTCGTCGGGCAGGCCGATCACGCAGCAGGACTGCACGGCCGGGTGCTCGTCCAGCGCTGCCTCGATCTCCGCCGGGTACACGTTCGCCCCGCCGACCAGGATCATGTCGGCGAGGCGGTCGGTGATGTACACGTACCCGTCCGCGTCCACCTTGCCGATGTCGCCGAGCGACTCCCAGCCGTCGGCGGCGCTGCGCGCGGTGGCGCCGATGTAGCGATACGGCGACGCGGCGTCCGCCCCCCGGCGCATCCAGATCTCCCCCTCCTCGCCGACCGGAACGGGGCGGCCATCCGGGTCGCGTATCTCGATCTCGCCGAGCACCGTCCGGCCGACCGACCCTGGGTGCGCGAGCCATTCGGTGCCGCCGATCACCGTCACGGCCTGGAGTTCGGTGCCGCCGTACAGCTCGACCATCTTCTCCGGGCCGAGCCACTCGATCCAGGCCTGCTTGAGCCAGGCCGGGCACGGCGCGGCCAGGTGGAACGCCACCTCCAGGCTGGACACGTCGGTGGCCAGCCGGACCTCCTCCGGCAGCCGCCAGATCCGCAGCATCATCGTCGGCACCAGGAGGATCCAGGTCACCTGGTGCTTCTCGACCAGGCGCAGCGTGTCGGCCGCGTTGAACCGCGGCATCAGCACGACGTGGTTGCCGAGCAGCATCGCGCAGGTGGTGGCGGCGAACGGGCCGTTGTGGGCGAGCGGCCCGGTCATCAGGACGCAGCCATCGGGACGCAGGTGTACCAGGGCGCCGGCCGGTCCCACGAACTCGGACAACGCGGGCTGGGTGGCGCCGATCAGCTTCGGCCGCCCGGTGCTCCCGCCGCTGGTCATGAGCTTCCACTCCGGCGACACGCCCGGCGGGAACGAGCCGGCCGGAAGGTCCCGCGGCACCGACTCCAGGACCGGCCGCGTCTGTACCTCAGACGGCGGCGCCCCCACCACGAGCGCGGGGTCCGCCAGGTCCACGATGGCGTCGCGTTCCAGCGCCGGGAGCCGGTCGGAGATCGGCTGCGGCACCGCGCCCAGGGCCCACGCGGCGAACATGCTCTCCACGAACCCGATCGAGTTCGGCAGCCCGATCGTGACCGTCGAGCCCTCGGTGACGCCGCGGCTGGCGAACAGCGCGGCGACCCGCTCGACCCGGTCGGTGAATTCGGCCCGGGTCAGCGTCTGGTCTTTATACGTCAGCGCCGGCCGGTCCGGTTCGGCCGCGGCCAGCTGGCGCAGAACGGAGAGAAACGTGGTCCCCTGCACGTACCGAAGGTACACCGAGCCGGACCGGCCGCCCAGGACCCGGCTTCGGGGCCTTGCCGGGCGCCCTGAAACCGGGCCTGCACTGCGTTACTACGCACTGGATCCGGGGTTTGATTGCGTTCCGCCCGGCTGCGGCCCATCAGTTAAGGGCCATCGGGCTAGAAGAAGGTGTGCACCGTGTCGATGACGTTGTCCTCGTCGTCCCGCACCGTGATCAGGCGCCATTTGTCCAGCGTGGTGCAGGGGTGGGAGATGCCGAGGCACACCAAGTCGCCGGGCGCCAGCGCGGTCCCGGGGTCAAGCCGCAGGTAGGCGTGCTGGTCGTTGAGCCCGGTCACTTTGGCGTCGGCCATCTGGGCCGCTCCCCCGTCCCGGCGGCGCGCCCGCAACGGCACCGGCAGGCCCGCGTCGAAGCCGACGTCACGGCGGCCCGCGCTGAGCAGTGCCAGCTCCGGCTCGGGCCGCGACACCACCTGCGCCCACAGCTCCAGGGCCGGCCGGAACACGGGCGCCCCGGTCACGCCGCGGGCAGCGGGCGAGTCGGCCTGGTAGATCCCGTGATCGTGGAAGAGATAGCAGCCGCTGCGCAGGACCACGGTCATCCCGTCCAGGAACGCCGCGGTCAGCTCGCGGGCCACCACGTCGAAGTACACGCTTCCGCCGGCCGTGACGATGAACTCGCCAGGGGCCCCGACTACTTCCGCCACGGTGCCGGCCAGGCTGGCCAGCCGACGGCAGAACGACGCGACCGTGTCGAGGGCCTGCGCGCGGGGGGCGCCGATCGTGCCCTCGTACCCGGCCACCCCGGCCACCGTCAGGGTGCTGGTCGCGGCGGCCGCTTTGGCCACCGTCAGGGCCTGGTCATCGGTCCGGCAGCCGGTCCGCCCCAGGCCGATCTCCACCAGGACCGGGAGCCTGCGCCCGGCCGGGTGCGCCATCAGGACCCGGTCCAGGATGGCCACGCCGTCGGTGCTGTCGACATAGCAATACGCCGCGAAGCCGGGATCGGCGGCGAGCTCGCCCGCCAGCCAGGCGATGCCCGGCTCGTCCACCAGCTCGTTGGCCAGCAGCAGCCGGGGGAAGCCAAAGGCCCGGTACATCCGCAGCTGGCCGATGGTAGCCACGGTGATGCCCCAGGCGCCGCTGGCCAGCTGGCGGGCGGCCAGCTCGGGCGACATGGCCGTCTTGCCGTGGGGCGCCAGCTCCACCCCCGCCCCGGCGCAGTAGGCGGCCATCGCCGCCAGGTTGCCCGCCAGCGCCGACTCGCGCAGCGTGAGCATCGGATAGCCGAAACCCTTGTCGGTCGGCCCGGCGGGGCGCTCGCGCAGCGCCCGCAGGCGCTCCGCGACCAGCGGCGGCAGCGGATGCGTCACCTGGCCTCCTGATCAGCTTGCGGGCAGTGCCCCCAGCTTAAGAAGGCCGACGTTGACCACTCTCGTCCGGGGCATGAGGCGCAGGTGCGGACCGGGGTCGCGACCCGGATCCGGCTGGGTTACGCCGACGGGAGCGCGTGTTCGCGCCCTGCCCCATGTTCCGCACCGCGTCGACCCAGCCGATGGCGGCGACGATGCATGCGTTCGGCACCTTTGTGTCGATGGGCCACTAGGGCGCCTCCGGGTCGGCGGGAGCGAGCAGCAGGACGGCGAGGATGGTCAGGGCGCCGCCGGCGTATTGCGGCGGGCGGAGCGTCACGCCGAGGAAGATCGCGGCGGCCACCGCCGCCAGGGCGGGCTCGAGGGTGCTGGTGACAGCGAACTCGGTGGGCGTGATGTGCCTGAGGCTGGCCTGCGACAGGCTGAAGGCGATCGCGGTGGCGGCCACGGCGACGAACGCGGTCAGCGCGGCGACGACCACGGGATCACCGGACGGATGCGCCGTCCACGGGGGGAAGATCACCAGGAGGGGAAGGCTCCCGATGCTCAGGCCCCAGGCGGTCGCCGGCCGGGCGCCGGTCTCGCGGACCAGGCGCGCCGAGCCGAGCAGATAGAAGGAGTACGCCACCGCGGAGATGACGGCGAGGAGCACTCCGGCCTGATCGGCACGTGACGCGTGCAATCCCCCGGGCACCCCGGCCGCGAGCAGCCACACGCCGGTTGCGGCCGCGGCCACGGCGGCCAGGCGCCTGGGCGTGGGCCGGACCTGGCGGCGCAGCATCTGCCAGCTGGCCGTCATCGCCACCGCGCTGTACTGGACGAAGGTGGCCAGCGCCACATTGGACTTGGCGATGGCCGCGAACCACGTGTACTGGGCGGCCGCGATGCCCACCACCGACACGGCGATCAGCAGCCTGCTGTGCCCGCGCGGCCACGCGGGCCGGAAGGCGACGAGCAGGAGCAGCCCGCCACCGGCCATGCGTACCCCGACCAGCCAGCCGGGATCGACGTGATGGCGGGTGAACAGCACCTGGGCCGTGATGCCGCCGAGGGCCCACAACGCGGCTGCGGCCGCGGCCAGGCCCAGCCCGGCGACGCGCCGGGACGCGTCAGCGGAGCGAGTCGTGTCCAGCCGCCGCTACCTCCCCGTTAGTCCGGCCGGCTTCACTGTAGCGTGGGCGCTATGCCCGAGATGACATGGCTGGACGCCACGGCACAGGCCGATCTCGTCCGGCGCGGCGAGGTAAGCCCCAAGGAGCTGGCGGAAGCCGCCATCGCCCGGATCGAGGCGGTCAACCAGCAGCTGGACGCCGTGATTCGGACGCGGTTCGACGCGGCCCGGCTGGAGGCCGACGGCGACCTGCCCGATGGGGCGTTCCGCGGCGTGCCGATCCTGTTCAAGGACCTGGGCTGCACCGTCGCGGGCGAGCCCACGGCGTTCGGCGTCGGGCCGATGCGCGAGGTGGCCTGGCCGGTGACGTCTTACCTGGCGGAGCAGTTCCGCGCGGCGGGCTTCGTCGCGCTCGGCCGCACCAACGTGCCGGAGCTCGGCACGACGGTGACCACCGAGCCGCGGAGCTTCCCTCCGGCACGCAATCCATGGAACCCGGGTCACTCGACCGGCGGCTCGTCCGGAGGCTCGGCGGCCGCGGTGGCGGCCGGCCTGGTGCCGGTCGCGCACGCCAACGACGGCGGCGGTTCCATCCGGATCCCGGCGAGCGAGTGCGGTCTGGTCGGGCTGAAGCCGACCCGCGGCCGGGTGAGCCAGGGCCCGCTGACCGGGGAGGCCTGGGCCGGCGGCGTGGCCGACGGGGCCGTCACGCGGACCGTGCGGGACGCGGCCGGGCTGCTCGACGCGATCAGCAACCGGATGCCGGGCGAGCCGTATTACGCGCCGCCGCTGCCGCGCCCGCTCGTCCAGGAGGTCGGCGCCGATCCCGGGCAGCTGCGGATCGGGGTGCTCGACCGGCCGGGCGGGGAGGGGTATCTCGACGATCCGGAGTGCCGGGCCGCGGTGGCCGGCGCCGCGCTGCTGCTTGAAGCGCTCGGCCACCACCTCGAGGAGTCAGCGCCCGCGGCGATGTTCGAGCCGGAATTCCTCAGGCACTTCAGCACGGTCATCGCGGCCGACACCGAAGCGACGTTCCAGGGCTTCGAGGAACTGCTCGGCCGGCCGATCGGCGAGGACGAGATCGAGCGGCGCAATGCCGCCTATCGGCGGATCGGCCGCAAGCTCAGCGCGGTCGACTACCTGGACAGCCGGGCCTGGTTCGGGACGTGGGCACGGGGGATGGCGGACTGGTGGGAGGACCACGACCTGCTGGTCACGCCCACCGTCGGCGCTCCCCCGCCCGAGCTGGGCTGGTTCACCGCGGCCGGCCCGGACCATGAGGGGGAACGAGTCGTCAGCTTCATCCCCTACACCGCGCAGTTCAACATGACCGGGCAGCCGGCCATCACACTGCCGTTGCACTGGACGCCTGGCGGCCTGCCCGTCGGCGTACAGCTGGTCGCGCCGTACGGGCGGGAAGACCTGCTCATCCGGGTCGCCAGCCAACTCGAGCGGGCCGCCCCCTGGGCCGGCCGACACCCCCAGGTACACGCCTAGCAGGCCGGCCGACCGCGCTCCCGCAGGCCCTGGCCGGGATGATCCAGGCCTGGTGCGGTGTCGATGTCTGCCGGCCGCGGCATCGGCTATGCGTCCCGGTGAACGGTGTCAGGGGCGAAGGCGGGCACGCAGACCGAGATGTACTCGGCGCCGTCGGCTCCCGGGCTGCTGTAGCGCACCCATTCCCCGGGTCGCGTGTGAACTCCCTGGCCTGCCTGCACGGTCACCTGGTCCCCTTCGGACTCCACGACGAGGGAACCGCGCAGCACGATCGTGAACTCGTCGAACTCAGGGCGCTGCCCGGGCTCGGACCAGCCCGAAGGGCTGCGCATGTGCGCGATGCTCAGGCCGTCCTGGCCCGTGTTAGCCCGCCCGACGTACTCGTCGATGAGCTTGGGCGGCTGGCCAGCCGCGGCGACCCGGCTCGGCTGCGTGATGAGTTCAGGCATAGTCGCCAGTATTCCGCAGTCGTGATCACGCCGCCTTGTAGCCAGGAGTGGCGCAGCAGCGAGTTCTCGTGGTGGGCTAGGCGGACGGCTACGATGACCCGGTGGCGACGCCTTCGTTCCTGCCGGTCGTCCTGCGGAACGGCGTCGTGGTCGAGGATCCCCTCGGTGCCGTGCTCGGCTTGCTGAAGGGCCCCTGGCATTTCGACGTCAGCGATCCTTCGCGGCCGGCGTCGTTCGGTGAGGCTGACCTCAGGCTGGCGAACCGGGGTGGCGCCCGCATCTCAGCGGCCGAAATCGCGGCGGTTCTCGAGCGGCGCCACGCGATCGAGCGGGCACTACGGGCGATCGCCCTCGATGCCTCGCTGGCCGGAGGGGCGAACTCGGTACCGTGGCTGCCGCTAAGGCAGCTCTTCGACGCGTTCGCGGGCCTTCGAGGGATCGGCTTCGCGAAGATGACGAAGACGCTGCACCCAAAGCGCCCGGCGCTGATCCCCTTGCTCGACAGCGTCGTCCGGAAGTACCTAGAGGACGACGACCCCGGGGCCCAGGCTCTGTTCGGGGAGCGTGCGCTCGAGCTCGTACGCGGCTACGAACGCGACCTCGACCGCAACGGGCCGGCGCTGCGAGCGGTCCGGCAGGAGCTCGCGCGGCGCAATATCGGGCTCACCGAGGTGAGAATTCTTGACTTGCTGATCTTTTCCGCGGCGGCCGCAGCCTGATCGGCTGACCCCGGCGACCGCGGCCAACTCCTGGGCCAGATTCCTGCCGAACGTGACCTCGCGGTCCGCGGCCACGTCCACGTCGATCACCTGCACCCACACCCGCTCAGGACCCGTCCCGTCCATCACCAGCCACCTCCCGTAGCAACCCAGCCAGATCAACCGTTCCTTAACACTGAGCGATAGTGAGTATCGTCTCGGCGGGTGCCCGCGAACGGTGCTCGGGCTCCTGGTTGCCTGCCGTGGTCCGGTGGGGCGTTCTGGTCTTATCGCCATGTGGCTGCCGGGTGTCCCGTGGGGCGGCGGGTTTCCTTGGTGCAGCCGGTGCTGCCGGGTGGTTCCGGGGTCGCGCCTGGGCTGGCCGGGCCGCGTCCTCCGGGGCGGCACGGTTCCCTGTCGCGCTTCGCCTGGCCCGGTGGCCCTGGCCGCGTCTGCCGAGCACCAGCGCCGCGGCGTGGTGACCGGTAGTCTCGGGGTGATGCTGGCGCAGCGGCGCCAGCCAATGCTCGGCCGCCCAGCGGCTGGAGTATGCCGGGTCGACGACGACCACGGCCAGGCCCGTGTTGGCGGTCATCTGGACCAGCCGGTCTCTGAACCGGGCGGTGGGGATGCCGGCGACGAGCCGGCGGAACCGGCGGCCGCGCCTGCCGCGCGAGGGCCTGTTTCCCGTCTTCTCACGTCCCTCGGCGCGGGCTTCGGCGAAGTCGAGGTCTTCGATGACCACGGCGCGGGCGCCGTGGTCCCGTGCCGTGGCGATCAGGGCGGACACCGCGGCGCGGACCCGGCCGTCGCGCTGGGAGGCGGGCAGCCCGGCGAGCTCCAGGGGGATGGTGAGCAGCGTGCCGGTGATGTTGCCGTCGGGGGCGAGGACGGCGGCAGCGAGGTGGCCGGCGTTCACGTCGACCGCGACCACGGGCGAGGCCTGGAGTTCTTCCAGCGGCGGGACCGGGCGCGGCTGGGTCTTCCATGACGCGTCGGCGTACCAGCGGTCCCGGGCCGGGTCGTAGGACAGGTCGTAGCGTACCGCGCCGGTGGCGGCCTGGGCTGCGACCTCGGCACCGCGGTACCCGAACCGGACCTCGCACGACAGCCGGTACCGGCCGTGCGGCCGGTTCGCCAGGTGGGCCAGCGGGGCCGGGAGCTTCAGCTCAAGCCATGCCCCGTCCGGATGCCACCTTATTGTCTCGTTTCCCCACGCTTTGCCCTTTTCGCCGTCGGCGGTGAGGAAGAGCCGGGAGGCGTCCCACGCGTTCCGCCACTGCGGCTCGGTCAGCCCGGCGGCGGCGAGGTTCAGGCGGGCGCGCATGAGTCGCCGACCGCCCCGCGTCACCGGTACGGATCCGCTGGCAAGCCGCTGCTCGACGCGGGCCAGGCGTGCCTTCAGCGCTTTCAGCCGCAGGGCCTTGCCGTGCCGCTCGGCGGGGGTCGCGTACCCGGAAAGGCGCCCTTCCCTCGTCCCAGCGGGAACGGCAAGCCGCGCCTCGATCTGCCGTGCCCGGGCGGCGAGGGTGCCGCGCTCGGCGGCCAGGTTCCGCAGCCCCAGCTGCCAGGCGTCCTCGCTCGTGCGGGTGACCGCCCCCGCCCACCGCGACGACGACTGCGCCGTCAGCGCCCGCTTCCGCTCCCGGCGCGACGCCGCGCGGCCCCGCGCGTCGAGCCGACCCTCCGCGCACCGGGCCGCCAGGTCACGCCCCGCCAGCGTCCCAAGGTGCCGGCCGGCCGCGCGCAGCACCTCAGCATCGCGCGGGGAGACTCGCAGCCGTGTCCGTACCCGCGCCCCGGCCGGGGCCGCCGCCACGAACGGCGCGGCGATCTCGCGCAGCGCCCGGCTCACCTGGCCGCCCCCGGCAGCACGGCAAGAGCCCCACGAGCGCGCATGGCCTGTTCCACGCCCGCCAGTATGCCGGGCAGGTACGACATTCCACCCGGCTGGACCGGCCGTCCAGCCGCGCGAAATGTTTCTCCGGCCCGCTGGAACAGCATGCCTTGCGATCACTATGAAGCGGTACCGCTCACTATTGACCGCTATCACGGCAACAGTTCGAACCCTTAACCCGTGGTGTCCTTGAGCAGCAAGCCGGCGACGACCTCACGGTGCGATGCCGGCAGGCCCAGCATCACCTCAGCGGACTTGGCCCGCCGGTAGTACAGGTGCGCATCGTGTTCCCAGGTGAAGCCGATGCCCCCGTGAACCTGGATGTTCGACGTGGCGACGTGGAAGTAGGCCTCCGAGCAGTGGGCCTTGGCGAGGCTGGCGACCAGCGGCAGGTCGGCGGCGCCATCCGCAGCCGCCCAGGCCGCGTAGTAAGCGGCCGACCTGGCGGACTCGACCTCCAGCAGCATGTCCGCACACATGTGCTTGACCGCCTGGAAGCTGCCGATCGCCCGGCCGAATTGATGCCGGACCTTTGCGTACGCCACCGCCATGTCCAGGCAGCGTTGCGCTCCGCCGACCTGCTCCGCGGCCAGCGCGAGCATGCCACCGCGAACCGCCTGTGCCACGATCTCCGCGGCCGCACCGGGCTGGCTCACTGGCCGGCCCGGGGTTCCGCTGAACGTGAGCACGGCTTGCTTGCGGGTCATGTCGAGAGTCTGCATCGCCTGACGGGACAGGCCCGGCGCTTCGCCGCCGACCGCGAACAGCGCGGGCCCGTCATCGGACGAAGCGGCGACGAGGATCAGGTCCGCGATCATCCCGTCGAGCACGAAGGACTTGCGGCCGTCCAGCAGGTACCGGTCACCGGACCGGCGTGCGGTGACCCTGAAATCGTCCGGCGTCCATGAGCCGTCGTCTTCCGGCACGGCGAGCGTGGCGATCGTCTCACCGGACGCTATGCCCGGCAGGAGATCCGCTTGCGCGGCCGCGTCGCCGCTGGCCAGCAGCGCCCCTGCGGCGAGCACGGCGCTGGCCAGATACGGGGCGCTCAGCAGCGCCGCACCCATCTCTTCGCACACGATCAGCTGCTCCACCGGCCCGCAGCCCGCACCGCCGTACTTCTCCGGGATGGTGAGCCCGGCGAGCCCGAGCCGTCCGAGCTGCGCCCAGACCGCCGGGTCGTACCCGGCCTCGGTCGCCATCAGCCGCCGTACCTCACTGACCGGCGATTTCTCCGCGAGAAACCGCCGAACCATATCGCGCAGGTCCTGCTGCTCCTCGGTAAAGACAAACTTCGGCATAACGACTCCGCCTGTGTCCCTTTTCCCGGCTGGCACCAGGCGTGCGCGCCGGTCGGCACGGCGCGCATGTGCTTGCGGTACGCCTGGTATGCCGCATGCACCCTGATACTATCGACATCAATATCGATTTACCAGGAGGCCGCATGCCTGCATCCCATGAGGCCGCATCTGGCGGTCCGCTGGACGGGATACGCGTGCTCGACCTCAGCTCGGTGGTGATGGGTCCGCTGGCTACCCAGATCCTCGGCGACCTGGGGGCCGACGTGATCACCGTGGAGACCCGGGACGGGGACATCAACCGGATCATGGGTTCCGGACCGTGTCCCGGCCTGTCCGGCGTCTCGTTGAACTTGCTACGCAACAAGCGCAATATCTCGCTCGACATCGCGCATCCGGACGGCCGGGCCGCGCTGCTGCGGGTCGCGGCCGGCTGCGACGTGTTCGTCACTAACCTGCGGCCGGGATCGGTCGGCCGCCTGCGCCTGCGCTATCCGGACATCGCCGCTATCCGGCCGGACGTGATCTACTGCCAGGCGCACGGGTTCCCGTCGGACAGCCCGCAGGCGGACGCGCCCGCATTCGATGACATCATCCAGGCTGCCTGCGGTGTGCCTGACCTGCTGCGCCGGGCGAGCGGCCGACCCGGGCTGATGCCGACGCTACTCGCCGACAAGGTGTCCGGGCTGGTGCTGGCGTACTCGATCATCGCCGCGCTGTTCCACCGGGCGAGAACCGGCGAGGGCCAGAAGGTGGAGGTGCCGATGGCCGATGCGATGCTCGCCTTCCTGCTCGTCGAGCACGGCAGTGGCGCTATTTCCCGGCCGGCCCGGGGCCCGGCCGGGTACCAGCGCATCCTCACCCCGCTGCGCGGGGCGCTGCGGACCGCGGACGGCTGGATCGCGGTGCAGCCGCACCGGGCGGCGCATTGGGCGGCGCTACTGCGCGCCGCGGGTCACGACGACTTGGTCGGGGACCCCAGGCTGTCCAGCCGCGCGCTATGGCGGGAACCGGGCTTCGGCTACGCCACGCTCAGCCGGGTGCTCGCCACGAAGACCACCGCGCAGTGGCTGGTGTTCTGCGCGGACGCCGGGATTCCGGCCGCTGCAGCGCCGGGGCTGGACGAGCTCATCGATGCGCTGCCCGAGGACGAGCATCCGGACGCCGGATGGTACAAGGTGATCCCGCCGCCGGCCCGTTTCTCGGCGACCCCGGCATCAGTGCGACGGCCGGCCCCGCTGGCCGGGCAGCATACCCGCGAGGTGCTGGCCGAAGCAGGCCTGACCGAAGAGCAGATAACCCGGCTGGCCGAGGCAGGCGTTCTTACCGGAGATCGGGCTGGTCCAGGAAGGCGAGCACCTGCTGGCTGAACAGGTCCGGCTGGTCGACGTTGCAGACGTGGCCGGCATCCGGGATCACCGCGCGCGCGGCCCGGGGAAGTCTCGCCGCCATGTACTCGGCCGCGCCGAGGTAATCGGAGTCCCGCGCGCCGACCAGCACCAGCGCCGGGACGGTGATCGCTGGCAGCGCGTCGATCACGCGCGCATCGCGCTGGGTGAGCATGCCGCGGGCGGCGAGCGCCAGCCCGCGTGCCGAGTCGCGCTCCAGGCGCTCGGCGAGCGCGATGGCCCGGTCGTTCCACCGCTGCCGCGCCTCGTCCCGACGATAGCCGGGGCCGGTGTCACACAGCACCAGCCCGGCGACCCGGTCCGGGTGCGCCAGCCAGAACTCCAGCGACAGGAACCCGCCGAGGGACAGCCCGCCCGCCACCACGCGCGCCACCCCGCACGCGTCGAGCAGCGCGGCCATGTCCGCCACACAGGCGGAGGCGCAGTAGCGCGCCAGGTCGTCCGGTGCGTCGCTGCTGCCGTGGCCGCTCAGGTCCCAGGTGATGACCGGCCGGGCGGCGGCGAGCGCCGCGATGTTCGGCTGCCACATCGCCGACGATGCGGAGAAGCCGTGGGTGAGCAGGAGCGGCGTGGCACCGTCCGGTGGCCCGAAGGCCTGGTAGTAGATGCGGGCGCCGTCTCGGTCCAGATAAGCCACCGGGCACCTCGCGGAAGGGCAGACTCCGGCTGGGGTCGGGCTCTTTGGGCAGGCCGAGGATCCGCTCGCCGATGATCGTCCGCTGGATCTGGTCGGTGCCGCCGGCGATGGAGATGCCCGGCACGGACAGGAAAATCTCGGCGATCGTCCCGTCCAGCGGCGAGCCCGGCCCGGCCAGCATGCCGTGCGGCCCGGCGATCAGCGCATGTACCCGCGCCGCCTGCCGGGCGATGACGCTGCTGGCCAGCTTGCCCAGCGAGCCTTCCGGCCCGGGCGGCCGGCCCGCCGCCCGCGCGGCGGCGGCACGCTCGGCCGTCCACCGCGCTGACCAGGCCAGCTCCGCCAGCCGGGCGATCTCCTGGCGCACCAGCGGGTCGCCCGCCAGGCCGTGCGCGATCGCACGGCCGGTGACCAGATCCGGCCGGCCGGCCCGCTGCGGGTACCACTTGTGCGGCTCGCTGGCCGCGGTCCGCTCCGCGATCGCCTCCCGCCAGGCCCGCCCGGCCGCCCCGGCTTTTTGGGGCGGCACCGGGCCGGGCCGGGACGCGGCGAGACGGCGCTCGTGCGCGAGGATCGACAGCGCGACCGTCCAGCCGCCGCCGTGCTCCCCGATCAGGTAGCCGACCGGGACTCTGGCCTGATCCAGGAACACCTCGTTGAACGAGGAGTGCCCGTTCATCTGCCGCAGCGGGCGCACCTCGACTCCCGGCTGCCGCATCGGCAGCACGAAGCAGGTGATGCCGCGGTGCTTGGGCACGCTGGCATCGGTGCGAGCCAGCAGCAGCCCGAAGTCCGCGGTCGCCGCTCCGGTCGACCAGACCTTCTGCCCCGTCACCAGCCACCCGTCGGCGGCCGCCTCGGCCCGGGTGGTCAGCCCGGCCAGGTCCGAGCCCGCAGCTGGCTCGCTGAACAGCTGGCACCAGGTGATCTCGCCGGTGACGGTACGCCTGACGAAGCGTTCCCGGAGCGCATCGGTGCCGTGCTCGATGACCACCGGCCCGGCTAGGCCCACGCCGACCCCTTCGGCCGGACCGGGCACTTCTGCACCGGCCAGCTCCTCCCTCACCAGCGCGGCCAGGCCGGCCGGCAGCGACCGCCCGCACCAGCCGCGCGGCCAGGCCGGGCACGCCCACCCCGCGTCGGCCAGCAACTCGCGCCATCGCACCAGGCTCAGCTCCGGATCCCAGCTGGCCTCGATCCACTGCCGCAGCTCGGAGAGCACGCCGACCGCATCCGGAACGGCCATGGTCACCGCGCCTCGAATCGGGGAGGCCGCCGCTGCGCGGACGCGCGGATACCCTCGGCGAAGTCCGCCGTCTGCCGCAGCCGGTCCTGCTCCGCCAGTTCCCGGTCCATCGCCGCCCGGGCCCGGTCCGCCAGCGTCCCGCGCATCGTCTCCCGGATCGACCACACCGCGAGCGGGGCGCCGGCCGCGATCTCGGCGGCCAGCTCCTGCGCGGCCGCCCGCAGGCCTTCGGGCTCCGCCAGCCGGTCGGCCAGCCCGATCCTGGCCGCCTCCTCGCCGCCGACCCGGCGGCCGGTGCACAGCAGGTCCAGCGCGCGCTGCTCGCCGATGATCGCGGGCAGCGTGACCGTCAGCGCGAAGCCATGATGCAAGCCGAGCCGGGCGAAGTTCGCGCAGAACCTGGCCTGCGGGCTGGCGACGCGGAAGTCGGCGGCGCAGGCCAGCCCCAGCCCGCCGCCCACCGCCGCGCCCTGCACGGCGGCGACCACCGGCGTCCGCACCTCGAACAACCGGGCCGCCGCGGCGTAGAGTTCCCCCGCACCGCCCGTCCCGGTCCGCCCCGAACGGCCGGTGAAGTCCGCGCCCGCGCAGAAGTGCTTGCCGTCCGAGCACAGCACCGCCGCGCGGAACTCCGGCTGCTCGTCCAGCCACGCGCAGGCATCCGCGAGCGAGGTGATGAGCTCGGCATCGAAGAAGTTGTCCGGCGGGCGCCCGATCTCCACCGTTGCCACGAGGTCGCCGTTCGGCCAGACGCTCACGTCACCGAACGTCTTCCTCGTCTCCGGCATGACCGCATCGTAATCGACATCGATGTCGACCAACAAGAGCCTGCCCGGAAGGGAGTGGCAGGCGGTCAGGTGGTGGTGACCGACGAAGCGGTGGTGCTCAGCTTGCGGAAGGCTCAGGCCGTTCGGCCAAACCGACCGCGCGCGCCCAGATGGCGGTCAGCGTCGCCGCGGCGGTTTCCGGATCGTAGTTGTCCCCGCCGGCCAGCCACCAGTACGCGAAATTGGACAGCATCGAGACCAGCGCGCCGGCCGTAGTGCGCGGGTCGATGTCCCGATCGGCGAGCCCGTGGTCCTGCCAGCGGCGGATGGTCTTCGCTACCCGCTCCACGTGCTCGATCCGGCCGCGCAACCGGATCCGGTGTATCTCCTCGTCCATCGTCGCGACCTGCTCGGCGAGCGCCCAGATCACGCTGTTCGCCCGGTAGGCCTCCAGATACCGCCGGTTGGCGCGGTCCAGCGCCGCGAGCACCCCCCTGCGCGGCTCGCCCGGCGGCACCGCGACGGCCACCCGGAACTGCTCCCCCACCTCCCGCAGCACCGCGACGAACACATCCTGCCGCGATGCGAAATACGTATAAAAGCTGCCGTGCGCCACCCCGGCCTCCGCCGTTATGTCAGCAACCCGGGCTCCGAAGTAGCCGTCCCGCTCGAACACCCGCCGGGCGGCGGCCACCAGATCCTCGCGCGTGCGCTGCCCCTTGGCTGTAGTCCGCGAGGCGTGCGCGGTGCGGCGCGCGGCCGACGTTCCGGCCGGCACCCAGCCGCCCCGGGTTCGCTGACTGGCCGGCTTTGTACTCGACATAGATGTCGATGATACTGACTCCGCTGAAGCGTTCTTCGCCCAGACCGGCCTCACCCTCGAACATCAGCCCCCGTAGAGAGGACGAATGCTGGCTGGTTGAACCTTCTGCGCAGGTTGAGCATGCGTGGTGCTCGTGCCTGAGGGCCCGGCCCGGCTGATGTGATCGCGGAGCAGCGGGAGCTGCTGTCGCGGTTGCGGGCTGTGGTGGAGACGAAAGGACGCCGGGACTGCGATGCTCCGCCGGGAGCTGGATGCGGGCCTCCTCACTGGTGACTGGCCTGCCGCCGCAATGCCGCCAGCGACTCGGCGGTATCGCGGCGCATCCTGGGCGCGAACAGCAGCAGCAGCGGACCGGCCCCGCCCAGGACCTCGGCACTCTTAACCACCCGGACACGCCCCCCGGGCACCGGCTCGAGGATGTGATCGAAGACGACCTTGCCCAGCGGTACCGGGCACTCACTCACCCAGTGCCGTCCGGCGTCAACCTCGGTGATGGTAAAAGAGCCGCCGAGATTGCCGCGCTGCCTGGCCCAGCCACGCGTCCCCGCCTCAAACGGGCCATCGAGCTGGGCGATCTCCTTGCTGACATCCCACTCGGGCCAGCGGGCCACGTCGGTCCACACCTTCCAGACCGCGTCCGGGTCGGCCTCGAACGTCGCCTCGCATTCGAACAGGTGCATGACTATCCCTCAAGCCTGGCCGGGATAGGAAGCAGCTGGCCATGTGCCAGCAAGCCCGGCGCCCGGCATGCTGTTTGCGGCACGCTCCGCCCAGCCGTCGTAATGGTCCCGCGGACCGATGCCACACGGCAACCTGATGCGGCGCTTTCGGGGATCACCGGCGCGGGCCGCGGCGCGGGCTCCCTGACCTTGCGCTAGGTTGCCGCTGGTCACTACCTGTCCAGCCAGCCTATTCAGGGGAAATCCTGCTCGAGGCGTGACCGGCGCGCCGTCACCGGTCATTCCGCCGCAGGATTGCTCCCGGCCGACGGGCCAGCGGGCGATCCCCCTGCCTGGGGCGCTGAGCCGGTCAGCGGAGAGGTGTCCAGGTATCTCACCTCGTAGACCCGTTCGGTAAATTTCCAGCCGTCGCCGGTCCGCTGGTAGCGGTCGTGGTAGATGGCGAAGTTCTGATGTGAGCCGCCATCGCGCAGGCCAATGAGCTCGTGGAGGTAGGCGCGGCCGGACGCGGTGTCGCCGTCGAGCTGGATCGTGCCCGGGTGGGCGGTCTGCACGAAGTACTCCACGAAGGCCTCCCGCCGCTCGCGCCAGGCGCGGATCTGTTCCCGGCCGACGAGTTCGACGGGAACGTTGGGCATCCGCAGCGCGCCGTCCGGGGTGAACAGCGACGCCACGCGGTCGTAGTCGCACATCATCGCCGCGTCGGTGAACTCGCCGCGCAGCGCCTCGATCTCGACGCGGTCAGCGATGGCCTGAAAATCACTCATCGGTTCCTCCTGGTCACATCGAACCCGGTGTGTTCTCCTCAGTAGTCCGACGACACAACCCGCCCGGATATCAGGCGACGGCCTCATAACTGGCGAGCAGGGCCTGGGCACTGGTGTAGGTCGCCATCACGAGGCCCTCGTGGGCGGGCAGGTGCAGGCCGCCGAACTCCTCCAGCGCGAGCAGAGTGTCCGATGCCAGGAAGAGCGCTCCGCCGACGGCCGTCCGCGACGAGCCCGAATCCAGCGCCACCAGGGACATCGCGAGCAGTGCGGCGCTGTAGACGACGACCGGGATGCGGTTCTTGCCGGTGCGCTTCCACAGGTAGGCGTTCACCGCGCCGAACGCGGCCAGATGCGGCGCGGCCAGGACTGGCCGGGCGCGCAAGCGGCCGCGGCCGGGGCGCTGCCGCAGTGCGGTGATCCAGGCCACGTGGCCGGCCAGGAAACATCCCAGCCCCGCCATGAATGCGGTCTCACCGCTGCCCAGCAAGGCCACGTCGCCGAGGCCGCCCAGGGCCAGCGCGCGTTGCGCCGGGCGATCACGGCCCGCCATCAGCACCGGCATCAGCAGCGGCTTGGTCAGCCAGCGCTGCCGGTCACGCCCGGTCGCCGCGAGCAGCGTGTCAGCCGTCGCAAGAGCCGCGTAGGCGATGGTAGTACGACGGGCCACTCCGCACCTCCTGTCTGCGCTGCAAGCCTAACGACTGAAGCGCGTTTCGCTGGCCCGGCACTGCGGGTGCACGGGTCGCCGGGGGACAATGGACGACAGCCCGCGGGAGCGCCGGGTGGGTAAGGGAGTGTGGTATCGCCATGCCGTGGTTTCCGGATTTCGCCAGCGCCGTTGAGCTGGCGCGCAAGCAGACCCGCGCCGCGGGCCAGGCCGATCCAGTCGGGCAGTTCTTCGCCGCGCTGAACAGGGGCGACACCCACGGTCTTGAGACAACGTGGCCGGGCGAGGTGGTGGTTTACGACCCCCGCGCCGGGGAGGTCCGCGGCCACAGGCAGCTGCGGCACTTCGTCAGCCAGAATCAGGCCTGGATGGCCGATCACCACGCCCGGATCGAGACCGTCGCGTCTACGTCGTCCGGCGGGCGGGCCGTGGTGGAACTACTGGCGCATCTGGACGGCGACGGGCAGCAGCTGGCGTGGCCGGTGGCGGTCGTAGCCGAATCTCCCGACGAGCTGTCGGTGGTGTTCCGCACCTATTGCAGCCAGTGGCCGGTCGACGGGCGGCGCCACCTGCGGCCTCCCATCCTCAAGCCCGGCGCCATCCACCCCGGCGATGTCGTCGGCCGTTACCAGGCCGCACTGGAGGCCGGTGACGCCGACGCGGTCGTCAGCACCTTCGAGCCCGATGGGTACTACCGCGAGCCCATCGGCCCGCACTCCTCCCACAGCGGCACCGCCGAGCTTCGCACGTTTTTCGACGGACGCTTCAGCACAGGCGGCGGCATCGAGCTAGAACACTGCGTGGTAACCGACGACGGGGTGCGCTGCGCCCTGGAGTACAACTGCGTCCGCTGGGGCAGCCATCAACTCCCGCCGCAGGCGGGGCTCGGCGTCTACGAACGCGGGCCAGACGGACTGCTCACCGCGGCCCGTGTCTACGACGACATCGAACC
>WNFY01000404.1_pt1 | contig 37756 bp, 37 predicted proteins | sample 5400091 | NCBI WGS metagenome assembly WNFY01 (sample SAMN13153364, study PRJNA577476) | soil metagenome | isolation source: 60 cm soil or saprolite under grassland replicate 1 | place: USA:California | collected 2016-06-15 | reverse complement strand
TCAAAAGAGTCATGTATGGCAGGGCTGGCTTCCCCCTCTTACGACAGCGGCTCTTACATGATGCCTAATCTCTGCTTGAAGGTTCAGAGGAAGAGAGGATTTATGAATTTTCATAACGCTTCACCAAAAAGTGGGAAGAGCCAATTATACACAGGCGTCTATACCTTGTCCATAGGGAGTCGCCTCCCACAGTTGTTGGGCGGTCCAGGTGTCGGTAGGAGATCGTGGAGATTCGTGGACACCCACATGGATGACTTTACGAGATTGCATATCGATCATGAAGAAGGCAAACAGCGAGAGAAAGAAGAGGTCTGTGACCTGCAAGCGCATCACACGCCCAGATGTCTTGCGCATGGTTCTGCAGGAAAGTGGCCCAGTTCTGTCCTCGCCGTCTTGGCATACGAGTATGCCTCATGTACTTCTGAATGGTGCTTTGGAGACGCAGATGCCCAGCTTGAGTAATTCGCCACGGATCCGTTCCGCTCCCCAGAGCCGATTCTGCCCTGCCATTTCCATGATCAAAGCCACGGTTTCTGCGGGTATCTTTGGTTTGGAAGATGCTGCTCTGGACTTGTACTTCCAGAACAGGCGCGCATCCCTGGCGATGCCACTGGAGCAGCGTCTCTGGCTGGGCAATGAACAGGGCTTGTTTCCAGGTCCGAACTGCCCTCGCCAGAAGAACCAGGAGCATCCGGTCCGTTTTGGTACAGGCAGGTCGTTTCACCTGTCGCCGGAGGATGATAAGAGGCTTTCGAAGGAACGCGTTTTCTGCCACGAGTTCGGACTTGCTTCTGGCAAGGTCTGTCAGCGTCCCTAGCAGGAGAGAGGTGGTGTCCGGTTTGGTCCAGGCGACGAAGCGGTGGTGGAGCGACTGGAGACAAAGGCCTATCAACCGCTTGATACAGGTGAGAATCCTCTGCACAGTGTTCATTCTCCCTGTGTAAAGATGAGCAGATGTATGCTTTAGATTGTACTCTTCCTCTTCGGAATCGGCAAGGAGCAAGAGACGTGATTGGGTGTTCTCAAAGGCCTCAACTGGCGGTCGGATGCCACAAGTAGCCATCGCAGCCACAGTCTTGTGCAGTGGTGTGCCGAGCACGGCATCCTGCTGCTCTCGACGCCCAACGCCAGCTCCTGGCTCAACATGGCCGAATCGGTGCAGCGCATCATCAAAGGACGGGAGCTGGCTGGTCAGCATGTTTATGACGTGGAGATCCTCAAAGACTGGTTCCGTGACACCATTGTCGCCCGGAATCGCCATCCTACTCCCTTCATATGGGGCGGCAAGCGGCATGCTCGTCGCGACCGGGCCTGTGCGAGGCGGCATCGACTGGTTGGGTCAGTGGCCACCACCACCTACATTCTCCCACGACGCATCCGCTCTGCTCATTTCTACAAACCGGGTGGCAACACTACAGGACTTGGCAACTGACGCCTAGGTAGAGGCTCTCAGGCTAGTGATGAGGAGTAGGTGTACTGCTCGGCTTCCCATGGCCATTCCCATTTCCATTACTGGTATCATTGCTGTTCCCTGATTCGAATCCTGGCATGTTCGTTTTCAGACATGTAACCAGCGGAGTTGTACCGCAACTCTGGACCGCTTCCGCCAGGAAGCTCCGTGCGTTGGCACTTGTGAGCTTGCCACCAGCATTGGCTTTATCCTGGCCCGCCAGGAATTGCGCATAGGTCAGCAGTTGATCGATCTCTCCGTAGCCAAAGACCCGCTTGGAAGAAACTGATGCCCCGTTGGGGATTGTGCCTGTGAAGGCCCCCCGGTGCAACGCACACAGCCTGGATATCAGCACTCGCGCTATCGGTGCTCAGTGCAAACTGCGTTGCCAGTTGCTGCGCATCGGGGAGCCCGGGGCAGGTATTCTTATTGCTCTTGTCAGCATAGTGATTGTTCGCCTGGAGATGGTTACCGTGGCTCTCCACCTCCGGCGTGGCAGTAGCGTGCGCCTGACCAGTGAGGGCATGGACCAGACCCTTTCCGGCTGACGTTGCAGCGAATGCCGTCGCTCCTCCAACGACGGCAACGCTGAGCAGCGCAACCACTATGAGCTTTCCTTTGAACAAACTCACGAATTTCATCCATACAATTCCTTTCATCTACGAATGCGTGTTTGAACACACACGGCTTCGATATAAGAACAATGGAACGGCCCGACCTGCCCCATGCTCATAGGGATAGTTGCCCTTCTCCAGCCATTGGTTACGGCTCCTGCCCTTTGAGCAGACAAAAGAACCATGTGAATTGTTTTTTCGGTCACCCGTAACTACAAGAAGCCAAATCGCAACTAAGTAGTGGCCGATCTTTGCTAGCTTCTATCGCAATGTATCAAATGAGTGATCATGAAATAGCTGCATTAGTGCATAGAACAAGCATTTACTTTTCTCGAAGGTACACTGTTATCTAACCATTACCTGTGCTGGCTACTTAGGGCATCCGTTGGAAGAAATCAGCATTGTGTGCATGATTGATCACGTTTCCTTGCCGAAGCAGGTGAGATGCGAGTACAATGAACGAGATCCATTCTGCTCTTACGCGTCTTCCAACGCGTCTATTTCACTAAGGAGAGGGTCAATTCGTGCCTTGTGTATTCATCTCAATCAAGCAACGAGTATGTTTCAGCTTTCACGTGATCCAAGAACGTTTTTCGCGTTGGATAAAGCCATCGACAACCTCACTTTTGCTCAGAACGTTTGTCGAGGTAGTGTCAACTTCATGATTTTTGCGCTGATGGGTTTTCCTTACGAGGGTGCTCCTCCCCCTTCCCAAGTGGCCTCTTCGCTTCAGATCAGGAGGAGCAAGCTCCGCCATTCTCATGAAGGTGACACTACCGTGTTTCACCATGTCAATCATCATGCGTGGGAGTCGGCCATGTCTGGCGCGCTTGGACTGTGGTATTCATGCCCTGGGCAGTTTCGGCAGTTGATGATCCACAGCAGGCAACAGCATCACTCGTGGGCCAGCGCTGGGCAGCACTCCCTCACCATCTACGAATACATCCCTCATCAGTGAGAGCCGGTCCAGACCGGCGAGAGGAGCGTAACCATGATTGACCTTGCGGAAAACGTTGATGGACTTCCCAACATCTGCGGCTCAGAGGAGGGCATTAGGCAGGCGATTCAGGCTAGCAGGACCGCGCCGGTGTTCCTGCCACAGGGGACCTCAGGTTTCGGTGAGATCACCAGCGCCTTCGCTCTTGCATTGCACATGCACCAGCCACTCATCCCGGCAGGGGGTCCTGAGCTGCGAACAGCACAGTTGATCAGCAACTTGCAGTGGATGCTGGACCATCCGGACATCGCTGACAACCACAACGCGCGCGTCTTTTTGTGGTGTTACCAACGCATGGGCCAGTTCGTCCCGCAACTCCTCGACGAGGGGTTCCAGCCGCGGGTCATGCTCGAATACTCTGGCACGCTGCTCTACGGATTGCGCCAGATGGGCGCCACCGACGTGCTCGATGCCCTGGCGCGCCTCACAGCTGACCAGCGCAACCCCCGGGCGGTGGAGTGGCTGGGCTGCCCGTGGGGCCACGCCGTGGCTCCCTCTACGCCGGTCCAGGACTACCGCCTTCACGTTGAGGCCTGGCAGCACCACTTTGCCGCCATCTTTGGCCTTGATGCCTTGAGCCGGGTGCGCGGCTTCTCGCCCGCAGAAATGGCGCTTCCCAACCAGCCCGACGTGGCCTACGAGTTCGTTAAGACCCTCGTCGACTGCGGCTACCAATGGGTCCTCGTCCAAGAACACACCATCGAGCAGCCGGATGGACAGACTCCGCAGCACCGCCATCTCCCGCACCGCCTCGTCTGCACAAACTCTCGGGGTGACACCGCTACCATTACGGCTGTGATCAAGACACAGGGCAGTTACACGAAGCTGGTCGGCCAGATGCAGCCGTACGATGAGGCCAAGGGGCTGTCCCGGTTGGATCTCTCCGGCAAACAGATACCCCCACTGGTGACCCAGATGGCCGATGGGGAGAATGGCGGTGTGATGATGAACGAATTCCCGGCCAAGTACTGCGAAGTGATCCGCGAGTGCTCAGGCTCTGGGACACCGATCATGAACGTCACCGAATACCTCGAGCGGCTCGATTCGGTGGGGGTCCATGAAAACGACCTCCCGGTGATCCAACCGCTGTTTCAATCACGGATCTGGGAGCGCATGCTCCCAGGCGATGGACCAAACCGGCTGGCTGAGGTGATCAAACAGCTGCGGGCCGAGGACGGGCGCTTCCACATGGAAGGGGGCAGCTGGACCAACACTATCTCCTGGGTCCAGGGCTACGACACGGTGCTCGTGCCCATGGAGAGGGCCAGCTCCCTGTTTCACGAGCGGATCGCTGCCTCGGGCATCCGCCGGGACGATCCCCGGTACCGCAAAGCGCTGTTCCACCTGCTGACCGCGGAGACCAGTTGCTACCGCTACTGGGGTGCAGGAATCTGGACTGACTACGGCACCGAGCTCTCACGGCGCGTCAGTGATATCGTCACCGAGGAGCAGTAGCCACCAGAGGAATCACACCGAGGGTCAACGTGTCCTTGGCCCCGGTTCTCCACGTGCACCAGCCCTGTGCTGGCTACGTGGTCTAGCTGTTCGAGCATGATGAGAGAAAAGGACGAACGGAAGGCCTCTGAGTGCTGCGTGAGGAGGCAGAGGGGGAATCTGCAATACAGCAATGAAGAGCGTGTGTGGGAACGGAGAGACACGAGAGCCAGAGTAGGGAGGAGATGTCGAGGCGAGAGCACAGGAATTATATTAATAATAGAAACATAAATAAATAATCGAAACAGAACCGACGGGCGCCCGATGATCTGCAAGCATACCAACGTGATAGGCAGACATATGAGGCCAATCCTCGTTTTCAGAGCATTTGGCTGTATTCTGGTACATATGGTACACGTAGTTCACGGAAGGAGGGAATACATGGCTCTACAAGGAATACGAAGAATCGCCCCTGGAATTGTGCAGGACCCGGCTATTAATAGTGGACGTCCGATCATCGAGGGGACACGGGTCTTTGTCGATCGTATCATCGGACACCTTGAGCATGGTATGTCAATCGCAGAGATTTGCCATGAGTATGATCTGACATCGGAACAGGTGATGGCCGTCAAGCAACTGAGCCAGGAGCAGGTTCAATATATAAAGGGTTACGCCGATGCGCTGGAAAATGTGGTGATGAGGTAAGAGAAGCACGAGAGCTCGTCCACGAACGTTTCTGCTGGACGAAAATATGCCACGCAAGATACTCACCTCCTTGCGGAGAGAAGGATTCGATGCTATGCGAGTGTATGATGCGGGGCTGCGTTCGCTGCCTGACACTGCTATCTTTTCCTGCGCCCGCGCCTATCACATGACTATCATCACCTTCGACACTGACTATCTGAACCAGGCAGCGTTCTCGCTACCGCATGCGGGCATCCTTGTCCTCCGCTCCTTTCCAAGGGACACGGCTGTTAACGAGCTTGCCTCTGCTGTGCTAAAGGCGGTGACGCAATTAGCTCACCTTGATATCTCCAACCACGTCAACAGGCTTGATCCAAGTGGATTAGAGGAAGATCTATGAGAAACTCTCAGATTTTCTTGCACCATGCATCATAGTCAGAGGGAAAAGTAGGGATCATCTCGTATCGTCTCTATGCACTCGTCCACCGTCGGTTCCGTAAAGCCTATTTGTAGAATTATCTATAAATAGGCTTTCTTTTTTATTAGAATGTGTCTTTTGAGAAAGTGCTATAAACTCATTGATTGCGCGTCGTATAGCAAGTTTTTGACATAACCTTGCTTCGTTCCTTTTATCACTCTATTTCAGTGCCAAGAAAATCGGGTACCGGACAAGCGTTTATTACCCCGTGGCAATTGTAGCTGGAAATCACTTGATGCATAGTCGCTTTAGAGACACCACAGCGCTTGGCGATTTCTGTCGCATAGCGAGGGTCTATCAAGGTATCGGAAATGATCAGCCATCGCTGCCATCACCAAGGATGGGGACCACTCTGCAATCGTCTTTTGACCTCCTCAATCGGCAAATGGGAGCCTGGACATCTCACTCTTGCCATGTCTCCTGTTTGTCTTCAAACACTCCTTTCTCTCTTCTTTCGCGGAAAGCAAATTGGTATATTATGTGAACCAAGATCTCAAGATGCCAGCCAGGGCTAATGATATATGGAAGTATTCTTAGAAATTTTCCATTTAATATACATTTTCCATTCAAGGAAAAATCACATCCTTATGGGTAGCTCATGCATTTTGAGTCAATTGTTGACTTGATAAATTCAGTTTTTTGTGCTATGCTTTTCGTTTGGAGATCAGATTGAGCCGTATGGAAGGCAAACACATTTCACTCAACTGACGCACAAGAACTCCACGTGGCACAAAAGAAAACGACTATAGTCACATACTAGAACATACTGCTGTGGGAACCCTCCGTCCTCGTAGGCCGTGCTTCTGAAGTATCTCACATGCTCAATTGGACAAGACCATGCTGAGATTGTGAATCTACATGCAACAGAGCTGTTGCATTCTATCGAGAGGAGAATAATATGGCGGATAATAGATGTGTTGCTTATATAGAGCCGGGGAAAGTCGAAGTCCGAAACATCGACTATCCGAAGCTGGAGTTGCCGGAACAGAACCGCAAATGCGACCACGGCGTGATCCTGAAGATCGTGGCGACCAATATTTGTGGCAGCGATCAACACATGGTGCGGGGCCGCACCACTGCTCCTAAAGGTCAAACCCTGGGTCATGAGATCACCGGTGAGGTTATCGAGCTTGGCCGCGATGTCGAGTTCATCAAGAAGGGGGACCTGGTCTCCGTGCCGTTCAACATCGCCTGCGGACGCTGCCGCATGTGCAAATCGGGCAATACTGGAGTCTGCCTCAACGTCAACCCCGCCCGCCCTGGTGCCGCCTACGGCTACGTGGACATGGGTGGCTGGGTTGGTGGCCAGGCTGATTACGTCATGGTCCCCTATGCGGACTGGAACCTGTTAAAGTTTCCTGACAAGGACCAGGCGATGGAAAAGATCAAGGACCTGACGATGCTCTCAGACATTTTCCCGACCGGTTACCACGGAGCTTTCACTGCTGGCGTGACAACGGGGTCGACCGTGTATATCGCAGGAGGCGGACCAGTTGGTTTGGCATCCGCAGCGGCAGCGCAGTTGCTCGGCGCTGCTGTGGTCATCGTTGGTGATATGAACAAAGAGCGACTCGCACAGGCACGTAGCTTTGGCTGCGAAACCATCGATCTCACACAGAGCGGCGAACTGCCCGACATGATCGAGCAAATCGTTGGTGAGCCAGTGGTGGATGCAGCCGTGGACTGCGTCGGTTTTGAGGCACGCGGTCATGGGGCGGGTGCAAGTGAGGCTCCGGCTACCGTGCTCAACGATGTCATGAGTATCACACAAGTTGCCGGGCGAGTGGGTATCCCAGGTCTGTACGTGACCGGCGACCCTGGCGGGATTGACGAGAACGCCAAGATTGGCCAGTTGGGTGTCCGTATCGGTCTGGGTTGGGCCAAGTCCCTCTCCTTTACTACTGGTCAGTGCCCCGTCATGCGCTACCACCGGCAGTTGATGAATGCGATCCTACACGATAAGGTGCAGATCGCCAAGGCGGTCAACGCCACCGTCATCCCCTTGGAACAGGCTCCCGAGGGCTACATTGATTTCGACAAGGGCGCTGCTAAAAAGTTCGTCCTTAATCCGCATGGTATGGTCACCGCCTGAACGAAGAGTTAGCGGCAGATCACGAGCGGGAGGAGAAGAGGTCATGAGCTCTGTTCATGGCCTCTTCTTCAAGCTCCAATCACTCTTCTGGAGCACTGTTAACGCAACTTTGAAGACCACAACATAGCTGTTTTTCAAATGCCACGCACGTTATGAGGAGTGGCTACTTCTGACTTTTCCTTGGTGACTCACTTCTGGTCCTCATGAGACTTGACTACGACTCTCGCAGCCTTAATCCGGTCTACAGCTTCGATGAGGTCACGCAGTTCGACGTGATCTTTCCTGTATCGAGCCACCCTTACCGCTGCGTCAATGACTGCGTTCCTTATATCTCGACCACAGATATCGTCAGCATATGCTGCAAGCTGGTCAGGAGAGACGTTCTCTGCCAATGGTAGCTGTGGCACAAGATGTCGACGCCAGATCTCACGTCGGCATTGTTCGTTTGGCAGTGGGAAGTGGAGATAGCGGACCCGCGTCTCAAACGCCTTGTCATAGTTCTCGACCAGGTTCGTTGCAAAGATTACCACGCCACGAAATTCCTGCAGACAGATGAACAACTGGCTGCGCATCGAGTTAATGGCCTGCTCAGACCCTTGTGTGACCTCGGTGAGCCTCTTGGAGAGCAACGAATCAGCTTCATCGATAAAAAGGATCGCATGATCTCTCTCTGCTGCATGAAAGATCGCTTTGACATTTTTCGGTCCCTCCCCATGAAACTTGCTCTCAATCTCCGCATAGCTGGCAACCAAGATGGATCGATTGAGGCCGTGGGCGATGGCATGGGCCGCCAACGTTTTTCCAGTACCTGGAGGTCCATGAAAATTCAGAGCAGTGTGCGGAAAGGGCTGAATTTTCCGAAGCCCCCACTCGTCGAAGACCTTACGCTCTACCCGAATGACCTCAACGGCTGAGAGGAGATCTTCCATGAGAGCGTCCGGGACAACTAACTGCTCAAAAGTAAAGAACGGCTGTTGCGCTTTATACTGGAGAGCCCGTATCTCAATTGGGGGATCGTCACTCGATCTCGTTTGACCTGTGGTTTCTGCCTCCAGAGGAGGGCCTGCATGCACGTCAAGTAGGGTAGAAGCTGTCGCGACTGTGATCTTGAGATCCTTCAAGCGTGCTTTATGGAGCAGTTCAGTGACTGCGTGATGAAGCCGAGAGCGACAGAGAGCATCCACGGGTACTGGTATATCATCGGGTATACCCTGAATGACAAGCTCAAAAGGACCATTCATATCCTGCTCGCGCTCTGAACCGTCAGGTATGAGGTGCCCGGTTACAGCATACTGACCTGCACTTATCCGATAGATAATGGCTCCTGCGTCCTTCGTCATCACAAAAAATTTATGCGTGTAGCTGGCCTGCTCTTCCTGGTCAAGCTGGAGTTCCATCAAGGCCGGGTCAAAGTATTGCAGTGCTGCCAGGAGGCACTCTTGTTGTATCTGTTCTCGATCTTCCATTGTAGCGCACTCCTTCTTAGCAGAAGAATTCGTAGCAGGGGAATATCTACAACGCCATAAGAAGCATCTTCCACCTTTCCTTCGATATCATTGTACCAGCTTTGTGTACACTACTGGAGGCAGAGTCTACAGATCAAGTCTCCTGAAAAATAGATATACCGCAGGGTGGTAGAAGAAACAGCATCAAGTCTATCGCCGATGAGTTTGTCAAATACGAGGATTACATCGCAGCGTTCACGATCTATGAAGTTCTGGTCAGAGAGGTGATTGCGCACTTCAAAAGAGATTCTCTCTGATCGCGCACTTGTCCACTAGCAAGTACTGCCATCATACCAAATTCTAGTTGCGTTGCAAAAATGGCGATGATATTCATGCCAACTAGATGTTAACATTGACGCTGAGGTACCAAACCTCAGTGATCAGCAGATGTCCGTTTGCAGGGCTTATAGTAGAATAGGTACAATAAGAGTCAATTCTCGTAACGATAGTTATCAGTTCGCGCCGAAAGGAGGGGCGTCTTCCCAGGACTTCTTGAAAGGGAGCGGGTGAAGCGCCAAAGGATTGATGAGCAACCAGCTGCTTTTTCAGGTCACCAATCATCATGGAGAATCTTGTGGTATCCCACCACAGATTGACGAGCAAACCTTCCCCGACGTCTATCGAAGCTACTTCGAGAACCAGAATGGCGAGCAGGTTATCTTTTTGTACGATTACGAGCAGGAATGTGGCACACTCTATATGGGTGATGCAGGATGGGAACATCCATATGACGTCGTGGATGGGAAGGTATCAGGTCTTGTGCTGAACCGCCTGGAGCAACTATGGCTATCGGCTTGTTGGGAAGCCAGCGGAGCGTTGAAAGCGGTGCGTGAACAAATACGCAAAGAGCGGAGGCAAGAGCCAAAGCACTACGAGAGATGACGGGAAATAATCTGACTCACAGAAGAGATTTGGGGAGAGTGCATCTTTTCTGACGCTTCTGTTGATGCTTCACAGCGCTCAACACAGGCAAAACGACAGGCCATTGACGCGGCGATGCGCGTTGCTGAGGAGGAGAGCGAAGAACTTGCGCGAGGACTTGGGCAGAGACTGCGAGAGATGCTTCGAGGATGGTTCGAGACCGGGTACATGAGCTATGCTGCGGAGTAATGTGGGACGAATCTCTCGAATATTGAAGCCAGGAATGGAGCCATATTCTAACCTTCGCAAAGCATCAGTGATAGAAGAGAAAACTATGGCCTTACCTGTCTGCCTGTCACGCTGGTCGTCTTGCAGATCATCGGACGCCCGTCGGTTCCGTCATATTCCTTTCAGCTCGCTCCCCAGCAAGTCTCATGCGTTGATAACGGATTCGACCTCTCGATCACCTCATTCCCTCTTATGTGCCTGAGCCCAGATGGCAGCAGGCTTTGCCCCTCGATCGCGGAGTCGACCCCTTCGGTTCTACCTTTTTCACTCGCTCTTTCACGCTCGAGAACCTTGCAGACAAGGTCGGGAGGGCTCTCGCGCTCCAACACAACATCCCTCGTCCAAGAGACACTCTCTTCCCAGCTCGACATTCGCTCTTTTTCTCCTTGATCAATCGCTTCTCAAAGTACTTTTTTTCATCGGATGTACCAAGTAGCCAGTACACGTTTCTCGATGCGAGATGCATCTGCTCCCAGCGCACGCATCCCCGACAAAGCAAAGAGACGAGAAAGCCAACGAGACCTTATGCTATCTCAACTCCGTCGCCCGGGCTGACCAGGCGTTGAAACTTGATGCCCTTCGTGGAAAAATAGCGGTCGTAGTTGTCATAGCGCATCTTCTGGAAGAAGCTTTTGACGTAGCCGTCGTGGACGGGAATGACCAGCTGCGGCGCTATCGTCTCGGCGAACTCCGCAGTCGTGACCTCGGTGGTCCAGGGTGCCGCAACCACCAGCGCCAAGGCCTTGATACCCCTGAGCGTAGACGGCAGGACAGCGAACGAGTCGCCCGGATTGAGGAAGCTCTCGTTGATGATATAGGCGGTGTTCTGTGGCAGCGTGGGGGCAAGGATTTTCTCGTGGTTGGCTGCTACGGCGCGGATCGTAAAGTCCTTGCTCTGATAGCTCCCCTCGTCCAGCACAATCGCCTCGATGCCCTCCTTGGTAAAGGCGTCCTGTGTCTCGCTGTTGGTGATCACCATCGCGCCACTCAACTCCACGATCTTTTTCAATGCGGCCACATCCACGTGATCGGGATGGTTGTGCGTAATGATAATCGTCCCCACATCCCTGAACGCGTCCGGCGTGACCTGGCCTTCCATGAACGAGAACAGACCCGGGTCAAACAAAATCTTGTCTCCACCCTCCTCTACCACCAGGCACGAGTGAATAAATTTGTAGACACGCATCGCTTTCCAATCCTTCCTCTCGTGAACATCGTGAAAAATATATGGCTCACCCGTACGCAAGTTATCCTCTTTATACTATCACGTATAGGACGGAGAAGTACTACACTTTTACCAGCGCCAACTTCTTTCCCTGGCCGTTCTTCCTGGGGATGGGCCGCAAACGACTCCTTCTATGGGACCGCCTGTAATGGCTACTTGACACATCCGTTCAAAAAAAGGTGCAACCATGGGACATGGTGGACAATTCGACCAGCTCTCTGCAACCCCCTTCGGAACGTATCAGCAACCTGTATTTGCGGCTTCTAGAAAATTCCTGATATACTTAGTATCAGACTATCTCACACTCTATGGCGTACGTTCAGTTCGTTACTCTGAGTCGTTGGTCCATCCTCATTCGGGAAGGAGCAAAGAGGATATGACAATGGCGGAGAAGTTTCAGATTCAAGTTTTCTTCGATCATCACGATCAGGGTTTCAGTCATTTTGTTTGAAAGAAGACGCATCAAAAGTGAGAGAAGGTATTCACAACGGGCGACTCTCAAGAGACATCCCTCATTCTTCATGCACCCTCCTTGACATGTAGCTGAAACCCTGTTCAAGCGTATCGTCTCATGTTGATCGTGTAAGTTGTTCGCTTTTTTGTAGAGGCCAACCCGGAGCGATCTGCGGGTTGAGCCTTGATGGAAGTGTATGGCTACCCACATCTTCGGAAGGAGTAACTCGTGAAGCTTACCCAATTCTGGCAACAATTGATGCTCCGCCTTGCACTGAGAGGTGCAGTACTGGCTGTGTGCGTTATGTGGGGAGGGTTGGTGGCACCTGTTTCAGCTGAAACTACGGCGCTTGTGCGTAGCAACCATGCCTCGCATGGTACCGGGTCAGTCAATGTCTTTGTTCATGGCTCAAAAGTGGCGAACAACTTTCAGTTTGCCAGCGTGACGATCACGGACAATGCATCAGGCAGCCCACAGTCGGTGGCGTTGAGCGGCACTGGCACAACCGCGTCGGCACCAGTGGTGAGCCTGAGTCCAACGAGTTTGAGCTTCGGGAACCAGCAGGTCAAAACCACCAGTGCGGCGCGGACCGTCACGCTGACCAACAGTGGCAACGCCGCCCTGACCATCCACAGCATCGGACTGAGCGGCTCCAACAGCGGTGATTTCCATCAGCAACACACCTGTCCCAGCAGTTCCAGTACGCTGGCAGCCGGGGCTTCCTGTATCATCAGCGTGACCTTTACCCCTACGGCTGACGGCAGTCGCAGCGCTAGCTTGGCGATCACGGACAATGCATCAGGCAGCCCACAGTCGGTGACCCTCAGTGGTACAGGTGTGCTGGGGATGCCGCCAACGGGTAGTGATCCAAATGCCCAGCCACCTGCGGACAATATACTGCAGGAGCCTCTCGGCTGGCTTGCACTTATTGTGGCTGTTGTAGCCGCGGCAGGAATCGGCACGGAGTTCATCTCTGGCCGCCAGCGCCGGTCTCACCCGCGCTGATAGGGCTTATAGTTTTGGGTGTATGCCGCATGGTCCCTGCGCTGCGACGTCCAGGCAACCATGCAGATCTGCGTGTATACATGAAAGAGAGATCTTGACTCTATGCGCAAAGTCATATGCTTTTTGTGTGTATTGGCTTTAGCCCTTGTTGTAGTGCAGACGATGAACTCGCAGGTCCAGCCGGCAAGCCCCTATCGCTTAATCATTTCTTCAATTGGTGTAGATACTGCTGTGGAGACGGTTGGCGTGCTTCACGATGGCGACCTGGCGACACCTTCGCTTAACCCGTGGGATGATGTGGGCTGGTATGCCGCTGGCACACGGCCAGGAGAAGTGGGAAGCGCGGTAATCGATGGGCACCTTGATCGTCCGGGCGGCTCCCCTGCTGTATTCTGGAAGCTGCGTGATCTACATGTCGGCGACAGCGTAATGATCGTTGATAGTGTGGGTCATACAGTGCGCTTTCGCGTGACACGCATCGCGCTGTACCGCCCGCGGCAGGCTCCCGTTCATGAGATTTTTGGAGATAAAAGAGGTTCTTATCTTAACTTGATCACGTGCGCCGGGGACTGGATTGCCAGTCAGCATCAGACGGCTTTTCGACTGGTCGTATATACCACATTAGTCCAATGAAAGAAGAAAATGGTGGAGAGCGAAGGTATAGCCATTAAATATGGTGGATAAATCGACCAGCCCTCTCCAAACCCACTTCAGGCCGGTTTTCGTCAGTTGGCAGTCCGGACAGGCCCTGTAATGGCTACTTGGGTTATCCGTTCTAAAACGTGTCCCTGTTCTCACGGATATGGCTCACGGCATTGCGCCATTCCGAAGCAGAGATACCATACTCTGGTTTCTTTGGGCCTGGTCGCTGAGGCGCTATTTCCAGAGGGGTAGTTCTCAGAAGGACAAGTTGCATCTTGAGATAGAGTTTCCCGTAAGGGGAAGCAAAGAGGGTCAACGTTGGTGAGAGATGCACCGATGCCCGTCGGTTCCTCTGAGATTATTTATGCATTTTTCTAGTAATACTAGTACAAGTGTTCTGATACAGCGAAGCCTCTTCCTACACTGCATTCCTGATTGCTCATCTGCCTCTGAACTTAACAAGAATAACCTTCAGTTCATACGTTTCTCTCATTCGTCTAGAACAGATATGCCAAGTTGCCAGTACAGGCGTCGGGTTTTTAGACACGTTGCTGTCGAAGAACTTTTTCCCTCTCATCATACAGAATTATTTCCTCATTGACACCTCAGTTACAATGTGTTTGGATACGAAAGTAGGTTCCGTATTTTCCTGGAGCGAAGGGAGGTGATGCAAAAGAGATAGTGCAACAGGTGGCGTATTTGAGGTCATTCGTATCATTGTTGCTGATAGCTAGTACCGGAATAAGAAAGCAAAAGAATCAAAGGAGATGCACGAACAATGAAGAAATTTTTGTTATTGTATTTGTCTCCAGTTTCTGCTGAGCAACAAATGCAAACTGCAAGTCCTGAAGACATGCAAAGAGGGATGGAGCCTTGGGTCAGATGGTTTGATGCACATAAACAAGAAATTGTTGAGATGGGAACGCCAACTGGAAACGAAATGAACGTGACCAAAGCTGGGAGTTCCAGACCAAAAACGTACATTGGAGGGTATTCTATTCTCCAGGCAGAAGATATGGATGCCGCAAAAGCCATGCTTTCCGATCATCCGCATTTCATGATGGAAGGCAATAGTATTGAAGTCCTTGAGCTGATGCCGATGCCTGGCATGTAAAAAGCTGGGGTGGCCCCACATTGGTGGAGTCAGCTCACAAGCGTCCCTTCATTCTATCAGGTCGTACAGGGCGAGGCTCACCGGATTTCGCTACCAACATCATCAAAGTGTTGGAAGACCCCGCAGGCACGAGGAACAAAACCTACCCCATCGGTGGCCCAGAATACTACTCCTTTATGCAGATCATCGATGCCTTCCTGCATGCCATGCACAAAACTGGCCTCAACGCCTACGCTCCTACACCCTTAGTCGGCGTAGGCGCTGCCGTCACGGAAGCAGTGCTGCCGAAGCCCCCCTAAACAGCGCAGCCATGACTCTCTTCTCATTCGACAACCCCACAGATCTCAATTCCGTCGAGCGAGATTTCGGATTCAAACCCACGTCGTTCACCACCTACCTGCAAGAACATGGCATCTGATTATCCTTTCCTCTTAGTACGAAATTCATATGCTACAATAGGCGGGTCTGCTCGTATCTCTCATAAAGAGGAAGTGAACCCACTCAGGGAGGATGTAACGGAGGGAACCCTTGACCATATCGCCAGATCCAACACTCAAGGCCAGCAAAGACCTGCACTTTATAGGTGACACGCTGGTGCGCATTTCGCGCGCGCTGCACGAACAGACTCGTAAATTAGAGACCGCGGTCGAAGGCACGTATGCCAGCGAGCGAGGTGATCCTCGTGTTCAGCTGCTCAGCGATGCCCTGAGTGTCAGTCGTACAGCTGACCTGGAACTGGGGCGCGTTACCCTGGCTGCAAAGCGCGTGCTGCTCGCATTGCAAGAGCAGTTCAGCACCGGGCAGCAAGCCTCCGTTCCAACTTTCCCCCCTCCTGCGCAGCCCACAGCCTCCGTCATCCCCGAACACGAGCGTGAGGCCTTGACCACCAGTATCACCAACCTGGAGCGCAAACGCAGCGAACTGGAGACCCTCTACGAAATCGCGCAGGACCTCAATTCAACGCTGAAGTTTGATGATGTGCTGCGCCTCGCTATGGACAAGGTCATTAGTGTCGTCGGTGCAGAGCGAGGCTTTATCGTCCTGGTCAATCCTGAAACGGGTAGCATTGAGTTCAAAATCGCACGTGATAAACAGGCTCGCGCCATTGGCAAGGGTGCATTTGAGATCAGCCAGAGTACATTAGAGTGTGTTGTGAAGACCAGAGAGCCCATGCTCTCCGACAGGAGTGACGATCCTACGAAGAGCATGATGGCTTATGACATTCGCTCTATTATGTGTGCACCTTTACTTGTGCGTGGCAACTGCATCGGAGCTGTGTACGTAGATAGCCGCCAGCATGCAAGCCTGTTCAACGAGAAGACCCTCGATCTGCTGCTCGCCTTCTGCAATCAAGCCGCCATTGCCATCGATAATGCCCAGCTCTTCAGCAAAGTCAACGAAGATAAGCAGTACATGGATAACATCTTTGCCTCGATGGCAAATGGCGTCATCACCACGAACTCTGCCGGCATCATCACTACCTTTAACCTCGCCGCCAGCTACATCCTGGGCTTGGACCCTGCCCAGGTAGTGGGAAAGCACTACCAGGAAGTCTTTAAGGCGTTGCCACAGGTTCGCCTGGCCGAACTGCTGCAAAATGCTACCTTGCAGCATGAGCATGGCACGATTGTCCCCCATTCGATCGATTGTGTTATTCCAGGTCGTGGCACGGTCAACCTGGACCTGCATGTCTCCTCCTTGCGCGATCAAGAGACGGGAGCCCCCATCGGCATGGCGCTTGTCATTGATGACCGTACTGATATCAAGCGCGCCAAGGCCGAGACAAAGGAAATTCGCGACATCTTTGGGCGCTACGTGCATCCCAGTGTAGTCAACCGGCTTATTGCTGATCCGCAGGCCTTGAACCTTGGCGGAGAAACCAGAGAGATCACCGTCCTCTTTGCCGATATTCGGGGCTCTACCCGTTTAGGTGAGATCACACCACCAGAACAGATGATGAATTTGCTCAATGGCTACTGGGAGAAAATGGTCGAAGCCATCTGGAACCAGGGAGGCACCATCACAGCCTTCTTGGGCGATGGACTGATGGCAATCTTCAATGCCCCGCTAGCGCAGGAAGACCATGCCTTGCGCGCCGTGCGAGCTGCTCTAGGAATGCGGGAGGGTGTGCTCGCGTACCAGCGCAATATCCCCCCGCAACTGCATGTCGCGTTTGGTTTTGGCATCAACACCGGTCAGGCAGTGGTGGGTAATCTTGGTTCAGGGCGTATGCAGAACTACACCGCCATTGGCGACACCGTTAACGTGGCCGAACGCATCCAGGGCAAGGTTTCGGACAACGACATTCTGCTCAATCACACAACCTTTATCCAGGTGCGCCAACATGTGCGCGTGGAAAAACTTGCTCCTCTGTACGTAAAAAATAAGACAGAGCCTCTGGATGTGTTTCGCCTAATAGGATTGCTGTAATCTCATAACTGCTTGCGCTGCACAAACCCCATCTGCAGCATGCGCACAAAACCAAACCTGTACTGGCTACCTAGCATAACCGTACTCAAAAGAGACAGCTTTCACCATCGCATTTCGCTGATGTGATCCGTCTTTTCCCGCCTTCCTATCCGGGTCTGGCAGCCCACAGGAAGGCATGGTTGTCCAGTTCACGACGGCTTTTCCGTCTGTTCCCCATGTGCCATCCGCTTTTTGTCCAGGCATGACCGGCCTTCACCCGCTCTGCATCTGTGTATCAGTGATGCAATGTTCCCCTGTATTGGTCACTCAACTTTCAATATCCGTTCCTGAACCAGGAAGAAAACACAATGAACGTCCTTATCATATCGATGGTACAATTGAGCACGCCATAAGCGCACCTGTTTCCCGCCTAGCTTCTGTTCCTGAGCCTGATGCTTCCCGTGTGGGCCCCACCCTCCTGTGCTACACTGCTGTTGTGCTACAGGCACAGGGAGCATACCCCGGACCTGCTGCGTCCTTTGCCTGCCTCGGATCATCAAGAGCAAATGCGAACGGATCGTTTGGGAGTGAAGAAGAGGCAGCGCATTCCTGGTAGAGAAGGAGATTGCCTCTCCCGGAGAAGAGTTGTTCAAGTGGGATGCGTGCCAGGGGCGACCGATGGGTCGATGCCCGTCGGTTCCGTTCGAGTAATAGTGTAATTTACAATCAACTGAAATTACACTATTTTTATTTAATTATAACCTAATGTAATCAGATACCACAGGAGAAAACGCTCATTTTCTCTTTTATCGATTACCCTCTATAGCCATCTCTATGAGCCTAAGAAGCGCTTTACTACCTTAAATACAGGAGGGATGTGCTTCTTATTTTCTTTACAACATGAGGGATTCCTCCCAGCGAGGAAGGAGAAGTGGCCTCATGTGTCTGCCTGTCACGCTTGGTGCCCTAGAAAATTCATTATCTATTTTTTATAGAACGTGAAATTATTATTGTAGCAACAAGTAAAACTGGAACTGATCCTTTATTCGCTGACAGCACTGACTGGCACTAGCTCGAGTATCTCATAGGGACCATCTGCTGAAGACGGTAGATCAGATTCGACAATCTGACCAGCATCCATACGGATGTGATATCGAAATGCTTCTCGATTAAAAGCATGTTGATGTGAGATTAAGATGACCTGATTGAACTGCTGAGCAATAGTTCCAGTTGTAATAAGCTCGACAAGAGCCTGTGCACGCAGGGCATCAAAAGCGCTGAGCGGTTCATCCAGGAAAATAAAACCCGGGGCTACACCCAACTCCTGTGGTAAGGTGGCAAGCGCAAAAGCTAAACGAAGAGCGAACGAACATTGATCGCGCGTGCCTCCCGAGAAGATATTCTTAGCGACATAACGCCCAGCAGCAGGATCCCAGACACGGATACGATAATCCATTTCACCAGATTGACCATCGATGTCTTCTGGCGTCAATCGCACATCACCATAACGCCCGCCTGTCAGTTGCTGCAAGAGTGGTCTCATATTGCGCTCAGTAATCGGCAGTACGCGACGGGCAATACGATCGTGCGTCTCTTTGAGAAGCCGGGTCGCCCATCCACATATCTCGCGCTCCTCTAAAAGCTCATCAACCTTTTGTTTGCATGCCTCTACACGTAATGGAGTTCCGGGATGTTGCAATTCTGCTGCTAGCTGGTTTTCCTCCCTGCGTACTGCATAAAGATGTCTTCTCACCTCTTCCAGGTTCTCCGCTACCTGACTATCTTCATCAGGAGAGACCAGGCCTATGAAGGGCCAACACGTGATAATGCTTTCATAGGTGTATATTGATGGATTGGAAATTCCACGAGATGAAAAAATTGTATTGATCGCCTGCTGGCTGCTCTTCATCTCGTTTTCCAGGACTTCTCTCTCATGATTTATCCTTCCTTGCTCACTGAGAGCCTCATCAAGGATATTCCTTGTGCCTTGCTCATCTAATGTAACTAGTGTGGTCTGGAGCGCTTTTCTGATTTCACCAAGCGTTGCAGTCAACGTCTGTTCAAAAGGGAAGGAAATATGGATCGTGTCGGGTATGTGAGGCAGAGACGGAAGGGCCACAACAGATAAGCTGCTTGCGGTAGATAAAAGGTTTCTCAACATCGTTAACGTAGCTGTCAGCGAATCGATAAAGCGAGCTTTCCCTGTTGTATATTCCTCTTGCCGCAACGAGCGAGTCATCAGATCTTTCTGGAGAGCCTGAACTCGTGCATCAGCTCGCCCTTTTTCAGGCTCTACTTCTTCTTCAAGTTGGAGACGAACCTTGCTCAAAAGCCGTCGAGTGGCTTCCTCCCGTTGAGAACAAGTAGCCTCCATTTCAGCCAGTTGTTTCTGTGCCCTGAACAATTGTGAAGCAGGATTATTGGTCTTTACGGTAGCGACTTTTTCTCTCGCTTGCTGCAATGCATGATCTGCTTTCTCTTTATCTATTTTCGCTTCCTGTATCGACCTGGATGATGCCTCTTCCTGCCGCTTTAGCGCCTCCTCAGTAGCGTGTTGTTCAGCATGGCATGAAGCAAGTGATGCATGAAGAGCATTACTGCTGGTTGGCCATTGGCCAACCTGTAACACCGATTGCAGAGCCAGTTCTTCATCGGTTGCCACGATCTTTTCTTGCGCCTGGGCTTGCAATTTCAGACGAGCCAGTTGTTCTGCTGGTTTGCCAGATTGTTGAGCAAGATACAACTCTTTTCCGATTTCATCAACACTAAAGCGAGCAATTCTCAACTGCTCACTTAAACGTGTATGTTTGTCTCGAGCAAATTGGGCTGGCTCTTGTAGAGTAGCATTTCCCGGGATCGCGCCAAATTGCTGACGGAGTTGTTCCTGGAGAATCTGACCAGCTTCGAGCGTAGCAGGCACCGCTAGACCACTTGAGAGCATTTGCTGCTCATATTGTCTAAGTGATACTGGATCTCCACCGGCCTGTATCGCTGCCTGGCGCTGCATATCCAGATGCTGCAGGTCTTGCGTACAATGAACTAGCGCTTCGGAACGCTGTTGCACGTTCTTTCTTGTAGAGAAGTACCATAGCCAGGCAAGAACAGCTCCACACAGACAAATGGCAGACAGAGCGAATGCAGCGGGCCATAGGAAACCCAGAACCAATGCGAACACCGCCAATACCGCCAGAGCTATGCCTGCAAAGAATGGCGTACGTGTTCTAGTCCGCGCAGCAGACAGCGATATCTCCGCTTCCTCGCGCCTGTTCATCAGCTCAGTATGCCGCATTGTATACCCACCCAGGGTCCTCTCAACGCCCTTCAGTCTCATCCACTCGTTCAGCGCCTCATATGCTCGTGCCAAGCGAACACGTTCAGTTGCCTGCTGCATCTCCTTTTCGGCCTGCACTGCGGCTTGCTCTAGGTCTCGCGCTTCCTTTTCTCGTTGTTGCATCCTCATCTGGAGGGTGAGAAGCGTCTGTCCTTGTGTTTCAATATCCCTCATCGCCTCCTGCAGGGCTTGCAGCTCTCCTTTCGCAACCTCCCATGTTTTCACTGAAGCAAAAGCTTCTTCCAAATGAAGCTTCCTTGCCCCCAACGTGTTTAACTGTTGTGAGATTCGCTGTTGTTCTGACTCAGCTTCTCTACGACGTTGAACGATACGTGACTCAGCACTGGCTACCTCATCTTCTTTCTGCAGCTGTTCGTCCTCCGCCTGCTTCAGTCCTTCGAGGAGGCGTTGAGCCTTCCACACGGCCTCCTTAGTCGATTGAACAGCACTTTTTGCCTGCATGGTTTGACCAACAGCTTCTGCTGCGGCGGATACATCACTTAAATAAGCCCTTGCCTGAGGTAGTTCGACTTGTTCAATTGCGTGTAGTCTTTCAAGTTCTCCTGCTAGACGAAGCAACTCAGTGCGAGCATGAGTAATTGCTACAATCTGGTGGCTTACCTCATCACACTGGTTCACATACTCTTTGAGTGTGGCGCAACGAGTTAACTGTTTGCGTGCCTCTTCTGTGCGAATTTTGCAATCTTGCAGATGTTTCTCCAGTTCTTCATTCTGAGCATTCAGACCCGATAAACGCTCTACGTGAACGGCAACCTTCACAGCATCAAAACGCTTCCCTAGTTCAGATTCCTCGGCAGAAGCTGCACGTATATCTGCCTGAAGCTGAGCCAACTTCAAATAATTTTGTGCCTGAATGAGCTCACGCTCCTGCTCGCGCCTGAATTTGAACTGCTCCATAAGCCGGGTCAGTCGTTCTAGCCCAAGAAGTTTCTGAATGGCCTGCTTTCGCTGGTCGAGTGACATCGCCTCGATGCGTCCTAATTCTTTCTGTTCAACAAAACAGGAGTTGCGGAGACTATCTCCATCAAGGTTTCCCAACTCCTTCAGGATACGCTCGTCCACCGCTTTGACACGGTTGACCTCTTCTGGTTGAGCTCCTGGCTGTTGGATAAGGAGTCTAGCCTGTTGCGATTTTCCCCTCTCGAAGTGACGACTGATCGCAAATTCGAACTGACCTATACTAAATATCAATTGAACCATGGCATGTGATTGGCCGTACTGTATGACTTCTTCCTGCCTTACTACTTTATCTTCGCCTACCAGGGGTTTTCCATAGAGAGCAACATACACTGCTTCAAAGAGAGTTGATTTTCCTGCCTCGTTATATCCTTCAATCAGTACGGTCCCCTGTTCAGGAAAAACCAACGTAACCGAACGCAGACTTTTGAAATTGTTTACTTCCAAGCGTTTTAACGTAATCATTGGTCAGCCTCCCTTCCGGAAAGCTCATCGTAACGATCAAGGACACGTTGGCGTGTTTTGCTCAAAACGGCTCGCCTGTCCGGTGTTTCAATCTCTTTCATCCATTCCTGGGCAATGGATTCTAGCATTTCACGAGGCGCAACCCGCTCTCCCCGTTCCACCTGTGCTTCAGTAAGATCGCTGACTAAAGATAAGCGGCTCTCATCTAGTTCAAAACTGAAAGCACGCTGTTGGCCATACAACCAGATTCCGCGCACATCGAGAGCATGGTATTGTTCGCGCGTGATAGGTCCTTCTACATTGAATCTTACCATTGCTTCTTCAGTGCAATACGGGTCTATTTTTTGGATGATATGCTCCGTTGTGGAGAGAACGGGAGCCTCCCTTTCCTCTTCAGGAAAGGGATTGAGTTCCGTCTTAGTTTTGGGTCGCTGGAGAGGCCAAAGTTCGGTTGTGCGAATCGTGACAACAGAGCGTGGTTGCGGGTCGATAGGTATATGTTCTGTATGAAGTAATCCATCACGTTTGAGTTCAAGATACACAAAGCCTGTCTTGTCTTCGCTCTGGCCGAACTCCATACGTTCGGTAGCCCCACAAACAATCACCGCTTTGTCCCCGATAGAGAAACGGTCATATGCATGAACATGACCGGCCAGCACAATTTGGAATCCTTCCAATCTAACCAAACTACTGCGCCGTACGAAGGTTTCCTTCTCTCCTGGAAACGCATGACCTTCTATTGCTGCATGCAGGATTAGTATTCCCAGGTCAGCTCTTGGCAGAACATTCTCCGAATCAACCATCTGCACATGATCTAATGGATCACCGCCAGGGGCGACACCAGGATGGTAACTCAATCCGGCGAGAGCTAATTGTAGACCTGCCATATTCATCTCCACGGGTGTTAACACATCCGACGAGTCAAAATAGTACATACCCTTTAATCGGTGGTAAATACTCTGAGGAGCAAATCCTCCCTGCTCGGTCCTCTGGCGTGGTGTGTCATGATTGCCACTGACACCAAAAGTATGAACCCCTGCTGAGCGCAGCCGCATGAGTTGTTCTGCGACAAAATCCCGCTCCCTATTGCGAGGGTCGATGCTATCAAAGAGGTCTCCTGCCTGGATGAAAAGGTGCACGCGTCGCTCAATGGCGGTATCTACTACTTGCTTGAAAGCCATCCCCAATCGCCTTCTTCGTTCAGCTAATTTTGCCGGAGAAAGCTTCGGGCTATATGCCGAGAGATGATTGTCTGCTGTCAGTATGACTCTTACAACACCTTCATCTGGTCCGGTAGTATGGCTATCGTTATGAGTAAGGGCAGAGAACGCGCTACGTTGATCCAACTATCTTCCCTCCTGATTCCCCTGTACAGTTTTTCTGAATACTCTCCAACGCTTACCACTGCTCTTGCTGACGTGGCATTGTCACCTGATTGCGAAGTTTTTCAGCTTTACGAGCAACTTGGACGTCTCGTTTGGCACGTTGCAGCGCATCAACAATGTCAACATCACTGCCACCTTCAGCGGATTCGCGTCCTGTAATGCGCACCATTACGGGAATACGTGTCAACTGTCCCAGCACAATCGCTTCACCTTTATTTAAGCCAGGTAAATCGTCCAACAATTCTGCTGAGATCGCTTCAGAAGCTTTCTGCACCGCTCGCTGGTCATCAGGATTCGTTAATTGCATAACAATCTGGCTTCCACATTGTGAGAGCGTATCAGGATTGATCTTGCTGGGTCTCTGTGTAATCAGGGTAAGAAAGACGCGAAATTTACGACCCTCGGCGGCAATGGTATTGATGATGCGGCTGGCACGAGTTTGCCCATTCGCCGGAATCAGGTTATGTGCTTCTTCCAGAACAATAAAGACTGGATGGTGCAGTTGCCCCGTTATTGCGCGCTTCCAGATATCTCGAAGCATTCGCTCGGCAGCATACGCTGCAACCACTTTATCGGCGCCAGCAAGATCAAGCACGGTAAGTTGTTGAGGCTGCAACAAATCTTGCATACGAATATCCTGATAATGCCAGATGGAGAAACGGCGTAAATCCTCAATATATTGAGCAGCCTTACGCGCCGCACGACGCTCATCACTTCCCTGCAATTCTTCCTGAGCATCATCTTGTTTTCGCTCTTCTATAGGTGCCTTGTTATTCGTTTCCCCAGTCGCTAGCTCCTTCAAAGCAGCAATCAATTCATCTGGTCGGTAATCCACACCTTCGCGTTGAAGACGCTCACAGGCCAATTCAATAGCCCTTCGCTGGTTCGAGGCCCTTTCAGAGATGCCAGCGAGATCGGCAATCTCATCATGATTCAGATCAGCAAAGCGCACGGTAAAAGGGCGCACATCACCAATGAGTTCGTCCGCAAAACGTCTACCCTGAATTTCCGGAATACGGTAGATCAGGACATCATCAGCAAAGTTTGTTCTCTCTGCGCTGTGATAGGGGCGTTCTTCCTCGCCTACCTTCTTTCGGATCTGTACGTAATCAGAATTTGGATCAAAAACCAGAATGGTGCCCCCAAGCTGCAAAAGATTCTCGAAAAATGTGCCTGCCAGGTAGGATTTACCAGCGCCTGTTTGTGCAATGATGGCAAGGTGACGGCGCAATCCATTGGGATCTAACAAAACAGGCACATTCAAACGGTTAATCAGCGTACCAATTTCTACCCCAGCAGTTACATCCATGCTAAAAAACTGTTGCAAAAGCTCATCAGAGGCAATATAAACGGTACTTCCGGGGATAGCAGCACTGCGAGGAGTACGTACAACTCCATTTACTAGATACCCGATGACTCGCGCTCGTCCATACATCTTCGGCTGAGGAGCATATGAGCCTCGTAGAATCGCCACAGTCTCATCGTAGGTAAGACTTTCAGAGAGTACGGCTGAGCCGATGCCAATTTCGACCACTTGCGCTAGGACATCTACCTGTGTACTTGCAAACTCACTTGTGGGTACTCCTCCGCCACCCCTTTCTTCGACACCAGGAACCACCAGATATTCTAACCTTGGAGGAAGCAACTCCTTACTGCTGACGAAAGTAAATTCCAGTGGGTTCGTCTCGCCAACGATAAAGCCTGCTTCACGGCCACAGATAGATGAACGCATATTTTGCATAATCCTTCCCCTCCCCTAAAAAATAAGAAATCAATTGCACATACCTAATGGACGAAACGCCTGGTTGATCGATCGTACTGAATGGGTTGCTCAAGCTGGCGCCGAAGCACCGAAAGATATATATGATCAACCGTTGCAGCATTGAGACGAACCTCTTTATCCACCACATACAGAGCTGCATGATACACTGACAACCCGCCGTAATTGCTTACTAGCTTCTGGACGAGTGGTAATGCTGTTGTATAAGGGACCAATGTCCGGCTAAACCCTAGCAAGCGTAGATCATTTCTACCAAATGTACTTGCCAGCGCATCAACACGCAGTGCATCATCACCAGAAGCCAGGCGTACATAGAAGGTGCCAATTGCTGGGGCTTGAGATAGCCGAACTAGTAGTTGATGCAAATCAGGAGATTGGTGTGGTTGCAGAAGAGCTTGTTGAATCCGCTCTGTCAATTTCTCATCTGCAATTGCTCCGGCACGACCAAATGAGGAAGATCCCAGGAGCACCGGGTCAGTGAGACCTGGTCCTTTCGTCCAACGATGCATGAGTTCACCATCGGTCGGAATTCCGTTCATTCCCTGCCTCATAGTATGGGGTCGGTTCTTCCCATTGACCGAATCGCTGTGGAGTATCTCCATCTCTTCCAGGACATCCGCTTGGAAAGAATCTGGTGTATCAATTGGTTGCTGAGGTCTCGAGGATACAAGAGTGCAATTTTCATCAAGCAGAGCGTGTCCTAAAACTGCCGAGCGAGCGCTCTTTGAAATACCGAGTAGGAGGACTTCACGCTCCTGGCAGAGGTCGAAAAGGTCAAGATATTGTTCCAGTACCCTCAATGGTAAATCTTCATAGCCTTCTATAGCAAGCCTGCAGAGCAGGTAGGGAAGATCGGCGTAGAGCGATCCATCCAGGATGATTGTATGACCATCTCCGCTCTCGACGAACTTCAGAGCCAGATCTAATTCGAGCGAACGCATAAAAAGTGCAGCATAGCGGTCAACTGCTGGGCGTTCGATTTCACCACGCAACAGGCAGGTATCAACAGCCGACTTACGCAGCCCATCTGGTCCAATCAGTAAGGCTTGTGCGATAACCCAATCCGCACCACAATTTAAAGCTCGTATTGCCCGTGAACCATCTATAGCTGCCGCCTGCGAGATGATTTGATCACCATTCGTGGTATTCTCAGGCTCAAGCGGGTGCCAATGAGCTTGAACGGCTGTAGCGAGAAGACTCTCAGCCTCATCACTTGGTTTGTTCGATATACTCGAGAGGAATTCATCTCGTCGGAAATGTATACGCTCGGCAATGAGATCTGTAAATGAAGCCATGCCTCCTCCTCTCCTCTACTATAGTTAGACTACTAGGATGAGTCTTGAGTTTAGTCAAGTACCAAGCGTGTAGTAAAGGCAATATTCTCTTGCAGAGGGTTATTAATCGGATTCATAGAAGCAGTAAAAACTGTGTTCACACCTATCCTCGCATTCAGCCACTCTTCTAAATGTGCCTGGAATTGCAAATAGGGAAAAGAGACTTCAAAAGTGATATCCACTCCCACATGGAATGCCCGTGGAATATACTCTACCGAACACTAGCTTAACACAGCAGTCAATATGTCATTATGTAGTAAGTTGTTTACTCTTCCTAGTATCTTACTGATCTCTACAAAGCTGCTATATAAAGCATCCAGCAGGAATGAGTCAAGCGTCTTCTTTCGCTATAGAGCAGAACAGATACGTTGAGCTTGTTCCAATTTCGATCTACCAGGGAAAGAGATAGTAGGCTACTCTTCGGGATGATCTCCACTTTATTCATTCGGTTAAGAACAGTCCCACAGGTTGCGAAAATTCATGACAGAGGCTATGATGGAGCATATCAGTTTATTCTCACTGGTGAGGGGAGATAATCTTGCCCGTACTAATCTGAGACTCGCGTTTTTTAGCCTGTCATGCTACACTTCAGAGGAAGTGCCAGAAGGAGATAGTCCGCCCACGTGGAGCTAAGATAAGCAAGGAGAAGTAATGAAAGCAGATGCCCATCGCCTCCACGCTGAGAGCCTCGAACGAGCTATTGCACTCGCGCGTCCTGATCCCATGACCGCTGTTGCCATCATTGAAAATGCCTGGGGAGCGGCCTATCACTGGATCAGCTATGGATGTGTGCAAAAGTACCAGCAGCACCGAGACAAGCATCAGGGCTTAACCGCCTACCTTGTGGGTCTAGGGGAATAACACCTGGCTCAATGGTGGCGGAATTTTGAGGACCTGAGACAGGCAGGATTTTACGGCAACCAGGCAGGCGAGAGCGAAGTCCAGGAAGCACTCGATCTCCTTGAGCGCATTCGTACGTGGGCAACGACCTAGAAGGGAGATTTTCATGAAGATGGCACCTATTCCAGCCTGGCTAGACGAAGCGACGGCTGCTCTGGTCGAAGAAACAGTGAACCTGCTCATCAAGCGTCATGCTGACAACTTGCTTGCGGTGATTCTCTTCGGCTCTATTGCCCGCCATGAAGAGCGACCCCCTGACGACTCCTGCCCAAGTGATGTGGATCTGCTCGCCATCTTTGACACGACCGATCGTCTTGTCAGGCCCTATCGGGAAGACATCTTTGCCACCATCATTGATGCATACGCACATCACCTTGATGCCCCGCGTGAAGTCATTGTGCTGCTCTCCGACCGGACAATGCAGACCTGGGACTCCATGTTCCTTGATAATCTGGCTCGTGACGGGATACTCCTCTATACGCGTGGGTCCCTACCCGCTCCACTCGCTGCAAGACAGTCTTTTCAAGGGGTTCTTGAAGACGAAGGAGTCAGACAATGAGAACCATACCAAGATATGGCGGATTTTTAAGGTATGCTGACCATGTGGTCAACCCTCTTCGTACGGTAGCCGCACGTATCCCAATGAATCATTGTGAAATGGCTTGCGAGACTCACTGCTCATGAGACCTCATGCGATATCGACCGGCCCTTGAAGCCCTTGCACATTCTAAGTGTGGCTATAGTATTGTTGCCTTTTCCCGTCATCTGTCCAGGTACTATCCGTTGATGTACCGTCCTGCTGTGCTACGCTGGTTGTGTGCCGATGAGACCTGAAGCGCACAGTGCCTCCGTCGTAGGACAGTTACTACACAGCTATGCTTCTTGCTGTCCACGCTGCTTCTGGACATGAAGTATGATGCGACGGATCGTTTCATGTGAGACTCCATACTCGTGGGCAACCGCACGGAGTGGTTCGTTGTCTTCCACCACACGATGCATGATCATTGGCCAGAGTTCAGTGGGAATACCATATGTGGGGTGTTTTGGCCCTGGTCGCCGTTTGCTAACCATCGGAGGAGGGCTGGCGTCATGTGCTTCGTCGTGAGCGAGCAGGGCTTGTACCTTGAGATACAGTGTGCCAGTAGGGGCAAGGAAGAGGTAGAAAATTGGTGACAGAGCACTCGACACCCGTAGGTTCCGCTGAGATTATTTATGCAAATCTCTCAATATATGCTCCTCATTGATGTCTGACTGATTCGTCCTCAGTTTCCGTGCCCCCTCTTCACCGGGCTAGCTCAGCCCGGTTGCTTATGCACAATTGATGGGTGAGCCCGATTGTTTTAGATCTCCACAAAAGCGGGTGAATTCCAAGCGTTGCTCATACGAGGGTTCGACGGTCGGGTGTTTATACACAGGTAGATCATTTCTGCCTGGGAAAAGCTCTTCAAGAGGGACGAATGACAGGTGCGACCGATGGTTCGATGCCCGTCGGTTCCGGTTTGAGTATTTATGCATTTTTCTAGTATTGATAGAACGTCTGTTCTTCAGCATTGTCAACTCCTCACTGTGCTACTATTTTGTCTCTGCATTCTCAGACACGCACTTTCTTGATGTTTGACTGCTTCCTCTTCTGCATACTCACTCAGCATCCATGGGCCTTTCGTTCGTTATTTTCTCTGATCATGCCGGAACAGATAGACCACAGAGCCAGTAAGGTACATAGATCAGAACGAACGCACGTGCAACAGCAAGCGATCCCTCTTTTGCCAACAGACGACCCAAGTAGCCAGCACAGGTGATCTGGCGCTCCTTTAAGGCTTGGAGTCCGGATGGCACGCGGCTAGCCAGTGGGGGTGGTGGCAGGGGAGAGCTTTTCGTCTGGGAGGCGCGTAGCGGGGAGCGTCTGCACACGTTGAGCGGGCCAAACGCGGCCGTGCAAGCACTGGCATGGAGTCCGGGCGGAACGCAGCTGCTGAGTGGCAGTAGCGATGGCATGCTGCGCTGGTGTGCCTTGAAGCGCGGGGAGTGTGTGCGGGTGCGAAAGGCACATCAGGGGACGATCCAGTCGCTCAAGCGCAACCCGGATGGTCTCCTCCTGGCCAGCTATGGGATGACGGCGCTATCAACATCTGGGATCTGGAGAGCGGCGACCACCTGCGCACGCTGCTGCGAGACCGGCCCTAAGAGCGGCTCAATATCAGCGGGGTGAGAGGATTGGCCGAGGCATAGAGAGCCTCACTGCGAGCGTCAGGAGCGGCTGAGGAAACTGCAACTTCCCCTCCCAAAGAGAGATGATCCATTCTGGACCGCAAAGCGGCCAGTGACTAGGTATGAACGGAACCAAGATGCCTGAAAGCATCGGGTAGAAACCGCCTTATTGGCTCGGTTTCACCTGGCTTTTGCCTTCTCGAGGTCTTCGCTGACAAGCACAGCAAGTTCTACTCAGTCACCACCTTCATACTTGAACAAGATCTCCATCTTCACGCGGTAGGTAAGCGGTTTGCCAAGCTCGATATGGACGTCTTGCTCGACGATGTGGGCAACACGCAGGTCCCGCAAGGTCTGTGAAGCCCGCTCAATGGCCACAGCAGCCGCCTTCTCCCATGACTCGTTACTGGTTCCCACCAGTTCGATCACTTTGTACACACTTTCTGCAATAATGTTCTCCTTTCGTTCAATCGTCCGACTTACTGACCATGATGCTCGTCTGATTGCTCGGTGGCCTGGCTCACCTGTCCAGTCGCATGCTCCACCTGTTTGAATCCCTCTCGCGAGACAGCTTCAGTCACATCCAGAGCCCTTTGATAGGCAGCTAGCGGGGCGCTAAAGACATCGAACGTGATGTCTACTGGCGAAAGCGCTAGCGTCTGGAGTGCTTCACGCTGTTTGTTGACTTGCTGCTCCAGGTCTTCGAGTAAGGCGCGCATGCTTTGCGTCTGGCTCTTGAGCACTTCAATTCCACTGGTAAAGAAGCGCTCAGCATACTGCATGGTACGTTCTTGCGCAGTCACCAGACTCTGTGCCGCCTGCTGGTTTGCCCGCAGCACCTCCATACCCTCCGTAAAGAAGCGCTGGGTATAGGTGACGCTGCGTTCCTGGGTGGACACACTGTCTGCCACCGCTTGCTGGTTGGCTCGCAGCACTTCCATACCCTCCGTAAAGAACTCCTCCGCCAGTTTTCGTTGCTGTTCCTGGGCAGTCATCAGATGTGCTGCCATGACGCTGTTCGCCTCCTGGAACGAGGTGAGCAGCGTCATGGCAGCGTCGGTAATCTTTTTGTCAGCCATGATCGTCCTCCTCGGTGTTGAAGAAACGTCGTATTGATCACACAGCGAGCCCTACTCAGCATAGTGAGCGACAATCTCCATGGTATCCATGCTTGGATCAAGCTGCTTCGTAATGCCATCGATAAGTCCAAGGGCACGTCCGACTAGCAGTAAATCGGTGGGAATGTTGCCAACGCTCTTGCCGATCTGCAAACCAGCCGTGACCGCATCAACATCCCCCTCCCCCTCGTCAGACCCGCTGACCTGGTCATTGCCGAGCAGCACGCCGACCAGCTGCAGCAGTGTGGCGAGATCCACCTGCTCATCAAACTGGAGTCCTGCTTCGCCGAGTGCACTGATGAGCGCATCGAAATCACCGACGGCCAGCGCCCGGACCATCTTACGCAGCGCGTCGACGAGCGAGGGAGCCAGGGGGACGGTCAGGCCATGATCGAGCAGCACCAGGCGTGGGCCTGGTTGCACGAACAGATTGCCAGGATGTGGGTCCGCATGCAGGATGCCCAGATGCAGCATCTGTTCGGCATAGACATCGTTGAGCAAGCGTGCAACCTCGTGCAGGGAAATGCCAACCTGCTCCAGAGCCTCGCGGTCAGTAATCTTGATACCGTGGATGTAATCCATAACAATCAGATGTTCTGTACTCAGGTCTGGTATGACCGCTGGAACGAGCGCATCAGCACGGTGTGCAAGTGCTGCGCGGAGTCTCGTCATCGACTCGGCCTCGTATATAAAGTCGAGTTCGAGCGGGAGCGTCTCTTGCAAGTAATCGACGATTGGCTGGAGTTGGATCGTGGGTGCCAGACGATTGATCGCCTTGACGATGTGCTCCAGGACTGTCAGATCGGTCGCCACCAGGTTGGTGATGTCAGGGTACTGCACCTTGACCGCCACCTGTCGCCCGTCGTGCAGTCGCGCACGGTGCACTTGCGCGATCGAAGCGGCGGCGACTGGTTCATGCTCGATCTCCGCGAACACCTCTGTTGGAGGCTGACCCAACTCGCGCGTAATGGCCATCTCAATCTCAGACCAGGATCGCGCTGGCATCCGATCCTGCAAAGGAGCCAGGGTGCGGATATAAACGGCTGGAAGAAGATCAGGACGCGTGGAGGCGAACTGGCATGCCTTCATCAGCGCTCCGCCGAGCGCTGCGGCTGTCTCCAGTACCCGATTCGCGCTGCGCTGGCGCTGTAACTCCCAGTCCCGTGGCTTTACCAACGAAGGCAACCACTTCTCTCGCTCACCGAGTGTGGTATAGCCGACGAAGATATCCGCCGCGACGGTGGCCATCACCAGCGAACGTGAGAGGGACTGGCCGACCGGAACCACGCGCGTAGCGTGTTCCTGCAATGATAGCCCGGCCTCCGTCCAGAGAAACGCGTTTGAACGGGCCAGGTCGGCCAGGCGGGTAAGAAACAGAGCTGGATTGGGCGTGAGAGTCCCATTGGTAAAGACCGCCCATGTCTCCTCGATAGCACGCCGGGCGGCCTGGTCGAGGACCCACCTCTTCTTCATCGTTTTTTGCTTCTCCATCTTGACGCTGTCACTTTCTCTCTTTCACGAGCATAGTTCGCTTTACCAAATGTCGATGCGTGCGCGAGTGCCTCCTAGCCGTATTTCTGACGCATAACCTTCTTGTCGAGCTTGCCAACGCTGGTCTTCTCCAGTTCTTCCACAAAGAGGACCTGAGGCACAGCCCATTTTGAGATAACGCCCCGCTCTGCCCATTCTTTGACATGGATCTGGATGTGTTGCTCCGTGACAGGGCTCGTGCTCTCCTCCTTCAACACGACCAGGGCCAGCGGCCGCTCACCCCATTTCTCATCTGGTATGCCGATTACAGCCACCTCACTTACCGCCTCGTGCTGAGAAATGATGTCTTCGATCGCAAGAGAAGAAATCCATTCGCCCCCACTCTTGACAACATCTTTGATACGATCAGTGATCAGCAGATATCCCTCAGGATCGATTGTTCCGATATCCTTCGTGTGCAGGTAGCCGCCATACCAGAGTTCCTCGGAATTGACCGGATCGTTCAGATAGCCCTGCGTAAGCCAGGGGCGCGGGCCACTACTTCGCCGCTTGTTTTGCCATCATGGGGCACGTCGTTCATCTGCTCATCGACTATGCGTAAATCAACGAGCTGGATCGGGACACCTGCCCGCGTTCGGTATTCAATTTCCTTTTCCGCGTCCAGTTCGGTCATGCTTGGTTTCAGTTGAGCCATCGATAAGATCGGACATGTCTCCGACATGCCGTAGCCACCGAAGATATCGATCCCCCTGTCTAGAGCCAGCTTGGCCAGACCCTTTGGCAGGGCTGAACCGCCGATGACCACCTTCCACCCAGACAAATCTACATTTTGGCTCGCCGGACTCGTCAGCATCATATGCAGAATAGTTGGCACACAGTGGGAGAAAGTCACGTGTTCCTGCTGGATCAGAGCTAACAACGTATCCGGCAGGTAGCGACCCGGGTAGACCTGCTTAATGCCCATAGCCGTGGACACATAGGGAACTCCCCATGCATGCACATGGAACATGGGCGTAATGGGCATGTAGACGTCGCCACGATGGAAGCGCTGGTGGTCAGGGGTGCTGGCTATTGACCCAAGCACGGCAAGGGTGTGCAACACGAGTTGCCGGTGGCTAAAATACACCCCCTTCGGGTTGCCGGTGGTACCGGTTGTATAGAAGGTCGTAGCGCGAGTGTTTTCATTAAAGTCAGGAAAATCGAAGTCCTCAGCACTCTTGGCCAGCAGGTCTTCGTATTCTGCTGCAAACGTCACGAGGGACCGTGGGTGCACAGCACCGCCTTCATCTCTTAACAGAACAAAGGTCTTCACCGTTTCCAGATTATCCTTGATGGCGTCGAGGATGGGCAAGAAATCGGTGAGACACAGGATGACATCGGCCTTAGCATGATTGAGGGTATAGGGAATCTGTTCCGGTGACAGGCGGATGTTGATCATCTCTAAGACCGCTCCCATCATTGGGATGGCGAAATAACACTCCAGGTAGCGATGGCTGTCCCAATCCATCACTGCTACCGTATCGCCTGGCTTTACCCCTAGCCCGGCAAGACCATTTGCCAACCTGCCAATACGTTGATGCAGCGTTCGGTAGGTATAGCGGCTTATATCCCGGTATACGATCTCCTGGTCGGGAGCCGTTGCCAGAGGAGTGTGCAGCAGGTGCTTGATGAGCAACGGGTAGTCATAGGCGGAAGGAGTGTGTTGAATCATCGAAGCTGACATGGTACATTTCCTTTCATGTGATATTCAACCTCTCATGCCGGATTTGTTATCATCCCTGAGAAAGGCATGGACAAGCAAGGCCACCTGTTCTTTCTCTGTGAGGAGGAACAGATGCCCTCCGTTGAAGAGATGCAACATCGCATGAGGAATGAGTCGCGCCATAATCCTGGCGTTGATCGGTGGGACGATCACATCATCCTTGCCAGCAAGAATCAAAGTCGGCTGGCGGAGCCGGTGCAACCAGGGAATGCTCGTCCAGCCCACGCTTGCCATAAGCTGCATGATGTATCCCCGTCCATGTGGCGCTTTAATTAGTTGTGCATAACTCTGACCCAGGTCGGCATTCTGCCGAAACGCATCGCCATAGAGGAGCGGGGCGATCTCGGCCATGTAGGAAGGATCAAGATAGCGGCGCGGGCTGATCATTTTGCCCAGGACGCCCGGTTTTCCTGGCACCGAGATCCCACCGCTCGATGTGGAAACGAGGATCAGGCGACGGCACCGCAAAGGGTACTGGTGTGCGAATTGTTGCGCCAGAGCACCACCCCACGAGATGCCCAGCACATCGACTTCCTGATGACCTAATACGTCAAGCATCTCAGAGATCAGGCGAGCAAGGCCCTTGAAGCGAAGGGGATAGCGTGGGAGTGGCGACTCTCCGATCCCTGGTACATCAAAGCGGATCGTTCCGATCTTCTGTTCCCCAACGTTGTTGAGCGCCTCAATGAAGGGATCAAACAGCTCCAGGTTGGCCCCGATGCCATTGATCAGCAGCAATGGCGGCCCGCTACCATCTCCCTGTTCAAGTGCTACGCACACATCTTCGCCCTTGACGTTTATCATTGTTGTTCCTATGGTGGTGTCGTTACGCATTTTATCCTGTCTGATACTTTCCTTGCCCGTCTGCCTTTGTGTTGCAGCGTTATTCCTTCGCTACGAAGAGAGCCAACTTCTCGGCTATCAGGACTGGCTTTTTCTTGTCTTCAATCTCGACTGTGTTCTGGTTTGCTAAAACAAACATGTAAAAACCAGTGATGGCGTTTCAGTCAGAGCGTCGTGTGCTAGAGTTAGTATAATTGACGACCGTTGAGAAAAGCGTTTATCGGACTGACCCATCAGACAGGCAAGCGTTTGTTATGATACACGCGGGTCTGTGAGGTAGATCATGACTACCTTCCTCGGATGGCTTAAAAGAAAAACTTCGACTAACTATCGCATCACACATGCTCACTGAAACACTCAACTCAGTCGCTCGATGATCATGGCCATCCCTTGTCCACCAGCCACACACATAGTATCGAGGCCAATGGTCTTATCGGTTGTCTGGAGGCCGTTAAGTAGGGTGGTCATGATGCGGGAACCAGTCATTCCGTATGGATGTCCCAGGGCGATCGCACCCCCGTTCACGTTGAGCTTTTCCCATGGGACCTCCAGGTGCAGGGCGGAAGGGATTACCTGGGCGGCAAAGTCTTCGTTGATCTCAACCAGGTCGATGTCGTTGATCGCCATGCCCGCACGATTCAGAGCCTGGTGGCTGGCTTCAATCGTCCCCAAACCCCTGATCTCGGGATCGAGCGCAGAAACCCCACTCGCAACAATGCGGGCAAGCGGCGTGATGCCCAATTCGCGCGCCTTCTCATCGCTCATCACAACGACAGCAGCAGCACCATCATTTAGTGCGCAACAGTTGCCAGCGGTAACCTCACCGTCTGGTCGAAAGACCGGCTTCAATGTTGCCAGAATCTCGACTGTAGTACCCGGCCTGGGGCCATCGTCTTTGCTCACTATAACTCCTCCTGGTGTGGTGATCGGAATAATTTCGCGTTCGAAGAAGCCATTTAGCTGCGAGCGCACCGCTCGCTGCTGGGATAAGGCTGCAAACTCGTCCATCTCGACGCGGCTTACATGCTCTACCAGGCGAATGTTCTCAGCAGCCTGACCCATGGCAATATAGATATCAGGCAGCCCGGGCGTGGCCTTCCATGTGCTGACTCCTCCTTTAGCTCGTTCTGCAGTGCGCTTCTTGGCCTGGGCAAAGAGCGGGTTGTGGGGCCCAGTGTCGGCCATGCCATATTTGAATCGACTGATAGTCTCGACCCCGGCGGCTATGAAGATATCCCCTTCACCGGCCTTGATGGCGTGGAAAGCCATGCGGATGGTCTGCAGCGAGGAAGAGCAGTAGCGGTTGACTGTGACTCCCGGGACATCTGGCATACCTGCCAGGATAGCCACAACACGTGCCAGGTTGAAACCGGACTCACCAGCCGGTTCACCGCAGCCAAGCATAAGATCCTGTACAGCGCCTGGATCGAGCTGGGGTACCTTCGCGAGTACAGCACGCACAATCGTGGCGGTGAGGTCATCGGGTCGGCACTCGACAAGTGATCCCTTGGATGCCCGGCCAATAGGGCTACGGGCGGCAGCAACAATGACAGCTTCGGGCATAATCCCTACTTATCTTTTTTCACTACGGAAAAGTGCCGGAGCGCGCGCTCCGGCACCCAGACGAAATCTCGAGATTCTACGTTAACTGTTCAGTGCCTGACGGTTCGCTTTCTGCGCTGCTACGCCCTCACGTGTCGTATGCTGCTCGGTCTCTCCCCTTCGCGACACTGCCGGCCTGGCAGAATCTATCGCCTCCCGGAGGTAGGGGAAAGGAGCAGTCAGGAAGTCTACGAATGTGTTGAATGTACCACGAGCCACTGTCTGGAAAGCTTCTTGTTGCTTTTGCGACTGCTCTGCAAGTGTTTGCACCAGATCACGTGAACTCTTCGCGTGTGCCTTGAGTACCTCTGTACCGTTCTCAAGCACGCTCTGAACGAGCTTCACATTCCTCTCCTGTGCCGCAAGCGCTGCATTCACAACGGTCTGGAATACTTCTTGCTGAGGCTTCGACTGCTCTACCAGCTCTTGTATCACATGACGCGTGTCCTCAGCATAGTTTTTCAGTACCTCAATTCCGTTTTCAAGGGTATTTTGAGCATACTGCAGATTGAGTTCCTGGGCTTCAACTGCGCCATTGACAATGGCCCGGCTTGCCTCTTGAACTGCTGTTGTCAGATTCTGTGTCGCCTCTTGTACGTTGTTTTTCGCCAATGTTTTTTCTTACCTTTCTTACTGCAAATTGTATCGGTTCGACTACGATATCTCTTGCTGACCCGATTATATGAGCCTGACGCCTTTCGGCCGATTCACAACAAAGTTGCTTCCTAATATGGCTCATCAATATCATACTTCTATACCTTCCGCTACACACTTGCTTTGCATCAGTAATATATAAAAGTATCTATATGCATTTTACATATATATGCAAAGTTTGTCAAGAGGCATCTGATATTTGCTCCTATTTCCATTCTGATTTGCTCATTTTCTCGACTATTACCTCCCTTTGAAGTCTGCTTTGCGTTTCTCGATAAATGCCCGCATACCTTCACGAATATCCTGAGTGGCGAACAGCAGGAAGAAATTCTTGCGTTCCATCTCTAAGCCTTCTTCTAGCGTCGTTTCAAAGGATGCCAGCACTGCTTGTTTCGCTAATCGCAAGGCAATGGGGCCACGAGCGGTGACCTCTTTCGCAAGTTTGACCGCTTCCGTCAAGTGTTCGCCCTTTGGCACGACGCGATTCACCAGTCCATGATCCGCCATTTCCTGTGCAGTGACTTGCACACCGGTCAGCACCATCTCCATAGTGCGATATTTGCCAAGCGTACGTGCTAAGCGCTGCGTGCCACCCGCCCCTGGCATGACCCCAAGGTTGATCTCAGGTTGTCCAAAGCGCGTATTCTCTGATG
>WNFY01000499.1_pt1 | contig 37769 bp, 37 predicted proteins | sample 5400091 | NCBI WGS metagenome assembly WNFY01 (sample SAMN13153364, study PRJNA577476) | soil metagenome | isolation source: 60 cm soil or saprolite under grassland replicate 1 | place: USA:California | collected 2016-06-15 | reverse complement strand
CAGTACTCTGTTAGATCTTGCGAACGTGGTGCTGCTGGGTGTACCTGTGAAGCGAGATCCCCTGAGCTGAAAGGAGCCCGCCACCACCACTGGTGGCAAGCAATGACACCCACACAACTTCGCCGCATCCGCACCCGTCTTGTCACCTTCGCCGAGGACCTGTTCGCATCCATCCCCCGCAAGGACCAGCGCCGCTGGGGCCAGACCTACCTGCGGGGGCTGCTTTTGGACGGCAAACGCAAGTCCATCCAGCCGATGGCCACCCGGCTCGCCAAGGGCGACCCGCAGGCCGACGCCTACGCGCTGGAGCAGGCGCTGCAGCAGTTCTGTAACCAAAGCCCGTGGGACCCGGTCCCGGTGCGCCGTCGGCTCGCCCAGCGCATGACCGCGGCGATCGGGCCGGCCGCGTGGGTGATCGACGACACCGGCTTCCCGAAGTTCGGCCGCTGGTCGGTCGGGGTCGCGCCGCAGTCCTGCGGGGCGCTGGGCAAGGTCGCCAACTGCCAGGTCGGCGTGTCGGTCCACGCGGCCACCGACCAGGCCTCCTGCCCGCTGGACTGGCGGCTGTTTTTGCCGGAGTCCTGGGACGCCGATGCCGAGCGGCGCCGCAAGGCGCACGTGCCCGCCGACCAGCGCCACCGGCCCAAGTGGCAGCTGGCCCTGGACATGCTGGACGAGCTGGCCGCCTGGGACCTGGTGGCGCCGGTGGTGCTCGCCGACGCCGCCTATGGGGAGGTCGGCGAGTTCCGGCTGGGCCTGGAGCAGCGCGAGCTGGCCTACGTGGTGCAGGTCCCCGGCACGCTCAGCGCCTACCCTGAGCACGTCGCCCCCGAGCAGGTCCCTTACGGCGGCCGCGGGCGGCGGCCGGTGGCGCGCTACCGCCAGCGGCGCTCGTCGCTGCGGCAGCTGGTGGGGGCCACCGGCGAGCAGGCGGCTACGACGGTCGCCTGGCGCGAAGGCGCCGACGGCCAGCAGCTTCACTCCCGGTTCGTGGCGCTGCGGGTACGCCCGGCCGGGCTGCAGCTGCGCCGCGCCGCCCGCGGCCAGGAGCTGCCGGTGCGCTGGCTGCTGGCCGAGTGGCCCCACGGCGAGCCCGAGCCGGTCAAGTACTGGCTGGCCACCCTGCCGCAGACCACCCCCTTGCAGCGGCTGGTGCACCTGGCCAAGCTGCGCTGGCGGGTGGAACACGATTACCGGGAGCTGGAACACGATTACCGGGAGCTGAAGGACGCGCTCGGCCTGGATCACTTCGAGGGCCGCTCCTTCAAGGGCTGGCACCACCACGTGACCCTGGTGTCGGTCGCGCACGCCTTCGTCACCCTGGAGCGGCTGGACCCAAAAGCGGCTGCGTCGGCCTGACCACCTTTGCGGTCTTGCGCGAGCTGCAATTGCTGCTCGCCGGTTGGGCCGGCGCATGCCCCCTGTGCCAGCGCAGACTTCCACGATCGACGCCATGGCTGCACCCGTCAGCTGCACCAACCTAACAGAGTACTGTTAGAGCTCGCCGCGCAATAACCCGGTCAGGTCTTCATCCGGTCAGGGGAGCCTCGCACCCCGGTGCCTGAGCCGTTCGCCGCGCTCCTGCTGCAGGCCACAGCCCAGCGGGACAACCTCCAGACCGCCACCAACCCCCGCGCCCGCTGGCTGTTTCCTGGACGCCGAGCCGGCCAGCCACTGAACGTCAGCACCCTCGGCGAGCTCGTCGGTGATCTCGGGCATCCCCGCCCTGGCCGGCCGGACCGCCGCGCTGTGCCAGCTCGTGCTGCAGGCCCAGCACCCGTCGTCGCCCAGGCAGTGGGCTACCACCACAACACCACCACCCGGGTCTCGCCACCGAGGCCAGCACGCCCTGGAGCCGCTACGCCTCCGGCGACCACAGGTGGTGGTCATCAACCTGACTGACCGCCAGGGAATACGCGACTCTCGATCACACGACTATGCCAGCACCGAGCCGGCGCGCCCCTTCGGGACGTGCCCACGGCGATGTGGCCAGTGCAGCACCGGCCCCGCCCTGAGCCGTGGCGGGCCACGATCACCGCGGCCGAGGCCGGCCTTGCCCGCGTCGCACCGCCGCTCGGGTTCAGGGTGCTCACAACAGCGCTGACGGCAGGCTCGCCGCACTCCTCACAGGTCCTCGTCAGCGACTCGGCTACCACCGCGGTTTCTCGGGCCCGCTGACCGCCGTACCAGACGCGGGTCATTGCCGAGCACATGCCACTGCTTGCGGGTCGCTGACAGCAACCCCTTGCGGATCACGACGAGTGTGAGGACCTCGTGGACACAAACCTTACACACGGCGGGAACCCCGGGCGCGGATCGAGGTGCATCGGGTTACGCTTATGGGTAGTGCCGCCCCTCGGTTGACAGCACGAGCGAGGCGGATCGCCACGAGCAAGACGCCGGACACTCCCATTGCGTCGGGCAGTGACCCGAGCTGCGAGCCTACTGTCACCCTGTTGGTGAGCCTCCCGCGGCCTACTGCTGCAATCATGGAAGGCAGCGGGAGGGACACACCTTCGGCCCCGGGCGAGCACACCGCAGCGCAGCCAGCCGAGCGATGGAACGCACAGACCAGGCATGTCGCGGAGGGCGGTGTCCGTCAGAACGCCCGCTCGCCTCGCTTCGACGGCGATGAGTCGGTCGACAGGCCGACCGCTCAAGGCGAACAAGGCCCTGCGCTGCCTCCAAAGGCCGTGACAGGCAGGCCACCCAAGGTGATCTGGCGGTTCGCACCTGAGGACCGATCCCGCCTACAGCGCCTCCTGCGGTTCCTGTTCGAGCAAGACACCGAACAGGAGCACGTCAAGGGGTGCTGATCGTCCTGCCCTTAACGAGCGATGCTGTCGCACGGCTCAGCCGGGCGCTGGTCCTCCCGGTGCCGGCGTGGTGAGCTCCAGGCTGGTGGTGATGTCGACGCAGCCGCCGATGGTGCGGGCGACCGGGCAGCGTTCGGCGTGGAAGCCGAGGACCCGGTCGATCGCGGCCCGCTTCGCCTCGTCGGCGATGATGGCCTCGTCGACGACCAGGTGGTAGGTGACGTGGATGCGCTTCACGACGAGGACCTTGGCGTCCAGTTCGATCTCGCCGACCGCCTCGGCCCGCAGACGACCGCCTGCGGCGGAGAAGCCTCGTGCCTCAAGTGCTCCTCCGAAGGTGCCTGTCAGTCAGCCCGCGGCTGCGGCGACCAGGTAGTCGAGGGTGGTGGTGTGCGGCTCCTGCTCGTCGGGGGTGACGCCGTAGTGCTCGGCGACGGCGCCGTGCACGCCGAACAGGACCGGCTCATCGAGCGCGGGCAGGACCGCGCTGCGAAGCGGGCCCTTGTCCCGCGTGATGCTGACCTGCGAACGGTATACGACCTCGCCCATTGCGCCTCCTGGATGTGACGGATCTGTCAGGGGCCGTGTATAAGGATTCCCTGCCTTCGTGACCAGTGGCGTCGTCCCTCAAACGGTCAGCGACGACGCCACCTCAAGCCAGCTTGGGAAGCCGCATGGTGAACGGCAGGCGGTACTCTCTCGATGGGGGAGCGCTTGAGGCGCGACACATCCCCGCCGCAGGCGGTCGTCTGCGGGCCGAGGCGGTCGGCGAGATCGAGCTGGACAGCAAGGTGCTGGTGGTCAGGCGCATCCACGTCACCTACCACCTGGCCGTCGACGAGGCCGTCATCGCCGACGAGGCCAAGCGGGCCGCGATCGACCGGGCCCTCGGCTTCCACGCCGAACGCTGCCCGGTTGCCCGCACCATCGGCGGCTGCGTCGACATCACCACCAGCCTGGAGCTCACCACGCTGGGGCCGGGAGGACGGACACCCGGCTGACCCCTGGATCAGCGAACCATCCACAATCCGCCCGAGAAGCGGAAGCAGTGTCAGACCTGCCGGGGATGGGGGCCGGGGCAGGCGGGCGACGGTAGCACGCGCCGACCTGGCTGAAGCGCCGAGCCTGTGAGCTTCGACCGATCTCGGCCTGCTTGCGCCAGGGGCGGTACAGCACTAACGTTTATTGGCGAAATATCCGCCGATTGGAGCGGCATGGCGACAGAGCTGCGTGAGGCCAAGCGCCCCGTGAGCCTGCTGGCAGGGCCGTACGGGCACCCGTTCCACCCGGTTCTGGTCACGGTGCCGATCGGCGCCTGGGTGGCCAGCTTCTCTTCGACCTGGCCTCGCGCTGGTCGGGCGAGCCGGCGGTGTTCGCCAAGGGCGCCTTCTGGCTGATCGGCCTGGGGCTGGTCGGCGCCCTGACGGCGGCGATGTTCGGCTTCCTCGACCTGTTCGCGATCCCGACCGGGACCCACGCGTTCCGCACCGGCCTCACCCACATGACCCTGAACCTCGCGGTCGTGGGGGTCTACGCCGGCTCGTTCCTGCTCCGCAGGGGGCGGCTCGGCCAGCCGGGCGGCGTGGCCGTCTGGCTGATCGTGCTCTCGGCGGTGGCGCTCGCTCTGCTGGCCGTGTCCGGCTGGCTGGGCGGCAAGCTCGCCTATCGCTATGGCGTGCGCGTGGCCGACGAGGCCACGCAGGCGGAGGCGTACCGGTGACCCGGTCGCGGACCGGGCGAGGAGCGACAAGGAGGCGACCGTGGGCGTTGCGGCACTGATCACCTGGGTCATCACCGCGCTCGGCGGGGCTGTCCTGCTCGGGACCTGGCTCAGCCGGGGCGGGCTGCGGGAGAGCTCGGCGGGGGCCAGCCGCTTCCCACCGGCGCTCATCCTGGGCCACTTCCTGCTGGCCGCCGTCGGTCTCGTCCTGTGGATCGTCTACCTGGCCACCGACGCCGAGGGCCTCACCTGGGTCGCGTTCGTCATCCTGCTGGTCGTGGCCCTGCTGGGGTTCACCATGCTGGCCCGCTGGCTGCAGGGGCGCCGGGCCGCCGCGGCCGCCACCGGTGGGACGAGCGCCGGCAGCCCGCCCGCCAGCCGCCGCTTCAGCGCGCCGTACTCCCTGACGCGCGCAGGCGGTCGCGGAACTCCAGCTGCTCGGTCCACCGCCGGGTCGCGGGACGCAGCAGGTGCAGGTGGGCGGCCCGCCGGTTGTCGGCAACCTTGACCAGCAGGCGACGCCAGGGTCGCGCGTCCAGCTCGGGCGGCACGAGGTGCCAGTCGTGTGGCGCGAGGCGGGACGCGATGGCGGCCGTGTCGTCCAGTGCCCGGACGCCGGCCATCAGGTCGATGACGGGCTTGGCCGGCAGGCCCGGGACGGCCGTGCTGCCGACGTGGTGGACGTCGGCGACCAGCCATGGTGCGAGCAGGTCGAGCAGCAGTCGACGTTCCTCGACCGCGCGTCTCGCCCATCCGGGATCAGGCTCGACAATGCGCACGGCCTCCGTCGCCCATGCGGGCCACTCTCGGGATGGAGGAACCGACGCCATCGTCGCAGTGTTACAGCTCACCCGGTCGTCTCATAAGGCCGTTGAACCACCGTGAGCCCCACGAGACGGCTGGTTGATCAGGTCACCGGACTACTCGGCTTTCTCGATGGCCTCCAGGGCCTGGGTGGTGAGTGCTTGTGCGCGCTGCACCAGGTCGGCCACCTCCTGCTGTGGGGCCTTGCGTTTGATGGCGCCGGGCAGCGTGGCCTCGATGAGCGGGTCGAGCTGGCGTTGCACGGTGGGTGAGGCCTTGGCGACGGTCTGCTCGGGGACGCCTTCGTAGCCTTTGCCGAGCGTCTTGGCCAGCTCATAGGCCTCGTCGGTCTTGCTGTTCCGGTAGTCGGCCAGGACGGTGTCGAGCTGGTCGTTGATCTTGCGCAGGTAGTCCTCGGCCACCTCGCGGGAGGACTTGGCGGCGGTGCTGCCCGTGGTGCTGGTCCGACGGTCGCTGTCGCTGCTGCGTGAGCCGCCACCGCAGCCAGCGATGAGTGCGGCGGCCAGCACGACCAGGAGGCTGGTCCGCAAGCGCTGTCGGTGGGGTGCGGGTGTGGTCATGGGTCGCTCCGCTAGATCGGGGGCCAGCCGTGGCTGCTGAGCCAGGCGGTGAGGGGGCCGAGCCATCGTTGCCAGCCGCCGAGCAGCAGGGCGGCGCCGACTGCGATCATGAGCGCGCCGCCCAGGCGCTCCAGGGCGGCCTGGTGGCGCTGCTGGAAGCTGCGCAGGCGCGCCGCTTTGGTGAGTGCCAGGGCCATGAGGCCGAACGGCAGGCTGAGCCCGACCGCGTACAACAGCAGCAGGGCGCCGCCTTGCCAGGCGGTGGGGGTGGTGGCCGCCAGTGCGAGGATGGCGCCAAGCGTCGGCCCGGTGCATGGCGTCCAGGCGACGGCGACCGCCACGCCCATGCCGAAGGGGCCGAACGTGCCGCCGCGCAGGCGGGTGGCGTCCAGGCAGCGGTTGCGGCCGGGCAGGGCCAGGCGCAGCCGCAGCACCATGGCGATCCCGAGCGCCAGGATGAAGATCCCGGCGGCTTGGGCGAGCAGGGGGAGCTGGTTGAGCAGGAAGGTGCCGATCGCGCTGGCGCTGATGCCGAGCAGGGTGAAGAACACGCAGAACCCGGCCGAGAACGCCAGGTAGCTACGAAGCGTCCCGGCGGTCGGGGCGGGGGCGGCTGTGTGGGTGGCCAGCAGGGCTGGGCTGGGCGTGGCGGCAGGCGGGCGGCCCTGGGGGCCGGCGGCGACGGGCTGGCCGACCAGGGGCAGCTCGCGGATCGGCGTCGAGGGTGCCGGTGTCGTGGCCGTGCCGAGCGCGAACGGCAGGTAGACGGGGCCGAGCAGGCCGCAGCAGGGCGCGGCGGCAAACCCGATCAGCCCGGCGGGGAGGGCGAGCAGTGCCAGGCGTGCGAACTCGCTCATGGCCGGGGCCTGGCACGGGCGGGCAGCCTGGGGGATGGGGGTGGTGCGAGGACGGCCAGGGACGCGGCGTGGCGGGGCTGGCGGGGTGGCCGGTGGGTGGCGCGCGGCGACGGGTGCATGGCGCTCCTGCTGGCTGGTGCGAATCGTGCGGCGGGTGGTCGTCGTGTGGCTCGCCGTTGTGGTCGTCGAGCGTGCGCGGCCGGTGCGGCGGGATCGGGTGGTGGTGGCGGCGGTGGGCTTGGGTGCGGGGTTAGCAGCGCACGCAGCAGCGGGTCGCGCCCGCCTCGAGCGCTTCCTGGCGGCGGGTGGCCCACAGCTGGTCCACGCGCGGGTCGGGGTGCTTCCAGTCGTAGTAGAAGCCCCGGTCGATCAGCTCGACGCCCTCCAGCCATGGGGAGCCGAGCAGCGGCGAGCCCTTGTAGAGCAGCAGCCGGGTCTGGCGGGCGGTGTAGTCGACCGCGTCGGCGATGCCGGCCTGGTCGAGGAACTCGTCCAGCCACCGGAGATCCTCCAGGCCGACCCAGGGCGTGAAGGTGATCAGCGTGGGACGAAGCTGCACCCCCAGACGCTTGGCCGTGGCGATCGCCCGCTCGATGCCGGCCACGTCGATGCCCTTGTCGAAGACCTCCAGGACCCGGTTGGAGGGGAACTCCAACGCCGAGGTGACCACCCGCAGGCCAAGCTCGGTCATCTGGGCGATCTCCCGTTCGAACTCCAGGATGTGGTCGAAGCGGGTGGTCAGCTCGAAGGTGCAGGGGCCAAGCTCGGCGGCGACCTGCTCCATCGCCCGGAGCGCGTGGCGGCGGGTGTTGAAGAACTCGGCGTCGACGAACGCGAAGTGGCGGGCGCCCTGGGCGGCGAGCTGGCGGGCGTCGGCCATGATGACCGACTGGTCGATCGGGACGGCCCACACGTCGTAGGCGGCATACACCGCGCAGTAAGTGCATTTGTGGTGGCAGCCTCGGGTCGCCTCGACGTTGCCGAGCAGGCCGAAGCGGGTGTCGTGCTCGGGGTAGTGGTCGATGGGGGGAAACAGGTCGCGGGCGGGCGGCTGCCAGTCGCGGCGCATGCGCTTGTGCCCGCCGGGCGGCGTCCCGCCGGCTGTCAGCACGCCGGGGACGTCGGTGGCCTGTCGCCGGCCGCTGGCGTAGTCCAGCAGGCCCGCGGTGAGCCCTTCGGGCTCGTCCATGATCACCCCGTCGGCGATGGTGGCCAGCCGGCGTGCGTTCAGCCAGGCGTACTGGCCGAATACCAGCACCCGCTCGGCACCAGCGTGCTTGAACTGGGCGGCGAGCTCGGCGCCCGGGTCGATGCCCTCGTAGGAGGGGATGGAGATCAGCACCAGGTCGAACGAGCCGGTTGGCAGGTCGTTGGGGCACACGTCGGCGTCCCAGGCGCTGACCGCCGCGCCCGCGCGGCGCAGCGCGCCGGCGGTGCTGGCCGCAAGGATCGGCTGCAGCTTGGCCTCGAACGCCGAGACCACGAGCACCGTCGGCTGGGTCATAGCAGGTCCTCCTCGCCCATTGGCGGCAGCGACGACCACGCGCGTCCGCCGCATTGGTGGTGGCGTGGCGGCCGTGTCCGACAGCCCGTGATGTTACACTAGCTTGTGTACTTGTGGACGAGTTGGGGTTGAAGGAGTCGCCTGTGCCATCGCCGACCGTGGAGAGCGGCTACGACCGCACCGGCTTGCCGGTGGCGGGCTGCGAGCCTGGCACACCGCCGCTGGCTGCGCGGCCGCTTTTGGACCTGCGCCAGGCCGGCGAGCTGGCCGGGCTGTTCAAGATCCTCGCCAACGACACCCGGCTGCGGCTGCTGCAGGCGCTTTGCCGCGGCGGGGAGGTCTGCGTCAGCGAACTGGCCGCCACGGTCGGCATGCGTCCACAGGCGGTGTCCAACCAGCTGCAACGCCTGGTCGACCGGCGCATCGTCGCCACCCGCCGCCAGGGCACCAGCATCTTCTACCGCGTCGTCGACCCGTGCGTGACCAGCCTGCTGGAACTCGGCCTGTGCCTGATGGAAACCCCCGCCGCGCCCGCCGGGGGTGCGTAGGTGGGCGACCAGCCCGTCCGATCGGTGATCCGCCGCGTCGCCGCGCCCGGTGCCGCGGTCATCCTGCTCGCGCTGCTCGGGGTCGGCTGCGGCACCAGTCAGCCCTCGGGCTCCTCGCCAGCTTCCAGCCGCGCGCCCACCACCAGCGGCGGCGTCGCGGCCGTGCGCTCCGACCCCAGGATCGCCGCGATGGTCCCGGCCTCGATCCGGTCCAAGGGGGCGCTGGTGGTGGCCGCCGACGCCAACTACGCCCCCAACGAGTTCGTCGACAAGGACGGCCGCACCATCATCGGCATGGACGCCGACCTGGCCGCTGCGCTTGCCCAGGTGATGGGACTGCGTGCGCGGCTGGTCAATGTGCCCTTCGACAGCATCGTCCCGGGCCTGGCCGCCGGGAAGTACCACCTTGGCATGTCGTCGCTGACCGACACCAAGGAGCGGGAGCAGACCGTCGACATGGTCACCTACTTCCGCGCCGGCAACTCCTTCATCACCAAGCAAGGCAGCGGGATCAGCGTCAACGGGCTGGCCGACCTGTGCGGCCACACCGTGGCGATCGAGAAGGGCAGCAGCTACGTCGCGGAGGTGACCGCCCAGGACCGCACCTGCAAAGCCGCCGGCAAGCGGGGCGTCACCATGCGCCAGTACAGCGGGCAGCCCGCCGCCAACCTGGCCTTGCTCAGTGGCCGCGCCGAGCTGACCATCGCCGACTCCCCGGTCGCCGCCTACCAGGTCAAGCAGTCGGGTGGGCAGCTTGAGCTGGTCGGCAAACCCTACGGGGAGGCGCCCTACGGCATCGCGGTCCCCAAGCGGTCAGGGCTTGCCGAACCGGTCCTGCAAGCGCTGCGGGCGCTCATGACCCAGGGTGTCTACCAGCAGATCCTCAACAAGTGGGGGCTCAAGGACGGCGCGATCACCACCCCGGTCCGCAACGGTGCCGAAGGCTGAGCCACCCCCTCAGGCCACCAGGGCCGGCGACGCCACACGCCCGGCCCGCCGCACGGCGGACCCACCGCAGGCCGCGGCCACCCGCAGACACGGCCCGGCCGCGCCCGAGCGTGTCCCTACCATCCCGAGCCGCCACCCCGGCCGCTGGCTGGCTGCCGGGGTGGTCGCTGTATGTGTGGCTGTTTCGCGGCACCCCGCTGCTGGTGCAGCTGCTGTTCTGGAACTTCCTGGCCGCCCTGTATCCCCGCCTGAGCCTGGGGGTGCCGTTTGGACCCCAACTGGTCACGGTGAACACCAACAGCCTGATCACGACCACGACCGCTGCGGTTCTGGGGCTGGGCCTCAACGAGGGCGCCTACATGGCCGAGATCGTGCGCGGCGGGATCGCCTCGGTCGACCACGGCCAAACCGAGGCCGCGCTGGCGCTCGGCATGCACCGGCTGCAGACGCTGCGCCGGATCGTCCTGCCGCAGGCGCTGCGCTGCATCATCCCCCCGACCGGCAACGAGGTCGTCGCCATGCTCAAGACGACCTCGATCGGGAGCGTCATCGCCGCCACCGAGCTGCTGTCGGCCGCCCAGCTCATCTACGCCCGCACCTACCAGACGATCCCGCTGCTGATCGTCGCCAGCATCTGGTACCTGGCAATCACCTCAGCGTTCACCCTCGGCCAGTCCTGGCTGGAGCGCCGCACCGGCCAGCCGGTCCACGCTGACCTGTCGCCCACCGCGCTGCAGCGCCTGCTGGGCTTTCGCCGCCAGCGTGCCAGCTGAGCGACCGCCCGGCGCTATCCGGTCAGGACGAAGTCATTGCTGCGGCGCTGGGCGCTGGCCTGGGCCGTCTGCTGTACCAGGCTGGTCATGGTCGGATCGGCGGGCAGGGTATAGCTGGTCACCGTCCGGGAGGCGCAACCGCGCAGCGCCTTGGCCTGGTGCGCGCCGACCCCGAACTCCACCGCCCTGTAGCCACGGCGGTAGGCCGCGTCGATGACGGCGTGCAGCACGACCGTGAAGTAGGCGCCGCTGCGCTCACCGAGCAGGTCGTAGGCGACCCCGGTGTACTTGGCGTAGACGCGGTCGCCCTTGATGAAGGTCACACAGCAGGCGACCAGCTCGCCGTCCAGGAACCCGCCGGTCACCAGCACACCCACCCCGGCCGCCTGCAGCTCCCTGATGACGGCGGGGGCGTCGTCGGCAGTGGCGTCCACGCCGTACTTCTGCCGGTTGCTGGCGCTCAGCTCGCCGATGCGGACCAGGTGCCGGTCCAGCTCGCTGTCCAGCAGCGGCCGGACGGTCAGGCCGAGCGCGTCGGCGGCCTCCAGGTCCTTGCGGTGGCGGTAGCGGCGCGCCCATTTCATCCTGGCCAGGTGGGCCTGGTAGGAGCCGTGGTCCAGCGGGAAATAATCCTCGAATGCCCAAAACGACGGGACGGCGCCGGCTCGCTCCAACGCCTGGGCGAGCGCGGCGCCGGAGGCGTGGTCGGCGACCCAGGGCGCGTAGATAGTCTGCACGCCCTCACGGCTGGCTTGCTCGACGGCCGCCTCGAGCAGGCGCTGGGCCAGGTCGGCCTGCCAGAACGAGTGGACGATCTCGGTCTTGTAGCCAAACGGGGAGCCCAGCAGCAGCGCCGGGAAGAACCGAGCGGGGTCGAGCTGGTCCAGCAGACCCGGCTGCTGGTCGCCGCCAAAGGAGGCGGAGTCGCAGCAGACCGCCTCGCCGGAGACCGGCCGCCAGCCAAGGTAGGTGCGGGGGTCGAGGTCGGGATGGCCGGGACGGTGGAGCAGGTAGCCGGGCAGCAGCGCCAGCTCGGTGTCGCCGCGGGTGGCGAGCAGGTGGCGAGCGGCAACGGTCGGGTTGCGCTGCTCGAAGACACCAAGCCACATCGGGCCCGCCGACGGGGAGCTGTCGGACGCGGCGGCCTGTTCCCACTGGTAGGTGAGGGCAGGCAGCCGGTCGTGCACCTCGATGGTCAAATCGCGGTCATCGCGGCGGAGCAGCTGTCCTGCCTGCGCGGCGGCTGCCGGGGCGGGTGCCGAGGGCGCGCCGCACCCGCAGGCGCCGTCGACGCAGTCACCATCGCTCACCAGTTGTCGCACCTCCACGCCCACGCCGCGTCGCTGCCAGTGGTCCATCCAGCCAAGGCCACCAAGCTCCGGACTTCGTCGGCCGTGCCGCTTGATGCTAGCATGAATCCATGACTACATGGACTGATGTATCGTCTTCTGCGAGCGCCGCTGGACCACGGCTCGACACAGCAGGGGAGCAGGTGGCCGACGGCATGCTCACGGCGGCTGCCGTGCTCGCCCAGGGCAGCCTGCGTGACCGTCCCCTGCTCACCCACGAGCAGGCCGTCGAGGTCGTCGGGCTGTTCAAGCTGCTCGCCAACGAGACCCGCCTGCGGCTCATCCACGCCCTGGACCGCGCCGGCGAGCTCACCGTCACCGAGCTGGCCGCCGCGGTCGGCAGCAGCCAGCAGGCCGTGTCCAACCAGCTGCAACGGCTGGTCGACCGGCGCATCCTGCTCGCCCGTCGCAACGGCAAGAACGTCCACTACCGCATCGTCGACCCGTGCGTGACCAGCCTGCTCACCTTCGGCGTCTGCCTCAACGAGCAAACCCAGCCCCCCGACCAGCCGCCGTCCCCATGAGCGCGCAACCAACCCACGACCCAGCGCTGGCGGCACCCCCGGTGCGCAGCCGCTTCCGCGTCGGCGACGACTCCTGCCTGGACTGTGCCGGCAACGTCCCCGACGCGCTCGGGCGGCTTCCCGGCGTGCACGCCGTGCACGTGGCCAGCCAGGCCCGCCTGGTGCTCATCGACCACCAGCCTGGCATCCGCCCAGACGACCTGCGCCGCCAGGCGTCCCGGCTCGGCCTCGTCCTGCTGCCAGACCGGGCCGCCCCACCAGCACCCCAAGCCACCAAGCAGTGGTGGCGCCAGCCCAGGATCATGCTGATCGGCATCGCCGCGGCGCTGCTGCTGCTGGGCCTGGCCACCGACCAGCTCGGCCTTCCCAGGGTGGCCGACGTGCTGTATCTGGCCACCGTGGCGATCGGGGGAGCGCCCACCGCCCGGATCATCTACCAGTCCCTGCGAGCTGGCCGGTTCACCTTGAGCACCCTGCTGATCGCGGCGCTCGGCGCCATCGCCATCGGCCTGCTCGAGGAAGCCGCGGTCCTGGCCGTGGTGTTCTCCACCGGCCAGGTCCTGGAGGAGTACGCCTCAAGCCGCGTGCGACGCTCCATCCACGCCCTGATGGCGCTGGCACCACCGGTCGCCCGGCGCCTGGCCCCAGACGGCTCACTCGCGGCCGTCCCCGTCGAAGCGCTCACGCCCGGCGAGCAGGTCCTGGTGCGACCCGGCGAGCGGCTGCCCACCGACGGAACCATCGTGCAGGGCAGCTCCGCCATCGACCAGAGCCCGGTGACCGGCGAATCGGTCCCCGTGGAGGTCACCGCCGGCTCGACCGTGTTCGCCGGCACCGTCAACGGCGCCGGCGCGCTGCGGGTCCAGGTCACCAAGCACTACGCGGACACCACCCTCGCCAGGATCATCCGCCAGGTCGAGGAGGCCCAAGCCAGCAAAGGCAAGGCGCAGCGGTTCGCGGACCGCTTCGGCGCGGTCTACGCCCCCATCGTGCTCGGCTTGGCCGTCGCCGTCGCCCTGGTCCCGCCCTTGGTGGTCGGGGACTTCCGCGGCTGGTTCTACCGCGCCCTGGTCGTGCTGGTCGTCTCCTGCTCGTGCGCGCTGCTGATCTCGGTGCCGGTCTCGGTGGTGGCCGCCATCACCAGAGCGGCCCGAGCGGGCATCCTCATCAAGGGCGGCGCCTACCTGGAAGCCCTCGGCAGCCTGCGCGTGGTGGTGTTCGACAAGACCGGCACCCTCACCCGCGGCATCCCCGAAGTCACCGACGTCATCCCCTTGGGTCACTTCGGGTCCGACGAGGTGCTCGGCGTGGCGGCCCAGGTCGAGGCCGCCAGCGAGCACCCCCTGGCCGACGCGGTCCTGCGAGCGGCCGCCACCCGTGGCCTGCCCACCACCCCAGCCGCCGACCTGCGCGCCATCCACGGCGTCGGGGTCGAGGCCACCGTCAATGGTCAGCGGGTCTTCGTCGGCCGACCCGACCGGGCAAACGGCCAGGCGCCCACCAACGGCCTGGACGAGCGGATCGCACGGCTGGAACAGGCCGGTAACACCACCATGGTGGTCACCGTCGAGGGGAGGCCGGTCGGGCTGCTCGCGGTCGCCGACCGTCTCCGTGAGGAAGCGTCGGCGGCGATGGCACCCCTGCGTCAGGTCGGCGTGGACCGCCTGGTCATGCTCACCGGCGACAACCAACGGGTCGCGGCGGCCATCGCCGGCCACGTCGGCGTCGACAGTTGGCGCGCCGGGCTGCTGCCAGAGGACAAGACCGCCGCGGTCAGGAGCCTGCGAGCCGACCACGGCAGGATCGCCATGGTCGGCGATGGGGTCAACGACGCGCCCGCCCTGGCCACCGCCGACATCGGCATCGCCATGGGCGCAGCCGGCAGCGACGTAGCCCTCGAAACGGCCGACATCGCCCTGATGACCGACGACCTCGGCAAGGTCACCGAGGCGATCCGGCTGTCGCGCCACGCTCTGGTCAACATCCGCCAGAACATCGTCATGTCCCTGATCACGGTCGCGGTCCTGGTCACCGCCGCGCTCACCGGCTGGCTGTCGCTGACCACCGGCCTGCTGCTCAACGAGGCCACCGCCCTGCTCATCATCGGCAACGGCCTGCGTCTTGCCCGACTCCCAGGCGAGCACCTGACCAGCCCGCCGGCCGCCTCGGCGTCACCGGGCGCCAGTGGCACCGACCAGCCGCACACGGTCGCACCACCACCGACCCCGGCCGCGGCCACGCGCAACGACGGTCCCGGGTGCTGCGCGCCGCAGGGGGACGCCTAGACCCAACCTACGGCCCGACGGGGGTGCCGTGGCGGCCGGCGCCCGCGGCGAAGCGCCTGGCGCCCTCGGCGGTCTCGCCCGAGGCGAGGGTGGCGAGGCCCCTGCGGAGCTCGTTGGCCGCTGCGGCGGCCTCGTCGAGGCCCCACTGCTCGAGGGCGGAGAGCCGGTCGCCGCGCAGGGCGGCCTGGGGGAGGGCGGCCAGCTCGGCCGCCAGCGCGACGGCCGCCCGGCGGGCGGACCCGTCAGGGACGACCCGGTCGACCAGCCCCATGCCGAGGGCCTCGGCGGCGCGGACTGCCCGGCCGGTGAGCAGCAGGTCCATGGCCCGGCCGTGCCCGACCAGCCGGGGCAGGCGGACCGTGCCGAGGTCGATCAGGGGCACGCCGACGCGGCGCGAGAGCACTCCGAGCACGGCGCTCTCCGCGGCCACCCGCAGGTCGCACCAGACGGCCAGCTCCAAGCCGCCGGCCACCGCCGGCCCTTCGATGGCGGCCAGCACCGGCTTGGAAAGGCGCAGCCGGGTCGGCCCCATCGGCCCGTCGCCGTCCGGGGCCACCCGCGGCGGCGCCCCGGCCGCGATCGCCTTCAGGTCCGCGCCTGCGCAGAACGCGCCGCCGGCGCCGGTCAGCACGGCCGCCGCCGCCCCGCCGTCGGCGTCGAAGGCGCGGAAGGCGTCGGCCAGGGCGGCCGCGGTCGGGGCGTCGACCGCGTTGCGCCGCTCCGGCCGGTCGATGGTCACCACTGTGACCGGTCCCTCTCGCTCCACCCGCACGGTGCTCCCCGCCACGGTGCCTCCCTCCCTCGCGCGGCTCCGTCCAGCCGGATGGTAGCGAGGTGGCGAGGCGACGCCGGGCCCTACTGGCGGAGGAGCGGTCCGGGGTCAGCGGGCCGTGCCCGGCGAGACGGGGCCGCTGGCTCCTTCCGGCGGCCGCCCGCATCGGATACGGTCGCACGGACCCTGTGCGGGCGACGCTGACGACAGGACGCTCGTCGGAGAGGCGAGCGCTGTGCCCAGCCTGAAAGGCTGCCCGAGCGGACCATGAGCGCGCCACGGTTGTCGGAGCTCGAAGGCCGCTTGCTGCGAGCGGCCGAGCCGGGCACGTTCACCGGCGCGGAGCTGGAGGGCCTGCCGGAGCCGGCGCGACGCCACCTCGCCGCGGCGATCGCCCCGGGGACGCCGCTGGCAGTGTCTGCGCGGCTGCGGATGCGGGGCAGCATCAAGGTCGGGCGCTGGCTGCCGTTCCGGGCCCGCCAGGTGCTCAGCCCCCACCACGGGTTCGTGTGGGCCGCGCGGGCAGCGGGCGTGATCGTCGGGTCGGACCGTTACGTCGACGGTGTCGGCGGGATGGACTGGAAGCTGGCCGGCCTGGTCACCGTGATGCACACCGAGGGTCCCGACGTGTCCCGCAGCGCGGGACGGGGAGGCGCCGAGGCGGTCTGGGTCCCCACCGCACTGCTCCCTCGTTTCGGCGTGAGCTGGTCGGCGGGGGAGTTCTTCCGGTTCCAGATCACCGACCTGCACCTGGTCACCACCGCGGGCCGATAGCTCAGCGGGGGGGAGGGACGGCGCTGCCGCGGACGACCAGCTCGGGGCGCAGCAGGTGGCTGCGCGGGGTCGGCCTTCCGCTGGAGCGAGCCGCGGTGACCCCTTGGAGGAGGGTGCCGATCGCCTTGGCGCCCACTTCCCGCATCGGCTGGCGGACGGTGGTGAGGGGAGGGTCCAGGAAGCTCGCCACCGGGATGTCGTCGTAGCCGATGACCGACACGTCCTCCGGCACGCGCAGGCCGCGTGCCCGGAGCTCGGTGATGGCGCCGAGCGCCAGCAGGTCGCTCTGGGCGAAGATTGCGGTGAACGGTCGTCCCGAGTCGAGCAGGCGCGCGGTCGCCTTCCGTCCGCTGTCGAGCCCCCAGTCCCGGCACCGCTGCACGAGCGCGGCGTCGGCGTGCAGGCCGGCGGCGCGGAGGGCGGCGCGGTAGCTTGCCAGCCGATCCCGCGCCGACGGCCAGCCGACCGGCCCGGTGATGGTCGCGACCGAGCGGTGGCCCAGGTCGATCAGGAAGCGGGTGGCGTCGTGGCCGCCCTGGCGGTTGTCGACGTCCACGATGTCCACCGCCGGGAGGTGGAGCCTGGCCGCGATGACCACCAGGGGCAGCCGACCGGCAACGGAGGTCAGCAGCGAGCTCACCTCCGGGCCGAGCACCGGCTGGGCCAGCACCAGCCCGTCGATCCGCCGTTCGAGCATGAGCCGCAGGTAGCTCTGCTCGTCCCCGGAGGCGGCCACCTCGACGCTGCCGATGATCAGGAACAGCCCGTGCTTGCGGGCTTCCGCTTCCGCCCCGGCGACCGCCTGGGCGAAGAAGTAGTCGGAGATGTCGGTGGTGACCATCCCCAGGGTGTGGGTGCGGTCCGAGGAGAGCCCCCGGGCCAGGGCGCTCGGCACGTACTCCAGCTCCTTGATGGCGTGCAGCACGCGCTCCCTGGTGTCCGGGGCGACGCGGTCGTGACGGTTGATGACCCGCGACACCGTCTGGTGCGAGACGCCGGCGCGCGCGGCCACGTCCCGGATCGTCGGTCGCCTCATCTCACCCACCGCCCCCTCCCGCCTCACGTCTTACCGGTCACACTAGCAGAGCCGCACCGGTGGACGTTCGCTCCTACTTGAAGCCACTGGTGACGATGCCCTGCACGATGTGGCGCTGGGCGAGGAGGAACACCAGCATGAGGGGCAGGGCGTACAGGACGATCCCGGCCATCAGCGGGGCCAGCAGGACGAACCCCTGCGGGTCGACGTAGCCGGTGGCGATGGCGGCGGAGAGCGTCGTCCTGTCGGTGTCCAGCAGCATCCCGGGGTACAGGTAGTCGCCCCAGACCCACGCGAACGAGAAGATCGCCGACGTGGCCAGCACGGGCAGTGAGTTCGGCAGGAAGATCCTCCAGTAGATGCGGAACAGCCCGCAGCCGTCGATCTCCGCCGCCTCTTCGAGCTCCCGAGGAAAATTCATGAAGAACTGCCGGAAGAGGAAGATGTGAAATGCGTTTCCCGACACACCCCAGGCGATCCAGGGCCAGTAGGTGTTGACCAGGTGCAGCTTTGAGAAGAGCACGAACTGCGGCACGAAGGTCACCAGGTTCGGCACCAGGAGGGTCGACAGCGCGAGCAGGAACAGCTTGTCCCGACCCGGGGCCCGCAGCCGTGCAAAAGCATAGCCGGCGAGCGAGCTGGACAGGGTGTTCAGCACTGTGAACGACGAGGCGAGGACCAGCGAGTTCTTCAGGTAGTGCGGGAAGTTGATCTTCTGGAGGGCGGTGACGTAGTTCTGCAGGGTGGGCGCCTTTGGGATCCAGTTGGCCGAGGAGATCTCGAACTGGCCCTTGAAGGAGCTCACCAGCACCCAGAGGAGGGGGACCGCGAACACGACGGCGAGCGCGACCAGGCCGGGGTAGGCGACCGGCAGCCTTCGCGGTCGCCAGCCGGTCTGCGGCTGGGGGAGCCTCATCGCCGCCTCCTCTCGGGAGCGGGCTGCTCGCGGTACACCCAGAGGCGTCCGGAGGCGAACACCACGAGCGTGGTGAGGAAGGCGATGGCGAACAGGATCCACAGGAGCGCCGCGCCGTACCCGAAGCGCTGCCCGGCGAAGACCTCGCGGAAGGCGTTCACCACGAAGAAGTTGTTCTCCTCCGGTGGGGTGCTGTTGAGACCGTTCACACCCGGGCTGAGCAGCAGCGGCTCGACCAGCACCTGGAAGGCGAGGAACAGCGTCATCACGAGCTGGAAGAAGACGGCCGGGGTGAGCAGCGGCAGCATGATCTTCCGCGCGATCTGGAAGCGGTTGGCCCCGTCGAGCGCGGCCGCCTCGCGCAGCTCCGTGGGGATCGCCTGGAGGCCGGCCAGGAAGATGAGCATGCCGCTTCCCGCCCACGCCCAGAGGACGAGCATCAGCAGCACGGTGGTCGGGTGGTCGACCAGCCAGGCGATGTGGGTGCTCCTTCCGGCGACGCCGATCAGGTGGTTCATGAGGCCGTCCTGGTCGGCGACGACCTTCCAGACCCACGCGGAGGCCACGATCGGAACGACGGAGGGAAGGTAGAACACCATCCTGAAGGCGCCCTTGAAGTGGACGACCTGGTGCAGCAGGAACGCCAGGACAAGCTGGAGCACCACGGTTGCCGGCACGCCGACGACGAGGAACAGGAACGTCCGGCGCAGTGCGTCCCATGCCCCGGGGTCGTGGACGGCCCGCCGGTAGTTGGCGGCGCCGACCCATCGCATGGTGTCGACGTTGAACCCGTCGTAGTTGGTGAACGACATGAGCAGCCCGAGGACGATCGGCACCACGCCCAAGGCGATGAAGCCGAGCAGCCACGGTGCGACGAAGAGGTAGAACGCGGATGCCTGCCTGGCCCTCCGGGTCCGGGTCCGGGTCCGGGGGGCCCGCTCCCCCTGGGGTGCCCGCGTCGCCCGCCACCTCCGTCGTCGCGGAGGAGCACCCCCCTTGGCGACCTCCAGGGTGGACGCGGCCGGCGACTGGCGGCGCCTGCCGTCGGTCGGAGCCGCCGGCCGCAGGTGGGTGAAGAATCGCGGTATCACGAGACCACCAGTGCCCGGCTACCCGCCGATCCGGCTCTTGCCCTCGGTGATCAGCGTGTTCACCTCGCCCTGGACCCTCGAGACCATCTCCGTGAACGGGATGTCACCCTTGAGGGCCGTCTGCAGGTGCTTCAGGTAGACGTCGTTGAACGCCGTCTCCGACAGGTAGGGGTTGAACTTCAGCGGCGGGGTGCCCAGGCCGATCTCCTCCTGCACCACCTTCTGGGCCTGCTGCTGCAGCGGGGTCCCGGTCGGCATCATCTCGTAGAAGGACTTCAGCGCCGGAACGCCCCAGCCGCTCTTGGCGCGGTCCTGAGCGGGCTTGCGCCCCATGTAGTAGTCGTAGACCTCCCAGGCCGCGTCGGGGTTCTTCGCCCGCGCCGAGATCACGCCGCCGGTGGCCGTGATCGTCGGGTCCCTGGGCACGCCGGCCCAGGTGGGCGCGGGGAGCATGACGACCTTGCCCTTGGTGACCTTGCTTTCGGCCATGGCGCTGAACCAGTAGCCGTACTGGACCATGGCGACCTTGCCGTTGGTGAACTCCTGCCCTCCCCAGGAGCTGCTGGGGTTGCGCGGGTCGATGTCCCACTTCGCCTTGCTGATGTCGAAGAAGTACTGGAGGATCTCGACCGCCGCGGGGTTGGTCAGGTTCACGCTGGTGAAGTCGTCGGCGTAGAGACTCTGGTTCTTCTCGGCGAGCAGGTTCATGACCACGCGCTCGAACCACCCGTAGTCGTTCGAGTGGACGAAGGCGCGGTAGGCCGGGCGGCCGCCGCGCTGCGTCGTCGCGAGCTCACCGGCGAGCTGCTTGACGTCGGCGAAGGTGAGCCGCTGGGTCGGGCTCGGCACGTCGACCTTCGCGTCCTTGAACGCCTGGGTATACAGGAAGAGCGTGAAGTCGGGGGACCAGTCCTTGACCATCCCGTAGATGTCGCCGGAGCCGATCGCCTTCCCGTCCCACTTGTAGTAGTCGTTCGGTGACGCCAGGTCGGCCGGCTTGAGCACGTCACTGGCGTTGAAGTAGCTGGTCAGGGGCCGGATGATCTTCCGCGCGATGAGCTGCGGAATGCTCGGCGCCTGGACGCGGAAGATGTCGGGCGGGGTGCCGGCGGCCAGCATCGCGGCGAACTTCGTCGGGTTGTCCTCGATGAACTTGATCTTGATGTTCGGGTGCTGGGACTCGAAGGCTTTGATATCCGCCTTGCTGAACTCGCCCGAGTTCCACATGACCGTCACCTCGGCCGGGCGACTGGTCTTGGATGAGCTGCCCCCACACGCCGCCAGCACCGACCCGGCGGCGAACCCTGCGGCCACCGTGCCTGCCGAGCGGATGAACTGTCCACGCGTGAGCCGCAGGTTGGCGACTGGCTGGCCGTTCACAGACCTCACCTCCGCTGGGGAGCCTGACCGTGGATCGCCTTCGCCCCGCTGACCATCCGGTCAGGCAGTCCCGGGTCCCGCCGGGCGGTGTCAGAGACGCGGAGGCGGCGAGCCGGCTGGCGCACGTCCTCCGGCTCCGGTGAGCCCGTGGAGACCAGTCCCGTGCAGGCGGCCTGCGTGCGCCAAGCCGCGGAAGCGCATGATCCCGAGAATGCGTGACCGGTAACATCCCGAATCCTAGGAGCAGCCCCATGGCATGTCAAGGGCCGGATTCGGCTGGTTGCGAGCTGGCCGGGGGCGCTCGCATCAGCCGTCGCCGCGTGCGACGGTCGCGGCGGCGGCGCTGTCGGCGGCCCTGTCGTAGCGGGCGTCCGGCCAGTCGGCGTCCGTGAGGCGCCGCACGACGACCGTGCAGGGCCCGCCGGGGGTTCCCGCGGCCGGGAGCCGCCGGCTGAAGAGCCCGAACCCGTCGGTCCCGGTCATCGCGCGCCCGCTCGCCAGCGTCGTGCCCGCGGGTCCCAGGACAGCGGCGTCGACGATCGCGCCCGCGACCGGCCGCCCCTGCGCGTCGCCGACGCGGACCTTGAAGAAGACCGGGTCTCCCGGCCGGATGCGCTGCACGGGCACGCGGAACCCGGGGTCCGTGACGATGATCTCCTCGACGTGCAGCACCGGTGGCCCGGGGGCCGCCGCCGCGCCGGGGGCCGCCGCCGCGCCGGGGGCTTCGGCCGCGCCGGGTCGGATCGGCTGCCCGCGCTGCGCGCCCGTCTGGACGTGGACGTCGTCGAAGGCCGAGACCGCGTCCGCGTGCGTCACCAGGCCGACGGCTCCCGGCCCGGCGAAGGTGGAGTCCCGGGCCTCGATCGCCCGCCGCTCCCCGAACCGGACGACGACCCGGTCGCCGTCCACGTCGACCCGCAGGCTGTACCAGCCGCGGCTGGGGAGCGGGGCCCGCCGCTCGAGCTGGTTGGCCATGTCGACGGGCGCGGACGCGATCAGGGAGCCCTGGCCGTCGACCATCCTGAACAGCCGCAGGCGCCGGTCGGCGGCCGAGGCGAGCACCCCGTAGTAGTTGCTCTTGTCCCGGACCCTCCAGATGAGACCGGCGGCCTGGTCGACCTCCCCGCCCAGCACCTTGACGCGGGCCGCCAGCGTCACGTCGGCGGCCCGGATGCCTTTGAGGACGGCGATCGGGAAGTGGTCGGGGTAGGGCAGCGTCGACGCCTGGAGGAGGACGAGCTCCGGCGACGGGGCGAACACGTCGGTGTAGGTGCGCCACAGCGGCTGCCCGTGTGCCAGCGCCGGGCCGTGCGGGCCGGTGGCGTCGTACCAGAGCTCGGCCGGCGCCACGCCGTAGCGGTAGCCGTCGAAGCCGATGAGCCGGTCGGTTCCTGCCAGCCGGCCGGCCCCGGCCTCATGACCCGGGACGAGCACGCGGCCGCCGAGCGCCGCGCCGACGGCCACCGCGACCGCGAGAGCGGTCACCACGAGGCGGCGGGGGCGGTGGGGGCGGCGCAGGCGGTGGGGGAGGCGGAGGCGCAGGCGCAGGCGCAGGCGGCGGTCGCCCGGGCGACCGCCGCCTGCGTTCTCAGCGGGATCAGCCGGCCTCGTTCGCGCCGACATCGTAGGCCGCGCCCTGCGGGATCGGGTTGCCGAAGTAGTCCCGCGCGCCCATGCCGCGCAGCCCGACCGTCACCGTGGTGCCGTGGTCGACCGCCGGGGAGCCCGCCTGGAGGAGGTAGGCGAGCGGCCCGCCGCCCAGCGGTCCGGCGACCTTCGGGTCGGCGTTGAGGCCGTGCGGGTCGTACCCCTGCCCCTGCCAGCCGGCGAACGTCGTCAGCGTCTGGCTGGCGACCACGTAGCGGACGCCGCCCTCCGGGCGCCACCAGAGGTTGTTGTCGAACGTCCAGCTCCCCGTGCCGTCGGTCCAGGCGTTCGTGCTGGTCGCGCCTTGGTTGACCGTCCCGTTGGTGACGAAGATGTTGTTCTGGACGTACCCCGTCGCCGCCCCCGCCTTGCCCCAGGTGTCAAAGCAGATGGCCGCGCCTTCGCTGCAAACCATGTCGGAGGCGTCCGCCCGCGCGGGCTCGTAGTAGATCGTGTTGTTGTGGATGACCACGGGAGTGGGCCCGCCGAAGATGTACATCCCGCCGGCGAGCTTCTTCCCGTCGCGCTCACCGACGTTGTAGCGGACCTGGATGTTGTGGCTGTACCCGCGCTTGTAGCCGTACCCGATCGGCCACTGCATGAGCAGGAAGCCCTCGCCCTGGTTGTCGTGCGACCAGCTGTACTGGATCAGGCAGTCCTCCGAGCCGAGGTCGCAGTCGTAGCCCCGCCGTCACGGGCGCCCTTGTCGGTCTGGGGAGTCATGTTGTGGTGCGACTGCGAGAACTGGATGACGACGTCGTGCGAGTCCCAGCTCCAGCAGCCGAGGCGGGCGTCGCGCAGCCGGCCGTTGAAGGCGCACTCGTTGGAGTCCATGAGACCGTGCTCCACCGGTCCCATCACGACCCCGTCGCCGCCGTTGTCATGAAGGTAGGAGCCGAGGACCTGCACGTTCGTGGTGTGGTAGCTGATCTCCTTGGTGTAGGTCGAGGTGAACTCGATCCCGGCCTTGTGGTTGCTCCAGGACTCGACGTTCTGGGCCACGACGTTGTCGACGTAGCCGTACAGGCCCGTGCCGAGCTGGTAGTAGCCGGCGCCCGAGTAGATCCCGTCCCAGCTCCCGTCGTGCACCTTGAGGCCCTCGAGCCGGATGTTGCGGACCGTGCACGCCTCGCCGCAGGCGGTCACCCCCGCCGGTCCGAGCCCGAGGATGTGCACGACCGCCCGCATGTACTCGTCCGAGTTCGGGTCGGTGTCCTTGCCGGCGTCGTCGATGGCCTGCGGGGTCTGCCCGCTCTGGGTGAGGTCGAGGTTGCGGACCGTCCAGTTCTGGACGTTCTGGAGCAGCACCGCCGGCTCGTGCGCGCCGACCCCGACGATCTGGGGCAGCGACCCCGTGCCGTAGTCGGCGAGGACGACGGGCGCGGCCGGAGCCCCGTTGCCCTTCGCCTTGAAGCCCGGCCCGCTCCACGAGCAGCCGCGCTTGAGCAGGAGCTGGTCGCCTGCCTGATAGGTGACCTGGTTGGCGCGGCCGATGGTCCGCCAGGCGGCTGTGGTGCTCGTGCCGCTGTTCGCGTCGTTGCCGCTCTGGCAGTCGAGGTAGTACGCGGTGGCCGCCACCGCTGGGCCTGCCCACAGTCCGACAATCACCAGGCTCGCAGCCAGCGCGGCGGCGAACCCGCCCCGCGCGCCTCTGCCGGACCGAGGAGAACGAGCGCCGAGTTGCATCGGCGGCACCTCCCCCGAAAGGTGTGACCGATCACATGGTTGACCGGTCACAGCGTCGCCCGAAGCGGGAATGCGTGTCAAGACTCTGGCGCCAACCGATTCGCTCGCTTCCCTCCCCAGGGATGTGAACGGTAACATGTCGCCGACGCCCGGGGTCGCGCCGGGCGGTGGGCGGCACCGGGGGCTCCCGGCGCACGGCAAAGGAGGCAGCGCACCGAGATGCTGTACGGCACGGCGTACTACCACGAGTACCAGCCCTACGACCGGCTCGAAGACGACGTCAAGCTGCTGCGCGAGGCCAACCTCAACGTCGTGCGCGTCGGCGAGTCGACCTGGGCGAAGTGGGAGCCCGAGGACGGGCGCTTCGAGCTGGAGTGGATGCGGCAGGTCCTCGACCGGCTCCACGAGGCGGGCATCAAGGTCGTCCTCGGTACGCCCACCTACGCCATCCCGCCCTGGCTGCACCGCAAGCACCCCGAGATCATGGTGCGGCGGGCACGCGGCGAGCGCGTCTACTACGGCGCCCGGCAGAACGTCGACATCACCCATCCCGCCTACCGCTACCACGCCGAGCGGGTCATCCGTGCCGTCGTCGGCGCCTTCGCAGCGCACCCGGCCGTGATCGGCTACCAGGTCGACAACGAAGCCGGCCTCGAGCTGCCGCACAACCACGGGGTGCTCCAGGCGTTCGTCGACCACCTGCGCCACGCCTATGGCTCGGTGGAGCGGCTGAACGAGCTGTGGGGCCTCACCTACTGGTCGCACAGCCTGTCGTCGTGGGCGGACCTGTGGAGCCCCGACGGCAACACCAACCCGGGCTACGACCTGGCGTGGCGCCGCTTCCAGTCCAGCCTAACCACCGAGTTCCTCGCCTGGCAGGCGCGCATCGTGCGCGAGCACCGGCGCTCCGGCCAGTTCATCACCCACTGCCTGGTCAGCGGGCACGGGCTGCCGGCCGCCGACCGTCACGCCATCGCCCAGGCCGTCGACATCACGGCGGAGAACATCTACTACCAGGCGCAGGACGCGCTCGCCCTGCCCGCCGCCTCCGGCGGGGGGGACGGGGCCGGGGCGCCTTCGTGGCTCGGTGACACCGGCGCCTGGACGCTGTACCTCAAGGCCGACATCGGCCGCTGCGGCACCCGGCCCGGGTTCCTGGTGACGGAGACCAACGCGCTCAGCATCGGTGACGCCCACAGCAACGCGCCGCCGTACGACGGCCAGTGGCGGCTGGCCGCGTACGCGCTGATCGCGCGGGGCGCCCGCGGGATCTCCTACTGGCACTGGCACACCTGCCATTACGGCAACGAGGCCTACTGGCAGGGAATCCTCAACCACGACCTGGAGCCGGGGCGCTGCTACCAGGAGGTCAGCCGGGTCGGGAGCGAGCTCGCCGTCCACGGGGACCTGCTGGACGGGATCGAGCCGGACGCCGACGTGGCCGTGCTGTACTCCCAGGACTCCCGGTACGCCCTGGCGTTCCAGCCACCGCTGGCCAGGCCGGGGAGCGCCGCGGCGGACCGCACCTCGTACGAGCGCATCTTCAACGCCTTCTACCGTGCCTTTTTCGACGCCGGCGCGCAGCTCGCCGTGGTCCATCCGGCGCAGCATTTCGAGCGCTTCCCGGTGCTGGTCGTGCCGGCCCTGCACATCGCGGGCGACGACCTGCTGCGGCGGCTGGTCGCCTACGCCGAGGCCGGCGGCCACCTGGTGCTCTCGTTCCGCTGTGGCTACGCGGACGAGCACGCCCGCGCCCGCTGGGCGCGCGCGCCCGGCATCCTGCGCGAGGCGGTCGGCGCCAGCTACCAGGAGTACGCCAACCTTGCGGTGCCGCTCGGCCTGACCGCCACCGACGGCCTCGCCCTGCCGGCCCAGGCCCGCGCCACCGCATGGGCCGACGGCTTGGAGGTGGAGGGCGCCAGCGCGCTGGCGTCCTACGACCACCCGCATTTCGGGCGCTTCGCCGCGGTGACGACCCACCGGTTCGGCCTGGGGCGGGTCACCTACCTCGGCACGCTGCCGAACCGCGAGCTCGGGCGGGCGGTCGCGGAGCTCGTGCTCGGGCAGGCGGGCGTGCGCCCACCCTGGACGGACCTGCCGGCCTCGGTGCGGGTCACCGGCGCGCGCGCCACCGGGGGCCAGCGCCTGTGGTTCGTCAGCAACTGGTCGTGGGACCCTGTCGCCGTGCCAGTCCCGGCCGACGGCGCTGCCCTGCTCTCGGGCCGCGGCGTGCGGGCGGGCGCCGCGCTGGAGCTCGGCGCCTGGGACGTCGACATCGTGACGGAGCCCTGACCCTGGGGAGTGGGGGAGGAGCGCAATGCGAGGATTGCAGGACCGGACCGCCGTCGTGACCGGCGCGGCCAACGGGATCGGCGCCGCCACCACGCGCAGGCTGCACGAGGAGGGTGCCAGGGTCGCGCTGCTGGACGTCGACGAGACCAACGGCAAGGCGCTCGCCGAGGAGCTCGGCGCCTCCACGGCGCTGTTCGCGGCCTGCGACGTCACCTCCGAGGAGCAGGTCGCCGCCGCCGTCGCCGCCGTCGTGGCCCGCTTCGGCACCGTCGACGTCCTGGTCAACAACGCCGGGGTGAACGCCTACTTCGACGCCGAGCGGATGACCGTGGCGGACTGGGAGCGCTTCTTCGCGCTGGACCTGCGGGCGGCCTGGCTGTGCAGCAAGCACGTGCTGCCGCACCTGCGGCGCCGGCGCCGCGGTGTGATCGTTAACATCGCCTCGATCCACGCCCGGCTGACGACCCCGGGGATGTTCCCCTACGCCGCGGCCAAGTCCGGGGTCGTGGGGCTGACCCGCAGCCTGGCGCTGGACTACGCCCACGAGGGCATCCGGGTGGTGGCGGTCTGCCCCGGGTGGACCAGGACCCGCCTGGTGGAGGAGGCGCTGGCCGGACGGCCGGACCCGCCGGCCGCGTGGGCGCAGGCGCTGGCGGTCCACCCGCTGGGCCGCATCGCCGAGCCGGAGGAGATCGCCGCGGTGGTCGCCTTCGCCGCCTCCGACGACGCCAGCTTCGTCACCGGCGTGGCGCTCGAGGTCGACGGCGGGCTCAGCGCCCGCTTCGCCTGACCGCCGCGGCCGGACACCCCCACGTGACTGGAGGCTGCCGTGAAGATCGTGAACGTTCACACGACCGTCGTGGGAGCGCCCTGGCGGGAGCTGACCTTCCTCGAGCTCGAGACCGACGCGGGGCTCGTCGGGCTGAGCGAGGTGCGGATGGTCAACAAGACCGACACGCTGCTTGCCTGCATCCGCGAGCTCGCCCCCCGGTACGTCATCGGCACCGACCCGTTCGACGTCGAGCGATTGGCGTGGAACGTCCAGGTCGCCGAGTACGGCAGGCCCGGCGAGGTCGCCATGTCCACGCTGGCCGCCTTCGAGATCGCCTGCTGGGACCTGGCCGGCCAGGCGCTCGGCGTGCCGGTCTGGAAGCTGCTCGGCGGCCGGCTGCGCCAGCGCGTGCCCGCCTATGCCAATGCCTGGTACCGGGGACGCGACCCCGAGGCCATCGCCGACGCGGCGCGTGGCGTGCTCGAGCGCGGTTACCGTGCGCTCAAGCTCGACCCGTTCGGCGCCGCCGTCGGCCGGCTCTCGCGCGAGGAGCTCCGCCTGGCCGTGCGGGCCGTCCAGGCCGTGCGCGAGGCGGTGGGACCGGACGTCGAGGTCATGATCGAGATGCACGGCCGCTTCACCCCCCGGGCCGCGGTCGAGGCCGCGCGGGCGCTGGAGGAGCTGGAGCCCGCCTGGCTGGAGGAGCCGGTCCCCCCGGAGAACCCCGCCGCGCTGCGGCGGGTGCGCGAGGCGACCCACCTGCCGATCGCCACCGGCGAGCGCGCTCACACCCTCGGGGACTGCCACGACCTCGTCGAGGGCGGCTGCGTCGACGTCCTGCAGGCCGACCTCACCCACTTCGGCGGCTTCCTCCAGATGAAGAGCCTGGCCAAGTGGGCGGGCGTCCACTATCTGGAGCTCGCGCCGCACAACGTCTGCGGGCCGGTCGGCACCACCGCCAACCTGCACCTGGCCGCCTGCACGCCCAACGTGCGGGTGCTCGAGCACTTCAACGACTTCGCCGACGCCTGGATGGCCGAGCTCGTCGACGAGGCACCGACCGTCTCGGCGGCCGACGGCTGCTTCGCGGTCCCGGAGCGTCCCGGGCTCGGGATCGGGCTCAACCACGAGGCGTGCAAGGCGCACCCGCGCAGCGGCGCCCTGATCAGGCTGTTCGAACCGGGCTGGGAGCGCCGCGGCCAGCCTCGGCCGGCAGGGGACCGGCAGCACAGGGGGTCTGGGAGATGACACCGATGCGCGCACGCGGTCTCCTGGCGTCGCTGGGGCTCCCGGACGGCGACGCCCACGACCTGCCCCGCTCGCGGCTGCGCTTCCCCGACGGCGGCGAGTACCGGGTGGAGATCCCCTCGGTCGAAGGCCCCGCCGCGTTCGAGGCCGTGCAGGACGAGGCGGCGCACCGCGGGGTCCGCGTCCACCGGATCAGCCAGGGCAGCGGCATCCAGCTCCTCACCGACGAGGAGATCGAGCGGATGGTGGCGCTCGGCGGCGAGCGCGACGTGGAGGTGTGCCTGTTCACCGGGCCGCGGGCCAGCTTCGACACCGGCGTGCAGGCCGCGACCGGCTCGGGGCGGGTGGTCGCGGGCGCCCTGCGCGGCGCCGACCAGCTCGCGTACGGCGTCGAGGACGTGCTGCGCGCCTGCGAGCTGGGCGTCCCGGGCGTGCTCGTCGCCGATCTCGGCCAGCTCATGGTGCTCGGGCGCCTGAAGCGCGGCGGCGACCTCCCGCCCGACCTCACCCTGAAGGTCTCGGTCCAGCTCCCGGTCGCCAACCCGGCCACCGCCCGGGTGCTGGAGGACCTCGGCGCGACCACCCTGAACCTGCCGGTGGACCTGCCGCTCGCCGCCATCGCGGCGATCCGTCGGGCCGTCGACCTGCCGCTCGACGTGTACGTGGAGGCGGCCGACGACTTCGGCGGCACCGTCCGCCACTACGAGGTCCCGGAGCTGGTGCGCGTGGCCGCCCCGGTATTCCTCAAATTCACCACCCGCAACGCGCCCGGCACCTACCCCAGCGGCCGGCACCTGGAGCGGCTGGTCAGGGACCTGGCGGCCGAGCGGGTCCGCCGCGCCGCGATCGGCCTGGCCATGCTGCGCCGCTACTACCCGGAGGCGCTGGAGTCCACCCGCGGCGGCCACCCCGTCCCGTCCGTCCCCAGCAGGGTCGACGCCGGCCCGGCCGGCCCGGCCGCCGGCCAGGAGGTCGTCCGATGAGCCTGGACGCACGCGACCTCGCCGCGCGGCTCCCGCCCGGGTTCCTGCTCGGCGCCGCCACCTCCTCCTATCAGATCGAGGGCGCCTTCGACGCCGACGGCAAGGGCCAGAGCATCTGGGACCGCTTCTGCCGGGTGTCGGGGGCGATCCGCAACGGCGATACCGGCGAGGTCGCCTGCGACCACTACCACCGCTTCCGCGAGGACGTCGCGCTCATGGCCGGGCTCGGCCTGGACGCCTACCGCTTCTCGGTGAGCTGGCCGCGGGTGCTCCCGGCGGGGACGGGTGCCGCCAGCAGCGCCGGGCTCGACTTCTACGACCGGCTCGTCGACGCCCTGGTCGAGCGCGGCATCCGTCCCTTCGTCACCCTCTACCACTGGGACCTGCCGCAGGCCCTGCAGGAGCGTGGCGGCTGGGGGAGCCGGGAGGTGGCCGGCTGGTTCGGCGACTACGCCGCCCTGGTCGCCGGGCGCCTCGGCGACCGCGTCGCCGACTGGATCACGCTCAACGAGCCGGAGGTGGTCGCCTTCGCCGGGCACGCGCACGGCCGGCACGCGCCCGGGCTCCGCGACTGGCCGCTCGCGCTGCGCGCCGCGCACCACCTCCTGCTCGCCCACCGGGCCGCCGCCGAGGCGCTGTGGGCCAGCTCGCGCGACTGCTCGGTCGGGATCGCGCTCGACATCAACCCCTACCGGGCGGCCTCCGGCAGCGCGGCCGACGTCGAGGCGGCCCGGCGCCTGAACGACCACCTCCACGGCTGGTTTCTCGACCCGCTCTTCGGCCGTGGCTACCCCGAGGCCATGGTCGCCTGGTACGGCGAGCTGCTCCCCGCCTCGCTCGCGGAGGAGATCGAGAGCTACGACGGCGCGCTCGACTTCCTCGGCGTCAACTACTACACGGCCCGGTTCGCCAAAGCGGCCAGCGGGGGGCTGCTCCGCTTCGAGAAGGTCGTCCCGCCGGCCCGCGCGGGCAGCTATCCCGAGGACCTGCTCGGTCTCCTGGTCCGCCTCGCCGACGAGTACGGGCCGTCACGGATCTATGTGACCGAGAACGGTCTCGGGCTGGCGGGCGAGGCGCCGGCGCCGGACGGCCACGTCGAGGACACCGAGCGGGTCCGCTACCTCGCCGGCCACCTGGAGGCGGTCGCCGAGGCGATCGTGCGGGGTGCGCCGCTGCTCGGCTATTTCGCCTGGTCGCTCCTTGACAACTTCGAGTGGGCGGAGGGGTTCGCCAAGCGCTTCGGGCTCGTCCACGTCGACTACCCGACGCAGCGCCGGACGCCCAAGGCGAGCGCACGCTGGTACCAGCAGGTCGCGAGGGCACGGCGGTGACCCGTCTGGTGGTCGGCATGGTGGTGTGCTACACCGGGTGGGGCGGGTGGAGCGACCTGACCGGACTGCTGGGGCCGGTCGGACGGGACGTCCGGGAGGAGTGCGATGAGGACCTTGGGCAATTTGGTCTGGCTCGTGCTGGCGGGCTTCTGGCTGGCGATCGGCTATGTCACCGCGGGGATCGCCAACTGCCTGACGATCATCGGCATCCCCTTCGGCATCCAGGCGTTCAAGCTCGCCGGGTTCGCCTCTGGCCATTTGGCCGGGCGGTGGTCCGCGACCCGCGCCGCGACGCCGCCCTGTCGACGCTGGGCAACGTGATCTGGCTCGTCCTCGGCGGTGCTGTGCTCGCGCTCGCCCATCTGCTGCTCGGTCTGCTGCTGTGCCTCACCGTGATCGGCATCCCGCTGGGGCTGGCGAGCATGAAAATGGCCAGACTCGCGCTGACGCCGTTCGGCCGGCGGGTCGTCCCGATCGCAGCGGCCGGCGCCCGCGCCGAAGTCGCGGTGCCGGGCCGATAGCCCCCGTTCCGCAGGAGGCCGGCCGGGGACGGCGAGCGCGTCGTTCAGCCGGCGACGGGGACGGCCAGCAGGTCGACCAGCGCCCGCAGGGCCTCGGGCCGGGCGCGGTAGTACACCCACACCCCGCGCTTGTCGCGCTCCAGCAGCCCGGCGTCGTGCAGCACCTTCAGGTGGTGGCTGACGGTCGGCTGGGACAGCCCGAGCGGCTCGACGAGGTCGCAGACGCACGCCTCGCCGCCCTCGTGGGCCTGGACGAGGCTCAGCAGGCGCAGCCGGGCCGGGTCCGCCAGCGCCTTGAGCACGCCGGCGAGCTGCGTTGCGCCCTCGGCCGACAGCGGCGCGCGGGCCAGCGGCTCGCAGCAGGCGAGCGGCTGGATGACAGGCAAGGTGGACACCCGATCATATTGACAGATGTCGATGCCTGGTGCCACACTCGCTCCAAGACATCGACATCCATCGATATATGCAGAGGACGTGACCTGCCGTGCCCGTCCCCACCGCCCGCCTGCCCGTGGCCGTCGTCGGCGCCGGCCCCGTCGGCCTTGCCGCCGCCGCCCACCTGCTCGAGCGCGGCCTCGTCCCGCTGGTCCTGGAAGCCGGCGACCAGCCCGGCGCAAACATCGCCCGGTGGCGCCACGTGCGCCTGTTCACTCCCTGGTGCCTGGCCCTTGACCCGGCCGCCCTGCGGCTCCTGGCCACCACCGGCTGGACGCCGCCCGATCCTGACGCGCTGCCCACCGGTGCGGAGCTGCTCGATGGCTACCTGCGCCCCCTGGCCGCCACCCCCGCGCTCGCCGCCCACCTGCGGCTCGGCAGCACCGTGGTCGGGATCGCCCGCCAGGACCTCGAGCGTCGGGTGCTGGTCGTCGGCGCCGGCCACTCCGCCGCCACCAGCCTGCTGGCCCTCGCCGAGCTGCGCCGCCGTGCCCCCGGCACCCAGATCCTGTGGGCGGTCCGCTCGGCCACACCGCGCCCGCTGGTCGGCAAGGGCAGCGCCCGTGCCGACGAGCTGTCCGCAAGAGGCCAGCTCGCCGCCGACCTGCGCGCCCTGGTCGACGCCGGCCAGGTCGAGCTGGTCAGCGGGTTCCGCATCCGCGCGCTGGAGCCTCACCCCCACGGTGTCACCGTGGTCGGGCACGGCCCGGCCGGCCCACGCCACGTCCACGCTGAGCAGATCGTCAATGCGACCGGGTTTCGGCCCGACCACGCCATCGCCCAGGAGCTGCGCCTGGCGTTGGACCCCGCGTTGGAGAGCGTGGCCGCCCTCGCCCCGCTGATCGACCCCAACGTCCACACCTGCGGCACCGTGCCCGCCCACGGCGAGCGCCAGCTCGCCCACCCGGACCGCGGCTACTACATCGCCGGGATGAAAAGCTACGGACGCGCCCCCACGTTCCTGCTCGCCACCGGCTACGAGCAGGTCCGCTCGGTCGCCGCCGCGCTCGCCGGCGACCGGACCGTCGCAGCCGTCCCGCCCGGGCCGCCGACGGCCAGGTTCTGCCGCGTCACCCACGAGCTGCTCCACGGCGCCGGCGCCAGGTCCGCGGTTCCGGGCCGGTAGTCCCCTCGGGCACGAGGCGCAGGTCTCTATTGTCGGGCCGCCGGACCTCGTATGATCGCTCCGCTGTGCCTTGCACCACGGGCTCAACGGTCTCGCTATTGTCCATCGCGATCGATTGTCCACTGCGATCGTTATCGCGACCGATGGCGGGCGACCGGGTTTTGCGAGCAAAGGGGGACCTGATGTGGGGGAAAACGGGAGCTGTGACGCGGCGGCACTTTTTGCAATACGGCGTCGGCGTCGGCGCCGCGCTGGCGCTGCCATTGGCGCGAACCCCGGTCGCGGCGGCCGCGATGGGCGGCAAGCTGGCGAAATTCCTTGAGCCGGTGCCGCTGCCGGGCTCCGGGATCGTGGTGGCGACCCCGAGCGGCGCTAACCAGTACTCGTTCACGCAGACTCAGATCGCGCGGCAGTTGCACCCGCAGTTGCCGCCCACGCCGTTGTGGGCCTACGACGACGGCTCCGGCCTGGCCGGCCAGGCCGGCTCGTTCGGCATGGCGGTCGTCGCCCGGACCGGCACGCCGGTCCGGGCCAGCTTCACAAATAACCTCCCGGCCGTCTACCCGGCCCGGATCCCGGTCGACACCCGGCTGACGCCGCTCGGCAACCAGGTGCGGGTGATGACCCACCTGCACGGCGGGTTCGTCGCGGCCGACAGCGACGGCAACCCCTCGATCACGCCGAACGGGTTCGGCCCCGGCGAGACGCAGACGGTCTTGTATCCCAACCAGGCGCCGCAGATGCCGGCGTCGCTGCTGTGGTTCCACGACCACGGCCTCGGCACCACGCGCCTGAACGTGTTCGCCGGGCTGGCCGCCGCCTACCTCGTCCGCGACGAGCACGACACCGGCACCGAGCCCAACCCGATCGGGATCCCCGGCGGCGCCTACGAGATCCCGCTGGTCATCCAGGACCGCCAGTTCAACCCCGACGGGACGTTCCTGTACCCGACCAGCGACATCGAGGGCGTCACCTGGATCGGGGAGTACTTCGGCGACGTCATGCTCGTCAACGGCAAGGTCTGGCCGTTCCTGAACGTCGAGCCACGGCTGTACCGCTTCCGGATCCTCAACGGCTGCAACGCGCGGATCCTCAACCTCGGACTCGGCGGGGTCCAGATCTTCCAGATCGGCGCCGAGGGCGGCATGTGGGACCGGCCCGTGCCAATGAAGCGACTGGTGCTGGCCCCGGCCGAGCGCGCCGACGTGCTCGTCGACTTCCGTCGTTCGCCCGGCCAGACGCTGGTCGTGAAGAACGGCTCGCCACCGGCGCCGGTGGCGACCCCGGCGCCCTCGCTGACCACGGTGATGCAGATCCGGGTGGGGACGACGGTCACCCAGCCGGGCCCGGGCACGGTCCCGGCGAGCCTGCCAGGACGCGCCGCCGACCTGCCAGCCCCGGCCAGGACGCGCTACATCACCCTCAACGAGATCGGCGCGGAGACGGCCGGCTGGTTCCTGAACCTCAACGGCCTGCACTTCGGCGAGGCCGGAGGGGCGGAGGCGCCCACGGCCGGCACGGTGGAGGACTGGGTCTACGTCAACCTGACCGGGGACACCCACCCCATGCACACCCACCTGTTCACCCACCAGGTCATCGGGCGGACGCCGTTCGACGCCGAGGCGTACGAGGAAGCCAACGACAGCCCGAACGGCGTCCCCGGCGGGATCGACCCGACCCCGTTCGCGACCGGGCCGATGCTCCCGCCCGCCCCCGAGGAGCGCGGCTTCAAGGACACCACCAAGGTCGACCCCGGCTACTTCACCACCATCCGGGGCAGGTTCGACCTGCCGGCGGGCGTCACGGCGCCGCAGACCTACGTGCACCACTGCCACATCGTCGAGCACGAGGACAACGACATGATGCAGCCCTTCACCGTCGAGCCCTGAGCAGCCGTTCCTCAGGCTCGCGGCCCGACGCTGACAGCTTCGCGGAGGCCGAGAAGACTGCGCCGCAGCGCCGCGACGCGAGGGCTGAGCAGAGGACTCCAGTCCCCGGGATCCGGCGCGGCGGACAGCTCGGTGATGGCGGCGATCTCCTCGAGGATGGCGTTCCCTCTGGGTCCCGACAGCGCGCTCGCCAGGACCGATTGCATGCTGTGCAGCTCCTGGCGGAAGTCGGCGCCGGCGCTCTCTCGTGCCTGCTTGGTCGAAGCAGGCCCAACGGCCGTCCGCAGGACCTGTTGCAGGCGGCCGAGCCGTCCGTAGACGTCGACGAGCCACGTGTCGACCGACTGGGTGGACTCCAGGCTGTAGATGTAGAGATCGAGTGGAGCGTCCAGGAAGCTCTGTGCCACCGGTTTCGACAGGTACGCCAGGAGCGTGCCTGAGACGTCCTTGAGCTCCGGCCAGAGCTCGGCCACCGCGCCCTCCTCACCGGCGATCTCGCGCTTGGCGGCGTCCGTGAACGCAGCCGGTTCGCTGACCAGCACGCCGTACACGCTCTTCCAGTCCGACCGGAAGCTGATCGTCTGCAACGTGAGGATCACGTCCGTGTCGAGGTGCGGGCGGAGCTTCGTCTGCAGCACGTAGGCGTTGATGTAGCGCTTGATCTCGCGCGGGTTCACACCGGCGGACGGGACGACGTCGGCGAGGTGGGGCTGCACCCGCTTGCGCAAGTCGGCGATCTGCTCAGCCGGGAGGTCCGTGCCCGCGACGGAGTCGAGGAACTCCCCGATCTGCTGGGGTGAGATCGGGGGCAGCGTGAACGGCACCTGGAAGATTTTCTTGATGTACTCGGATCCCCTGATGGTGGGAGTCGGAGCGGGTCCTTCGGCGCCACGTCGCTCCTCGTACTTCACCTCGATCGCGCGCTCGACGACGTCGCGGTCCAGCGCCACCAGGAAGATGAAGCCAGGGATATCGAAGAACAGCTTCATCGACTCGAGGACCTGGAGGGCGTTGGGTGGCAGGCAGCGATCGAGGTCGTCGATGAAGACGACGATCCGCCGCTCGGCGGCGGCATCGCCGGCGAACCGCTGGAACGCCCGCTGCATGGCCTGAAAGCTCGCGTGGTAGAGCGACTGCGGGGTCTTCGCCATCTGCTCGTCGTCAGCGTTGTCGGGGTGCCGCAGCTCGGCGAGGAGCTTGCCTCCCTCGAACGCCACCTCCGGTGACCCGGGGAGCCCGGGCACCTTCGCCTTGATCGTGATACCGGCGAAGATGGCCTGGGCGGCACGGGCGGCCGTCGATGCCGCCTTGATCGCCCGGCTCTTCACGTCCGCTGTCACAGGAAACTTCTCCGCCCACGTCACCAGCGCTTCGCGCAGCGTGTCCAGCAGCGGCACGATCAGGTGCTCCTCCTTTTCGTAGCGCCAGGCGTTGAACCAGACGGTCACGATCTTGTTGCGGGCGACGGGGTCGTCGTCGATGGTCTTCTTGACGCTCTCCATGAGCGTCGTCTTTCCCGAGCCCCAGCCGCCGAAAATGCCGATCGCGAACCGCGGGTCGCTCTCCTCGACAATTTCCTTGAACGCCTGAGCGAATTGGCCGAAGCCCAGCACCGGTGACTCGGCGGGGCTGTCGAGCAGGAGCTTGAAGCCGGGCATGATCTCGATCCTCTTGCTCTGCCTGCGCGAATCGTCCCCCCACCATGACCCGAACCGGGGTATGGGCAAACATCCGTTCGAGTCGTGTGATCCTGCTGGTCGATCTTACGGGAAGCCGGCACGAAGAACGTCGGAGCCCGGACCGCGTTCAGGCCCTGGCGCGACGTCGAGCACATGACCGCTTGACCTGCTTTGCGCCGAGCGCTAGATTTTTCACAGTTCTGGGGAAGTCTCCATCTGGGGGTGCGCCCATGCGAAGGACCAAGGCGCTGCTCGGAGCCCTGCTCGGCGCACTCGGGCTCGTGGCCGCCTCGCCCGGACCGCCGGTGGCGGGCGCCGCGACCCCCGTTCAGGTGTACGGCTCCTGGCACTGCGGCAACGATGCGTGCCTGTGGGGGACCGTCCGCGACATGGCGGACTTCGACTTCAACAACCACTGGCTCATCGACCGCGGCGACGGCGTGTCATCCGTGAACCTGGTCGTGCTGAGCTTCGTCAACCCGCTGAAGCTCCTCAACAAGACGACCGACGCGCAGACCTCCAACGGGGTCCCCGTCGGCATGACGCAGAACGTGGTGAGCTATTTCACGAGCCATGGCATCCGGGTGATGCTGTCCATCGGCGGCATCACCTTCGTCGACGACTGGGACCAGGCCCTGGCCGCCAACCCGGCGCAGCTCGGGCTCAACGCCGCAGCCCTCGCGAAGAGCCTGGGCGTGGGCACCGAGATCGACTACGAGGAGAACAGCAGCCCCAATCTCGCCGGGCTGCAGGCGTTCGTCGACGCCTACCGCTCGCAGCTCCCGTACGACGCGGCAGGGGCCAACCCCGCCGCCCGCCTGACCATCGACCTGGCCGCCGGCGACCGCTGGCTGATCGACATCGCCCGCAAGGCGACCGCCGACTGGCTCACCACCGCCGACCCCGTGCTGGACTACGCCAACGCGATGGTGCCGGCCAAGCAGCCGACCAGCGCGACCGACGCCGAGGCGAACTGGCAGGAGCACGTGGACGGCAAGCCGAGGTACAGCCCGCCGATCCCGCCGCTGGCCCCGGCCAAGTTCACCGGCAGCCTGTTCATCGCCGAGGGCTCCAGGGTCCGCCCGGAATGCACCGACTTCGCCGCCTCGCTGGAGAGCTCGACCGGTGGTTACGTCCAGACCGTGGCGCCCAACGGCGCCGGGACGACCCCGGGCATGCTCGGGTACATGTTCTGGGCGGCGGAGCGGCCATCGTCCAGAGGGGTCACCACGACCCCGCCGAACACGTGCGAGGGCGGGGTGGGCGCCGGCGGCAGGGCGTACGGCATCCCCGTCCCGATGCCGGCGCTGCCGCAGAGCTGAGATCGGGCCGGCGCAGCCCTCGAGCGTCCCGGAAATCGGCTGCACGCTGTCGGGTGCGGCTGGGATCATGAGGGCATGACCGACGAGCTCGCCTCCGCTGGATCGGGGGGTCCGGACACGGACCCGTCGTCCAAGCTGCCCATCGTCCTTCGGATGGACG